>P_2C_Liq_3_UnCtyDRAFT_100014_pt1 | contig 45131 bp, 42 predicted proteins | sample Pon2CUnioCityCA_3_FD_9720 | JGI IMG/M metagenome (IMG submission 9720)
ATTGAAGTACTCGTCGCGGTAGGTGATACGATCGCTGAAGAAGACGGTCTAATCACATTAGAAACTGACAAAGCCACTATGGATGTGCCTGCACCACAAGGCGGAGTAGTCAAAGCTATCCATGCCAATGTCGGTGACAAAGTATCAGAAGGCAGCTTAGTGATTGATTTAGAAGTCGCTGGTAGTGCACCCGTTGCAGCCCCTGTAGCTACTCCTGCACCGGCAACACCTGCACCAGTAACTACGGCCCCTGCGCCAGCGCCAGCAGCCAAAGCACCACCGGTACCTCATCATCCATCTGCGGGTGATAAGAACTCATCAGGCAAAGTTTATGCATCACCTTCAATCCGTCGTTTAGCACGTGAGTTTGGTGTTGACTTGAGCTTGGTTAAAGGCACAGGTAATAAAGGTCGTATCCTTAAAGAAGATGTTCAGTCTTTTGTTAAATACGAATTATCTCGTCCTAAGATGACTGCTGCATCTGCTACAACAGCTGGTGAAGGTGGTTTGCAAGTATTGGCTGCACCAAAAGTTGATTTCAGTAAGTTTGGTGAGATTGAAGAAAAGCCGTTGACGCGTATTCAGAAAATCTCAGGACCAAATCTACACCGTAATTGGGTGACGATTCCTCATGTGACACAGTTTGAAGAAGCAGACATTACGGATATGGAAGCATTCCGTAAAGAACAGAACGTAGTCGCTGAAAAACGTAAGCTTGGTTTCAAAATTACACCATTAGTCTTTATGATGAAAGCTGTTGCTGATGCGCTACAAGCGTACCCAACATTTAATTCATCTTTATCAGCAGATGGTGAAAGCTTAGTGCTGAAGAAATATTTTCACATTGGTATTGCAGTAGATACACCAAACGGTCTTGTTGTTCCAGTGGTTCGCGATGTTGATAAAAAAGGTTTCCACGAACTGTCTAAAGAATTGATGGAAATCAGCGTCAAAGCACGTGATGGTAAGTTAAAAGCAGCTGATATGCAGGGATCTTGCTTCACGATTTCATCTCTAGGTGGCATCGGTGGTACGGCATTTACACCAATCGTAAATGCACCAGACGTAGCAATCTTGGGCGTATCTAAGAGCGAGATAAAACCAAAGTGGAATGGTAAAGACTTTGAACCAAGGTTAATGTTGCCATTATCATTATCATACGACCATCGTGTGATTGATGGAGCTTTAGCTGCACGTTTTGCGGTACATATTAAGAATGTACTTGGCGATTTACGCCAGATTCTTTTATAAGTCGTCAAAAACTCAATAAAGAATGCGAAATCGACCCAAATTCTCATTGGTGAGTGTTTTGGGTCGTTACACTAAACACATTGAAAGTTAACGGATTATTTGACTTATTTACTTTACGCACAATGATGCAAGTGGATAGAATATCCCCGTTACTCTACAACTAAGACATTTGAGGTCAAAATGAGCGAAATTAAGACGCAACTAGTAGTACTAGGCGCAGGTCCAGGTGGTTATTCAGCAGCTTTCCGTGCGGCTGATTTAGGTATTGATACAGTACTTGTTGATGCACGTGCTACGTTAGGTGGTGTTTGCTTGAACGTAGGTTGTATTCCATCGAAAGCATTATTGCACGTAGCAAAAGTAATTGAAGAAGCTAAACATTTATCAGCAAACGGTGTTTCGTTTGGTGAGCCTCAAATTGATTTAGATAAAGTTCGCGCATGGAAAGACAGTGTTGTTAGCCAATTGACTAAAGGTCTTGGTGGCATGTCAAAAATGCGCAAAGTACAACATGTACAAGGTTACGGAAAATTCACAGGCTCTAATACGCTTGTTGTTGAAGGTGATGCGGGTACCACAACGATTAACTTTGAAAATGCAATTATCGCTGCAGGTTCAGAGCCAGTAAGCTTACCATTTATTCCAGAGGATGACCGCGTTATTGATTCTACTGGTGCCCTTGAAATGAAAGATATCCCTGAGAAAATGCTAATCTTGGGCGGTGGTATCATCGGCTTAGAAATGGGTACAGTATACAATGCGTTAGGTTCACAAATTGATGTGGTTGAGTTCTTGGACCAACTTATCCCAGCTGCGGATAAAGACATCATCAAAGTCTACATGAAGACTATCAAGAACAAGTTTAACACTATGTTAGAAACGAAAGTAACCGGTGTTGAAGCTAAAAAAGATGGTTTATATGTGACGTTTGAAGGTAAGAAAGCTCCTGCAGAGCCAGTGCGCTACGATAAAGTATTAGTAGCTGTTGGTCGTCGTCCAAATGGTTCTTTAGTGGCTGCAGAAGCGGCAGGCGTGAATGTTGATGAACGTGGTTTCATTGCAGTTGATAAGCAAATGAAAACCAACGTACCTCACATCTTTGCTATTGGTGATTTAGTGGGCCAGCCAATGCTTGCGCATAAAGCGGTACATGAAGGTCATGTAGCTGCAGAAGTCGTTGCTGGTAAGAAGCACTTCTTCGACCCCCGTTGTATTCCTTCAGTTGCATATACTGAGCCAGAAGTTGCTTGGGTAGGTTTAACTGAAAAAGAAGCGAAAGCGGAAGGCATTAACTATGAAGTTGCGTCTTTCCCATGGGCAGCATCTGGTCGAGCAATAGCATCAGCTGCAACAGACGGCTTAACCAAGATGATTTTTGAAAAAGATTCTGGCCGCGTTATTGGTGGTGCAATTATTGGGACCAATGCAGGTGAGATGTTAGGTGAAATCGGTTTAGCTATAGAGATGGGTGCTGATGCAGAAGACTTAGCATTAACTATCCATGCTCACCCAACTTTAAATGAATCAATTGGCCTTGCTGCAGAAGTGTTTGAAGGCAGCATCACTGATATGCCAAATCCAAAGGCTGTTAAAAAGAAGTAAGTAAATAGCCTGTTGATGAAAAAACTAAAGCCAGTATCAATGTATGTGATACTGGCTTTTTTATATGTTTCATAACATTAATTCTTCGTATTAAATTTTACATGTTTAATCATTATTTTTGGTATCTTAATATTAATTGTCAATAGCAATCATCCATCATTAATTACACTCTACAAAATGCTCAGAATTTTTCTATTTTTGGGTGTGTGTTGTATACAATAAAGAAATATCTATTATACTCTGACGATGTAAATTCGCTTGTTAAAGCAAATTGAATCCGTTACGGAAACAGTAGGGTAGTGTTTATTTAATATGCGTCAAATTGAAATATTCGAAATTCCCAGTCCTTGTATAGGGGTTTGCACTTCTGGTCCAAAAGGCTTTTGTGAAGGCTGTTTTCGTTCTCGAGAAGAACGCTTACATTGGTTGTCTATCGATGACAACACTCGTAAACAGATCAATGACGCGAGTATGCGTCGGAAAAAAGCGTATTTAAAACGTCAGCAAGCTAAAACCAAAACTGTGGTTGAAGATACCCAGCAAAACCTTTTCTGAGCTTAAAGCATAGCCCTTGAATAATGTTTTTTACAAAGCTAGTTCTTTGTCTAAATTGTCGTTAGAATATAAGGGTTCAGCGATTCCTTATGTTTTTGCAGAACAAGAATTTCAAACCATCCAAACTTTATTTTAATTTTTTTATACGCGAGGATTTTTTATGCGCTTTTTTCCTGTGGTATCTCTAGCTTTAATAGTTACCACTGCTTCACCGGTAATCGCTGCAACTGAAGTAGGCCCCTAAACCTTACTCGATGGATGGGGAGTTCGGTTTTATTTTGACCACTGGTAACACAGATACTACATCTATTAGTGCCGGTTTAAAAGGTACTCAAGAGCTTACAGAGTGGAGTAATGAGTATACTTTAGAAGGCTTATATAAGCAGGATGAAGTGGCGGGTTCAAAAGAAACTACTGCGCAGAAGTTATATTTAGCCGGGCAGGGTAATTATAAGTTAACTAACCCAAACCAGCGTTTGTTCGCGTTCTCCTCNTATGAAGATGACCGTTTCTCAAGCTTCCAATATCAGGCTACCTTGGCTTTGGGCTATAACCAGCAGGTATTGCAAGATGAAAAACAAACATTTAATTATTCAGTGGGTCCAGGTTATAGCTTTGCAAAAGATCAAGCGGGCGCAGACTTAAATAGTGTGATTGTTCGTGCGGCTTTAGATTATAGTTATGTGTTATCTGATAATGCTCGAATCACCCAAACGCTATCGACCGAATACGGTGATGATAATACAAAATCTCGTTCTAAAACCTCAGTGATTGCCAAATTGAACAATGGCATTTCAATGAAAGTATCGTTAAAGTTAGATCATAACTCTAGTGTCGAAGGTGATGCCGACAATCTAGATACGGAAACATCAGTTACACTAGTTTACAGCTTCTTTTAGGTGTAGACATAACGTTTAATTTTAACTAAGAGCAGTCATTAGATTTAGGCGGAAATAGTTTTGGATTCATTCATAGTGTCTTAAACCGTTCTTCATTATACAAAAGATATCCGCTAGGCGGATGCGGAATATAAAAAAAGGAGAATGAAAATTCTCCTTTTTTGTACTTGCTAATATAGATTCGAACTTAGTGTAAAATCCTAGTTTTAATAGTTCCTGCAATACCCTTCAACTGAGTAAAGGCATCTTCAGCACGATCGGTCTCAACTTCCAACACCACATAACCGATATTTTCGTTAGTTTGTAAGTACTGTGCTGCGATATTAATACCTTGCTCAGCAAATGCTTGGTTAATCTGTGTAAGCACACCTGGCGCGTTTTTATGGATGTGTAATAGACGTGAATGTTTAGCATGACCAGGAAGTGAAACTTCTGGGAAGTTAACTGCAGATAAGGTTGAACCATTATCTGAGTACTTAGCCATCTTTCCAGCAACCTCAATACCAATATTTTCTTGGGCTTCTTGAGTACTACCACCTACATGTGGTGTTAAAATTACATTATCAAAACGGCGTAATGTAGATTCAAATTCCTCTTGGTTTGATTTTGGCTCTACTGGGAATACGTCAACTGCAGCACCGTTTAATTTACCTGACTCTAATGCTGCTTCTAATGCTGGAATGTCAATAACTGTACCACGGGCAGCATTGATTAAAATTGCCCCATCTTTCATCTGAGCGATTTCTTCTGCTCCCATCATGTTCTGAGTGTCAGCTGTTTCAGGGACATGTAAACTGACCACATCAGAGGTGTTTAATAGTTGCTTAAGCGTCTTGATTTGTATTGCATTACCTAACACTAGTTTATCTTCGATGTCAAAGAACTGTACACGCATGCCTAGGTGCTCAGCTAAGATGCTTAACTGTGTGCCAATGTGACCATAACCAATAATACCAAGTGTTTTACCACGAGCCTCATAGGAACCAACAGCTGACTTTTCCCATTCACCACGGTGTGCTTTAGCATTCTTCGCGGGGACACCGCGAAGCAATAAAATCAACATACCCAAGACTAGTTCAGCGACAGAACGGGTGTTAGAAAAAGGTGCGTTAAATACTGGGATGCCACGGATTTGCGTTGCAGTTAAATCAACTTGATTGGTACCAATGCAAAAACAACCTACAGCGATTAATTTTGGGGCATTTGCGACAACGTTCTCTGTGATCTGAGTACGCGAGCGAAGACCAATAAAATGAACATCTTTCACTTTTTCAATAAGCTCGTCTTCAGGCAAGGACGTTTTTAAGTATTCAATATTGAAATAGCCGTTATTTTCTAATGTTTCTACGGCGCTTTGATGAACACCTTCAAGTAATAAAATTTTGATTTTATCTTTTGGGAGAGAAACCTTGCTCATGTGGATATATTACCTATTTTTGAAATTAAGGACATCTAGACGTCTAAAACAGTAATCTAGCAAATTTCCGTTTTTGTGAATAGTATTTTTTGGTTTTAGTTTCAACAAACATTGTCATTTTAGCGATGTTTGTTGAAACTAAAACATTTTTGAATACTTTAATAAGTCGCTTTGTATATTTATTNTTAGCCTCAAGCAATTTTCATGCAGGATTTCTAATGATGTTTATTTTTTTCGCTTCTTAAAGTAGAACTTCTATAGTTTGGCTTAAGAAATGGTTGTAACACCATTATTATCACCGACTAAAACGATATCGGCACCACGTTCGGCAAATAGCCCGTTAGTCACGACACCTACGATGTTGTTGATTTGTTGTTCCAACTCACGCGGATTTAATATATTGAAGTTGTGCACATCTAGAATGACATTGCCATTGTCGGTTATAACACCCTCACGATAAACAGGGTCACCACCGAGTTTGACTAGTTCTCTAGCTACATAAGATCGTGCCATTGGAATGACTTCAACGGGAAGTGGGAAACTACCGAGTACACCAACTTGCTTCGTATCATCAATAATACAGACAAATTTCTTAGCAACTGCTGCTACGATTTTTTCACGAGTGAGTGCCGCACCACCACCTTTAATCATGTGTTTGTGCTCGGTGATTTCATCGGCACCATCGACATAAATATCGAAACTACCAACAGAGTTTAGGTCAAATACCTCAATGCCAAGTGCTCTCAATTGTTCGGTTGATGCGTCTGAGCTAGATACAGCGCCTTCAATGAGGTGCTTTTTGTCTGCTAGTGCTTCAATAAAATAATTTACCGTAGAACCGGTCCCGACACCGACGATTGCATCTGCTTCAACATATTCTAGTGCAGCTTTAGCTGCAGCGCGTTTTTTGTCATCTTGTGTCATTGTGTATTTACTCATAATTGATTCCATAGCTACCTTATTGTAACGTAATTTTAGATGCGAGAAATAACCTTTCTATCGGTCACAATATAATCCATTGGTATATCCCACTTTGCAGGGGTGAGTTGAGCAACTTCTTGGCAGTTATGAGCAACACCAATCAACAGTGGACGAGATGTATTGGAATAGATTTTTGCTAACGTTCTATCGTAAAAACCACCACCCATACCCATCCTATTGGCGTGTTTATCAAAGCCAACTAGAGGGATTAGCATTATATCTATGTTATCCAATGTAACTTTTTTCTGTTCGTCGAGGACTGGTTCTGTTATCCCGAATGAATTACTGCGCATAGGACTGTCCGCATTGTATTTATGAAAGACAAGTTGTCCAGGGTCGTTGTGATCAAGGATAGGTAACACTACGCTTTTAGCTTGGCGCCATGCTAAAAGATGTAACGGTTGAGTCGATATTTCACCATCAAAGCTCAAATACGAGCTAATAGTTTGCGCTGTTGACCATGGTGGTAATTGGCTGATATGGTTTTGTAGTTGTTTGGCAGCAGTACTTCGCGCGTCCTCACTGAGTGCACGACGCGCTTGCCTGAGTTGCTTGCGTAAGTCCTTAGTTGGCATAAGTATCAATAAATAGTTGCGTCAAAGCGGCATGGTTTACTTTGGTTGCAACATTAATTTGTGGTGCTTCCAACCATAGCGGGCTCATAGTTGTACCTTCAGGAGCAATAGCAGTTTGTCCTCGGTCTAATGTATCAACCCCAACTCGGGCATGTCCTCGTGTGAATTCAAATAAATCAGGTTGGATTAAGTAGGCAAGTGGAAATGCATCGTGGAAATAGCAGACTCTTTCAGGTAATCCTTGTGAATAAAAATCCATATAAAACTGTGATGAATCTCTAACAAAACTCCCTAGCACAGTATTTTTCTCAGCTAAAATATCAACAAAGTCTGGGGCAAAAGGAATGTCATAAGTGACGTCTAAACCAAACATAGTAAGTTCCCAATCTGCAGCAAAAACAATGGCTGCTGCATGGGCATCATTCCAGATATTTGCTTCAGCTAATGGAGTCACATTGCCTTTCACAAAAGCCGCGCCACCCATGATATAAACTTGTTTCACTAATTTTGGTAAGTCTGGCTCCAAACGTAAAGCCAGTGCCAAATTACCCAATGGCCCTACGGCAACTAAAGTGACTTCTCCTGGGTGCTCCTTCACAGTGTCGACAATAAATTGAGCAGAAGAACGAGAGTCTAGTGTGCGTTTGGGAGGAGCAACAGGGATATCACCAAAACCATTATCACCATGTACGAAGTGTGCGTAAGTAGACTCTGGACCTACCCAAGGCAAACCCACACCTTGGGTAACCGGCACATCAACTTGCGCCAGGTCACATAACCGTAAAGCATTCTGCGCTGACATCGTTACTGGAACATTGCCATAAACCGTGGTTAATCCAAGGACTTCAATATCAGATGACTGAAAAGCAAAAAATATAGCCATTGCATCGTCAATGCCCGGATCGGTATCTAAAATGATTTTATGTGGTCGTGACATGTTTGATTATCCTTGTTCGGCTAAAAATGCAGTGACTTGTTCTGCACTAGGAATAGATTGAGCTGCACCGGGTTGGGTAACCGCTAGGGCTGATGCTGCGCAAGCATAACGCAAGGCACTTTCTGCGTGATTGTTGGCTTGATAATGTGCCAAAAAGAAGCCAATGAAAGTATCGCCTGCAGCTGTCGTATCTACGGCATCAACGGCAAAAGCGGTTACTTCTACTGTCACATCTGCGGTAAACCATTTAGCACCTTTTTTACCTTGTGTGATAATAACTGCACCATGAGCAAAATTTGCCCTAAAAAAGGATTCTATTTCAGCCATTTCGGTTTTTTCTGATAATTCTGCGGCTTCGACTTCGTTGACAATAATGAGATCGATTTCAGTAAAGTTTAATGCTTTAATATCTTCAGTCATGGGGGCTGGGTTGAGTGCGACTTTTAACCCCTTCGCCTTTGCTTGCCTTAAAACTTCAGCCGTACCCGATGTTTCGTTTTGCAGGAGTACCCAATCATTAACCTCAGTATCTGCAAGTGCCTTTTGAATGTCTTGTTCGCAGATATCTCGGTTCGCTCCCCCAAATAAGAAAATGGCATTTTCACCATTAGGTGTTACTTGGATAATTGCGTGACCAGAAGGGGTCTCAGTACAACGGATAAAACGTCCATTGATCCCTTTTTTGATCATGACTTGTTTGAACTGCACGTCATGCTCGTTAATACAACCAACGTGTAAGACTTCGGTGCCGGCATTAGCCAAAGCGATAGATTGATTCGCACCTTTACCGCCAAGTAGTACTTGGTAGGAGGTAGAGTCTAGAGTCTCACCGGGTTGTACAAAATGTGGAACTTGATAAACATGGTCGATATTTATCGAACCAAAATTGATAACTGCCATAAGGGACTGAGCCTTTTTGTTATTGATTTTATAAGTGAATTATAAAAGAAATCAGCTGCAGTGTCAGTCGAAGATAAAGAATAATTAAGGGATGTTTGTCACCCAAGATGCCGCGGTTCATAATTCGCCCAGAACGCCGAAATGTTCAGGGCGGAAGTATCATCACTACCGTAGGCTTCTCAATACGGGTTGAGCTTGCTCAAAAGCAGTGGAGTCAACTTCCTAGGTTTAAAGCATCGGCCAGGGACATGTATGAACTCGCCAACACCTCAGGAGACGTAAAATAGGATAACAAAACCGTTTCACAAGTCCACACAATTAATTTTCTTTTTGCCGGATAAAATACAGCATTTTGGCTAAAAATTTGCTAGTCTAAAACCATAAAATACTGCAGGAAATTCTTTATGAGCCAACAATTTCAAACACTTACAGACCTTTTAGCTAAACACGACATCCTTATTGATGGGGCTGAATTACATGGTCTAATCTGTGGTATGTTAAGTGGTGGAATGCCCGTCGATAATCGTGAATGGTTTGCAGTGCTTGCTGACATTTCAAACAATGGGGTGGATTATCCGCAGGAAGTATTAAATGCCGTTGATGACTTGTTTAGCACAACGGTCAAAGAGTATGCCGAAAATGACTTTGCTTTAAATATGCTGATCCCAGAAATGGATGCGCCAATTAATGAGCAAGGGCAAGGATTAATACACTGGGTACAGGGATTTATGACGGGAATAGGCCTGCGTCAAACTTCTTTTGCGAATTGTTCAGAAGAAGTACAAGAGGGTATTCAAGACTTTGCGGAAATTATGCGTATGGATGCACCGATGGATGATGATGAAGAAACCGAGTCTCAGTTAACCGAAGTGATTGAGTATGTGCGGATTACTGCAATGTTGTGTTTTAATGAGTTTCAACCAGCCCAAGCTGCGACTAAGATTCACGTAGAAGAAACCGAGGGTGCCGGTGCTGTCGATAACGACAAACCAACCTTGCACTAACGCCATATTGGTTCAAGAGCACGTTTTATTGAACCATGTTGCTTTAAAGAGAATGTTACATCGATACTATGACGCACTAATAGTACACTGCTGAGGCCTTATGACACATTATTTTGCCCCCGAACTTCCCCCTAGCATATTTGCAGAGCGACGTACTCGTTTAGCCGAGTCAATGAGTCTCAATAGTGCTTGCTTTATTTTTGGGGGGCAGTTAAAAACTCGTTCCAATGACACCGAGTACGTATTTAGACAAGACAGTGATTTCATGTATTTGACTGGGTTTCTAGAGCCTGATGCTGCGTTACTCATGATAAAGCGCAAAGATGGTTTACACAGTACGATATTTTGTGCGCCCAAGGATCCTGTTGCAGAAATTTGGCACGGCAGACGACTGGGTGTTGACGCAGCTCCTCAAACCTTAAAAGTTGATACTGCATTTTCAAGTGATGACTTAACCACCTTACTGCCAAAGCACTTAGCTGGTGTATCTGAAGTTTATTGCTTATTTAATCAAAATACAGCCCAATCTATACTGCAGCTTGCTATTGAGCAGGTGCGTAAAACCCCAAAACAAAGCTTTTTAGCACCCAAAGCCGTCAAAGATATTAGTTCAACTATACACCACTTACGCTTGCTTAAAACGTCTGAAGAATTACAAATTATGCGAACTGCGGGCGAGATCTCCGCAGATGCACATAAAATGGCAATGCGCGCAAGCAAACCGGGTCTCAATGAAGGCCAGTTAGAAGCTGTTTTACATTATCATTTCGCAATAGCAGGGGCGCGTAATCAAGCTTATACGTCTATCGTCGGCGGTGGCGATAATGCCTGTATTTTGCATTACACGGAAAATAATCAGACTTTGCAAGACGGTACTCTAGTGCTGATTGATGCCGGTGGAGAGCTTGCTGGTTACGCGGCCGACATTACCCGCACGTTTCCGGTTAACGGTCATTTTTCAAAACCTCAGGCACAGTTATATCAAATTGTTCTTGATGCCCAAGAAGCCGCACTTGCGCAATGTCGTGCTGGCAATACGTTGTCTGATATTATGCAAGCGAGTGTTGTGGTTTTGGTTACAGGACTGTGCGAGTTAGGTATTTTAACCGGAAGTGTACAAGACAATATTGATCAGAGTACTTATCGGGATTATTTTATGCATGGAATTGGACATTATTTGGGTTTAGATGTGCATGATGTCGGAGCTTACAAAGATGCTTACGGTGATTTACCTTTAGTGGAGAATACCGTTATAACGATTGAACCTGGTGTGTATATCGCCCCTGGCAGTCCAGTACCTGAACAATATCAAGGTATTGGGATCCGTATCGAGGATAATGTGGTTATCAAAGCCGATTCTTGTGAGATTCTCACCAACGCTGTTCCCAAAACCATTGCTGAGATTGAGGCGCTTATGCAAGAGCCTTATCAGCATCACCTTTAGATTTTTTAGGTCAAATAATGCAAAACCAGTCTGTTGATATTGTGATAAATGGAGGCTCTACTATAGGGTTGTTAACGGCTTTGGCTGTCCTAGAACAAACCACCTTAACGGTAGCTATCATTGAAGCAAAACCAATAGCAGAGCCTAAAATAATTGGTCAAGAGACTGTCGATCCGCGTTATGTTGCTTTAGCGCAAAACTCAGTAACGTATTTAGCTGAACTGGATATTGATGTTCATGAATTAGGACCCAGTATCGCTCAGATCCATGTTTCAGATCAAAATCACATAGGTCAATGTCGCTTAACCGCTGCTGAAGTTTCTGTCCCTGAGTTGGGGGTAGTCGTGAACTTATCTGCTTTGACAAAACGGATTACAGATAATCTATATAGTAAGTACATCGATAGTGGGCGCATACTTATATTCTCTGGAATGGTATTGCAAGCGGTCGAAAAACCTGCGCTTGCTCCTCTGAAATTGCACCTTGTACAATATTCAAACACAAACACAAACACAAACACAAACACAAACACTGATACTGCTTTTACGGAACCAGAATCGAAGCGACTAGAAGACGGTATGAGTCAATGTACTATTACTACCGAACTCTTATTTTTTGCAGATGGAGAGCGTAGCCCTCTGAAAACTGAGCTTGGTTTTACCAAATCGACAGTCGATTTTGGACAATTCGGTGTTGTTGCCAATGTTGCTGTAGACCGCATCGCTTACTCGCGTTATCACACGCCGTTAACGGCCTTTGAACGCTTCACTAAAAATGGGCCGTTGGCATTGTTACCTATTCATACACCAACGGACCAAGCTGAATATAAACAATGGTATTCAATGGTGTGGTGTATCTCAGAAGAGCAAAAAACTGGATTTGCAGAAATAGATCTTGCTGAATTACAAAATGTATTTGGTGACCGTGCAGGACGTTTTTGTGCTAGTACGAAACCTTATGTATTTCCATTAAAATTAACTCAACATCAAGGTGAGATTGAACGCTGTATCTGTTTAGGTAATGCAGCTCAAGCTTTACACCCTATTGCAGGACAGGGCTTTAACCTTGGTGTTAGAGACATTCAAGATGCAATTTTTACCCTACAAAGTCGTTTAAAACACGGTCAGACTTTAGCTCAAGTCGCCTCTAGATTCAGCGTTAAATATTCACAGTATCGGCAGACAGATAGATCGCAAACTATCACAACAACATCCGCCCTGGTAAGTATATTCTCGAATGATCTTCCAGGTGTGAGTTTACTGCGCAATTTAGGCCTAATTACCTTACATAAAAATCCTTTCATCAAGAAATATTTTACCCAGCTAGCGATGGGGCAAAAATAAACATAAATTCATACTTATGCTTGCATATATACTGCCGATAAATGGACTATACATGTGATTTTGTTAGCTAGTACCTTCTTTCGGTCAAATTTCATTCCAAGTGATATTAAATTACTGTAATTACAGTTTATATAGACTCTGGAGAAGCGACAATCCCAAATAGCTTGTGAACAGATTTACAAGGTGATGTGGTCGCAGTATAAATCGCCACACCAAAACTGTCGTCAGATGTTGCAGTCAAAATGGTGGCTACAAATTTTAAATTTATTGATCAAGGATGAACCATGCCTAAGTCCGATAGTGGAAAAAATAAGCGTTTAAGTACACTTATCATCGCAGAGAGTATATTAATTGCGTATGTGTCTTATATTGCATTATTTGTTGTTCAATTATTGGATTTTGTTGCCCCAAGTTTCATTTTCCAGCATATATTTCCTTTATTTATTTTTACCCTTTTTATTGTCCTTAGTCAGCTTGCGGTAGGTCTTTACGAGTCAAAACTTAGGGAAACATTCAGGGGCATCGTGCGTCGGATATGTATTGCCCAAGCTATGGCCTTATTCGCTATGGTGATATTTTCAGAACTATTTTTAACCCATGTGCTAATACACCCATATTATATTATTGTCTGTATTTTAATGACTATTGTTTGTTGTGTCCTATTCCGCTATACCATTATTCGGTTGGGTGCTTTAGGCTTAAGACAAACACGTATTGTCATTTTAGGGGTGGGCGAGAGAGCAGCGGTGATTGAAAATCGGATGCGTCGAGCTTCTGATAGAAAAGGTTTTGAGCTCATTGGCTTTATTCCAATCCCTGGTGATAACACGGAACTAGGGATAAAAAAAGAACCTATTTTAAATATAAACATTGATGATTCATTTAAAGAGTTCATTGCTGAAAATAATATTGACGAGATTGTTGTTGCAGCAGATCAGCGCCGTGGTACTTTACCTGTCGAAGTTTTGTTTGATTGTCGTTTACAGGGCACGCAAATTACAGATTTGCTGGATTTCTTGGAACGAGAAACGGGCCAAATTATGGTGGATTTAATGCATCCTAGTTGGCTTATTTACTCTGGTGGATTTAATTCACAAAATTACGTCAGACAAATCAGTGATTACGGATTAAATTTTTGTTTAGCCAGTTTGGTTTTATTTTTTGTTTGGCCATTTATGTTACTGACTGCGTTAGCCATATATCTCGATGACGGTTATAAAACTGGTGCTTCAATTTTTTATAAGCAAATACGAGTAGGTAAAGGTGGTAAAAACTTCGGGATTTACAAGTTTCGTAGTATGGGGGTTGATGCTGAAAAGAATGGAGCACAATGGGCATCAAAAAATGATGTGCGAGTCACACGCATCGGTGGTTTTATTCGAAAATATCGTTTAGATGAATTACCACAATTATATAATGTTTTTTGTGGTGATATGTCCTTTGTTGGTCCTCGTCCAGAACGCCCAGAATTTGTAGAGCAACTCAATAAAGAATTACCTTTTTATAACCAACGTCATAATGTTAAACCTGGTTTAGCGGGCTGGGCACAGTTGAAATATCCTTATGGAGCCAGTGTTAAAGACTCACTGGAAAAGCTAAAGTTCGACTTATATTACGCCAAACACCAAAGTTTTTTATTAGATATATTAATCTTGATCAGGACAGTAGAAGTAGTGCTGTTTGGTAAAGGGCAATAAAAAACGCTATCTTATATTTGTACCTTGTTTAAAGGGACGTAGAATGAGATAGCGCTTAAGGTTTTGTAGCCCAAACTATGCTTGAGAAATCAATGTAGCCTTCATTTCACGACGTCGAGCGTGTAACAGTGGTTCTGTGTAACCACTAGGTTGAACAGAGCCCAATACAATTAAATCACGAGCAGCTTGATAACCAATTGATTGGTTAAGATTAGGTGTCATTGGAATATATTCTGCATCATTTGCATTCTGTCCATCAACCAACACTGCCATCCGGGCTAAAGTTTCATCAATTTGAGCTAACGAAACCAAGCCATGTTCTAACCAGTTTGCAATATGCTGGGCAGAAATACGTAAAGTTGCTCGGTCTTCCATCAATCCAACATTATGAATATCAGGCACCTTAGAACAACCTACACCTTGGTGAACCCAACGTACTACATAACCTAAAATCCCTTGGATATTGTTGTCTAACTCTGATTGAATTTCTTCGGCAGATAAAACTCGCTCTGCTTCTAACAAAGGAATGTCTAAAATCGTATCAGTACCGTCAAATTCCTCTTGTGCCATAGTCTGTTGTAAACCAAAGACGTCGATTTGATGATAATGTAAAGCGTGTAGTGTGGCAGCTGTTGGAGATGGTACCCAAGCCGTATTAGCACCAGCTTTAGGATGTCCAATTTTAGCTTCCATCATATTCGCCATTTGGTCTGGTATCGGCCACATGCCTTTACCGATCTGAGCTTTACCAGAGAGACCAGTACTTAAACCCGTTATCACATTGGATTTTTCATACGCATGGATCCAAGGACGAGTTTTTAATTCTGCTTTTGGCGCAAATGCAGCGAGTTTCATCGAGGTATGTATTTCATCACCGGTACGATCTAAGAAGCCCGTATTAATAAATACCAACCGTTGTTGTGCTTCGGCGATACATGCTTTAAGGTTTAAAGATGTGCGACGTTCCTCATCCATTAACCCCATTTTTATTGTATGGCGTTCTAAAGATAAGGCATCTTCGATAGCATCAAATAAGTTATTACTGAAACGAACTTCTTCAGGGCCATGCATTTTTGGTTTAACAATATAAATACTGCCAGCTTTTGAATTGGTAAAAGGACTATTACGTTTTAAATCATGGATCCCTATTAATGAAGTGATCATGCCATCCATAATACCTTCAGGGATCGGCTCACCATTGAATAAAATGGCATCATTCGTCATTAAGTGACCAACGTTTCTGACAAACATAAGGCTGCGGCCAGAGAGTGTGAGTTCTTGACCATTAATAGCTGTATAAACTCGATCTGCATGCATTTTGCGTGTGATTGTCTGCTCACCTTTTTGTATGGAAGTGCTTAAACTACCTTGCATCAAACCTAACCAATTTTGATATACCAACGTTTTATCATCGGCATCTACAGCAGCCACAGAATCTTCGCAGTCCATGATGGTACTGAGTGCTGATTCCATAAAAATATCTTTGATACCAGCAGGGTCAGCATCGGCAATCGGATGATTTTCTGCAAATTGGATTTCTACATGTAAGCCGTTATTTTGTAATACTATACAAGAAGGTGACTGTGCACTGCCTTGATATCCTAGAAACTGCCCGATATTAGCTAGCTCAGTTTGCGTCCCATCAATTAATGTTATCAGTAGTTGCCCTGAGCTAATATCATAGTGGGTTGCATTGACATGGGAACCGTTAGCTAGAGGAGCAATATCATTTAAATATTCACGAGCTTGGCGAATAACTTTTTGCCCACGTAATGGGTTATAGCCTACTGTTTTTTCAGTACCATCTTCATCGTCAATAACATCCGTGCCATATAATGCATCGTATAAACTACCCCAGCGTGCGTTTACTGCATTCAGCGCATACCTTGCATTGTTGATAGGTACTACAAGCTGTGGCCCGGCCATTGTCGCTAACTCAGGATCCACTTTTGCTGTCGTTACTGTCACATTAGATGGTGGCGTCACAAGGTAACCAATCTCTTGTAAAAAAGCTTTATATTGCTCAAATGATGCATGAGGTTGGGTAATGTGGAATTCATCAATTTGAGCTTGTAAGGCGGAACGTTTTTCCAATAGCGCTGTATTCTTGGGGACAAATTCTGCTAGTACTTGCTCAAAAGAGTTCCAAAACTGAGCAAAACTTACACCAGTGTTGGGTAATGCTTGCTGTTCAATAAATTGGTCTAGCGTTGATGCGATGTCTAATGCGCCGCGACGTATATAGGTTGTCATTGGAAGCTCCTTATATTGCTTTGTAAAAAGAGTATAAGTTAAACTAGCTATATTAATTAGATTATAATAACTATGTTTGATATTTATCTTATGAATGTTACATAGTGAAGTAAATAAAAATGTTTAGGCCCTGATAAGAGCATAATCGAATTTAACAATACGCAAATTCAGCTTTACTTCCTAATGAGCTAAGATAGTTTTTATTTAAAATAAACTGGGGAAGTATAGGAATACCCACTGAGGGTCTTGTTAATCGCTCATCTGTGTAGCAACATCTGTAATAAGCTTTCTTAACCAGATATGACCTGCGTCGTGATGTAAAAGCGCACTCCAAGCCATTTTTAAAGCGATGGGAGGTATGTCGAAAGGTGGTGCAGTAATGGCAATATCCGGATCGTCGGCATATATACGAGCAGCTCTACTTGGCAGTGTAGCAATTAAATTTTGGGTTTTAGCAAGCTGTAAAGCTGCATGATAATGGCGAGTAAAAACACGAATGTCACGTTTTTTACCGAGTTTTGTCAGTTCAGCATCGACCCAACCCAATTTTTGTACTTCGTTAGGGTCAATACCAACTCCTACGCCAAACCCTGTTTTACTCACCCAGATATGCTGTGATTTGAGGTAGGATTGTAAGTTAAAATCGGCAATTATTGGGTTTTTAGCTGCCATAACACAAGAAAATTGATCATACCAAACGACTTTTTGGTGAAATGATAATGGCAAATCATCAAAGCGATTAATTGCCATATCGACTCTACCTTGCTCCACATCGTGGAAAGTTACATCTGATGGAGTGATTAAATCTAACGTGATGTTTGGAGCTTCAGTGTGAAGACGCTCGATCAGCCTCATTAGTAATGTAGACTCGGCATAATCACTGGTCATAATCCGGAATGTACGATGTGATGTTGTCGGATCAAATTCTACTTCAGGCTGGATAGATGTTTCAAGTTTACTCAAGACATCACGGATGATCGGTTGTAATTCTAATGCGCGCTTAGTCGGTGTCATGCCATCGCTGGTTCTGACTAGTAAAGGGTCATTAAATAAATCGCGTAAGCGTTTTAAGCCATTACTCATTGCAGGTTGAGTGATACTCAATTGAACTGCTGCCTTAGTAACACTGCCTTCGCGTAATAAAACATCAAGATAAACGAGTAAGTTTAAATCCACTTTAGCAATGTTCATGAATAGTCCTTAAAACTAANTTAGATTTGTCATTATAATTTAAAATAATACGTCTTCGATAGGCTATTAGTATTAACTATAGTATTTGGCTGAGTNTATTACTACGCTANTATTGTTCTGGTGTTTGCGTTGTTGACTGAAGTACTTGATCAAAAGAATTTGNCTTTAGATGATTNATTGGTATCGACGTAATAGCATTGATTTGCNTAGGCCCCAAGGGTTATATCTAAGGGACTGCAATGTTGACTTTATATATGCTANATACAAAAAAGCCTAACGTTTTACGGTTAGGCCTTAGCATCAATAATCAATTAACCTCTAGTCAAATTGATTCATTGTATTGTCTTCGCCAGAAGCTTTAAGTGCTTGGTCACCAGAGAAGTACTCTTTATGCGTATCACCTAAATCAGAACCTGCCATTGCTTGGTGTTTAACACATGCTAAGCCTTGACGTAGTTCCTGACGTTGAACACCTTTAACATAAGCTAGCATACCCTGGTCACCGAAGTAGCCTTTAGCTAGGTTATCTGTTGATAATGCCGCTGTGTGGTACGTAGGCAGTGTAATCAAGTGATGGAAAATACCAGCTTCACGCGCAGCATCAGCTTGGAAAGTGCGTACTTTTTCATCTGCAACTGCCGCTAGTTCTGTTTCATCATACTCAACAGACATAAGGTTTGCACGATCATAAGCTGATACGTCTTTACCTTCTTCAGTCCATAAATCAAAGATTTGCTGACGGAAGTTTAAGGTCCAGTTGAATGATGGAGAATTGTTATAAACTAATTTAGCATTTGGAACGGTTTCACGAATTGCGTTAACCATTTCAGCGATTTGACCAACGTGTGGTTTTTCAGTTTCAATCCACAATAAATCTGCACCGTTTTGTAATGATGTAACACAATCTAGCACTACTCGGTCAAAACCAGTATTATCTTTAAACTTGTATAAACCGTTAGGTAAACGCACTGGCTTAACGATTTCATTGTTTAACTTCATGACGGTATCGCCATTTTTTAATGCGTTAAGGTTATCTACAGGGGTAGTTTCCAAGAATGCATTGTATTGCTCAGCTAAATCACCTTCGTTACCAGATACAGGAATTTTTTGTGTAAGGCCAGCACCTAAAGAATCAGTACGAGCGACGATAACACCATCATCGACACCTAGTTCTAGGAAGGCATAACGTACAGCATTGATTTTTGCTAAGAAATCTTCATGTGGTACGGTAACTTTACCATCTTGGTGTCCACATTGTTTTGCATCAGAAACCTGGTTTTCAATTTGGATACAACACGCACCCGCTTCGATCATGCGTTTAGCTAATAAGTAAGTCGCTTCTTCGTTACCAAAACCGGCATCGATATCAGCAATGATTGGTACGATGTGCGTTTCGAAGTTATCGATTTCCGCTTGGATTGCAGTTACATCAGCACCATTTGCTTTCGCTTCATCTAATTGCTTGAACAAGTTACCTAATTCGCGTGCATCAGCTTGACGTAAGAAAGTATAAAGCTCTTCAATCAGTGCTGGAACAGATGTTTTTTCGTGCATAGATTGGTCAGGTAAAGGACCAAACTCAGAACGTAATGCGGCAACCATCCAACCTGAAAGGTATAAATAAGATTTATCCGTAGTACCTTGATGCTTTTTCACTGCAAGCATTTTTTGTTGGCCCACGAAACCGTGCCAGCAACCTAAAGATTGTGTATACTGAGCTGAGTCAGCATCATAGTCTGCCATATCCTTGCGCATTATGCCTGCGGTATACTTAGCAATGTCCAAACCTGTTTTAAAACGGTTTTGAGTTTTCATGCGAGCCGCATACTCAGGGCTAATTGCATTCCATGTGCCGTTTTGGGCTATTAAATCAGCAAATGCTGCTTGGTCTTGTTGATATTGAGACATACTCTTTATCCTTTCGTAGGGTGGGTAATAAATAACAAAAACGTTTCAGGTTTCCGTCAACACATAACCATCCTAGAACCTATTTATCGATAAATAAAATCAATACAAAAGATTGTCGGCATTCATATTGTGAATACTTATGTGTACTTGTTGTACTTAAGTGCTGAAAGCTCTGTTCTTAAGCTGTTATTTTTTTAATGAATACTATGGGTTTATTATATTTATGGGATCTATTTAGAACTAAGGTAGTATTGGTTGAGTTTGTGCTTTCGACTTTTTCACTTTTGTTCTGTTTTTTCGGTATAATCATCTCATCAAACCCGGTTTTATTCCTTACCAGTTAATATGGTGTATTAATGATGAAAAAAATATTGTGTGTTGCTTCGTTATCCTTTGTTTTATTCGGTTGTACAGCAACCTTAGATTTAGATACTGATGCGGTTGAGAAAAATCCTGTACCAGCCCCAGTAAGCGAGCTTACCAGTACATCACCATTAAATATTATCATGGTAGTAGCAGATGGTATGGGGCCCGCTTATACCTCTGGGTTTCGTTATTACAACGATAACCCAAATACGCCAGAAATCGAGCCCAATTGGTTTGAGCGTCATCATGTAGGTAATTCATCCACATATCCTGCGAATATTTCAGGATTAGTTACAGATTCTGCAGCGAGCGCAACAGCACTTGCATCTGGTGTTAAAAGTTACAACGGTGCAATCGGTGTGGATGTGCACAAGCAACCCGTTAGTAGTGTGCTACATGCTGCAAAGTTAAAAGGTATGAAAACGGGTTTGGCAGTCACCTCTCAAATCGTGCATGCTACACCTGCTTCATATGTTGCACATAATGAAAATCGCCGTAATTATGATGCGATCGCTGATAGTTATTTTGACGACCGTCTTAAGGGACAATTAAAAGTTGATGTCATGCTAGGTGGTGGCACGCAGTATTTTAAACGAGAAGAGCGTGATTTAACTGCTGAGTTTGTCGGGGCTGGTTATGTGTATGTTGATGCTTATAGCGAATTAGCGGATGTGCCTAAAGGCAGTAATTTATTAGGTTTATTTGCACCAGTTGGTTTGCCTTGGGCCTTAGATGATGAGCAAGCAAACCGTTTACAAGTGTTAACTGAACAAGCAGTTCGTCACCTAGAAAATCCAGAAGGTTTCTTTTTATTAGTTGAAGCTAGTCAAGTCGATTGGGCCGGTCATGGGCGTGATATAAATAGTGCAATGGCTGAAATGTCAGATTTACATACGACTTTACTGTGGATTGAGGAATACCAAAAAGCACATCCAAATACATTAGTCGTAGTGACTGCCGATCATAGCACAGGCGGTTTAACGCTAGCTGCAAACGGTGAGTATCGCTGGTCGCCTGAAGACTTACACGATATTAATATGTCTGTTCCGCAAATGATCAAAATGATGCTTACTGAGAGAATGAATGGTACAGAACGCGTAAACTTTGTCAGTGAACAATTGGGTTTTCCATTGACCTCTGTGCAAGAAGAAGAACTGGTCTTATTGGATATGACGCAAAAGAATCGTCCGCTGGAAGATGTCATTAAACGCATGATTGATGCTCATACCAACACTGGTTGGACGACGCACGGGCATACGGCCATTGATGTACAAATTTTTGCGCATGGTCCACATCAAGAAAAGTTTGCTGGATATTTGGATAATACCGATATTGCTAAACAAATTTTTGCAATTTTAGAAGATTAGTAAAAGCATTCTAATGAAGACACTAACCTCGCATAAAGGTTTCGATGTCTTCACCGGTCATTTTTTTCATCTGGTTAAACAGATAAAAAATAGCGCCCATCAATAAAATCATACTAGGTATGACTATCACAGGATAACTCAGTGCCGTCATACGGCCGAGTTCTTCTGTGTATGCGGTTGTTCCAGGCTCTGACACAAGGATCCACTTGGCTAAACCGTAATTCAACGCAGAAGATAGAAAAAAGGAACTAGCGACAATATAGTTACTGACATCGATTTTCTTTTCAAATGCAGCTACGGCATCGTTCTTCTCGAGAGCAGTATTTAAAGCATCCCAATTAATGATTTTGTCATTTAAGACTAAGATTTTGATTAAGGGTTTTTTCATGTAACGGGTAACTAAGACTGCGATACCGATTAAACCAGGAATTGCTGCTTCTTTAATCGCAATATATTCAGCAGGAAGTTTTAGTAAGCTAAATGTACCAGTGAGTAACACACTCACAATGCCCAGAATGGAAAACATGTTCCATTTTTTACTTTGTAGTAGTTCATAACTCCCATAAGCAACTGGAAAAGTAAGTGCCACGACAATACTCCATAAAGGCCCTAAATATTCTGGTTTACTCGCATAACTCATGATTACCACAGGAATAATGATGTTAAATGCCATATTCGCAAAAACGTTTTCTTTGGGTTCTGTTCGTTGTTCAGGTGAAGAGGGTGTATGTGTTGTCATGTGTCTTCTCTGGGGAATATATAGGGTTAGCCTAATATGATGTGGGGTAAAAATCGAGACATATCTTGCGTAATAGCGCTAGTATCCTCGCGTACTGATATGCCTGCGGGTAAATCATCTACTAACCAAGAGCCGATTAATGTATGTTTGTCAGCAAATTTAGGTAAAGGCGTATATGCTTGATAAATAAAACCTTCTGCGCCGTATGGTCCACTAGATTCAGTCAAGATTCCGGACTCATTAAAGATACTGATGTTGGCACCTTCACGTGAAAAGATGGGTTTCTTTACCCACTTGCCGCGAGTGGTCAAATGTTGCTCATTCGCAAAATATGCAGGTAATAGATTAGGGTGCTCAGGGAACAAGCGCCAGAGCATGGGTAGTAAGGCCTTATTAGAAACAATCGATTTCCACATTGGCTCTAACCAATTGACTTGTGCTTCTGGTACATATTGTCCAAATTCTTCAGCGAACATGAACTCCCATGGATAAAGTTTGAAACATTGTGAGATAACACGATCCAATTTATCGGTAAAAAACCCTTCTGGTGAAATTCCCATATCTTCAATAAAAGAAAAATGCTGAGTTAGTTCAGCTGCTTCCGCGCAATCTTGTAGATATTGAACTGTACCTCGGTCTTCTGCAGTATCTTTACAACATGCAAAGTGAATATTGTGCCATTGCTCAGTATTTTTTAAATTACGAAAACGATGTACAAGTTTTTCTTGTAATGAATTGAATTGATCACTGTTAGCAGGCAGCGCTCCAGATTTAATATTATCTTCTAGCCATAACCATTGCCAAAATCCGGTTTCGTACAAACTTGTCGGTGTATCGGCATTATTTTCTAGTAGCTTAGCAGGGTTTGTCCCGTCATAGGCAAAGTCCATTCGCGAATACAAGGAAGGCTCACTGGCTTCCCAACTATCCAAGATCGGTTGCCAAAATAATTCTGGGATACTAAATTGTTCCAACCATTGTGCATCACGTGCAACTACATCGACAACTGCGAGGCACATCTGGTGCAGCTCTTGGGTAGGATCCTCAAGATCATCTTCAATCTGTTTCAGCGAAAATTGATAGTAAGCATCTTCTTGCCAATATGGTTCGCCATACATGGTATGAAAATTAAATCCATATTCCTGGGCTGCTGTACGCCACTGCGGTCTTTCAGCAATTATTTGCCGTAACATAAGTTAAACGCCTATCCGCCAAAACTTCTGGTGCTGGCCCGTGCAACAGACTTGCCAAAGCCACCTCTAGAGAGGGTTTTACTCGCACTAGGTTTTGGCTTGAAGCTACTTGGGTACACTTTTGCTGTGCGTTTGTGCAAACCACCATAAGATTTACCATCAGAGGTAAACCATTGTTTGCGCAGGTTCGAACGACGTGAATAAGACGTGAATAGAGGTTGTGAATAATAGCGTTTTTTCTTCTTTTTCAGGTCAATATCAATATCATTGTCTAAAAAACGACTGAGCATAAAGCCAGCCATAAAAGGCATAAAGAAAGAACCGTTACGGTTTTCGATATATTGACAATTACTATCACCAAATTCATATTCACAATCGTTTTCATTGCTAAAACGCGGGGCAACTCGTTCGGCTTCATCGACTGCTTCTTGATAGGCAAAGGTGCATTCAGTCATATAGTTGGGATTATCACTGGCGCATTCATCCACGCTGCGGTACAGATTAGCTTCCATAGGATCCTCACCACAGCCGGTTAACAAGACTGCGGCAATACTTACTGCAATGGGTTTTACGGCAAACCATTTACGCAACTGAGGCAGATGAACTGTAGTACTCCTTTTGCTCAGTTTTACTTGATTTGATGCACAGGAAGACTGTTCGTGTGTATTCATTACGTCCTCCTTAATAGGTCATGCAGGCCGCATTTAACAAGCCAACACCTACTGATACCGACGCTAAAATAACACCGGCCGATAGTTCGGCGTTTTCTATGCGCTCTGCAATTTTTGGCATAAAAGTAAAACGTAAAATAGCGAAGGCCAATAGCTGTGCAACTAGTGCAATTACACTCCAAACTACATAATCAGTGAATGTTTCAGAGTTGCTAATTGCGCCGGATATAGCGATACAAAAACCAATAATTGCGCCACCAAAAGCAACCGCAGCCGCAGAGTTTTGATGGTCTTTAATTAAAGACCATTCATTGTGAGGTGTTACAAAAGCGTACAAAAATTTGAAAGCTAAAAGAAATAATAGAGCACTGCCAAAATAAATACCAAAATTAGCAAGACCAGAAAGTGAAGTTGCAATAGTTCCCATTAGAGTTTTTCCCATTCAATCGAATTAATGCGTGAGCATGCGATATAAAACAGCCTATCGCCAGCTGAGACGGCATCGTCAAAGTCAGGATTGACGATAATATGTTGTTTGTCATTTGCTTTAGCATAGCCAATGAAGATAGCGTTGTGGACTTTTTTCAAACCTAAAAAAACATTTTCTATCGCTAAGTTTGAAATATCTGCAGGGACAATAGTTGAGTATTGTTCTTGGCCTGCAGCTACACTCAATAAATCGTGATGGAGTAAACTTGAGCCAGGATCAAAGGCAGATTTAGCTAGCATTTCCACTGCAACACTTGGCGTACATTCAACATTTGGACAGTGTTGTTGCAGTAATTCAACCAAGCTCTCATCATTGAAATAGGCAACGATATGCGCATCTGTATTATTTTTGGAGCAATATAATGCAGTCGTCATGGTCATATCGTCTTCGGGATTATCGATCAGAATCGTTTTAGCTTGGGTAATGTTCGCTTTGTACATATCGGAATCACGGTTAAATGAAGCGACTTTCACAAATTCGATAACCCCAGGAAGAGGATTGGTTATGTCAGCTCTAACGCATAACACAATCTCATTCTTTTCAAGGCTTTGTTCGCGCTCTGCAATAAGCAGTTGCAACAGTTGCATGGTTCTTTCACCATTCCAACCAATAACTAAAATATGGTTAGTTTCCATAATGTTTTTTAATCCTTTGATATTTTTTTGCCATTGATTGCTCGCAAATGCTGCAATGCGACCAATGACGAGTGCAAAAATACTTAATCCAACAGGTATGATGAATAGACTGACCACTAACTTTCCCATAGGGGTTGTGGGTGAATAATCACCATAACCAACCGTAGAGCTCGTAACAGCTAAATAATATAAAAAATCGACAGGGTCTGTGAGCGGTGTTTCTTTGGCTAAATACAATAAAAACCAGGCAATAACGGCATAGAGCAAGGTCCCTACCAAAATAGTCAGTGCGTTCGCTTGGTTGAAATACTGCATTACAACACGTTTGACTTTATTCCAAACGGTCATGAATTTCCTTTGAAGATGATAAAATTAATAAAATACTAACTAGAAACGGTGTAAATTACCACTGTTGAAAATGTAAGCATTTGTCACAGTTTTATAGATTTTAAAGGAATGTATTAAGAACTATTCTTTTATGTAAAATATGGCTAATGAGAGTGTAAACATGCTTCACTGAGTTCAATCAAGTTCAGTTTCTAATGCATAAAAACATAAATAAGCCTATAAAAATATGGCCTAAAGGTTTTCTTGGAGAACACATATACAAATTTTAAAGTATATATGGTTAAGTCCAAATCTCATTCATGCTGTAGATCTACACTTGCGTATTTATTTTCATATCGATATGGAAGAGTCTCGAAACTTGTCGCTGAGATTAGGCTGATATATGATTGCGCGGTCTTAAATTACTATATTTATATAAGCATATCATATGAAAACTTCAGATTTTGGTTTCTCTTTACCTGAGCATCTTATCGCCAAATATCCGACAGCAGAACGCACCGCTTCGCGTTTATTGCGTTTGAATGGTCAAACGGGTGAAACATCACATCATCAATTTCCTGATATGTTAAATTTTGTCACCGCAGGTGATCTTCTCATATTCAATAACACTCGTGTTATTCCGGCTCGTCTCCTCGGGCAAAAAGCTTCAGGCGGTAAGGTCGAAGTGTTAGTTGAGAGAATGCTTGATGAGCACCGTATTTTGGCCCACGTGAGGGCGAATAAATCTCCTAAACCCGGTAATATACTTATTCTTGAAGGGGCTATTAAAGCGACCATGATAGCTCGTCATGATGCGTTGTTTGAATTAGAGTTTGCAGGTAGTGAGTCGGTCTTAAGTTTACTTGAAGCGCATGGGCACATGCCATTACCACCCTATATAGATCGACCTGATGAAGACTCTGATAAAGAGCGCTACCAGACGGTTTATAATGAAAAACCTGGGGCTGTAGCCGCACCAACTGCAGGTTTACATTTTGACGAAGTTCTTTTAGAAAAGCTCAAAGAAAAGGGCGTCCAGACCGCATTTGTTACATTGCATGTTGGAGCAGGTACATTCCAACCCGTTAAAGTAGACAATGTCGAAGAACATATCATGCATTCTGAGTATGCTGAAGTTTCCGAAGATGTTGTGGCACAGATAAAAGCAACAAAAGCTGCAGGTAATCGAGTGATTGCGGTGGGTACAACTTCGATGCGCTCTGTTGAATCAGCAGCGAAGAAAGGGGATAAAACAGGTGAGCTGATTGTCCCTTTTTATGAAGATACGCAAATATTTATCTATCCTGGTTTTGAGTTCAAAATCTTTGATGCGATGTTTACTAATTTTCATTTACCAGAATCTACACTAATGATGCTGATAAGTGCGTTTGCAGGGAAAGAGCATGTTATGTCTGCTTATGCTGATGCGATTGCAAATGAGTACCGTTTCTTTAGTTATGGTGACTCTATGTTTATTGAAAAGCGTTAAGATATTCTATGTGTTTTTTGTTATACTACGCCCCAGAAAAATTGTGTCATAGAGAAGATTGTGGAATTTAAATTACTTGCTACTCAAGGTAAAGCTCGTCGCGGACAGCTAGTTTTCCCACGAGGGATTGTTGAAACACCTGCGTTTATGCCAGTAGGCACCTACGGAACAGTAAAAGGCATGACGCCTGAAGAGCTAAAAGATACTGGTGCGCATATTTGCCTGGGGAATACCTTTCACCTCATGCTCCGCCCTGGTACAGGTATTATCCAGCAACATGGTGATCTACACGATTTCATGCATTGGGATAAGCCAATATTAACTGATTCAGGTGGTTTCCAAGTCTTTAGCCTAGGTGCAATGCGTAAAATTGATGAGCATGGTGTGACTTTTCGCTCGCCCATCAACGGTGAAAAAATTCTCTTAACCCCAGAGAAATCAATCGAAGTTCAGCGCGAGCTCGGTTCAGATATTGTTATGATATTTGATGAGTGTACGCCTTACCCGGCGACTGAACAAGAGGCAAGAGTCTCTATGGAATTATCATTACGCTGGGCCCAACGCAGTAAAGATGAACATGGTGATAGCCAATCAGCATTGTTTGGAATTGTCCAAGGCGGTATGTATCCTGCTTTGCGTGAAGTGTCTTTAAAAGGTTTGACCGATATCGGTTTTGATGGCTATGCGATTGGCGGTTTATCGGTAGGTGAGCCCAAAGAAGATATGATTAATGTCTTGGATAATATTGCTTATCAGTGTCCACCAGACAAGCCTCGCTACTTGATGGGGGTTGGTAAACCTGAAGACATCGTAGAAGCAGTCAGACGTGGTATTGATATGTTTGATTGTGTAATGCCAACGCGTAATGCGCGAAATGGTCACTTGTTTGTGACTGAAGGCGTAATTAAGATCCGGAACGCTAAGCATAAGACAGACACCGGTCCACTTGATGAAAAATGTGATTGTTACACTTGTAAAAATTATTCTCGGTCATATTTACATCACTTAGATAAGTGTAATGAAATACTCGGTGCACGCTTGAACACTATTCATAACCTGCGCTATTACCAACGTGTAATGCAAGGTTTGAGAGAAGCGATTGAGGCGGGTACTTTAGCAGAATTTGTGGCAGAGTTTTATGCCCAAAAAGGGATGCCGGTTCCGGCATTAGCCGAATAATTAAAAATAATTTATATAAAAATAGGAACTATTATGAGTTTATTTATTGCAAACGCACATGCCCAAACAGCCGGTGGTACTGGTGCCGCTAGTGGATTTGAAATGTTGATTATGCTAGCCGTCTTTGGCTTAATTTTTTACTTCTTGTTATACCGACCTCAAGCCAAGCGTGTAAAAGAGCATAAAAACCTTGTTGCTTCCTTATCAAAAGGCGATGAAGTTTTAACTCAAGGTGGATTAGTCGGTAAAATTACTAAGGTCTCGGATGATAAAGATTTCATTGAGATTGGTTTAAATGATAATCAAAATGTTGTTGTGCAAAAAGCTGCAGTGACAACCATCTTACCTAAAGGGACGATGAAGTCTCTATAAGTATGATTTAGGCAGACTGCGGTTTGCCTTTATTTTTATGCCTCTTGTTTAAGGACATGTTGTGTTAAACAAAACTTCCCTTTGGAAATTATTGTTGGTAATGATTGTTGTAGGTGCGAGTGCACTATACGCTCTACCTAACATTTATGGTGAAGATCACGCCATTCAAATTTCTGCAGGCCGTAATGCTCAAGTAACCGAGCAAATGATCACATCTATCGAAGCGCAACTAAAAGCGAATGACATAGCCATAAAACGCACTGAATTTACGGATGGTAAAATCTTGGTGCGTGTACCTGATTCTGATACGCAGTTGGTTGCGCGTGAGTTGTTACAAAAACAACTTGGTGACGAATATTTTGTCGCAATGAATTTGGCGCCAGATACACCGCAGTGGTTAGCGGACCTTGGCGGAGCACCGATGAAGCTTGGCTTAGATCTCCGTGGTGGTGTGCACTTCTTAATGGAAGTGGACATGAATTCAGCTATTGGTAAAGCTCAAGAAGATTTAGTCGGTGATTTCAAAGCCGCTTTACGTGAAGAGAAGTTGCGTTATCGTTCGGTTAAACAAGTTGGTTCAGGTGTTAACATCCAGTTTCGTGATCAAGACACTCTTGATTCAGCACGCTTTTTCCTGCGTAATCGCAATCCTGATTTAGTTTTTACCGAACGTGAAGGCTTAGTTATTGCTGCAACTTTCAGCGAAAACCGCTTGAAGCAGATCCGTGACTACGCGGTAAAACAAAACATTACAATCATTCGTAATCGAGTTAACCAGTTAGGTGTCGCTGAGCCTTTAGTGCAAAAGCAAGGTGCAGAGCGTATCGTGGTTCAGTTGCCAGGTATTCAAGACACGGCGAAAGCCAAAGAAATTCTAAACGCTACAGCTACTCTAGAGTTTCGAATGGTTGATCAAGACAATGATGTTCGAGATGCGGTCAATGGTCGGATACCTGCAAGTTCAATATTGGTAAAAGATCGCTCAGGCCAACCTCAATTATTGAAAAAGCGAGTCATGTTAACGGGTAATCACATTGTTGATGCTAATAGTGGGGCTGATGAATACGGTATCCCTCAGGTTAATATTTCTCTAGATTCCAAAGGTGGCAGCAAAATGTCACAGGGAACGAAAGACAACATTGGTAACCCAATGGCAACTGTGTTTATTGAGTATAAATCGACCGGTGAGCGTGATGCCAATGGTAAGCTGATTTTTGAGAAAAAAGAAGAAGTCATCAGTATTGCCACTATCCAAGCACGTCTAGGTAGTAACTTCCGTATTACGGGCTTAGACTCACCTAAAGAAGCGCGTGACTTGTCTCTCTTGCTTCGTGCTGGTGCGCTAATTGCCCCGATTACAATAGTTGAAGAAAGAACCGTCGGACCGAGCTTGGGTGCTGAGAATATTGAACTGGGTATGCAAGCTATTCAAGGCGGTTTAGTTTTGGTACTCGCCTTTATGCTCATTTACTACAAAGCTTTCGGGATTGTCGCTAACATAGCTTTGATTGCTAACTTAGTTATGATAGTTGGGATTATGTCGATGATCCCAGGTGCTACCCTAACCTTACCTGGAATGGCTGGTATTGTTTTGACTGTCGGTATGGCGGTCGATGCGAACGTATTGATTTATGAGCGTATCCGGGAAGAGTTACGTGAAGGACGTTCCCCACAACAAGCAATACACCATGGATATGACAGTGCTTTCTCAACGATTTTAGATGCTAATATTACGACTTTTATTGCTGGTTTAATTTTATTCGCAGTCGGTACTGGGCCTATCAAAGGTTTCTCGATTACGCTGATGATTGGTATTGCAACATCTATGTTCACTGCAATTGTTTTGACACGCGTCATTGTGAATTTAGTGTGGGGCGGTCGTCGCCTTGAAAAACTTTGGATATAGGGAGTAGCACATGCAATTATTGAAATTAAACAGCACACTTAAATTCATGAAGCTACGCATTCCAGCGTTGATTTTATCCCCCTCATTGGGTTCCTTAGTAGTGAATCAACTTAATTGGGGGCTAGATTTTACTGGTGGCACACTGATTGAAGTGGGTTATCCAGAAGCGGCCAAGCTGGACGAAATTCGCATACAATTAGACCGTTCAGGTTTTGGTGACGCGATTGTTCAAAATTTTGGTTCAAGCCAAGATGTACTGATTCGGTTAGCACCAAGAGATGGTGTTAAAGCAGTTGAAATTGGTGACCAGGTGATGGTTTCTTTACGTGAAGATGGCCAAGAAGTCGACATGCGTCGTATCGAGTTTGTCGGTCCTAATGTTGGTGAAGAGTTAACAGAACAAGGTGGTTTAGCTATGTTAACTGCTTTAATCTGTATTTTAATCTACGTTGCTATGCGCTTTGAATGGCGTTTTGCACTGGGTTCTGTTTCGGCCTTAGCACATGATGTCATCATTACTTTAGGTTTATTTTCGGTTCTACAACTTGAATTTGATTTAACTATTCTGGCAGCTGTTCTGGCAGTTATCGGGTATTCATTAAATGATACGATTGTTGTTTCAGACCGTATTCGTGAGAATTTCCGTAAAGTACGCAAATCAGATCCAGAAGAAATAATTAACATTTCCCTGACTCAAACACTTAACCGAACTATTATTACCTCCGTAACAACGATCTTAGTGTTACTTGCCTTGTTTTACCAAGGTGGTGCATTGATCCATGGTTTCGCAACTGCGTTATTATTTGGTGTATTTATCGGTACTTATTCATCGATTTATATCTCTAGTTCAGTTGCTCTATTATTGGGTATTTCAAAAGAAGACTTGATACCTGAAGTCATTGAAAAAGAAGGCGAAGATTTGGATCCTATGATTTAATTCTGAATATAGGGTATTGCAGTTAATAAAAAACCGACATCACTAGTTTAGTGCATGTCGGTTTTTTTATGCGTTATTTGTATCTTATTTAAGATACTTTACTAAATGCTGAACCATTCTTGGGTTACCCGCGACGATTTGACCTTTATCGATAGGATCATTGCCACCAGAAAAATCTGTTACCAAACCACCTGACTCACGAACGATTAATTCACCTGCAGCCATATCCCATGGTTTCAAGCCTGATTCCCAGTAACCATCAAATTTGCCTGAAGCAACATATGCCAAGTCTAAAGCAGCTGAACCGGTACGACGTACATCACCACAAGAATGAAAAATAGGAGTGAAGCTTTCCATATATTGATTAAACGAGGACTTGTCTTTAAAAGGAAAAGCAGTACAGATGATGGAATCACTCACATCTTTTTTATTATTTACGCGGATACGAAAGCCGTTTAACTGAGCGCCTTGGCCTTTTGATGCTGTGAATAAATCGCCACGAATAGGATCGAAAACGACAGCTTGGTCTAAGCGACCTTTGTAAAGCAAAGCAATAGAAACACAGAAATGGGGGATACCTTTGATAAAGTTCGTAGTGCCATCAAGAGGATCAATAATCCATTTGAACGTTTCATCTCCCTTGATGATGCCACCTTCTTCGCCCATAAAACTATGGTCAGGATAAGACTGTTGGATCTTTTCAATGATGGCTTGTTCTGCATCCTGGTCAACCTTGGTCACATAATCTTGTGCGCCCTTAACTGAGATGGTTAGGTCTGAACGGTTTTCAAAACCACGTGTTATTACACTGCCCGCGCTTCGTGCTGCACGGATAGCTATATTTAGCATTGGATGCATGAATTTCTCACTACGTAAATTGTCAAAGAACATCGAAAATAAATCTTGTTATTTTCTAAATCGAAAGTTTGTAACAAATAGAGTATAGCAAAAAAGCTAAGCAAGGGGAATTCTAGTCACAACAACAATTGAGCTTTGATTTAGGTTAGCTATACAGCAGAGTTAGAAGGGCCTTTTACTATAAGCAGGTATGTTGAGAGCCTAAAGTTGCCAAGTAAATAATGAAAGTCTCTGAGTTAAATAAGATGACTTTCTATGATAATACTTAGCTCTGTAGTGATTTAAAACATTTCATTATGTTAGAATAAAACCTCATGTAAATTAGATAATGGCCACCATGCTAGAAAATATAAAAGTCGTTCTTGTTAACACCTCTCACACTGGTAATATTGGATCTGCTGCACGTGCTATGAAAACAATGGGTTTGAGTCAATTAGTGCTGGTTGACCCTGTGTCAGAACCCGATGGTAAATCTAGTGCATTAGCTGCTGGTGCTGGTGATGTGCTAGCGAATGCGAAAAGGGTTGATACCTTAGCCGAAGCTGTTGCTGATTGTGCCTTAGTAGTGGGCACATCTGCACGTTCAAGAACATTACCTTGGCCCATGCTAGAGCCTAGGGAATGTGGCGTGAAAATGGTCCAAGAAGGACAGCATGGACCTGTTGCATTAGTTTTTGGGCGAGAAAACAATGGTCTGTCTAACGATGAGCTCCAACAATGCCATTATCATGTGTGCATTCCTGCAAACCCAGAATATAGCTCCTTGAATTTAGCCGCTGCGGTACAAACCTTATGTTATGAAGTGCGTATGGGGTATTTAGGGCAGGAGACTTTCCCCGAGCCGGAAAATGAATACCCATTAAGTGCAGATCTTGAACGCTTTTATGTACATTTGGAAAATACGCTATCAGATGCTGAATTTATTCAAAAAAATCATCCAGGCGTTGTTATGACAAAACTGCGACGTTTGGTTAATCGAGCTCGACCAGAAGCTCAGGAATTAAATATTTTACGTGGTATTTTATCCTCAGTAGATAAGTTAACCAACAAGGACTAAACCTAAATTATGTTTCGTCATATTCGTGAAGATATAAAAAGTGTTTATCACCGAGATCCTGCTGCTCGTAATACATTAGAAATTTTAACTAATTATCCGGGTCTGCATGCGATATGGCTGCACCGTATTAGTCATAAATTATGGGTTTGGCGATTAAAATGGATTGCACGAACCTTGTCAACATTGGGGCGATTTTTAACAGGTGTGGAAATTCACCCAGGTGCGACTCTAGGACGCCGTTTTTTTATCGATCATGGTATGGGTGTTGTGATTGGAGAAACCGCACAAATTGGTGACGATGTAACCTTATACCATGGCGTTACTCTCGGTGGTACGTCATGGAAAGCTGGTAAACGTCACCCCACTTTAGAAGATAATGTTGTTATTGGTGCAGGTGCCCAGGTACTAGGACCAATTACGATAAAAAAAGGTGCCAAAGTAGGTAGTAATTCCGTGGTGGTGAAAGACGCACCTGAGAACTCAACAGTCATTGGGATACCTGGCAGAATCATTTTAGCCAAAAACGAAAATTCGGATAAACAAAGTAGTAATGGCAAACGAGCCAAGATTGCTAAAAAATACGGTTTTGATGCTTATGCTGTGTCAGATGATAATCCGGATCCGGTCGCATCAGCAATGGGAATGCTATTGGAACATGTACATTTAATGGATAATAAAGTACAAGAAATGTGCACTGCTATCCAAAATATGGGCGGTGAAGTTTGTAGTGAGAATATTCCTAAGATGAATTTAGATGAATTTGAAGCTACTGGTATGAGCCAAGTTAAACCTGAAGACCACGATAAATTTGACCCGATTATTTAAGGTATGGCATTTCTCTTTTACAAGCCATTAACAATACTTGACTAATTTAGTAGGATATATACTTGACTAAAATAGTCGGAATTATATAATTGAGTTGTATTTGTTCTTGGTGGGCTTATGAAATTAACATCTAAAGGTCGTTATGCAGTGACAGCTATGCTGGACGTTGCTCTTCATTCAGAGAAGGGCCCAGTACCATTGGCTGATATTTCCGAACGGCAAGAAATTTCTTTATCTTATTTAGAACAATTGTTTGCGAAGTTACGTAAACAAGAACTTGTGACAAGTATTCGTGGCCCCGGTGGCGGTTACCGTTTAGGTCGGGCTGCTGAAAGTATTGCCATCGGTGAAGTCATTGCTGCAGTTAATGAATCCATTGATGCAACAAAATGTAATGGCAAAGCTGATTGTCATGGCGGCGAGAAGTGCCTAACGCATAATTTGTGGCAAGATTTGTCTGACAGAATTAGTAAATTTTTAGATAGTATTACTATAGGTGAGTTAGTTGCTAAGCAACATAACAAAACTAGTGTAGATACCATCAATGATAACCTTAACCAAAAAATCAACGTGAGTTTTCAGTTGTAACCGGAGCGCAGAATGAGCGATTTACAATTACCGATATATCTAGATTATTCCTCGACTACACCAGTTGATCCTCGTGTAGCGAAGAAGATGACCGAATGCCTTGAAATGGAAGGTAATTTTGGTAATCCAGCTTCACGCTCACACCGTTTTGGCTGGGTCGCAGAAGAAGCCGTCGATATTGCCCGTAACCAGGTAGCAGACCTAGTCAACGCAGATCCACGTGAAATTGTCTTTACTTCTGGTGCTACAGAATCTAACAACTTAGCCATTAAAGGTGCTGCTACCTTTTATCAAAAGCGCGGTAAGCACGTTATTACTTTAAAAACAGAGCACAAAGCCGTTTTGGATACCTGTCGTCAATTGGAACGTGAAGGTTTTGAAGTAACTTATATGGAGCCTGAAGCGTCAGGGTTAGTTGATTTAGCAAAATTAGAAGCAGCAATGCGAGAGGATACAGTTTTAGTATCCATCATGCATGTGAACAATGAGATTGGCGTTATTCAAGACATCGCGGCGATTGGTGAGTTGTGCCGCAGTAAAAAGATCTTATTCCATGTTGATGCTGCCCAGTCTACGGGTAAAGTTGAGATTGATTTACAAACATTAAAAGTTGACCTTATGTCTTTCTCTGGTCATAAAACATACGGACCAAAAGGTATTGGCGCATTATACGTTTGTCGTAAACCTCGTGTTCGAATTGAAGCTCAAATCCACGGTGGTGGACATGAGCGTGGTATGCGTTCAGGTACACTAGCAACACACCAAATTGTGGGTATGGGTGAAGCGTTTGCTCTAGCTAAACAAGAATTAGCTGCAGAAAACGAACGTATTTTAAAATTGCGTACCCGTCTATGGGATGGCATTAAAGATATGGAAGCTGTATATCTAAATGGAGACCTTGAACAACGTGTACCTCACAACCTAAACGTATCTTTTGCTTACGTTGAAGGTGAGTCGTTAATTATGGCATTGAAAGACATGGCTGTATCTTCAGGTTCTGCATGTACATCAGCGTCACTTGAGCCGTCATATGTGCTTCGTGCTTTGGGGTTAAACGATGAATTGGCACACAGTTCAATTCGCTTTAGTTTTGGGCGTTTCACGACTGAAGAAGAAATTGATCACGTAATTGGCGTAATTAATAACGCCATTGGTAAATTACGTGAAATGTCACCTCTTTGGGATATGTACAAAGAAGGCATTGATTTGTCTACAGTTGAGTGGGCACATCACTAACATTATTATGCTAGCTGATTAGGGCTAGTTTGATATTAGTGATCGGATTGTTAGTGACATAATGTAAATGGTAAAATAATTAAATACTAGTCTTTCTAAATAGGCTAGTTTGAATGAGAAGGGTAAGAGCATGGCTTATAGCGAAAAAGTAATCGACCATTATGAGAATCCACGTAATGTTGGTGGTTTTGATAAAAATGATCCTAGTGTAGCAACTGGCATGGTAGGTGCTCCTGCGTGTGGTGATGTAATGAAGTTACAATTAAAAGTAGGTGAGAATGGCATTATTGAAGATGCTAAGTTTAAAACCTATGGTTGTGGTTCTGCGATTGCATCTAGCTCACTGGTTACAGAATGGGTTAAAGGTAAAACATTAGACGAGGCAACAGAGATAAAAAATACTGATATAGCTGAAGAACTTGCTTTACCACCGGTAAAAATTCACTGCTCAATCTTAGCTGAAGATGCGATCAAAGCTGCAGTAAAAGATTACAAAAGCAAAAACTAAGCGATATAAGTAGGAGAGACTCCGTGGCTATTACGGTAACCGATGCAGCAGCACAAAGAGCAAGTGACTTTCTGACCAACAGAGGACATGGCTTGGGCTTGCGTTTAGGCGTAAAAACTACAGGCTGTTCTGGACTTGCTTATGTACTTGAGTTTGTTGACGAACTCAACGAAGACGATACTGTGTTTGAACACAATGATGTAAAAATCATTATAGATGGAAAAAGTCTAGTATATCTAGATGGCACAGAATTAGATTTTGCCAAAGAAGGTCTTAATGAAGGCTTTCAATTTAACAACCCTAACGCTAACGGTGAATGTGGTTGCGGTGAAAGCTTTAACGTATAATTTCGATCGTCGTCTAAATTAGCAGTTCAACGTTTTGAGCTGCTTTTTATTATGAGTCCTTTACTAAGAGCTTATGACTTTAAACATATTTTACTAAGAGTTGTAACTGATGAACTTTTTTACTTTGTTTGATTTACCTGAAACGCTCGATGTAGATAAGGCAAAGTTGAGCGCTACTTATCAGGTACTGCAGCAATTGACTCATCCTGATAAATTCAGCACCGGTAGTGACCAAGAAAAACGTATTGCGTTACAAAAAAACTCCCAAGTAAATGACGGTTATAGTGTCCTTAAAGCCCCTTTAGCTCGAGCTCAGCACTTGTTGAGTCTGCGCGGTGTCGACATTAAAGATGAACAACACACGATGCAAGATACAACGTTCTTAATGCAGCAAATGGAATGGCGTGAAGAATTAGAAGATGCCCAAAATGATGAAGATGCACTTTGGCAATTCCATATAGATGTAACCAAAACAATTCAATCTGAGTATAGTCAACTAACTGATTTGTTTGATGCACATGCTGATATCAACATTCTTGCTAATGCAGTGCGCAAGCTCACTTTCATGTATAAATTCCAAGAACAAGTGCAACAGCATTTGGACAAATTTGAAGACTAAATATTATGGCATTATTGCAAATAGCAGAACCAGGACAAGCCGCCGCTCCTCATCAACGTAAGTTAGCGGTTGGTATCGATTTAGGCACAACCAATTCTTTGGTAGCTTCGGTACGCAGTGGGGTCAGTGAAACGTTAGCTGATGATAAAGGTGAACATTTATTACCGTCTGTTGTTCACTATGCAAAAGACGAGACTGTAGTTGGTATCGCTGCAGAAGAAGTTGCGGCACAGGATCCTAAAAATACAATTGTCTCTGTGAAGCGTTTTTTAGGACGTTCATTAGCAGATATTCAAGCAACTTGGCCGAATCTACCCTATCAATTTGTGACGGATGAAACTCAGCCTAATAATATTCAATTGGACGTGGCTGGCAAGATTAAAACACCGGTCGAAGTCTCGTCTGACATATTACAAGTCTTGAAACAACGTGCAGAAGCGACACTTGGGGATGAATTAACGGGCGCAGTTATCACCGTTCCCGCATATTTTGATGATGCTCAACGACAAAGCACCAAAGATGCAGCACAACTTGCAGGCTTAAATGTCCTTCGTTTATTAAATGAACCTACCGCGGCTGCTATTGCATATGGTTTAGATTCAGGTCAAGAAGGCCTGATTGCGGTTTATGATTTGGGTGGTGGTACGTTTGATATTTCGATTCTGCGCCTCCACAAAGGGGTTTTTGAAGTACTTGCAACCGGTGGTAATTCAGCCTTAGGTGGGGATGATTTTGACCATGCGATTGTAGATTTATGGTCACAGCGTTGGGGGCTATCTGCTGCTGCAAATAAAACCTATTACCGAGAACTAGTAACACTTGCTAAAGCAACTAAACAGAACCTATCAGCGGTAGATATTGTTGAGCAAGATATCACTTTAGGGACAGATACATATGATGCTTCTCTGAGTAAAGTGGATTTTGATTTTGCAGTTCAGCCTTTGGTACAAAAAACAATTAAAGCATGCCGTCGCAGTTTGAAAGATGCGGATGTGAGTGCTGATGAAGTACTTGCAGTGGTTATGGTTGGAGGTTCAACTCGCGTGCCATTAGTGCGCGCAAAAGTCAGTGAGTTCTTTGGACGCCCAGCATTAACATCAATTGACCCAGACAAAGTAGTTGCTATTGGTGCTGCGACTCAAGCCGATATATTAGCAGGTAATAAACCTGACGCCGATATGTTGTTACTCGATGTACTACCGCTATCTTTAGGTCTTGAGACAATGGGGGGGCTAGTGGAAAAAGTCATAGGTCGAAATACCACTATTCCAGTAGCTAAAGCCCAAGAATTTACAACATTCAAAGATGGCCAAACTGCCATGATGGTGCATGTACTCCAGGGCGAAAGGGAACTAGTAGAAGATTGTCGGTCATTAGCGAAGTTTACGCTAACGGGTATTCCGCCGATGGCAGCTGGTGCCGCGCACATACGTGTGACATTCCAAGTAGATGCTGATGGCTTATTAAGTGTGACCGCAATGGAAAAATCCTCAGGTGTTCAAGCTGAAATTCAAGTAAAGCCCTCGTTTGGGCTGGCTGAAGAACAGATTGCATCGATGCTTAAAGCCTCAATGACAAACGCTAAAGACGATATGCAACAACGCATGCTTAAAGAACAGCAAGTAGAAGCTGCTAGGGTCTTAGAGGCATTAAATTCTGCGTTACAGGAAAGTGGCGCTAAGCTACTTTCAGAAGATGAGTTAAAAACTTTGCGAGATACTATGCAGACCCTAGATGACGCAGCTCAGGGCTCTGATACCCAAGCAATTAAAGATGCCATTAAACTAGTCGACAACGCTTCTCAAGACTTTGCGACTAGAAGAATGGATTTCTCAATACAACAAGCTTTAGCGGGTAAAACCGTTGATACGATATAAAGAGTAGATTATGACACAAATTATATTTTTACCTCATGAAGAGCTATGTCCTGACGGTGCTGTTTTAGAAGCTCAACCAGGCGAGTCAGTGTTAAATGTTGCACTAAAAAACGGTATTGGGATTGAACATGCTTGTGAAAAAGTATGTGCTTGCACAACCTGCCATGTAATTGTTCGTGAAGGCTTCGATTCTTTAGATGAAGGGGATGAGTTAGAAGAAGATTTGTTGGATAAAGCATGGGGGCTTGAAGCAGAGTCGCGTCTTAGTTGCCAAGCGATTGTTAAAGATGAAGATTTAGTTGTTGAGATCCCTAAATATACCTTAAATCACGCGGCCGAAGACCACTAGGTTAAAGGTTTAGCAGACACTACATACACCTAATACTAATCGTATAAAAAAATTAGTGTTTTATGTGGGTTTTGTTATAATCTGCGCAAATTCGATACGTCATACGACAAAATATTTACTTGGAGCCCCCAATGGCCTTACAAAGAACTTTTTCAATCATTAAACCTGATGCAGTAGCAAAAAACGTTATCGGTGCTATATACAACCGTTTTGAGTCTGCGGGTCTACGTATTGTTGCATCTAAAATGGTTCACTTAAGCCGTGAACAAGCGGAAGGTTTCTATGCTGAGCATAGCGAGCGTCCTTTCTTTGGTGCATTAGTTGATTTCATGACATCTGGTCCAGTAATGGTACAAGTGCTTGAAGGCGAAAACGCTGTATTAGCAAACCGTGAAATCATGGGTGCAACAAACCCAGCAGAAGCTGCAGCAGGTACGTTACGTGCTGATTACGCAGCTTCTATAGATGAAAATGCAGTACACGGTTCTGATGCACCAGAATCAGCAGCACGTGAAATTGCGTATTTCTTCTCAGAAGAAGAAGTTTGCCCACGTACTCGTTAAGCAAACACTAGCTATTTTATAAAAGGGGAGCATTAGCTCCCTTTTTTGCCTTTTATTTTATCTTTAAGCTTTTATAAGTGAGATAGTCAATGACTGCTATTGCTGTAGAGAAAAAAACGAATCTGTTAGATTTAAATCGTCAAGGGATGCGTGATTTTCTTTCATCTATTGGTGAAAAACCATTCCGTGCGGATCAAATTATGCAATGGATTTATCATCACGGTGTGAGCAATATCGATGACATGACCAATATCAACAAAGTGCTTAAAGCTAAGTTAAAAGAGCATGCAGAAATCGTGGCGCCAGAAATTGCTTATCAGCAAAATGCGAGTGATGGCACCATTAAATTTGCATTGAAACTCGCGGGTGGCCAAGAAGTCGAATCTGTATGGATCCCAGAAACAGACCGTGCCACTTTATGTGTGTCCTCTCAGGTGGGCTGTGCCCTAGAATGCACGTTTTGTTCAACCGCACAACAAGGTGGCGTGTTGCAACAGCAATTGGTTTATCAAAAGATACTAAACAACGTCCAATTACTAACGTAGTTATGATGGGAATGGGTGAGCCTTTACTCAATCTGAAAAATGTTGTCCCAGCGATGGAGCTGATGATGGACGACTATGGCTTTGGTTTATCAAAGCGCCGTGTAACTTTGTCTACATCAGGTGTTGTACCTGCACTAGATATGCTGGGTGAGCAAATTGATGTGGCGCTAGCGATTTCTTTGCATGCGCCTAATGATGAGTTGCGCGATGAAATTGTACCGGTTAATAAAAAGTATAATATTGAAACATTTCTTGCTGGGGTGCGTCGTTATTTAGATGTGTCTAAAGCGAATCAAGGCAAAGTTACGGTGGAATATGTCATGTTGTCACACATTAATGATAGTACTGACCAAGCACATGAGCTAGCCAAAGTGCTTAAAGGCACACCTTGTAAAATCAATCTGATCCCATTTAATCCGTATCCTGGTTCACCATATTTGTGTTCGAGTAATTCTCGTATTGACCGATTTGCTAAAGTGTTAATGGCGGCGGGCTACACAGTAATGGTGCGCAAAACACGTGGTGACGATATTGATGCTGCCTGTGGGCAATTAGTGGGGGATGTAGTCGATAGAACGAAACGCTTATTAAAAAAGCGCGAGAAAGGCGAACCAATCTCTGTAAAAACAGACCAACAATAACGTATAATCATTTCAAAGATGAATTAAATGAGGCACGATATGCTTAATTGGGCTAAAACATGTGGCTTGATATTACTGTTAGCATTAACTGGTTGCTCAAGTACATTAGAAGAGCAGGCCGTCAACGTAACGGATCCTCTAGCAGCTGCAAAAACGCGTATCTCTTTAGGTTTGTCTTATTTAGAGGCTGAAAACTACAAACAAGCAAAGTTTAATCTAGATAAAGCGTTGGATTTTGCCCCTCGTTATGCCAATGTGCATTATGGTTTGGCTTACTATTATCAACAGGTTGATGAGTTAAATAAAGCTCGTGAGAGTTATGCAACTGCGGTTGGTTTAGCGCCAAACGACCCAGAAATTGCCAATGCTTACGGTTCTTTTTTATGTACTCAAGGTGAGTATGCCGAGGCGACGACACGTTTCATGCAAGCGATTAATAATCAGAGTTACTTAGCTACAGCCGAAACTTATGAAAACCTTGCATTGTGTGCAACATCTCAAGGTGAATCAAAGGTTGCCATCGGGTATTTACAAAAAGCTCTGAATCACCAACCAAATCGTGCGAAAAGTCATTTTTTGTTGGCGGAATTATACTTTGCTGACCAGCAGTACAATCAGGCTTTAAAGTCTCTGGGGCAGTTTGAACGCGTATCCGGAATCACGCCAGATTCAGTGTATATGACATATAAAATAGCAGAAGCTCAAAACAATACAAAATCTATGCAAGCATGGGCAAAGATGTTGCAAACGCGTTTTCCTCAACATCCACATGCCAAAGCCACGAAAGACGTGTTGGCACAAACTTCTACGTCTGCTATTACTAGCCGAACCAACAACGATGCTGCAACGCAGAAGCCTGTTAGAAAGCTAACGCCCAACTTTAGCAATTATAAGAGACATATTTTGGCTAAAGGAGAGACGCTATTCCGTCTTTCTGTAAAGTATCGAGTAACGGTACAAGACCTCATCGACTGGAATGATTTATCTGATATCAACCGCTTGAAAGTAGGGCAGTCTTTAATTGTTGGGCCACAGGATTAATTCAAGGAATATTGCATGAGCGATTATGAACAAACAGAGGCTTTACCGATCAGCCCTGGATATTTGTTACAAGAAGCACGCAAGAAATTAAATCTCACCATTGAAGAAGTGGCCATTCGCCTATTGCTAAAAGAAACGGTCGTTATAGGATTAGAAAATGACGATTATGGGACCACTATTTCTCCAACGTTCATTAAAGGCTACATTCGTTCATATGCGAAGTTAGTTGGACTAGATCCCGAAGAGGTAATTGCAGCCTACAATGATATTTCTGGGGTAGATATCCAACAGAAATCTCGGATGCAAAGTTTTTCTCGAAAGATATCTCGTGATACATATGATTCAAGGTGGATGTATGTTACCTACGGAATTATTGCAGTTGTCATCATTTTAATTGGCTTGTTTGCTTGGCAAAATACAGAAAATAGATTGGTGGACATCACTGGAAACAAGAATAATTCTGTAGTGCTGACTAATCAAGGCACTGACGAAACCACAGACAAAAACAACGGTTCATCATCACAAAATCTTGCTCAAACACCAGTAACGAGTGCAACCAGATCCCCAAATTTTGCGAANAATCGTTTGGCTAATACTCTCGGCGCCGANACTACTCAAGGTACTGATAATCCTGTCACTACCAAAAGTGACGACCTTTCCACTGCACTGTCATCAGATAATAACTCACTAGGAACAGACTCAAGTGGGGCTGAAGGAAATGTCAGTGACACAGCAACAGACTTGGTTGATGACAGTATACCTGAGTTTGTTGAGGCTGAAAGTGAGCGAAATATCAATACAGTGCTTGCGGCCTTAGAAAATGCAGATCCTGATAAGGTAGATGAGCTAACTTCATCTGCGGCTACTGATACGAATGTCTTGGATAGCAATGGCTTAAATGATGCTCAACAAAATACCTTACTTAACATCCCACGTGATACTAACGAGAGTAATGTTGAAAATGACGTATTTTCAGATTCTGTCGAGTTAGTGTTTACCTTTGAGCAAGATTGTTGGATAAAAATTACTGATGCAACCGGTGAAGACATTGCTTATGGTGTCAAAAAAGCGGGTCGGGTTATGCCTGTTTCTGGACAAGCGCCATTCTCAGTCATTTTAGGTGCACCCAAAGGTGTTGCGATTACTTTTGCTGGTAATGAAGTCGATATCAGTACATTCCCAACGAATGCTACGGCACGTTTTACTCTACCCTTACAGGAAACTTTATAGTTATGTTTGGTGAATCTCCTATAAAAAGAAGAAAATCTTTACGCATTAATGTTGGCTCTGTTCCGATAGGTGATGGCGCCCCCATAGCAGTTCAATCTATGACCAATACCCCAACCACAGATGTGGCTGCAACAGTTGACCAAATCAATCGAATTGTCGGTGTGGGTGGAGAAATAGTGCGAGTGTCTGTGCCTACTATGGATGCGGCCGAAGCGTTTAAAGAAATCCGTAAACAAGTCTCGGTACCACTGGTTGCAGATATTCATTTTGATTATCGTATTGCTTTAAAAGTAGCTGAATACGGTGTCGATTGTTTGCGTATTAACCCAGGTAATATCGGTAACATGGACCGTGTACGTTCAGTGGTTGATTGTGCCAAAGATAAAAATATACCCATACGCATNGGNGTAAATGGTGGTTCTTTAGAAAAAGATCTACAAGAAAAATATGGCGAACCAACACCTGAAGCATTGGTTGAATCAGCCATGCGCCATGTTGATATTCTAGATAAATTGAATTTTGACCAGTTTAAAGTCTCGGTCAAAGCTTCTGATGTTTTTTTAGCTGTTGGTGCTTACCGAGAACTCGCTAAACAGATCGTGCAACCACTCCATTTAGGTATTACCGAAGCTGGCGGGATGCGTGCAGGATCGGTAAAAAGTGCTGTTGGTCTAGGTATGTTGTTAGCAGAAGGAATCGGCGACACTTTACGAGTATCGCTAGCGGCAGATCCAGTAGAAGAGATTAAAGTAGGTTTTGACATCTTAAAATCGTTGCGCATACGTTCGCGGGGGATTAATTTTATCGCTTGTCCAAGTTGTTCTCGCCAGGAGTTTGATGTCATATCTACGGTCAACGCGCTAGAGCAACGTGTTGAAGATATTCTAACACCCATGGACGTTTCGATTATTGGTTGTGTCGTGAATGGACCCGGTGAGGCTGAAGTATCTGATTTGGGTTTGACGGGCGCGCGTAATATGAGTGGTTTTTACTTGGATGGTGAACGCCAAAGAGAACGTATTGCCAATGATAATTTAGTCGATGTTTTAGAGCAAAAAATCCGTGCTAAAGCGGCTATGCTTGATCCAGCTCAACGTATAGCAGTAACCTCAGTCGATAAATAAAAACAAGTGACTGGTGGGTTCAAGAGATTATCTTTTACTAATTCCTAAAGAATCCGACTGAAAACTATACCTACACAAATAAAGCCCCTATAATA
>P_2C_Liq_3_UnCtyDRAFT_100015_pt1 | contig 44646 bp, 18 predicted proteins | sample Pon2CUnioCityCA_3_FD_9720 | JGI IMG/M metagenome (IMG submission 9720)
ATATTGCTGACCTCTCAATCAACAACGATATGACAGTTAAGGGAATTTCCTATCTTGAAAGTGTTTCGATTGATAGCGGTACTATTGACGGCACTGTAATTGGTGGCGTAGAAAGTGATGCAAGAAACATTACAGGTACATTTGTAAAAGCATTATCAGGTTTCCAAGGCAACCTTACAGGTGATGTTACAGGTGATCTAGCTGGTAATGTAACTGGTGATGTTACAGGAAGATTGTTTGGCGATATATGGTCCAGTAATGGTGCAACACGTATTCTAGACGGTGGCGACGGCACACCGGGTTATCCTGCAACATTTATTGGTGACGTACAAGGTAACCTAACAGGGACCTTTGCAGGTACAGGTGAAGGCACATTCACGGGTGATATATTTGCAGACGATAGTACAACTAAACTAGTTGATGCAACACTACAGCGTTTTTACGGTGATATATCTGGTGATATCACAAGCATAGGAATATCCACATTTGCTGACATAACTGTTAGTGAAGAAATGCAAGGTAATGTTAGAGGTAATGTTATCGGTAGCGATAGTTCAATCATAGTTGATCATCTAAACAATAATGTTACTTCGGGAGTTATCACTGCAACAGATAAATTTGTAGGATTGCTAGATGGTAATGTAGAAATAACATCCGGTACATCAACATTCTTTGATGTTGAAGTTCTAGGTAGTATTGATCTTACCGCTGCTTCAGGAAATATCACTGCGGATGTAACAGGTAGCTTGCTAGGCGATGTTACAGGTAATGTAACAGGCAATGTAGCCGGTGATGTAGTTGGCGATCTAACAGGTGACGTTTATGCTAGCAACGGCGCAGCAAGAATACTTGATAGCGGCAACGGAACTACTATACCTGCACTTTATACAGGTGAAGTAATTGGTAATGTTACTGGTAATGTGTATAGTGATAATAGTACACTTATTGTTGACGCAAATAATGCTCAAGTGTATGCAGACGTAGAAGGTACAGTAACAAGTACTTCTGGCACTTCAACATTCTACGATGTTAGTATTACAAACAGTCTAGTTGCAAATAATCTAACAGTAACCGGCACAACTACAACAGTTAATGCAAATAATTTAGAAATTTCAGACAATGAAATTCTTCTAAACAAAGGCGAAACAGGCGCAGGTGTACTTAACGGTGCAGGCTTTGCAGGTATTAGAATTGATCGAGGCACTGAAGCTTCTCGTTCATTGGCTTGGAGAGAAGATTTTGACGGACACTGGAAGTTTGAAAATGCAAGAGTAGAAGCTAACAGATTTACTGCATTACTAGGTGTTGACGGAAATCTAACAGGTAGTATATTCAACACAGACGATACCCAAATATTGTTTAATAATAGTGATTCAGTTCCTGCGAGATTCTTGGGCAATGTTGAAGGAAATATCACAAGTACAGGCACAAGTACATTTACTGGTAATGTTACTACAAACGACTTAGTTGTAATAAATGAAGTTGATGGTAATCTTAGAGGTAATGTAATAGGCTCTGACAGCACAGTTATGGTAGACCACTTGGCACTTTCTATGGAAGCCAACACAATTACTGCTAATGCTAGATTTGTAGGTGATATAACAGGTAATATTACAAGTACTGGACTAAGTATTTTCCAAGATTTACAAGTTGACGGCGACCTAAACTTTGAAGCACTAACTATTAACAACTTAACAATTAACGTTGATGCTGTAGTAGAACGTAATCTTCAAGTTGACGGTACAGCTACATTAACTGTTGCTAACATTACTGGTGGTAATATTGACGCAACGCCTATCGGTGTAACACAACCATCGACTGGACGATTTACAAGTGTTAATATTGTAAACACTGACCTTACAGTTGAAATCGGTAACATTGACGTACAACAGGGCAACATCAACGCACAAATTATTACAGGCGAAGCAGAAATTAGATCTCCAGTAGGCGGCTTTGTTGGTGATGTATTTGGTAACCTAGATGGTACAACAAGTGGTACACACGAAGGCGATGTTAAGACGTTTGACGGATCTACAATTCTTATCGATGCAGGAGCCCAACGCTTCTTTGGTAGTGTAACTGGTAATGTTACAGGAGACTTGTTTGGTAACGTAACCGGTGACTTAACAGGCCTTGTAACAGGTAACTTATTCGGCGACGTATACTTCCCAGGAGGTGCAGCACCTGTTCTACAAACAGGTAGTAATGTAACTGAAGCAAGACTATACGGTAATGTTACAGGTGATGTTATAGGTAATGTCACAGGTGACTTGAATGGTAATTTATTAGGCGATGTAATTGCTGCTGATTCTACAGTATCCTACGACAGATCCTCAGGCAACTTTAGAGGTGATATTACATCAAAAAAAAAAAAAAGCTGGTGACTTAGCATTTACTGCATTTGAACTAGATGAAATTACAGTTAATAATACACTAACTGTTTTAGGATCAGCCGATATTAATCAAGCAACAGTTAATAGATTAAATGTTACAACTAAACTTACTGCTGATCTAACTGGTGATGTATTTGGTGATGTTGAAGGTAATGTATACGGAAATATCATTGGTGAGGATTCGTCGGTACTAGTTAACTTTACAAACAGAAGCTTTATTGGTAATGTAATGGGAGATGTATACTCTACTGATAATGCCGGCAATTATGTAAGAGTTCTCGACTCAGGAACCAGTGGACTTGATGCTCAGTATACAGGTTCTGTACTGGCAAACGACGGCGCTATGCTACTTGATGCAGTTAACAAAGATCTAGTCGTAAGTGAAATTACAGGTGCAATAGGTACCGGAGTTAAAAACACAGGTGGATTTACTACACTAACAACCACAGGTTTAGCAACACTTAACAGCGGTCAAGTCACAGACGACTTTACAGTAGGTGGTACAATTTACGGTAATGTTGACGCACAGACCAGCGGAACAAGTACACTGAACAATCTAATCGTCCAGGGTGACCTAACAGTACAAGGTGCCCAAACTATACTAGATGTAACAACAGTTGAAATCCAAGACAAGACAATACAAGTTGCATCCAATGCAGCAGACAGATCCGAAGCAGACCTAGCAGGACTAGAAGTAAACCTAGGTACAGATGGATTAGCAACGTTCTATTATAATAATTCAAGACAAGCATTTGAATCAAATATTCCAATAGAGTCTACTGCTGGCTTTATTGGAGATCTGTTAAACGGTAATAAGACTAAAATTCTCGATGTCGGTAGCGATGCAGTTTCAGCTGAATATACCGGTAATGTAACCGGTGACGTAACCGGTAATCTAACTGGTAATGTAAATGCTCCGGGTATAAGTAGCTTTTTTAGTATAGATGTTAGTGAAGAAATTGCCGGAGATGTAAGAGGTAATATTGTTGGTTCTGATAGTACAGTACTTGTTAACTATACTACTCAAAATGCATTCTTTAAAAACGTTACAGCAACAGGAACTATTACAGGTAACGTAGACGGAGACATTAATTCTTCAACAATCGGAGTGTCAGGAACATCTACACTAGATGGTCAAGTTATTATTAATAATGATGTTGATCTGGGACTAAACGATACAAATACAATTACACTCAACGGTTTGATTGATAGTAATATTTTAGTTGACGCTGACAATACACGTGACCTTGGTGCAACAGCAACTAGACTAAGAAGAATTTATACACATGACCTAGAAGTTACTGATGATGTTAATATTGGCGGTAACTTGGTTGTTACTGGTGATACAACAATTGCAGGTAATTTAACATTTGGTGATGCAAACAATGACAATGTTTCGTTTGTAGCAGATATTGACAGTAATTTTGTTCCTAACATCGATAACACATATACATTAGGTAATACATTTAGATCTTGGCAAAAACTATATCTAAGCCAAGACTTAGAATTTACAGGAGCCAGCGGCGCTAACGAAATTCTAGTTCCAGGTAATGCAGTAGATGCTCTAAGCATCAAAGATGCAAGTAGCAATGATCTAATTGTCTTTGATACAACAAATGCAGCCAACGTTGTTAATATTACACCCGATACAAATATTACAGGTGAATTAGACGTAGCAAGTAATACAACTTTAACTACTGTAACTACCAGTGGACTTGCAACACTAGACAGTGCTCAAGTTAATAATAATGTTGATGTAACCGGTAATATTACTGTAGACGGATCAGTTGTACTAGGATCAGATTCGGCTGATACTGTTACAGTCAACGGTGTAGTAAGCACTAACATTGTTCCTCAAAATGGAACACAAGAATTAGGTAGTGCAACAGCAAACGGTCGTTGGGCAAAACTATATGTAACAGATATTGATGTTACTGGCGGTAGTACTTCTGGTAATGTTAGAGTTGGCATTACTGCGGTAAATGAAATAGATACATCTAGTGGTGATCTTATTATAGACAGTGCAACTGGTGAAACAATACTAGACGATAACGTTACAGTAACAGGGACATTTGATGTTTCAACTGCACTATCAACCTTACATAGTTTAGATGTAACTGGCACAACTGTTTTAAATGACACACTAACTGTTAATGGTAATGTAACATTAGCTACTGCTTCAGATTTTACTATAGCTAATTCATCAAATACTGTAGATGTATTTACAGTAGACGGTGCAACTGGTAATACTGGTATCAAGGGTACACTGGTTGTAGAAGACAATATTACTCTACAAGAAGACAAAGACTTTAGAATAAAAACCACAGGCGCAGCTGATACTTTCTCAGTCATCGGCGCCACTGGTAATACAGCTATTCAAGGCACACTTGATGTAGCTGGGCTGTCTACAATGGCTGATATTAATTCTGGTAGTATCGATATCACAGGATCGTTAACTGCATCTTTATTGTCTAGACTAGACGGCGGAGTTAATGTTAACAACAATTTTGCTGTAGATACTACAGGCAACACTCTGCTAGATGGATTCTTAACTGTTACCTCAGGCCTGTCAACACTAGATGGTGGTATCCAAGTTAATACAGATAAATTTACTGTTGCTACATCAGGCAATACAGATATTGCAACTGGTACTCTATCCGTTGGAGGGCTAACATCGCTCAGTGGTGGTATCAATGTTAACAATGAATTTATTGTAGATGTTAATGGTAATGTTACTGTACGCGATCTAACAGTTACAGGGGACACTACTACAGTTAATACAGAAACTATTAATCTAGCAGATAATTTAATTGTTCTTAATTCAGATTACTCAGGAAGCACGCCATCAGAAGAAGGCGGCATAGAAATTAACCGAGGCGGTGGAACTGAGCCGAATAAAAAACTAGTATGGAGCGAAGCTTCGGATAAATGGACAGTAGGAACAGAAACCTTTGTTGCTGCTACGTTTGAAGGTAATCTAAACGGTGACGTTCTTGCAGCAGATCTTACTCTAGTGTTAGATGCAGGTACTAATGGAACAAATGCAAACTTCACAGGTGACGTAAGAGCAGATGATGGTACAGTAGTATTATCACATGGCACCGATGCAAACGATCCGTTGCTAACAGCAAATATTGATGCACGTGGATTAACAGGAAATCTTTCAACATCATATTTTGAAAATGTTCAAATTGATGGCAACTTGATTATGTCAAGTGCAAGTGTTACACTAACATCTGGTAATTTAAAAGGTGATATTTTATCGTCTGACGAAACACTTGTTCTAGAAAATGGATCCGACGGTTCTGATGCATCGTTTACGGGTAATATTAAAGCTACAAATGGTGCTGTAGTACTAACAAAAGGCAGCGACGGCACAGACGCTACATTTACAGGTGATGTCACTGGTAATGTTACTGCTGTATCAGGAATATCAACATTTGATTCCCTTAATGCTAGAATTATAAATGCATTCCTTGACGGTGATATTGCAGGAAGTATTTACAGTTCAGATGACAGTAGTTTAATTTTAAATAGTGTAACAAAAGTACTTGATGTAAATCAAGTCAACACAAGCTCACTGTTCACAACTACTGCAAGAGCGAGTACAGGCTTCCAGGGCGATGTATGGACTGAAACAGGAAATCATAGAATTCTTGACGTGGGTACAACTTCGGATGGTGCAGTACTTACTGGTAATGTTACTATCAGCACCGGTGCATCTAGCTTTAATGATCTTACAGCTACACAGTTGTTCGGACAAATTGGTACAGATACAGGTACTAGAAACGGCGGATACTTTGGAGTATTAAAAGCAAGTGGCACAGTCAATCTAGATGGCACAACCAACATTGCTGATGCACAAATCTCCGGCGGCGCAATCACAGGTACAACTATTGGTGCAAACGGTGCTCTAGATAATACAACTGTACACGCTACTACAGTTACAGCAAATGCTGTTATATCAGATGTTACAGGCGATTTAACTGGTAATGTTAATACTATTGGTACAACTTTTGACGGCGCATTCAACGATCTAGATGTAAGTAACATAGCAACAATTGCAACTGCAAATATTACAACTGCAAATATTACAACACTAGATCTAACAAATCTAGGTACAGCATTAGCACCTACTACATCGTCGCACATTGTTACAGGTAACTTTACAACTGTTAATTCAACTAACGTAAATGCTGACACTGTTACAATTCAAAGTCCAAGTTCAACAAATAGATTTGTTGGTCCTTTAACAGGTGATGTTATCGGCGGCATTACTGCTGAAGCAGGTGACGTAATAGACGTTAGTGCAGCATCTACACTTACATTTGCTGATAACCAAATATCAGGTGACGCAATCGAAGGCGGCACAATTGGTTCAACAACAATTACTACTCTAGCAGCTACTACAGTTAACATAGACGGCGCAGTAACAATAACAGGCGCAGCATCAGATCTATCGATTCAAGATGCAACTGCTACAGATACATTTACTGTTGCAAGTGCTTCTGGTAATGTTGTAACAGAAGGCACTGTTTTGATAAACGATACTACAAGTGCAGTATCTAATGTAACTGGTGCACTTCAGGTTGCAGGCGGTGTGGGCATAGTTGAGAATGCACACATTGGTGGATTAGCTGATATCGACGGTACACTTACAGTAGGCGGCGCTGCACAGATCAATGATGCAATTACTGTTACCGGGCTTGCAAGTCTTGACGGTGGCATTGATATATTTGGATCAAACTTTACTGTAGCAACATCCGGCGCAATTGATACTGCTAGTACACTTACTGTTGACGCACTATCTAGTTTAGATGGCGGAATTAATGTAAATGATACATTTGTTGTTAGTGCTACAGGCGACACTTCAACAACAGGCACACTAGACGTAGATGGTAATGTTACATTTAATGCTGCATCTGTATTCACTATATTTGATGCTGCTGGAACACCAGTAGAGAAATTTAAAGTAGACGGTACTGACGGCGACACAACAATACAAGGTGTTGTGTCTATCCAAAATACGGCAAACTCAACTGGAACTACTAATGGTGCACTAATTGTAACTGGCGGTGTAGGCATTGGCAATGATGTTTATATTGGCGGAAACTTAGATGTTACAGGTAATGTGAATCTAAATGCATCAGTTACATTTACAGACATTGAAGTATCAGGATTGTCAAGCCTAGACGGCGGCATTAACACTAATGATGTATTTGAAGTAGACGCACTAACTGGTGCAGTAACACTAACAGGTGACGATGCTGACTTTACAATGACAAATACTGCTGCTGCTAATATATTTACTGTACAGGCAGACACAGGCGCTACTACTATAGCAGGCGCTACACAAATTAATAACACTATACAAGCAACTGGTCCACTTACAATTACATCAACTGCTACAACTGCATTAGATATTGCAGGCGGTGCCGACGTTGATGGTATACTAGGAGTTGGCGGCGATGTAACAGTTAGATCAACAACACCTAGCACTAATAAAGATACTGGTGCACTAGTTGTCGAAGGTGGAGTTGGCATTGAGCAAAATCTAAATGTCGGCGGCAACGTCGGAATACTAGGTACAATAGATGTCGGCGGCGATGTAACTATCGAAGATTCTGATTTTGCTATCCAAGACAATCTCGGAGCAGACACATTTAAAGTAACAGGTGCTACTGGTACAGTAGACATGGACGGTACTCTAAATGTTGGTACTGATCTAACAGTTGCAGGCGATACAACTATTACAGGCAACTTGACTGTTGACGGAGACGTAACCACAAGAACAACATCTGAGCTAGTAGTTTCAGATCTTAACATTACACTAGCAAGCGGTGCAACTACTAATGCACTAGCAAACGGCGCAGGATTTACAATTGGCACAATCGGAGCAGCACTAACGTATAGTGAAGTTGGCGATAAATTTGTAATGAACAGATCGTTAGATACTGACATACTAGGCGATGTAACAGGTGACATTACTGGCAGCGTAACAGTTGGCGCAACTAAAACACTAGACGTTGATGGTACAGTATTAATTGACGGTGTAGTTGGCGCAAGTAACATAGATGGAGTTGACATTGGTCAGGTTACTCCTCGCGATGGTAAGTTTAACACACTTGATGTCATGACTGGTGCAACATTTGATACCAATGCTGGTATAGATCTAGATAACGGCAATGTTACAATGACATCCGGCCAGATAACGCTAACAACACCAGGTACAGCAATTACAGCCTCTACAGGTATTATTGAAGGCGATACAATTATAGCCAACACTACGTTTAGAGGTGGCTTAGAAACAGCAGCCGGCGGCGGCGGCTCAGAAAACACATTCCTATCAAGTGGTATAACTCTAAGAACTGGTGGTCTGTCTACTGTTAATGGTAGTATCAGCAGTTCAGGTAGCGGCGACATTACAACGCAAAGTGGTAACATTATTACTACTACTGGTGACATTCAAGCACCGGGCGGTGACATAACTGCACAGTCTATTACAGCGTCACAAAGCTTGCTTGGACCACTAGGGCTTGCCGGTAACAGACAAGCAATAATTGCTTCTACATTAGATCTTGGATCAACTCTAGATGTAACTGGTGTAACAAACTTTGACGGCGTAGTAAACTTTAATTCAACTGCTGAGTTTAACGATGATATTCAGTTTAATACTAAATCAGATGGTAATCCATCAACAGCTAAATTCCAAAACATCGAAGTTGACGGTACATTTAATGTTACTGACTTGACAATTTCGACCTTTGCTGTTAACTCGCAACTAACAGTTAATTCAACTGGTGCATTTACTACTAATGGTCCTGCATCATTTAATCAAGTTGCAACCTTTAGTAGTGGACATACTACTACTATACCTATTGTAGACATTGACAGCGGCAACATTGATGGTGTTTCGATAAACTCTTCAACTATTGGTGATACTGCTCCGAGTACGATTCGAGCAACTTCACTAGAAGTAACTAGTAACGGAAGTATTAACTTTATTGGGGCAGGAGGAATTGCACTCGGATCTGGTGATATTACCACAACAACTGGCGGAATTTCAGTTGGTGGTGATATTAGTACTACTTCTAATTTAATAATTACAGGTACATCAACCTTAACTGGACTAGTTACATCTTCGGGAGCTGGTTCAGGATTTGTAGGAAACCTAAAACAACCTGGTGCTGTTCCTAGCGTAATTGTAAACGTAGGAGCCGAAGGCGATACAGCAACATTTACTGGTGACTTAGATGGTAAGATTGGTCTAAATACACCCACAACAGGTGCATTTACAAGCATTGATGCAAACAGTACTACTACTGCTTCAACCTTTAGAACAATTGATACAGTAAACCTTGAAGCCGACAATGTTACTGTCACAGGCGGAACAATGGACGGTGTTGTAATTGGCGGCACTAATACTGCCGATGCTACTGTTGACAACCTAACTGTTGACGGAAATGTTACAATTACCGGCGGCACAATGAACGGTGTTGTAATCGGCGCAACAGATACTGCAAATGCAAGCTTTGACGACGTTACTGGTACAAAAATTGTAGCCACAACGTATCTAAAAGGCGACCTTGTTAATTCTCTAAATGCTACAAAATATAATCATGTTACTAATACATTCGATCTTGATCAATTAAATGCTGCTAGTGCAGATATTAATGGCGGCACAATGGACGGTGTATCTATTGGCCAAAGTGTTGCATCTCCTACTATTCGCGGAGACCAAATTACAGCAGTAACAAAGTTTATTGGTAGAGTAGAAGCACTTACTGGCACATCTGAGTTTAATAATGTTGATGCTGCCACAATAGAAACTGGTACTCTTACAATTGATCCAGGCGGCTCAATAGATGCATCAGCTGGTAGTATTACAGGTAATATAACTTCTACAGGAACATCACAGTTTAATAACATTACACTAGCAGCATCAGCAGGTAATACACCAAATATTAACGCAGCTACAGGAACTGCAACATTTGACGAGTTTACTGTTAATAGTGCACTTACTGCTACAAACGTAGATCTTACAAACGGCGACATAGCCGGCGCTAACATAACCGGCGGTACAATCAAAGGTGTTCCAATCGGAACAGCTTCGGTAGCTGATCAAAACGATATCTACGGTGAAACAATTACAGCATCGCAAGAATTCTTAGGTAGAATTAGACACCTATCTGGCACAAGTCAGTTTGACGCTGTTACTGTTGCTCAAACAATTACAGCAAATCTATTTTCAGGACCATATGAAGGTGTAGGTAATTTAACCAACGGTAGTGTAATGACAAGTGGTACTATTGCAAGTACTGTTATTGGTGAAGACGCACTAGGCAACGATGCTAGAGCAGCTATTAAAGGTACAACTATTGACTCAACACAGGGGTTCTCCGGACGTATTGTTGACACAACAGCAGGCGGTAGTACATTCCAAGTAATTGACGTACAAAGTGGTACAGCAACATCTAACTTTGTTAAGTTAAATGTTAGTGGCGAATTTGGAACAGACAACGCTCAAATCGAAGGTGGCTTGATAACAGGTACACAAATTGGTACAGATACAGATGTTGAGAATGGATACTTTGATGATCTAGCAGCACAAAAACTTTGGCGCATTGGGTCAACTGACGTTGCGCCGCTAGCTATATCAGCAGAAATAAATGCAAACACAACTGCTGCTATTAGCTCTGGAGCATTTGCAGTAGATGGTGTTACTCCAACTGATATCTTCCGTCAAGGCTACTTTACTAACCTTGAAGTTACTAACCTAGTTATTAACGATCAAATTCAACTGGGTCAAACACTAAATGTTACAGACATTACTGTTAGTAACGATCTAACAGTTACTGGTCAAACACAACTTGGCGCATCAGACTTGCACATTGTTGGTACAGAAATTATCCTTAACTATGGTGCTGACCAAGCACAAGGTGTTGGCAACGGTACAGGTACTGCTGGATTTACTGTAAACAGAGCGTCATCGGGCGGTAGTAGTTTAGCAAGTGTTAGACTCTATTGGGACGAAGTAAACGATGAATGGTCAATCGACAATGAAAACCTTACAACTGGCGGTAATATCAAAGCTTCTACGTTCTTAGGAAACATCAACACTGCTAGTGGTACATCAGTGTTTAACAACATAAATGTAGATGGTACATCTACTCTAAGTAATGTTGCAATTGCAAATGGTAATATTACCGGAACTCAACTCGGATCTTCTACACTAGCAGATCAAGCTCAGATTTTTGGTACAACAATTAAAGCCACAACACGCTTCGAAGGCCTAGTAAACAGTGGCACTGGTCTAAGCACTTTCAACGAACTAGCAATTACTGGAGATGTTACAGCAACTGGATTAATTGACGCAGCAGGTGGCATTGAGGGTGTTATGACAATTAGTCCAACTAGTACAATGGACTTGGCAAGAATTACCAACAGTGAAATTGGTATTCCTGCAACAGATGACGGTAGCTTTACTGAAGCTTCTGCTGCAAGATTTACAATATTAGAAGCAAGTACATCTATTACTGCACCGACTATTACTGCATCCTCAAAATTCGAAGGCAGTATTGAAGGTGCAGTTGATGCACGTAACACTGTTATCGGTGTAGGTAGTGCTACACAATCATACTTTGACCTTCTAGATACAACCAGTGATTTGTATGTAGGCGGTGACATAACAATGTCAGCTTCGTCAAAAATTACTGCTCCAGAACTTGAAATTACAAGTAATGTTAGTTTCCAAGACTTGTTAGTACAAGCTAACCTAACAACTATCGGTAACTTTAATCTAGGCCCTGATTCAGACCCAGCAGGCGTTTCGCCAACATCAACATTTAGTGTTATTTCAGGTACAGGCGCAACAGTAATCGGTGATAGTACAAGCTTAACCAAAGCAAATGCTTCTCTGTTTGTTCATGGACAGATTACAACAGACAATGATCTACTAGTAAACGGAAATACCACACTTGGTAATGCAACTACTGATACAGTTACATACAATGCAAAAGTAGCATCAGACATACTGTTTAGTGGACCTACTAACGAAATTGGTGACACAACTAATAGAGTAAATCGCATATATGCAAATGTTATTGATGCATCAGGTGATGTTACTATTACAGGTGACTTAACAGTTAACGGATCAACTACAACTCTAACTACTGAAGAAATTAAACTAGCAGATGCTAAAATTGAATTAAATTATGAGCTAACTAACACTGATACTGCACAAGATTCAGGTATATCTGTAAACGCAGGCGTAGACGGAATAAAAGAATTTATATGGCAAGCAAATCCAGGACAATGGAACTTTGGTGCTGCTAATAGACTAGTAGGTGGTGAAGTACAATCAAATCTATTAGATGCTTCAGGTAACATAATAGTTGACGCAACATCGAGAAATGTTGATGTTGCAACAATTGACACATCGGGTCTTGCAAGCCTCGGTGTACTTAATGTTGGTGCAAATGCAAGCGTTGGCGGAAATCTTAGTGTTGTTGGTACAAGTATATTCCAACAAGCTGTTACTATTAATACACTAACAGTGCCAAACGCTATTTTGATAGCTGATGGTTCAAATAGAGTGTCGTTTGACGGAGACTTTAAATTTACTGGATCTAACTTTATTATCGAGAACCTAGGCGTTGAAAAGTTTAATGTCAACGCATCTACTGGTAGTACAGTTATAGGACAAGATCTAGAAGTAGCAAATGATCTTGATATTGTTGGTGGTGATTTTAGAATTAATTCAAATCAATTTATTGTTGACAACAGCGGTAATACTGATATTGCAGGTACACTTGATGTTGCAGGAGCAAGCACATTTGATGCAGCAGTTAGTGTTGGTACAGCTCTAACAGTAGGAACAACTGCAACAATTACAGGCTTGTTAAATGCAAACGGCGGAATACAAACAGGCGCAAATCTGTTTACTGTAAATGCTGGAACAGGCTCTATTACAACAGCTGGTACTATTACTGCTAATGGAATTGCAAATCTAAATGGCGGCATTGACGTTGCTTCGAGCAAGTTTACAGTTAGTGCAGTTAACGGTAACATCACAACCGATGGTAGCCTAACAGTAGACGTATTGACTACATCGGAAGATATCCGTGTTAATACACTGCTAGGAGATCAAATTGTATTTGCTAATGCATCCAAAGACCTAACTGGTGATTCAAACTTTGCATACGATACAGCTAACTTTGTTATTGGTGGCAATAAATTTGATGTAGAAGTATCAAGCGGTAATATTGCTACCGAAGGTACACTTACTACACAAACTGGTGTTATTATTGAAAATGCAGGAACACTGGTAATAAAAGACGCCAATGATCCAGCAAACAATACATTTACTGTAGCAGGTGCGTCTGGCAACACAACAATCGCAGGTACAATTACTACACAAGATATATCAAACCCATCGCGTATTGCAGCAGGCGGCTTACAACTTGCAAACACTACAACCAATAGAATATTACTTGCAGGTGCAAACGAATTAGTAACTGACGATGCAGATCTAGTATTCAATGCAACACAACTTAATATCGGCGAAGGTAAATTCACAGTACAAAGATCTACCGGTACAACATTCATAGACGGAGACTTGCAAGCTGAAGGAACTACAACCTTAAATATTGTTAACACATCAGGTGCTATCAGTCTAAACAGCCTAGATAATGCAACTAGCACATCTACTGGTGCACTAACAGTTGCAGGCGGTGTTGGCATTGCAAAAGATGTTTACATAGGTGGAACAGCTAACCTAGGTAATGCAGTTATAATTACAGGCGGTGACATTACTGGTACAAACCTAGGTAGTAATGCATTTAAAGTTAATGTTATTGCTCAAACTGTTGACACTGTTGACTTAACTGCTAGTGGCGTAATTACAGGTACATACGAAACAGGCACAACCTACAGTGTTGATATTAATAATGGTTCGATCGACGGCACAACAATCGGTGCCGACGAGGCTAATGCAACAACTGTAACAGGTACAACTGTAAAAGCACTAACTAGCTTTAGCGGTAATATTAATTCAACAACAGGTTCAGTAGGAACTGACTTCTTGGTAGATACTGTTATCACAGGAAATATTACAAATAATAATCCATCAGGCGGTACAGCAACAGCAACGTTTAACGGCGATGTAAGTATATTTGGTGATACAACAATAAGATCTGGTTCTATTGATGACGCAGTAATCGGAAATACAACGCCACGCAACATTACTGGTTTAACTATTGTAGCTGACACACGCTTTGAAGGTAACATAGATTCAGATGGTACTGAAGCTAGTTTAAATCAACCTACATTTGTTGACCAAACAGTATCGGGTATTTTACGAAACGATTCAGTTAACTCAGAAGCGTTCTTTAGAGACTTGAACGTATCGGGTAGCTTTAGTCCGGCAAGTATGTCGCTAACAGGCAATCTAAGCGTTGACGGCGACGTAGACTTTAAAACTTCAATTATTGATATTAACAGCGATCAGACTGCTGGACAAAATATTGGTATAAGAGCAAAAAGCTCGCTAGGTGATAAAGACTTTGTATGGGCAGACAGTACATCGAGATGGACTATCGGAACTGAAACACTACAAGGTGGTACTATTGTTGCAACAGTTGGATTTACTGGTGACGTAACTGGTAATGTAACTGGTGACATTACAGGCGACATATATGCAAGCAACGGTACAAGCAAGATAGTTGAAAGTGGTACTAACGGTACTGATGCTATCTTTATCGGTGATATTCAGGGTACAATTAATAATTCTACACTAACTAACACAATGGGCAGCGTAGATGCATTGTTAGATCTTTCAACATTCCATAGTATTGTTGTAAACAATACACTACAAACTGTAGGCGAGCATACTGCTAGTGGTGGTATTGTAGGTAATATTAAAGGTAATATTCTAAGTACAAACACCAGTAGTGTTATTTTAAATACTTCAGCTGCAACAGCAGTTTACACTGGTGATGTTGTAGGTAATGTAAGCGGTGCTGCAACCATAAATGGTACAGCTATTACATCATCGGGTCTTGGTAAATTTAACAGTGCAGAAGTTGATACTACACTAGAAGTTACTGGCCTATTAACTGCAACAACTGGGGTGTTAGGCAACATTCGAGGCAATGTACGCAGNGGATTTGATAACGCTGTAGTAGTTGATACTACNACCGCTACCGCAGANTTTACAGGTGANTTAACAGGTGATGTAGATGCTAGCAGTATACAAACTACTACACTTAGTACACTAGGACTTGCAACACTGCAATCTGCACAGATTAATACTACGCTAACAGCAACCGGTGCAATTAATGCCAACGGTGGACTAACAGGTAATATTACATCAACAGGAACCAGTACGTTTAGTGGAACAGTTAACCTAAATGGAGCAACAATAAATAATGCTGCATTTGATTTACAAGGTGATTTGACTGGTAATGCAGATACAGCATCAGAACTAGATCACTCAGTAACTTATAATGTTACTGGCGCTGTAGCAGGATCAGTAACAACTACGCTATCTGGTAATACAGTAAATATTGCTACTACTGCACAAGCTGATCAGTTTACGTTGGGTACACATACTGTTGGTACATATGCTTCTCAAGTAACAGTAGCAGGCAACGGACTAACAGCAACTCCAGTGGGTGCAAGTGATGGCACAGCATATGTAGTTACTTCAAATGCTACAGATTCTAATTCAGCTAACACTGTAGTATTCCGTGATGCAAACGGTGACTTTGCAGCAGGTGAGATTACCGCAGCTAAACTAATAGGCGATGTAAATGGTGATATCGAAAATAGCGATGGTGCTGTTATACTAGCAGCAAACGGCGGTGTAACTCTTGCTGAATTTACCGGTAATGTTACAGCCGCAAGCGGTACTAGTGTGTTTAACAATGTTACTATAAATGATACAGCAACAATAACCAAAGTAGATATCGGCACTGTTGGAAATGTTGGCAATATTGACTATACTACAATCGGTGCCACAGGCGCAGCAGATGGTACATTTACATTGCTCGAAGGCACAACAGTAACAGCTACTACAGGATTTGACGGTGACTTAACAGGTGATGTATTAGCAAGTGACGGTTCAACAATTATTAACCATGTTACAAAAGCAATTGCAGTTTCTAACTTAGACGCTATTATTGGTGCTAACGCTCCAACAAGTGCAACATTTACAAATGTAACAGCAACCGGTGCTGTAAACCTTACTGGTGCAACTACAACAATAGACGGCGGCACAATAAACGGTACAGCAATAGGCGGCACTACAGCAGCAGCTGGTACCTTTACAACACTTGAAGCTGATTCACTTGATACCGGTACTGGGTCAATAGACGGCGGCACAATTACTAGTACAGGATTTGTAGGGCCACTTGCAGGTGCAGTTACAGGTACTATTGGAGCAGGCACTAAAAATACAGGCGGATTTACTGACCTAACAACTACAGGTTCTGCTACAATAGGTACAACACTTACAGTAGAAGGCGGTTTAGCTAAACTAGATAATGTTGATATTAACGGCGGAAACATCGACGGTACTACAATTGGCGCAAGTGTAGCTAATAGATCTACTATTGGTGCTCTTGCTATCGACGGCACAGTAATTAGTGCATCAACTAGCTTTGAAGGAAAAGTTGGTGTGTCGGTACAAAACACTGGTGCATTTACTACCGTAGACGCAACCGAAATTACATCATCAGGAGACATTAATATCTCAGCTGGCGCAGGCGGCTTGTTTATAGGCGGCGGCACAGTTGTTATTGACAATAACAAAGATGCTACACTAAACGATCTAACACTAACAGGTAGCTTTGCTCCGGCAACAATCGATGTTGGATCTGGTAACTTTGTAGTTGATTCATTAGGTAACGCAGCAATTGCAGGCAACCTAACAGTAAGTGGATCGACTACAACAGTTAATACAGAAACTATTCTACTTGCTGATAATATTATTGTTCTTAACAGTAACGCAACATCTGCAGAAGATGGCGGTATGAATATTAATCTAAGCGGCGGTGTTAGCAAAGAATTCAAATGGCTATCAACATCGACAGGAACCGGCGACCTAGGTAACGGATACTGGACAATCGGTGCTGAAGAGTTTAGAGCAGGCGACATCGAAGTAACTGGAAATATTGATGCAGACACTATGACTGCAACAGGATTTACCGGTGCATTGACTGGTAATGCTTCTACAGCCAGTGCATGGGAAACAGCAAGAACTATTACTTTTGCAGGTGGCGATGTAACAGGCTCATTTACTACTGACGGTAGTAGTGATGTTTCTAATATTGTACTTACAGTTGAAGCTAACAGTGTTGCACTGGGTACAGATACAACAGGTAACTATGTTGAACAAGCAACAACAGTAGGTAATGGTATTAGCGGATCGGTCAATGCAGAAGCAGGCACATTTACTGTAACTTCTAATGCAACTGATTCCAATGTACCGTCAACTACAGTATTTAGAGATGCTAGCGGTAACTTTGCAGCAGGTACAATTACAGCAAACCTAACAGGCGATGTTACTGGATCAATAGGTGCAACAACTAGAGATACTGGTGAATTTACAACTATAGAAACTGACAGTAATACTTCTGTAGGTGGAAGTTTAACTGTTACAGGTGTAACAAATCTAAACGATAATGTAACAGTAGCTACTGGTAAATCACTAAGTTCGGATACAGTTGCATTTACAGGCGGAACAATTGACGGTACAGCTATTGGTACAGCTATTGGCGGCGCAGCAGAAATTAAAGGTACTACTATTACAGCAGGAACAGGATTTGTTGGCGATCTAACAGGTAATGTAACTGGTAATGTAACTGGTAACGCTGATACTGCTGACGTTGCTGATGAATTTAGTTCAGCAGTAACAGTTGCACTAACAGGACCAATTACTGGCTCAGCAACGTTCACTACAGCAGGCGATACTGCAAGTATTGCAACTACAATTGGCAATGATACTGTAACACTGGGCACGCATACTGTTGGTAATTATGTACAAAGCGCATCAACAACGGGCAATGGTATTAGTGGTTCGGTAAATGCTGAGTCTGGTACGTTTACTGTTGTGTCGAATGCTACGTCAGCAAACACAGTAAGTACATCTGTATTTAGAGACGCCAATGGTGACTTTGCAGCAGGTACAATTACAGCTGACCTAGTAGGCGACATTTACAATAGTGGTTCTAATAAGATATTAGAAACTGGAACCAGCGCAACTGATGCAATTCTCAACGGTAATGTACAAGCAACAGCTGGCACAAGTGACTTTAACAATCTTACTGCAAATGACATTGCAGTAAGCACTAAATTTACTGCTGATACAACTAATGGTGTTAGTATTACTGATGGTGCTATTACAGGTACAACAATTGGTAGCTCAGTTGGCGCAGACCAAGCTACTATATATGGTACAGTAATCACAGCAAGTACTAACTTTGAAGGAAATATTACAGGTAATGTCACTGGTAATTTATTATCAGGTGGTGATGTTATTGATGGTAATGTTACTGTTGGTGCAGGCAATACATTATCAACTACAGGTACATTTACAGTTGCACCGGCATCAGGCGGCTCTACTCTAAATAACGTTGTTATTGGTAACCTAACTCCTGCTAATGCTTTCTTTGTAGACTTAGAAGCATCAACAATTGATACTGGTACTGGTAATATAGATGGTGGTATTATTACTGCTGCAACAAAACTTGTCGGTGACTTAAACGAAACTAACACTACTAAAAACGGTTTCCTTAACAACTTTACGTCAACAGGAACAGCAACATTTAATGATGTTAGTATCGGTGGTAACATTAGCTTTGCTGACTTGAGTATTGGTGGTATTCTAACAGCAGAAGGTGGCCTTAACATTGATACCAATACATTTACACTGTCTGCAGATGCACAGCTAGCAGCAAATGCCGTTGCAGGTATGGTTGTTAACAGAGACGTAGCAGGCGATGTAAGATTTATTTGGCAAGAGAATGCAAGCCAAACAGGCGGAACTTGGAGTACAGAAGCGCAGTCACTATATGTTGGCAATGATCTAGAAGTAGGCGACAACCTAACAGTAACTAACAACATTACAATATCAAATGGATCACTAACTGGTGACATTACATCTACTAGTGTAGACATAACAGGCGGCACAATAGAAGGTACAACAATTGGTGCTACTACTGCTTCTAGTGGTAAATTTACTACAATTGAAACTTCAGGTAGTGCTACAATTGGCGGGAACCTAACTGTAAACGGAACATTGACTACAGTTAATTCAACTGAACTTACTGTAGCTGACAAGATGATTACTATTGCAGATGGTGCATCGACACTAAACCCAAGCAGTACTGGTCTAGCTCATCTAGCAGGTATTGAAATTGGTACAACTGGTGTTCAAATTGTATACAGTGAAAGTTCAGAAAGATGGGAATCAACAACATCGTTTGATGTTTCCGGTACACTAACTGCAACAACATACAAAGGTAACATTGAGTTAACTTCGTCACACAGTGCAGACTTTAGCCAAGCAAGTTCTGTATCATTTAAAGATGATGCTATCAGCGGTAACGCAATCAACGGCGGAACAATCAACGGTGTTACAATTACAAATATGACATCTAGTAACGTTGATATTAGTGGCGGAACTATTGTTAACACATCAATCGGTGAACTAGGCAGAAGTTCAGGTAAGTTTACAACAATAGATGCAAACAGTACAATTAATGCAACTGGAAATATCAGTGCAAGTACAATGAGTGCAACTACGTTTACTGGTGCACTAAGCGGTAATGCTACTACTGTCACTAACGGTGTTTACACAACCGATACTGGTACTGTTACAAATACTATGCTTGCAGGGTCAATTGCAAATGCAAAACTAGTTAACGATGATGTAACAATTGGTACAACTTCTATTGCACTCGGCGCAGGATCAACAACACTTGCAGGTCTAACAAGTGTTACATCTACAAACTTTGTAGGTAACATTGACGGTGACATATCAGGTAATGTACTTGACAGTGTAGGCGGGACATTAGTTAACAATACTACCAAGTTCTTTAACGGTAATGTTAATACATCAAGCGGAACATCTACATTAAATAACCTATCTACAGCTGGCGCTATTATATCAAATGGTACTGCGACATTTAACGGAGCACTCGAAGTTACAGCTGGAAATACTGCAACATTTGATGATATTACTATCAACGGTGATCTATCGTTTAGCAACTTAACATTACCAGGTAATTTACAAGTACAAGGCACTGCTGACTTTTATGCAAGTAAAATTACACTTAATGCAGACAGCGGCGCTGATATAGATGCTGGTATTACTGTAAATAGAAACGGAGGCGGCTCAGTAGAGTTCTTCTATGATACTAGCGGATCGAGATGGTCAACTGGTGGAGAAGATCTAGTAGCAGGCGTAGTTATTGCAGACCTAACAGGCGATGTTACTGGTAACGTCACATCCACTAGTGTAGACATTACAGGTGGTACAATTAAGAGTACTTCAATCGGTAGCGGCGGCGCAGCAAGCACCGGCGTGTTCACACAAATGGACACAGTAAATGCACAAATTACTGGTGGTAATATTATCAATACACAAATTGGTGATAACGCTAATAGAGACACTGGATACTTTACAAACATATTTGTATCCAATACAGTAAGCGGTGACCTAGACGGTGATGTTACATCAACTGGAGCAAGCTCGTTTACTAACTTAACTGTAACAGGCGGTTCAATTAATAATACTACAATTGGATCTACAACACATGTATCAGGTAAGTTTACAACGCTAGAAGCAACCAATGGACTTACGCTAGCAGGCACAACAAACTCATCAGGTGCAATTAATACTACTGGTAATATGAGTGCTGCTATAATTACAGCAACAACAAGATTTGACGGTGACCTAACAGGTAATGTAACTGGTACTGTATCAACACTATCAAACCATAGCACAGCAGATCTTGCAGAAGATCCAGCTGCAACCAGCTCAAGTGGTACACAATACTTTACTACTGCTAGAGTTGATTCACACTTGTCAGGTGGCACAGGTGTAACTTATGCTAGCGGTCAGATCAGTATTGGCCAAGATGTTAGTACAACATCAAACGTTACATTTAACGATGTTGACGTTGACGGTACGCTTACTGTTGCAAGTTTGTCGTTTACTGATCTAACAGTTACAGGTGACCTAACAGTACAAGGACTTACAACTTCACTAGAAACAGAAACTATCGAACTTGCAGACAATATCATACTACTCAACAGCAATGCTACTGGTAGTGCAACTGCTAATGCAGGTATTGAAGTAGAAAGAGGAAGTGATGTTAACGTATCGTTTGTATGGGACGAGTCAACCGATCGTTGGACACTCGCAGGTGAAGATCTTGTAGCCAACACGTTTATAGGTGATGTAACAGGCGACTTAGCAGGTAATGTTACAGCAACATCAGGTACTTCGAACTTTGTAAATATTACTTCAGCTACAGGCGATATTGAAGCAACAGTAGGTACAATATCTGCACCAGTCGGCGGCTTCACAGGTAACGTTACTGGTACTGTATCAACTCTGTCAAACCATGATACGGGTGACTTAACAGAAGGCACAAATCTATATTATACTGATGCAAGAGTTGAAAATAGACTAAACGGTAACTTGCTTACAAGCATAATTCCAAATACAGATGATACATATGATTTAGGTAGCCCAAGCTTCAAATTTAGAGATTTGTACTTAGGACCAAACTCAATTAATATGGAAGGCAGAAACATTATTGGGCTTGATGTTCCTAGTGACACATTTAGGTTCGAAGGTCAAGCAAACGATCATATCAATGTTAAAGCAACTGGCGTCGGTAATGTTATTTTAACTGCATCTAACTATATCAAGCTAGAAGGCAATGTTCAATTTGACAAAGACAATGAGATTGGTACTGAAGTACTAGACGCATCCGGTAATCTTACTATTGGTAATGAATATACTATCAAGTCTTCTGGTACAACAGACTGGAATACTGTAGCAGGCACGTCTGGTGTTACATATAATGCAGGCGATGTATTTACAGCAGCAACAACTGGTAGCGGTTCAGGTACAGTGTACGAAGGATTTATGCAAGTTAAAACTCGCATTAATATGAACGGTCAAAAGATTTATAACCTAGGCACACCTACACAAGCCAGTGATGCTGCTACAAAAGCGTATGTTGATAACTTTAACACTGAAATAACAATTTCAGGCGATGCAGGTGCAAACGATGTAATTAGTTTAGCAGATGATGTATTAGATTTTGAAGGTTCAACTTTTGGAATTTCAACAACAATTTCAAATAATAAAGTAACATTTGATCTACAAGATAACATACAAACTGATACATACAGAGCACTCGACGGTGGCATCTACATTGATAGCGATATAAGTAATAATTCATTCTTGTACTTTGATGCTGCACAAACCAGTACACCATCTAGCACAGGCACACACGGTCTTGTAGTTGATCGTGGCACAAGTACAGATGCTCAGTTACTTTGGAATGAATCATCTGATAGATGGACATTTAGTAACGGAGGCACAACTTATAATATTCCAGAATCATCAGAGTATGACAGATATGATCAATGGCGTATGCAAGGTGACAGTGGCTCGGTTCAAGTTGCAAGCGACGAATACGTTCTATTCACAGAAGGTACGTCAGATGGTGTATCTTTCGCAACTGCCGCAGTTGATTCAGCAACAGCTACAGGTTCTGGTACACCTATCGAAATGCAGTTTAGTATTACTAACACTGACAAAGGTAGTTCGCAAAATATCTATAAAACTATCAGTGTACAAAATGAAAATGGCACTGATAAGTCACTAGATTCTACTGCAAATAGTAATACTGATACGCTTACATTTAAAGATGGCGCAGGTATTGCAATTACAAGACCTAGTGCAGATGTTTATCAAATTGCACATACTTCGGTAGGCGGCGCTGACATTGATGCAAATCCATCAAATGGATTGTATACATTTGTTAATGATCTAGAAGTTACTATAGACAGTGAAGGACACGTTACCGGCACTAACGTAGGAACAAAAACAATAGATCTATCATGGCACTTCCTTGACAGTGATGGCACAGATCATGATGTTGTTCTAGACGATACTGCTAATCATGCAATCAAGCTTGTTGACACAGGTGGTATTACAGCCAATTGGACACAAACAGCAAATGGTTCAACAGCAAATCCTGCAACACTTGAACTAAGTATCAATGATACAAAAATTGATTCGGATCTATCATTTAACGATACATATGGTATTAACTTTGGTACTGACAGTGATGCAGAACTGTACTACGACAACATATCACTAAATCTAGACATGAACGGCTCTCAGACTATATTGTTTAGAGACGGTGCAAACAGTAATGCTAATAGATTCTCCTTTGATACTGCAACTGGTGATTTTACTGCAACTGGCGATGTTACAGCGTTCTCGGATGCTAGACTAAAAGATAATGTAGAAACAATTGACGGTGCTTTGGATAAAGTTACAGCAATGCGTGGTGTTACATTTGATAAAGATGGCAAAAAAGGTACTGGTGTTATTGCTCAAGAAATAGAAGAGATTCTTCCTGAAGTAGTAAATAATAGTGGAGAGTACAAGTCAGTTGCATACGGTAACGTAGTTGGTGTACTAATTGAAGCTATCAAAGAATTGAAAGCAGAAATAGACGAATTGAAAAAGGGTAAGTCTTAATGCCAATAGTAAATAGCGGAACAGTATCATTAGGTGATTTACAAGATGAATTTGGCGGTACGCCGCCGACTGAACTTGAAGAATATTATCGTGGACTAGAAGTACCTGATGCAATTGAAAATCAAAATGTTCCAACATCAGGTACTGTTAGTTTAAGTGACTACTACGGTTCACAAAATATTACTTACATAATCAATTTAAGTTTTAGTAATTCACCGACTACAATTATAACTGACACTGTTCCTCTCCAAGTGGAATATAACAGTCCTGGTACTGTTTCATTACCTATACCCGATTATGTAAATAAAGTTTCAACTGTGCTAGTAGGCGGAGGCGGCGGCGGTGCAGCCGGTAAAGCCAACTCAAATAGTACTGTATTTTACAATAATCCCGGTGGAGGCGGCGGTGCCCTAGTATGGGCCAATGATATTACTGTTGATCCGTTATTAACTTATAATGTTACTGTAGGCAGCGGAGGTTCTGGCGCTGTTTATAATGCTTCAAAAGCTTTAGGTGGCAACGGCGGTGCTACTAGTACTAATTTGCCTAATGCTGGTATTGCTTATGGCGGCGACGGTGGCGGCAGGGGCAGTAGCACAAACATAGGCGGCGGAGGCGGACTTAGATCAGGTGGTGATGGCGGCGGCAAAGGCGGACAAGGCGGATACGGATTTGGAGCCGGCGGCGGAGGCGCAGGCGGCTACAACGGCAACGGCGGCACTTACGGCAATGATGCCACAGGCGGCGCAGGCGGCGGTGGCGCAACTTATTATGGCTTTAGAAACTACGCCCGAGGCGGCGGTGGAGGCGGCGTCGGCATAGAAGGCCAGGGAGCAAGCGGTAGTAGAGGCTCTTCTGTCAACAACGGCATAGGCGAGGACGGCGGCGGTGGCAGCGGAGGCAATAGCGGTCTGAGTGGTGACGGCGGCACCGCTGGAGGCGGCGGCGCAGGTGAAGGCGCAGGCTTCTATTCAACTAACCCAACCGGAGAACCAGGCGGCGACGGCGCAGCTAGAGTTATATACACAGGATTTAATACAAATACTACACCAGAAGGCGGCGATTTAACAAATATTCCTGCTCGCAGTTATCCGAATACAGCCAGTGACGTATCAGCTAATGTTACTAGAGACGGTTATGATGAAGGTACAGTAGTCACAGTAACAGTGTCTACAACTAGTATTCCCGACAATACTACTTTATACTATAGCATAGAATATATAACCGGGTCTGGATCAAATGTTAATGAAATAATTTATAGTGCAGCATTTCCAGATTTAACAATTCAAAATAATACTGCATCAGATACGTTTACATTGGGCGAAGACTTTAACTTAGAAGGTCAAGAAGAAGTTTTTGTTAGACTAAGAAGAGATGATCCTAGTACTGGTACAATAGTTAAAGAATCTCAATCGTTTGTTATACTAGATTCGAGTACTCCGGAAATTGAAATTACAAGTATGCCTTCGACTATTACAGAAGGTGAAACTTTAGTTGTTGAATTTAAAACAAGAGGGTTTACATCTGGTACTAGTATAACATATGAATTTACCGGAGTATCGTCTAGTGATGTAAATGGCAATTTAACAGGATCAGTAACTCATACAGTTACCGGAACACAGTACGAAAATACACACACTATCTCTCTAGGAATTGAACAAGACTGGGTAGTTGGTGACAATAATATCGAAAATGAAACCATTACATTTAGCATTACTAATAATCAAACAACTGTTTTGAACAACAACCAAACCTGTAGCGTAATAGATTTTTATTATGATGTACAGTTATCAGTAGAAAACCCCCCGATAATAGAAACATTTGGTCCGTATAATACTAGCGGTAGTATAACAGTACCGTCTGGTGTAAATAGACTATCTGCTGCACTAGTCGGAGGCGGAGGCGGAGGCGGTCATGGTGTCGCCAGCCACGGAAGTGGAGGCGGAGGCGGAGGCGGCGCATTAGCCTGGATCAACCAAGTTCCGGTCACACCCGGCGCAGCTATTTCTTATTCAGTCGGCTCAGGAGGCCGACAACAAGAATTATTATCTGGTAGTGTAAATAATGCACATTCTCAAGCCTATAATAACGCTGTTGCACCAAATTATAGTTATTACCCTACCTGGGGTGGTTCATTGTCTCAGACAGCATCAATGACAGGCGGTGACAGTGTTATATCTAAAACCAATGACGAGTCTAATACGCAGACTTTTATATTTTCAGAAACATCAAACGGTACATTTACATATACATTTAGTTCTGCTACTAAATTTGGATTTACTGCTGATGTATTAAATGTAAAAAAGGTCAGTGCTCACGGCGATTTAAACACAAGTGCAGAATATATAACATGGACTGCATTACCGTCGTCTTATCAAAATATCTTTGAAACAGGCGGTGTTGACGGCGGCACTACTAATGTATGGTATGAAAATCAATCAGGTCTTGATGTAACAAGTAGTATACTATCAAATGATACAATTACATTTTCGTTTACAGTTCCTGCAGATGTAAATCTAATTCCTGGCGGTGCTTCGGTATATTGGTATTTAGAAATTGAAATTGAAGCAAAACGTGTAGTTTCCGGCACAACTGAAATAGCAAGAGCCGGCGGCGGCGCTGCCGGACAAGCTTACTACTACGGAGGATCCGGCGGTGGAGGATCATCTAATATAGGTTCGTCTTTCGCTAATCTGCCACACGGTGGTGGTAGTGGTAAATCTGGTGATTCTCGACAATCCGGCAACTCAGGACGATACGCCGGAGGCGGCGGTGGCGCAGGCGGCTACTATGGTAATATCGGCAGTGGGGGCAATGCCGGCCGCGGATTATCTGATTTATACCGAGCTGATACAGGATATGTATACTATTATACTATACACGGCGGTAATGGCGGCGGAGTAGGAACTACTAGCGGTGTTGGATCAACTGGTGCTGATGGTATCGACTATCCTGCTTATGGAAGAATTTCCGGACAAGCTGATGACGGTAATCTAGTTATGATTAATAATCCAGGTCAAACATGGGCAACTGATGTTCACGGCGGCGGTGGCAGTGGCGGCACCGCCGGCTATGGCGGCTTTGTGACCACTGGTGGCGGTAAAGCTGGCGGCGGCGGTGGCGGAGGCGCAGGCGGCTACATGGGTGGTTGGACACTACAATATGGTAGTTTTTATTATGGACAAAATACTTGGGCACAAGATGAAGGAAAAAATGGTGCCGATGGAGAAGTTAGCCTAGTTCTTACCAGCACCGATGCTGACATATATCCAGAAAATAGAGATCAAGCAGATAATAATCTGTTTATTAGCGAAGGTGATGACCTTACTGTTACCTTTACAGTTTCGCCTGGTGTAAGTACTGGTACTCAGTATTATTGGAAACTTAGCCCAGTGCCGGCTACAAATGTAAATGCAGTATATGATGATTTTCCTGCGGTAAACGGAACAGTTACAATTGATACTCAGGGCACTAATGAATCGTCTGTAACATTTACGATACCTAGTAATGCTGATTATTTTACTGAAGGATTTGAGACATATACTGTAGAAATCTACAATAGTAGTGGAGTTGTATTATACGCAGAAAGTGAATCAGTTACATATATAGATACATCAAGATCTAATATTGAAGTTTCTATTACTTCAGGAGATAGTGATACAATTAACGGTATTACATATGTAGCATTAAATCAAACTATTACACTAACAGTATCTCAAGTAGGCGGCACAGGATTAGCATCTGGATATCAAATACCCTACCAGTTTTATGGCACTACACCTACAAGTATAACAGGAACACTAGGAACAAGCGGTAATTTTACAATTGGTACTGCTGAATCTAAAACACTAACATTTACCGGCGGCGCCGGCAACCAATATAGTTGGCAAAGTACATTTGAAGATGATTCATTTGACGGCTTTGTATTCGAAGTTATTGAGCCGGGATTCACTCTAGAAATACAAAATGGAATTACTCAAGTATACGAAGGCGAAAGTATAACCTTAGAGTACAGTTCAATAGGACAAACAGTAAGTAATACAGTACCGATTGAAGTTAGCGGCACCGGAGTTACACCGTCTGATTTTACCAGTGGAGTAAATGCTGCCGATAGTACATATGCTTACACACATGCAATCCTCACAGCTACAGGAGGATTTTCGGGACAAAGCGGATCTCTTACTTTGACTTTTTCATACGATGCATTTAGTGAAGGAAACGAAACAGTTACGTTTACTTTAGCTGATGACCCAGGAGGCGAAAATGTATCAGTTACTGTACTCAAACGTACATACACACTAAGCTCGTCAGTGTCGCCTGTGGACGAAGGGCAGTCCTTGACTATTACACTAACAACAGCTGGTGTTGAGTCAGGCGAAAACATCGACTATAGAATTACAGGAATTCAATCAGCAGATATTGGCGGACAGTCTTTAACTGGCACAATGAGTGAACCAAATGACCTGTCAAGAGTTTATACAATTTCAAATGATTTTATTACCGAAGGAACAGAAACACTAAACTTTGAAGTAGGACCGTCGGCAACACCATATGATGATATTGATGTTGTTATAAATGACACTAGTGTTCCTACTTATACACTGTCTGCTGACGCTGGTGCAATTAACGAGTACGAAACTGTAACAATAACACTTACAACTCAAGGGATCCCCAATGGTACCAGTGTTCCATATACTATTACAGGTGTCCAAGCTGGAGATATTACACAGAGTTTGACCGGTAGCTTTACTGTGAATAGTAACAGCGATGACTTATTTATTGAGCCTATATTTGACAACAGTATTGACGGACCAGAAACACTAACACTGTCACTAGACAACGGTGAAGATTTAATTAACATTACAATTAATGAACCAACCTTTATTCTAAGCAGTAACAAATCAACAATGTTCGAAGGTGAAAGTGTTACAGTTACTCTAACTACTACTGAAGTACCCGATGGTACTAGTATTCCTTACTCTGTTAGTGGCATAGTCAGCAGCGACCTATCAAGCGGTTCACTCAGTGGAAACTTTGTTGTAAACAACAACACAGCAACAGCCAGTTGGACGCTAGCACAAGACTCTACATCTGACAGTCCTGAAACAATGACAGTAACAACAAATCACAACGAGTCAATTTCAATTACCGTGCTCGGTGTAACTACATTTGCTCTTTCTAGTAGTGCAGCAACTATTGCAGAAGGTAACACATTTACAGTCACGCTATCCACTACAGAAGTACCCGATGGTGCTAAAGTGGGGTACAGTATTTCGGGAGTAACAGCAGTTCCTTACCTGTATGATATGTTAGATAACCCAAATGCTTATAACACGAGTGCAAGTGATCGATTTGGTTACTCAGTTGCAATTAGTGGAGATTACGCTATTGTTGGTGCAGATCTCGAAGATGATGCAGGCGGCTCTAGTTCAGGTAAAGCATATATATTTGACGTAACGACCGGTGCATTGTTGCATACATTAGACAACCCAAATGCTTACAGCACAAGTGCAAGTGACGTCTTCGGCCGCTCAGTTGCAATCGATGGAAACTACGCTATTGTTGGTGCTCGTTTAGAAGATGATGGCGGTACTGATTCAGGTAAAGCATACATTTACGACATATCAACATTTACTACTTCTACAATATCAAGTGCTACATATGTGCTAGACAACCCAACTGCTTACAGTGGGAGTGCAGGTGATGAGTTTGGCAGCCCAGTTGCAATTAGTGGAAACTACGCTATTGTCGGCGCTCCGTGGGAAGATGAGGCAGGCGGCACTAATTCAGGTAAAGCATACATTTACGACATATCAACATTTACTACTTCAACAATATCAAGTGCTACATATGTGTTAGATAACCCAAATGCTTACGATACAAGTACAAGTGATCTGTTTGGTTACTCAGTTGCAATTAGTGGAGATTACGCTATTGTTGGTCCTCGCTTTGAAGATGATGCAGGCGGCTCTAGTTCAGGTAAAGCATACATTTACGACATATCAACATTTACTACTTCAACAATATCAAGTGCTACATATGTGTTAGATAACCCAAATGCTTACGATACAAGTGCTGGTGATTACTTTGGCAACTCAGTTGCAATTAGTGGAGATTACGCTATTGTTGGTGCATATCTCGAAGATGATGCAGGCGGTACTGGTAGTGGTAAAGCATACATTTACGACATATCAACATTTGCTACTTCTACAATATCAAGTGCTACATATGTGCTTGACAACCCAAATGCTTACAGTACGAGCGCGGCTGATTATTTCGGTGTCTCAGTTGCTATATCTGGTAACCGTGCAATTGTTGGTGCATATCTCGAAGATGATGCAGGCGGCTCTAGTTCAGGTAAAGCATATATATTTGACGTAACGACCGGTGCATTATTAAAAACTCTAGACAACCCAAATGCTTATGATACAAGTGCAAGTGATAATTTCGGTTTCTCAGTTGCAATATCAAGCGAATATGCAGTTGTTGGTACTTATTTAGAAGACGAGGAAAATAACAGTAGTTCAGGTAAAGTATATGTTTATAACACGGGCGATGCAACAGACAGTACACTAGATGTAACTACAAGCTCAGAATACTTTACTGTAAATAATGATACTGCAACAATTACTGTCACAGCTAATACAAACGTTGACGGTTATATGTATGTTGTTGGTGACAGTGATCTAGAAGCTACAGTAAGACAATTTAACGTATCAGCTGATTTACAATCTCTAGTAATGGACAAGTATTTTAACATTCCAGCAGGACAAGGTGACGGCGCTTTGGGTATGTACTTTAGAGACAACGGAACTCGAGTATGGCTGCAAGATCCAAGTGATGACGAATTTCATCAATATACACTGAGTACACCGTGGGATATCTCCACTGCAACCAGTCATTCATCTGCATCGTATGGCACATCGGGCGGGAACCATCAGGGCATGTGGATAGCACCCAGTGGTACAAAACTCTATCAAATAGACAGAAATTTAAAATACATTTTATATGACGGCATTAGCACATGGAACCCGTTTAGTCCTGGAAGTCCTTTTAGATTTAAAGACATCAGTGCAGACACAAGCCTACCAACGGGTATTGCTGTAAAGCCGGACGGTACACGAGCATTTGTAAGCAATCTAGGAACTACAGGCGGCGATATTGTTGAATTTTCAGGAACCGCAGATAGACCGGATCTATGGACAAAAGGGTATGAACTTACCCAATCCGGAACTTTTTTTACAGACATATTTGTACCAGACGCAGGAACAACAATGTATGTAACTAACGAAAACGGACTTATCTATTATTATGAATTAAGCACTGCTTGGGATTTATCCACTGCTTCTCTCATAAGAACTGTTGATTTAAGTTCACACTTTGACGCTATTCATGCAGTATACTTTACTACACTAACCAGTGAAACATTTAAACTTACGCTTGGTTCAAAAGATGATCAAGGAAACGACACAGGTTCACCGACTACTACAGTAAATATAACAGGTTAAAATAAATCAGCTATTTCGAAAATTGTTTCTAGTTTTGTTTTGTTTGTTTTAGAATTTAGAGTATTACGAAGACCTTGATGCAATGGCTTGGGCCAATTGTTGTAACCTACCCAAGCATAACCGTCGTGTTCATCATTTAGTTGGGGAATAAATTCTTGGTTAATCAAACATAGGTATGTGTGAAATTGAAACTTTTCATCTGATGATATAAAAGTTTCTAAAGGAATCGTTTTTATAATTTCGGGCAGTGCTCCAACTTCTTCTACAATTTCTCGCTGAAGACCCTCCCACGGAGTTTCTTTGTTTTCATTAGTACCACCAACAATACCCCATTGATTGTTACGTTTACCGTTTTTTCTATAAAGCAATAAAAATCGCTTTGTGTCTAACGTATAAAAAAGAGCACCACTACAAATTATCTCTGACATAAAAGTAATTAGTCCTCGAGCTGAATTCTCCAGGTACCTACTGGATATTCGCCGTCAATACTTAATAACCAATTGTTATCAGAGTAACGATATTGTACATTAGTATTTAAATTTGTAGTATATGTAGTTGTTGTAGATTCGCTTGCATCAAAAACAATATGCCAGTTAGAGCCATCCCATTCTACAATATCATTAGCACTTGCAACAAAATTTGTAGTATCGTTATTACGCCAAGCAGGTGCACCTTCAACTGACTCAGTGTTGCCTACGTCGTTGAGTAATAGCAGTCTGGTGCCTTCGTTTTTAATTGTAGTAGGATTAAATGTCAAAGGATTGATTATATAATCAATAGAAGTTCGATCCCCACTGGGGCCATTAATAATAGTATCTTGTGGAAAGCTGTCTTCGTCCCAATTAATTGATATCATACTGTCGTCGAGCGGATTTAAACTAAATGTACCAGTAACAATAGATGAAGAATTTTTATTGTTAACAAATATTTTGCTTAGTCCTGCACGGAATACACCCGGCGAAGATTCAATTACATCTCTCCAACTGATACCTCCCACAACTCCGCGCCTAATAATTTTAGCTGTTTCACCTTCAATATATATCGGATAATTGAGATAGTTAACATTTGCCATTTGATCAGTTGATTCTGTTACTGCTTTGCGACCAAACTCATTTTCTGACATGCCTGCTGTAATACTATCGTCGTATGCATTTAATTCTGGACGAGTAATACCTTCTTCTATATTTCCTGATTCTTCGTCAAACAAACTGGTAATGATATTTTGAATAACACCTAGACGTTTTACCTTGGTAGGTGGTGAAATATAAATTGGAATTTTAAATCCTAGTGTTGCAATATCTACTTCAGATTCTAGTCCCATTGGAACAGTTCTATTGGTCCAATTAATATTCTCCAACTCAAGTGTAGTAATACTTGTCCAGTCTACAAAGTTATCTGTAGTTTGCAGTTCTAGTGTAGGATTAAACCATACGCCAATTTGTTCAATAATTTGTAATTTTTGATCTGTGTTACTTGTCCAAATATCTACATTTGCTCTAAGCATATACGGTGCAGGCATTAATCTTTCAACTGTGTAGTTTTTACCTTGGCTATTAAGATAAGTTCCAGTGTCGCTATCATATTCACGTTCTTTGAGATTTAGTTTATCTATAAATGTAGCATCTTGTGTACGATCTCTGTCCTGTTCTAGGCCCGTAATATAAACACTCATACGCGGTGCACTGGGTAATTTATTTTCTGAGTTTTCCTTGATAAGATGCGCAACTTGTCTAGATAAATCTCCATACATAACAGGCACAGTTTTAATTGTGCCGTCGCCATACTTAACTGGAAAATTACTCATTAATCTCATCAATTGAGTAACATANCGTCTTATTTGACCGTCATAAAAAAATTGCATTAGTTATCTGCCTTTGGTCGAAGTGCTTTAGACAAGCTTTGTCTTTCTTCAACAGTTTCGCCGCCAATTTGGCTTTGTCTTATGTTGTTAATAAATCCTGCTTTTTGTGTTTGTCTTTGATTGTTGTTTGTTAGTGTTTCACGTAGGTTGTCTTCTACTTTAAGCCAGCGTGTTCCGTCGTATCTAAACAGTCTATTAGGTAAAAAATCTGTTCTTAAAAAATAATCACCGATTTGATTTGATGTAGGAAATTGTATTCCATTACCAAATGCATTGCTGCTGGGTGGTTCACCGTCGCCGTAGTTAACAAGATACCCGCTGTATCCTTCTCTACCTTCTATACTATTGATAATATCAGTAGTAAGGTTTTCTCCGTCAATTTCTTCTAGTGCAACTGTGCCATCGTCTTTACGTTCTACAGTATAAAAATGACTCATCTCGTATCCTGACAACGGAGCATCAACTTCGGCTTGTGCAATTACAGCATTGTTGATCTGCATTTCTTTATCGTATGTACTTAATACATCTCTCAGTGTTGTGTCAGATTCTTCGTCTGCAGGCAAGTCTAAAATATCTTTATATTCTTGACCGTCATAAATTTGTTTTAGTTTTAGTCTATACAAATGAGGATACCATGTGTGACTAAATCCTTCGCTTGCACGACTTACATCTTCTATAACATAAAACCGTTTTAGTGCAACAGATGCATCATTAAGTGCATGTTCGTCTTTGAGATGCGGCAATTCGATTACATCTCCGGGTAACGGTTTACGACCAATTGTCTTTACGATGCTATTAATATGTACTGTTATAAACAGCGTATCATTTGATAAGAATAATCCAAACTGACTTAGGTCAAAATCGATATCTTGTACATTATAGATAGCTCTGTGTGTGTATACATCTACATCATACTTTCTATCTCTATTTTCTAAAAACAATAGATCTTGAATATTAGTAGGATTTAATTCGTCGTATTGGGGTTGTACAGCATCGGCTTCACCTTCTGGTAAATTAGCTGCTCCTAGATATTTGTGTATATGAATATCTGTACCGCCGACGGTAAACATCTCCGCAATTTGTTTATCGAGGAAATTAAAATCATTTGTTTTTTCGGGTTTATATAAAGACAGTCTTGGCATATACATATTTATCCGTAGGATAAATACTATTGGAGAACCGAAATGTCTAACTTATCAACACAAAAACAAGAAGTCTTTGACTATGTAGCTGCTTTCTTAGGGGGTGGCATGGTTGATGTAGAGCTCGATCCTATACACTATGAAACTGCACTTTTAAAAGCACTAACAAGATTTAGACAACGTTCTGATAACTCAGTTGAAGAGTCATATATGTTTATGCCCACTGTGCCGGATCAAAACGTATATACATTGCCACAGGAAGTTATTGAAGTAAGACAAATATTTCGAAGATCTGTTGGCGCTAGAACACAAGGCGGCACTGACGGGTCATTGTACGAACCGTTCAATCTAGCATATACAAATGCTTATTTGTTATCTGCAAGTAAGATGGGCGGTCTAGCAACATATGATATGTTCTCTCAGTATCAAGAACTAGTAGGCAGAATGTTTGGATCTTATATTGAATTTAAATGGAATACTGCTACTAAAAAACTAACAATTTTACAAAGACCTAGAGCAGAAGAAAACCTAATGTTATTCTGCTATAATTATAGACCAGACGAAGAATTATTAAATGATTATCTAACCAAACAATGGATCAAAGACTATACACTTGCTAATTGTAAATATATGCTAGGCGAAGCACGTAGTAAGTTTGCTACTATTGCAGGACCACAAGGCGGCTCTACCTTAAACGGAGATACACTCAAGGGAGAAGCACAAGCCGAAATGGATAAACTAGAGCAAGAGGTGTCACAGCAAGTAGCCGGCGGTGCAGGCTACAGCTTCTTGATTGGTTAAAGATCGTTGTCGTGTATGTACAACTGAATAAGTGCATAGTGTAAAATCTTTATAAGATCTTTTCTATGATCGTCTTTTTCGCCTTTTTTACCATAACGATTTGAGTACTTGTCTACATTTCCCATACAGAACCCTGTACCGTGACCTCTATCAATAATTACTTCAGTAGATTGAAATTTGTTTGTAGAGTAATGACCGTTATATGTCTGGTCAACGTATTCTTGCAGTTCTTCTATGTAGTCACGTTCGTTAAATTTATAATCAATTGCCATATTAATCCTTGTATACTGCTTCTAGTTTTACTTTTAGTCTTGCAAACTGTCTTGGTTTGCTTGGTACCTAATACCAATACCGCCTTTGGCATTCCATCTGTCGATATTGCTTGGCTTGTCGTCAACAAGAACGTTCGGAGTTCCTGTTAGTTTGTCAATTGCATAATTTTCTTTTTGCCCTGTAAAGATTAGATGTTGTACCTGTGGCATAAAGCTATGCTTGGTTAGCCATACACGCTTGTGATAAGAGCTATTTTGATGGTCGCCTCTTAGTGGACTTGAACAAATACCAAAGTTATTACCTGCAAGTTTCTTAGCAAATGTTACTAGTTCAACTGATGTAGGAAATAAATCTAGTGTATCAAAAAAGTTACTGTGCTTTAGATCTAAAATTGCCTTGTCTTTATTGGGTATCTCTTTCCAATGATCGACGTTGTAAAAACGCTCAAGACCTCCAAAGAAATCTGCAATTACACCGTCCATATCTAAATATAAAATCATGTTAGCCTCTATTGTTGCCTATAGTTAATACTAACATCTTTTATTATTTTGTCAATCTAAAAATCTGGAGTAAGATCGCCCTGACGCCAGGTATAGCCTTCCTTTTGTATAATACGTTGGCAGTTAGCACATACTGTTTTCAAGTTGCTTGGACGACAATTTTGTAGATCACCGTCTATGTGATACACATTAAATTGTTCTTCGTGAGATGATTTAAATCGACATTTTTCACAATAGGTCTTTTTTTCATAGCCCGACATACTCCATCGAGGAATACCGTATCCTACGATGCCGTGTTTTAAACAAGTCTCACATTTTTTACGATAGTAGGTTTTTCCCTCTTTTATATAGTTTATAGCGGCAGGTCTTTGGTTACATATACATAATGGTCTCATATTGTATTTATTCATACCTTTTCGGTCCCTTTTCCAGTGGGCTAAACTGTCTATTTTAAAAAATTAGCATAAATACATGTGATATAACCTTATAAGGAGAAATATGATGGCATTAGTCTCACCGGGTGTAGAGGTCCAGGTAATTGATGAGAGTTTTTACACTCCAAGCGCACCTGGTACTGTACCAATGATATTTGTTGCATCTGCGGAAAATAAAACCAATTCAGCAGGAACGGGTATTGCAACAGGAACAACAAAAGCAAATGCTGGCGTTCCATTTTTATTAACAAGTCAAAAAGACTTAGGGGATCTATTCGGAGATCCGAACTTCTATTCAGACACAAACGGAAATATGATTCACGGTAGTGAATTAAACGAATATGGACTACAAACAGCATATTCACTACTAGGCGTAACTAACCAAGTATTTGTTGTAAGAGCAGATTTTGATCTAGCTAAACTTACTCCAAGTGCAATTGCTCCAGGCGGAACACCAGTTGATGGTGCTTATTGGCTAGATACACAAAACACAAGCTACGGTCTGCTAGAATGGAATGCTGCTGCACTATCAGCAGGTGGTCAGAGCTTTACAGCAGTGGACCCAATTGTAGTAAACAAAGCAAGTGAACTAAATGGCGATTTACCAGCAGATTCTGTTGGTGTTATTGGCGACTATGCAGTAGTTACAGCAAACAATATGAACAGAATGTTCTACAAGAATACAAGCGGAACTTGGGTACAAGTAGGCTCAGCAGACTGGAAAGCAAGTTGGCCAGCAGTGGTTTCAACAGTTGCAGCAGCTTCACCAGCAGCTGACGATAGTTCTATTACTATTAACGGAAATCTAGTTGCATTAAATACCACCGATGATCTAACTGCGGTTGCATTAGCAATGACAGCAGCGGCACCAGCAGGTATCACAGTAACACACAATACTAATACACAGGTATTAGAATTTACAACTAACGGACCGGCAATAGTATTAGCAGATACACAAGGTACACAGTTTGCAGCACTAGGTCTTACAGCAGGAACATACAATGCTCCTACAATGACAATTGCTCCGCACACAAGNGTACCTGAGTACAAAATAGGTGAATCAGCAGAAGCACCAACAGGTAGTATTTGGATGAAAACAACTACACCTAATGGCGGTGCAAATTGGAATATTAAATCATACAGTGCTGACACAGCGCTATGGTCAACTGTTTTTGCACCAGTACACACTTCGAATGCAGCAGCATTACAAGCACTTGATTCAACAGGTAACGGAAGTAACCTAGCAGTTGGCACTACATATGTAAAAGTAAATGTAAATGCAGCATCTCCGGTAGAAGCAGATGCAAAAATCTACAGAAGAGTAGCAACTGGCGCAACTACAATTACTAGTGCAAAAGTTACAACTCAAGTTACTGGCGGCGCAGCAGTTACCGCAGATATTGCAGAAACTAAAGTAGGTTTAACAGCACTAGACACAGCTAAAACTATTACATGGACACCTACAGGTGGCACAGGTGATGCAGCACTACTAGTAACAGCGATTAATAATGCAGGCTTTACGAATGTATCAGCAACAGTTACTGAACAAAATAGAGTAGTTATTAGTCACAAACTAGGCGGTGATTTTTATATAGAAGACACAGACGGTGCACTTGCAGAATATGGCTTTGCTGCTTTTGATGCTAACGACAGCGCATCTACAGTTAACCTATATTATGCACCAGGTACTGGCGCAGCAACTTCACCAAAAGAGTTTACAGCATCTCTTTGGAAGACACTAGTATATGATGCATCAGCTACTGAGCCAACAACACTAACAGCAGACGGTGAAATATGGTATAACTCAGTAATCGACGAAGTTGATATTATGTATCATGACGGATCATCATGGGTTGGATATAAGAATGCATTTGCAGGCACTATGGGCCCGATTGTTGCAGCAGCAGAACCTACTACACAAGCAGACGGTTCGGCTATTGAGGACAACGACCTTTGGATTGACACAAGTGACTTGGAAAACTTCCCAACTATCTATCGTTGGAATGCAGCACTAAGCACATGGAATTTAGTTGACAAAGGCGACCAAACAAGTGAAAACGGAATTCTATTTGCAGATGCACGTTGGAGTACAGCAGGTTCGGATGTTGTAGCAGCTGATATTGAAGATCTACTAGAAAGTGATTACCTTGATCCAGATGCACCAGATCCAGCGCTATATCCAAAAGGCATGTTGCTATGGAATCTACGCAGAAGTGGGTTTAATGTCAAGCGTTTTGTTCGCAACTATATTGCAGTTGGACAAAACAATGCACGCACAGGCGACGAATCAATGGCAGCATATAATCCAAATCGTTGGGTTACTGAATCAACAAACAACGTTGACGGTTCAGGCAGCTTTGGACGTAATGCACAGCGCAAGTCAGTTGTACAAGCATTACAAGCAATGGTAAACAGCAACCAAGAAATTAGAGATGACGAACGTAGATTCTTTAACTTAATGGCAACGCCTAACTACCCAGAGCTAATTGGCGAAATGATTAGTCTTAACTATGACAGAAAATTAACAGCATTTGTTGTTGGTGATAGCCCAATGAGACTAGCACCTGACGCAACCGGTCTTAACGACTGGGCAACTAACGTTGAACTAGCTGTTGAAGATAATGACAGAGGACTAGTAAGTAGAGACGAGTACTTGGGTGTATACTATCCAGCAGGCTTTACTAGTGATAACGCAGGTAACAATGTTGTTGTTCCAGCTTCGCACATGGCGTTAAGAACATTGATACTAAGTGATCAAGTTAGCTACCCATGGTTTGCACCTGCAGGTACAAGACGCGGCGGTTACAAATGCCACAGCAACCGGTTATTTGAGTTCAGAAGGCGAATTTGTAAGTATTTCACTAAACAACGGACAGCGTAATGTACTATATTCGAATAACATTAATCCAATTACACCTATTACAGGTAGTGGATTAGTTGTATTTGGACAGAAAACTCGCGCTAGAAATGCAAGTGCATTGGATAGAATTAATGTTGCAAGACTAACAGTTTACCTTCGTAGACAGTTAGAAATACTTGCAAGACCATATCTATTTGAACCAAATGATGCTGGCACAAGAGATCAAGTAAAAGCAGCAGCAGATGCACTTTTACTAGAACTAGTAGGATTAAGAGGCATTTACGATTTCGTAACTGTTTGTGACACTACAAACAACACACCTGCAAGAGTTGATAAGAACGAACTGTACCTAGACGTAGCTATTGAACCAGTCAAAGCTATTGAGTTTATTTACATTCCGTTACGTATTAAGAACACAGGCGAAATAGCGTCTTTAGGCTAAGACATAAATACTATTAGGAGAATAGAATGCCAGTAACAACATTACAAAACTTATCAGTACCGTTCGAGGGCGAGGCTAATTCATCACTGTTAATGCCTAAATTACAGTATCGTTTTAGAGTAGCTTTTGATTTATTCGGCGCTGAAGTAGACGATAGTCTACGTGTTCTGCAAAGACAGGTTGTGGATGTAACTCGTCCTAACCTATCTTTCGAACAAATCACACTTGATGCATACAATTCAAGAACTTACTTAGCAGGCAAGCACACGTGGGAGCCAATTACGCTAACACTACGTGAAGATGCAAGTAACAACATTCAAAGAGCAGTGGGCAGTCAATTGCAGAAGCAATTTGACTTCTTTGAACAAGCAAGTGCATCAGCAGCTAGTAACTATAAATTCCAAACTAAGATTGAAATTTTAGACGGCGGCAACGGTGATAAAGATCCTAGCGTACTTGATAGGTTTGAACTTAAAGGATGCTATATTGAATCAGCAAACTATAACACATTAGCATATGCAACCAGTGACGCAGTTACAGTTTCATTAACTATTCGTTATGATAATGCAATTCAAAAAGGCGTTGGCGGCAACGGAATCGTAGGCGTCGGCCAAGAAACAGCTAGATAAGTTATATAAAATAATAATTAAAAACAGGGACTTTTTAGTTCCTGTTTTTTTATGGATAAATACTATATGGCACAATATGATCCGCAGAATAACGAGCACTTAAAAGATGCAGCACACGCACGTAGATTATTTACACAGTATAATCTTGCCTATGCTCCTAAAACCAAATATCTTTATCATGTTGTATTTCAATTAAAAGATCTAAAAGCTAGACAAGCAGCACCAAATACGCAGTCTAATATTAAGCAAATTGGAGTACTGGCTAAAAATGTGGATTTACCTAGTTATAGAGTGAGCACAGAAACACGCCAACAGTATAACAGAAAAAAGAATATCCAAACTAGAATAGATTATGACGAGTGTAGGTTTGTTTTTCATGACGACAATTCGCATACTACTAGTACATTAATAAAAGAATATTATAATTATTATTTTAGAGACGGCAGACTAGAACCGGGCGACTTTAGAACTAGAGACAAATATATTACTCCACTAAGTAAGTACGGTCTAGACAACGGAATGCCAGATGCATTCTTTTCAAATATTAAAATTTATCAATTAGCACAACGTAATTGGTGGTCCTATACTCTAGTAAATCCTCTTGTAACTTCGTTTGGTCATGATACTTTAGATAATTCCGACGGTTCTGGCATGATGGAAAATAATATGTCAGTTGCATACGAGAGTGTGATTTATAATCAGGGTAATATTCAAGACGAATTGCCAGTTAACTTTACTGACCCAGTAACAGGATATGATGAAACACCTAGTCCTTTAATTAATGGTACAGCAGGATTTATCCCAAAAAATACTGCACAGGCAAATTACGGAGCAACTACGACTACATTTATAAGTAATAATTATTCCAGCAATCCTTTTAATAATGTAATCAATACACTGTTAAGAGGGAATAGTCAATCAACAGCAACGCAAGCAACTGCAACAGGTAGTTCTGTGTCTAGTATTTTGCCATCCAGTAGAATCATAAACGAACTAAGCAACAATCCGTCTTATGTTGCATCACTTGCAGGAACAGCAGTTTTGTTAGGAATCGTATCCGGTGATTCACCTCAACAAGCAATCCAAGATACAGTTGTAGATTTGGCCACTCAAGATCCTAATTCTAGTTCAGACACATTTAAATTAGCACAATTAGCAACAAAGCTTATATCAGGAAACTAACATGACAGAAATAATAACAACACCTCCCGGTCTAGCAATAAACTCAAACGAATTTGATGCATTAGTTGGATACTTTAAAAAACGAGGGTTTGAAGATGTCCCTGCAAGAGAAATAAGCGGAATATTTATACAAAAGGCAACTGACGACGATGTGCCTGTGTTTAGGCTAGTTGACACGTTAAAAGGCCTAAATCCAATAGAACTGAATACTATTGTTACACAAGTAATTAACTCAGACAGAGCAAGGTCTAGTACGATAGGATTCAAACAAGATACACAAACTGACAATTTTGATTTGAGAAACATTGAGTCGTTGAAACTAACAAACGGGCAGTTTGTAGATCCGGAATACATCGATTAATGGCCCGATACGCACAAGGTAAATTTCATATGAAAAACCCAGACAAGTATATGGGCAATACTGTGCCCACATACCGTAGCGGCTGGGAATATCATTTTATGAAGTTTTGTGACGATCATCCAAGTGTAGAAAAATGGGTAAGTGAAGGAATACGTATACCGTATAGAAATCCATTGAGCGGAAAACAAACAATCTACGTGCCAGACTTCTTTATCAGTTATATGGATGTGTCGGGTAAAAAACACAATGAGTTGATCGAAGTAAAGCCTAGTAATCAAGCACTCAAAGAAAAAGTAGGCAAATCAAAATACAATCAAGCACACTATGTCATCAATCAAGCCAAGTGGGGTGCAGCAAGAGCATGGTGCAAACAAAAAGGTGTTGTATTTCGTATAGTTACAGAGCAAGACATTTTTCACACTGGCAGTAGAAGATAGCGATAAATACTACTATAATTAGGTAATCAACATGACAAAGAAATTAGAAGATCTTCTCAATCTTCCTGACTCTAAAGAAATTATTCAAGCAGCAGAGCAAGAAGAAAAGAAAGAAGAAAAGAAAGAAATTAAAGCCCAAGAAAAAACTTTTCGTGATATAGAAGAGTTTGACAAGATCAGCACAGCATTACCAGCTGTAAAAGGTCTAGGTGAAATGGCCGATAAAGAGCTTAATGAAGTTGCTGACAAAGCAATGACTGCATATGACGACTTAATGGATCTAGGCATGAATGTTGAAAGTCGTTATAGTGGTAGAGTATTTGAAGTAGCTGGAACTATGCTTAAAACAACACTAGATGCTAAAGTTGCTAAAATAGATAAAAAATTAAAAATGGTCGAATTACAGCTTAAAAAAGAAAAAATGGACAAAGATAGCAATCCTCGCGGAGACGGTGATATTGTAAATGGCGAGGGCTATGTTGTTACTGATCGCAACAGTTTATTAGAAAAGCTTAAAGGCATGGATAATGATAAATAATGTATAAGGAATTACAATGAGATCATTTGCAGATATTTTAACAGAATCTAAAAAGACATACGAATTCAAAATAGGCGTTGCAGGCGAGCTACCAGAAAATTGTGTAGATAGCTTAGAGACATGCTTAGAAAAGTTTTCACTAGTTAATATGTCAACAGGTAAAAAAACACCAATTCAAGAACGTCCGCTAGACTTTCCACAATTACAAAATATGGAAGTTACTTATTATGATGTAGAAGTTTCGTATCCAACCACAACACAAGTACTACAAGAGTATGTTGGACGCTGCTGTGGCATTAATCAAAGTCATATTATTGTTCGAGGTGCAGATGATCCGAGAATCGAAGAACAAGAGAAAAAAGAAGACGGTCCATATGAGCCGATCTTAACTAAAGCAGAGCTTGACGGCGAATCAGCACAAGAAGCAGTAGCAGGTAATAGAGTAATGGATTTACTCAAAGAACTAGAAACTGCTCGTAAAGAACGTGATCATGATCCTGCTGAAGCAGCCACAACGGAGAAATAAAATGAATATGAAACGATTAATCGAATCAATGGATAAAATCGAAGAATGTGGCATGACAGAAATGCCCGGCGATATGACTCCTGCACCGGTGGATCAAGGAAATCCAGTAACAATGAACATTAGTTTAAATGCTAGTGGTGAAAAAAATGTAACTGACTTGCTAAACATGATGAAAAATGCAGGTCTTAAAGATGCAGAACCAGTAACACCAAACATGATGCCAGTGCGTCAAGATATGGAAAGACTAAATGCTATCGTAGGTGAACCAGACGATCACCCAGATATGGAACCGTCAATGGGCCAAGAAGAAATCGGCGCAGACGACGAAGCAGAAGAAGCTTATGACAACGCCCCTGATCCAGAATACGGTGATCACCAAATGATGACAAAGGACTTGTCAGGCGGATTAAACCGTGAAAAGAAAATGCACAAGCCGGCAGCAGGTGGTGATAATGCAATGGCAATCGAAGACGGCGAAGAAGAATCTTACTCAATTAGAGGTAAAAGTCCAGAAGCACAAGATGAATTAGCAAGACGTGCTAATGGAATTGATGCAACAGCACTAGAATCTAAACTAAAATCGCAGCTATTAGCAGCACTGAGTGAAAAGAAAGCCAAGCCAGACTTTTTAGATGTTGACAAGGATGGCGACAAAAAAGAGCCTATGAAAAAAGCAATCAAAGACAAAGGTAGCAAGCCTAAAAAAGGCGAAGTGCCTGCACAGTTTAAAAAGAAAAACGAATCAGCGCTTGACGAAATCTCGAGCGACATGGCAAAGCGTTATACTAAAAATGCAAAAGTAGATCGCGACAACACAGACCACATTCTCAAAAGAGACGGTTCAACTAACGACTGGAAAGCAAATCAAGAGTTGCAGAAAAGAAATGCTAAAAGAACCAAAGGCATGAATAGAGCCAAGAAGCGTATAGAAAAATAAGCTCTCTACTGAGCGACCCCAAATAGCGC
>P_2C_Liq_3_UnCtyDRAFT_100016_pt1 | contig 41712 bp, 33 predicted proteins | sample Pon2CUnioCityCA_3_FD_9720 | JGI IMG/M metagenome (IMG submission 9720)
GCAACAATTTCGGTTTGTTTAAAATGTAGAGCTTGACGCGCATCAGTAAAGATCAACGTCCGTTGGGCTTTTAATTTTTGTGAACGGTAGCGAATAGCGGCTAAATCAGTTGTCGCATACAGATAACCACCACCCGATTTTTGGACGATATACACCGCAGGTTTACCATTTTTGTCAGCTAGTTCTTCCAAGAAGACCACTTGTGCTCCTTGATCTTCAACGGCCACACCTTGGGCTTTTAAATCAGCAATCACGTTTGCTAAATCAGGGTTATAAGCACTTTCCCCCATTACATCTGCCGTTTGTAATGACACGTTCAACTTTTCATAAACATCTACAGAGTGTTGAATGGATACATCAATAAAGTTCTGCCACAAGGCCAAACACTCAGTATCGCCTCCTTGTAAACGCACCACATATTCGCGTGCACGATCGGCAAAACCGTCTTCTTCATCAAAACGGACTTTGGCTTGACGATAAAAATCCTCTAAATCACTTAAAGCCGTTTCTGCGACTTCGTTAGCAGCTAACTTATCATTCAAGTGCGCCAGCAACATACCAAACTGTGTACCCCAATCACCCATGTGATTTTGACGGATAACATTATGCCCCATGAACTCTAGCGCTTTAACCACACCGTCGCCGATAATAGTAGAGCGTAAATGCCCCACATGCATTTCTTTAGCTAAGTTTGGCGCAGAGTAATCTACGACAATATTTTGTGCAGTTTGAGCCGGAATATTTAAACGAGCATCCGCTAAAGATATTTGGCATTGTTCAGCTAACCAGCTAGGAGATAAATGGATATTGATGAACCCCGGCCCAGCAATTTCTAATTGTGCTGCGACATCATCTAGCTCGACAGCATCCACTATCATTTGTGCAATGTCACGTGGTGGCTTTTTGAGTTTTTTACCTAAGCCCATGGCACCATTAAACTGATATTCGCCACAGCCAGGACGAGTCGATTTACTGACAGGAACCGGAGCGTCGGCCGCGTCTAAACTCGCTAAAGCAGCTTGAAAACGAGCAATAAGTAAATGTTGTATGTTCATAAAATAAATCCGGTATTATTGTTCGCGAGTAGCGGCAAAAGTTATGTCTGGGTAGCGTTCTTGCGCTAAAGAAAGATTTACCATAGTTGGCGCAATATACGTTAAGTTATCAGCGCCATCTAAAGCCAAATATGACTGCGTTTTACGACGAAAATCATCAACATCTTTATCACTTCCATACACCCAACGAGCGGTCGAAACCCCGACAGACTCATATAATGCATCGACGTTATATTCTGCTTTTAAGCGTGCAACGACTACGTCAAACTGCAAGACACCCACAGCTCCTACAATTAAGTCATTGTTGGTCAATGGTCGAAATACTTGCACAGCACCTTCCTCAGCAAGCTGTATCAAACCTTTTTGTAATTGTTTCATTTTTAGAGGATCTTTGAGGCGGATACGTTTAAATAATTCCGGGGCAAAGTTTGGAATACCGGTAAAACGAAAATCTTCACCTGAGGAAAAAGTATCCCCAATGCGAATTGAGCCGTGGTTATGTAAACCGATGATATCACCCGCATAAGCTTCTTCTAATAAGGAGCGGTCGCCGGCTAAAAAAGTCAGTGCATCAGAGACTCTAACGTCTTTACCTGTGCGAGTATGACGCATTTTCATACCTTTTTTATACTTGCCAGAAACGATACGACAAAACGCAATACGGTCACGATGTTTGGGATCCATGTTAGCCTGGATTTTGAACACAAAGCCTGAAAATTTTTCTTCTTCGGCAGTGACGTCACGGCCTTCTGTGGCCCGTGCTTGTGGTCTAGGTGCCCATTCAGTTAATCCGTCTAACATGTGGTCAACACCAAAATTACCTAACGCTGTCCCAAAAAAAACAGGTGTCAACTCACCTGCCATGAACATTTCTTGGTCAAAAGGATTAGACGCGCCCTGGACTAACTCTAACTCTTCGCGTAATTGTGCAGCTAAATCACTGGTGACAGCTTCATCGAGCTCTGGATTATTAATGCCTTTAATAATGCGCACATCTTGAATAGTATGTCCCATGCCCGTTTGATAGAGATAGGTCTCGTCTTTGGCTAGGTGATATACCCCTTTAAATAATTTACCACAACCAATCGGCCAGGTAATCGGTGCACACATGATGTTTAATTCAGCTTCTACTTCATCTAAAAGCTCAAGCGGGTCACGAATATCGCGGTCCAACTTATTCATAAACGTAACGATAGGAGTATCTCTGAGACGTGTCACTTCCATCAATTTACGCGTGCGATCCTCAACCCCTTTTGCAGCATCAATGACCATTAAGCAAGAATCAACTGCCGTCAAAGTGCGATAAGTATCTTCAGAGAAATCTTCATGTCCAGGAGTATCGAGGAGGTTGACTAATTTATCACCATACGGGAACTGCATCACAGATGTACTGACTGAAATACCCCGTTCTTTTTCCATATCCATCCAATCAGACTTGGCATGTTGCCCTGATTTTTTCCCTTTGACGGTACCTGCTTTTTGTAAGGCATTACCGAACAAGAGGACCTTTTCGGTTATGGTTGTTTTACCCGCATCAGGGTGAGAGATAATAGCGAATGTTCTTCGCTTATTGATTTCATTGATAAAATTGGCTTGAGCCATGGATTTTAGTCCCAGTTTGTACAACGCACTGTACAGAAATAAAGTTGATACTAAGCAGTGGTGTTTTTCTCTAACGAACCCAACAGGGACACACTGTTTTCGAACAGTAGAGCGTCACACCAAAACATATAAAATTAGCTAATCATTCTAACAAAACAAAGACAATGTTTAAATTAATCAATCGTGCAAATCAACTTTACATGTTCCAATTGTCCATCACATTATTAACTCGTTTAACTGCTTGCGAAACTTTCTCAAAAATGTAACTATACAAATATCTGGTGATATCATCTCAAACAGTTTAAAGCTATTATTTACAATTAGTTGTGAAATATATTCTTTAATAAAAAAAACTTCGATTGCAATAATTATCTCAACGGATCCAAGTTTCTATTTATCTCCACAAAAGGATTTTCATGTGAAGATTAACCTCCGACTAAGTGCAATTGTTTTCATTCCTGGTTTATTTACTCTAGGACTTTTTTGGTTTTTGACGTATCAACATTTCGACGATTCAATCAACGCACAAATCGCAAACGACGTAGCTGAAGGGACTAAAAAAATAGAGCTTGCTTCTCTTCGTATTAGCTCTGAACAATCTAGATTAATTAATGAAATCAGACTTTTAAGAAACTCAGCGAGATTCGATAATTATTTGAAAGCTAAATCGCCTGAACGTAAAAAGCAACTAGAAAATGAGTGGTTAAACGCCATTACTTTTAATGAAGAAATTTTACAACTCCGCTACATAGATTTCTCGGGTCGAGAGCAAATCAGAGTATCACGTACTCGTCTTGGTGAAAAACCTGATATTGATACACAATTACAGGATAAAAAACATAGAGATTATGTTCAGATAGGACTCAATTTGCCTCCAGGCACAATTTTGATACCACCTGCAGATTTAAACAAAGAGTTTGGGGAAATACAGCAACCATTAGTTCCTACGATACGAACTCTATACAGACTCGATTATGCTGATAACCAATCTGGTATTTTTGTCGTTAATTATTCTGCGCAATCTGTTCTTAATTTTATTGAAAGCATATCAGAACAACGTTTAGAACTCATTAACTTTAAGGGCTATTTTATAAATGGTGAGAATGCATTTAGTTGGTTACTAAATAATGACAAAAAACCCATTATAGAAACAAATCCACAGAAATGGGCTGATTTACAAAATACACCTGTAAATAAAATTACAAATCATGAGCGGCGTTTGACTCGCAAAATAATGCTATTTGAGGACCAGCGAGTTGAGGAGCAGCAAGCATTTTACTTTAATTATGAATTACCTTCCTCCCAAATTGAATTCAAGCACATTATTTATGATTTTTGGTTTTTGGTAGCGTTAATTAGTAGCATCATATTCATAGCAATGTTGTTTTTTATCTATTTGACACTGAGCGCCTTAGAAAGAGAAGCACAGATAGCTAGGGAAGCAGAAAAAAAAGCCAAGCATGCATTAGATGTTAAAACACTCTTTTTGGCGAATATGAGCCATGAAATGCGTACACCCTTAAATGGTATTTTAGGCTTTTTAGAATTATTAATAAGAGAACCACTTACTCCAATACAACTCCGTTATGCCCAGGGAGGATTAGACACCACAATTCTTCTGACTCAAATGATTAATGATATTTTAGACTTGAGTAAGTTAGAAGCAAGAAAAATGCGGATCCACCAAGCACCTTTTTCCTTGAAGCAAATCACTAGCATAATCGGTGATCTGATGAGTGCCAATTTACAAGGTAAAAAACTGGACATTTGGTTTGATATTGACGAAAACCTAGCAACGCATTACTTGGGTGATCAGATTCGTCTAACCCAAATTCTCGTTAATTTAACCACCAATGCAATTAAGTTCACCCATGAAGGCCATGTTATTGTCCGTATTAGCCAAATCGAGAAAGGCATAAATAGCAGTAAAATTAGGTTCTCAGTTATTGACTCAGGTATTGGTTTAAGTGACGAAGAAAGCAAGCGTATTTTCGACAATTTTGAGCAAGTAGATTCCAGTATTTCCAAAGATTATCAAGGTACAGGGCTTGGTTTAAGTATCGTTAAACAACTTTTAGCACTTATGGATAGCGAAATACATGTCGATAGTAAGCTTGGAGTAGGCTCAACGTTTTCCTTTGAAATTGAACTGATACACTCTGATGACTCAAACACGTTTAAAGAAAATGCGGTTGCAGTATCTGAAAAGTTCCCCAATACACAAAACCTACACTTTTTGTTGCTAGGCCATAGTCGTGTAGGAGCTGCATTATTAGAACGAATGTGCCATCAATTATCTTGGACTAGCGTTACTGCCGATACCCTAAGTGCTGCCACTAAAGAAGTATTAACCAGTTTTGATACAAAGCCCTTTGATGTCATAATGATAGACCAAGACTTTGCTCAAGCCAATGACGATATTGTAGTGACACGGCTAAAACAACTCTATAAAAATCATAATATACCTTCATTTTTAATGCTGTTATCACTAAAAACTCAATTGAATGATATTCATAAAAAACAAGAGCTTTTGGTGATAGATGGCTACTTACTTAAACCAATTAGTTCTTCTGTTTTGCTCAATACTATCAATAAAATTGTCAACAAACCGAAATGTGAAAAGCTAACTACCTTACCCTTAACACCCATGGTTAAATTCGGCAATCTGCATATCCTAGTGGTAGAAGATAACTTAATTAACCAAGAAATTGTGACTTCTATGTTACAGGAACTAGGTGTAACGTTGAGTATTGCACACAACGGTCAACAAGCTGTCGACCAATTATCCCTACAAGGGAGCTGTAAATACGATCTCATTTTTATGGATATGCAAATGCCAATAATGGATGGTATCAGTGCAACAAAACTGATCCGCGATATACCTTATTGCAAGAAAGTTCCCATCATCGCATTAAGCGCCAATTCCGATGACTCAGAAAAAGAGGAATGTTTACAAGCAGGCATGAATGATTTTATTGCTAAACCTTATACTCAATTGCAATTATCTGCCGTCATCAAACAATACGCATTTATTTTCAAACAGGACTAAATTAACGATGGTAACGCATAACCAGGCCATCTTCTCTGCCGAGAAGTGCGGTATCAGACTGGATTGCTGGGTAGTAGTTTTTGCGAACGTGTATTTGCGTAAAGCCATGCTTGTGATACAAATGAATAGCAGGTGCATTACTAGCTCTCACTTCCAACCAAATCTCAGCTACCTTTGCTGTCTTAGCTTGTTGTATCAAATGAGCTAATAAGTAACCACCTAACCCCTGCCCTTGACTCTGTGATGCAATAACAATTTCCATCAAAGTCAGTTCTTTGTGGTTGCTAATATCCGTTTCTAAAGTAATGTAAAAGCCATGTAATACCAAACCTTCATATATCCCCACAGCAGCATATGGAAAGGTAAGACAACTATTGAACGTTTTTTCGCTCCAAGGGTGAGGTTGGGCGCTAGCCATTATAGCGTAGGCCTGAGCTCGGTCATGTGAGCTCAAATGACGAATGCTTAGGTTTTCGAGAGTCAACATATGCTTCTTAGACATGCCTACTGCTTATGCCGATGTAGCAGCGAGATACATTTTCAACAATGTCCAAACCTGCTTTTTATGAGTAACATTCAATTTAGCAGGTAAGCCAATACCGCGCTCATCTAAAACGACGTCATCATTTAAAAACACTTGAATATCCGGGCATACGTCTGCCAAAAACAATTGTAAGTCAGACGTAATTGTTAGCGTTGGATGAGGTATCACTTTACTTGACAATGAAGGCTTCGCTACTACTTCTTCTGATATTACATTATCTGTCTTTGTCTCAGAACGTGCGCTGAAATTTGTGTCAGGACGTACACTAAACAATGGAATATCCATGGCCTTCAAGATAGCTTGTTGATAAGCACTCAATGCTGGAAATTCCATTGTGTTTTCGGTTTGTTCGTTCACAGTTTTGCTCACAATTACGTTCGTTTTAATGATAAATAAATTTGTGACTACTCCCCGCCATAAATGGCGAGGCTTCTTGTTTCTCAGGCTGCAACCCGTTCGTGATGGGAATTACGCTGGCCTCCACAAGCAGAAACGACAAGTCCTGCCGCTTTAAGTTTCAAAATGCCTTGAACAAGGATGTTCAGAGAGGCGTTTATATCTCTGTCGATATCCTTGGAGCCGCAGTTAGGACAATCCCACTTCCTTACCGAAAGCGGCATGTCATCCATTTTGTGTCCACAGCCGTTGCAGGTCTTGGAACTGGCGAACCACTGGTCAATTTTCACCAGATGAACACCGGCCTGCTCAGCTTTGTATTTGAGTTTTTCAACAAAGCTGTGCCATGAGGCATCGGCAATATGCTTGGACAATTTGCGGTTTTTCATCATATTGGCTGATTTCAGTGTTTCGACTACTATCGCTTGGTTTTCGTCAATCAATTGTCGAGAGTATTTATGCTGGAAGTCAGCCCGTGCGTTAGCCACTTTCTCGTGACATTTCGCCACCAGCAAGCGTACCTTAGCGCGATTTTTACTGCCTTTTTGTTTGCGTGACAGTTGACGCTGTTTACGTCGCAGATTGCGTTCCGCGCGTTTCAGAAAGCGTGGGTTTGCTTCCTTATGACCATCTGAGCTTATTGCAAAGTGCGACAGCCCCAAATCAATTCCTGTTATTCGGCTGACAGTTTTTGGGACTTCAGGTCCCTCTTGTCCGTCATCGACAAGGATGGAAGCATAATATTTACCCGTTACCGTTCTGGATACCGTGATGCTTTTTACTTTGCCGTCTATTTCTCGATGAATGTTGGCAGGAATAGGTGTTTTGATTTTGGGGATTTTGATGCCGTTATCTGTCAACGAAACACTGGTGCAGTGATAGCTTTTCTGCTCGCCATGTTTACGTTTGAACTTGGGATAACCAAAACCTTTCTTCTTATCGAAGAAGTTATCGAATGCCTTACCAAGATTAATGACCGCTTGCTGTAAAGCAATCGAATCGTATTGTTCCAGCCATTCGTATTTCCTTGACTTCTTAGCAACAGCAAGTAGAGGTTTGATGTCTTTTCTTGCTTTTAGCGACACGCCGTGGCGACGATATTGTGTACTTATGATATGCAGCGCCTTATTATAAGCGAAGCGAACGGCACCAAACTGCTGGTTCAAAAAATCAATCTGCTCAGGTGTTGGATAAATGCGTACTTTTGTCGCTCTTAACATTTTCACCGCTCATCGTTATAATTACCAAATATTAAGCTCTTTAAGAAGAATTTTCAAGTGAGTGTACATAATAAAAAGTTGCTATCGGACTATCTGAAAAAAAGACATAGTGTCACAAAACTTGTCGTTCATTTGGTGTTTACTACCAAATATAGGCGCAAGCTATTTGACGGAATGATGATCCAGCAATTACGTGAAGCATTCGATTCTGCATGTGAGAAGCTAGAGTGTGATTTGCTTGAAATGGATGGCGAACAAGATCACGTTCATTTACTTGTGGCATATCCCCCAAAACTGTCTATTAGCGTCATGGTGAATAACCTGAAAGCGGTAGGCTCCCGAAGACTCAGGATACTTAATACCCATCTTACAGCACAAAGTAAGTCGGGTGTGTTATGGTCTAGATCCTATTTTGCCTGTAGCGCTGGCGGTGCCAATATCGAGACATTGAAAGCTTACGTCAATAGTCAAAGTACGCCAGATTAGAAGTGCTACGCACTTCCCGCTTATATCCCCGCCCGATTGGGCGAGGGTTTACGCGGCTTTTGCTAAGTCAGGATTCTAACACCTTCACTGTCCAAGTACCTACATCAACTTGAGCCACAACCACTTTGGTTTTTGCAGGAATATCTTCATCAGATAATAGTTGCCAGTGGATCCCAGAATATTGATGCTGTACGGTTTTACCTGGACCGACCGCATCAGATAATACAAACACCAAACCCACTAAATCAGACGTAACAGGCTTATCTTCCTGTTGATTTTGCAAGTTTTTAAAGGTTTTCCAAAGTGTCATACTCAAGATAACTGTCAGTATTGCGACACTAAGAAGTGCATTTAAGATGTTAGGCTCAACCAGTCCCATATAGACGAAAATACTCGTCAAAATAAAACTAGCCCCCATCATAAACAAGATAATCGTTGAAAAACTTAAAACGGTAACTTCAACAATCAACAATACCAAGCCGACAATAAAGAGGGTTTCTGCCATGTTAGTAAAGATCCAGTTCATGATGATTTACCCGCATTTAATTTATTGATAATAGTAGTTGCTTGAGCCACTAGAGACGCAGCGTCCATCGCAGAGTCTGGTAGTAAAACCACCGATGATTCTTTGGCAATAGCTTGTTTGGCATCGATCGCTTTGGTCGCAAGATCTAGTTGAATAGCTTTTTGGCCTGAAGTGGTATTAGCTTGTTCACCAACCAGTTTAAGAGCTTCAGCTTGGGCTTCAGCGACAGCAATAATGGCTTTAGCTTCACCTTCTGCTTTTAAAATTTGTTCTGCTCTATCTGCTTCTGCCGATAGTACAACCGATTGTTTCTCACCTTCAGCACGGTTAATTGCGGCTTGTCTATCACCCTCCGATTCAAGAATTTGGGCACGCTTGACACGCTCTGCTTTCATCTGCGCTTCCATGGCTTCCATGACAGATGAAGGTGGCGTAATATCTTTAATTTCATAACGTAATACTTGTATACCCCAAGGTGCAGAAGCCTGGTTGATAGACGCTACAATGTTGGCATTTAGCATATCGCGTTCTTCAAAGGTTTTATCCAATTCCATTTTACCAATTTCACTACGCATGGTCGTTTGCGCAAGCTGTGTCACAGCAAAGACATAATCTTCCACACCATAAGTCGCTTTTTTGGGATCTAACACTCGGAAATACAAAACACCGTCTACAGATAAACTGATATTGTCTTTGGTAATAGCTGATTGTTCTGGTACGTCAACTGCTTGTTCTTTTAAACTGCGATCAGCTGCAACTAAATCTATAAAAGGAAACAAAAAGTTTAAACCTGCTTCTCGGGTCGATTGATATTTACCAAATCGTTCGATAATAAATGCACGATTCTGAGGAACAAATTTTATAGAAAACTTCAGTAATAAAATTACCAAAATAATCAGGAAAAAAGGGATACTGAATAAAATTTCAATGATATTTTCTGGCATGACTGTTCCTTTTAACAAAATAAGGTGCTAATGGCACTTTACGTTAGCATTGCACTTTAGACACCGTTTACTTAGCTATTACACTTTAATCGTAAAGTTACGGTTGATTGCTTAGTATAAGTTTAATCACTTAATTATCAATGCTTGCGCTGGGGCAAAGTGTAAGTACTTGTTGCTGGGTTCAATTACACATAATACAAGTGTCGCAAATTCGTCTTTCTATCCTATCCATTAGTCGTAAATCTATAGCTATCTTGGGGGAATTTGACGTATAACATGCAACATACTTATTACATCACATTTACCTCTGGAGTCCCTACATATGACTTATCAAGACGAATACGGATTATCCGTTAATCAACCGGCATCTTTTTGGCAAGACAAAGCTGCTGCCCTACCTTGGTTCAAGCAACCTTCGCAGATTTTAAGCCAAGACGAGAACGGTATGGATCGTTGGTTTGCAGATGGTGAAATGAACACCTGTTATATGGCGGTAGATTATCATGTTGAACAGGGGCGTGGCGCTCAAACGGCTTTAATTTACGACTCACCAGTATCCAATACGAAATACACAGTAAGCTATGCTGAACTACAAGAAAAAGTCGCAATTTTTGCCGGTGCATTGCAGGATAAAGGTGTACGCAAAGGAGATCGTGTTGTAATTTATATGCCCATGATTACAGAAGCCGTAGTTGCTATGCTTGCAGTAGCCCGTTTAGGTGCTATTCATTCTGTGGTTTTTGGTGGATTCGCCCCAAATGAACTTGCTGTGCGTATCGACGATGCTCAACCTAAAGTCATTGTAACCGCATCTTGTGGTATTGAAATCCAAAAAGTCATCCCATACAAAGCTCTCATCAATCAAGCTATTGAGCTTGCTGAGCACAAACCTGATAGCGTCATTATTTTTCAACGCCCGGAAGTCACTGCTGAGCTAGATCGCGACCATGATGCAGACTGGGAAGAGTGTGTAGCCGCGGCAAAACCGGTTGCACCCGTTGCGGTTAAAGGTACTGACCCACTATATATTTTATATACTTCAGGGACCACAGGTACTCCAAAAGGCGTGGTTAGGGACAATGGTGGTCATGCAGTTGCACTACATTATTCAATGAAAGCCATTTATGACGTTGATGTAGGTGATGTCTATTGGGCTGCATCAGATGTGGGCTGGGTTGTCGGTCACTCATATATTGTATACGGGCCTTTGTTAAAAGGTTGTACGACAGTCGTCTATGAGGGTAAACCTGTAAGAACACCTGATGCTGGTGGTTTTTGGCGTATGTGTGAGGAGTATAAAATTACCACTTTATTTGCTGCTCCTACCGCATTTCGTGCGATCAAAAAAGAAGATCCCAATGGTGAATTAATTGGTCAATATGATCTCAGTCAGCTACGCAACATTTTCATGGCCGGTGAGCGTTTAGATCCACCAACTTATGAATGGACCGTCGCTAAAACAGGTAAACCAGTTATTGATCACTGGTGGCAAACTGAAACCGGTTGGGCAATCTGTGGTAATTTATTAGGGGTTGAAGCAAAGGCGCCTAAACCAGGTTCTGCAACCGTACCTACTCCAGGTTTCAACGTGGTTGTTTTAGATGATGATGGAACTGAGTTACCTGCTAACAGTCAAGGTTCAATTGCCATCAAACTTCCATTGCCACCAAGCTGCTTACCATCTATTTGGAATAATTTTCCGCGCTTCCAAGAAAGCTATTTAAGTGAGTTCCCAGGTTATTATTGTTCTGGCGATGGTGGTTACATTGATGAAGATGGATATGTTTTTATCATGGGGCGTACTGATGATGTGATTAATATTGCAGGACATCGCTTGAGCACAGGCGAAATGGAAGAAGTCGTTGCTGACCACGATGCAGTAGCCGAATGTACTGTGATTGGTGTGAAGGATGAGCTGAAAGGTCAACTACCCATTGGTCTAGTGATCTTAAAAGACGGGGCTGAAATTGATGAGGCGACTTTATTTGCTGAACTTAAAGCCATGATGGTTAAACAAATTGGACCTATTGCATGTTTTAAAGAAGCTTTAATCGTAGGTCGTTTACCTAAAACTCGTTCAGGTAAAATTTTAAGAAAGATTCTGCGTCAAATGGCCGATGGCCAACCTTATGTGGTACCTTCTACTATTGATGATCCAGCGAGTTTGGATGAAATTAAAGATATTATGCAAAATAAGGGCTTAATTTAAAACTTAAGCCTAATATAACGAAAAAAATTTAGTTCATGACAGAATAAAAGGAATAATAATATGCAAGCGTTAGTATTACGTGAAGACAAGCAGGTAGCACTAGAAACCTTAGATCCTACCTTACTTCCCGAAGGTGACGTAACAGTTAAGGTAGCCTACTCGACGCTCAATTATAAAGATGCATTAGCATTGACTGCATCAGCACCCATTGCTAAGTCTTACCCAATGGTCCCCGGTATTGATTTTGTTGGGGAAGTTACAGCATCAGAATCAGCTAACTTTACAGTCGGTGATATGGTGGTATTAAATGGCTGGGGTGTGGGTGAAAAACATTTTGGTGGTTTAGCAGAACAAGCACGCGTCAAGTCCAAATGGTTAATCAAATTACCAACCGGACTGAGCGCGGAACAATCAATGAGTATTGGTACTGCAGGTTATACTGCAATGCTTTGCTGTAATGCGCTCAAAGACGCGGGTGTAACACCAGATGCAGGTAAAATTATTGTTTCCGGTGCAACGGGTGGTGTTGGTTCAATTGCAGTGGCTATCCTAGCCAAACGCGGTTACGACGTGACAGCTCTAAGTGGTAAACCTGAACAAGCCGATTATCTCAAAGCACTTGGTGCTAATGATATCATGGACCGAGCTGTGTATGCTGAAAAAGGTCGTCCTCTGGGCAAACAAGACTGGGCTGGTGCTGTCGATGTAGTCGGTAGCCATACCCTAGCCAATATCATTGCAAATACGCAATATGGCGGAGTAGTAACAGCGTGTGGATTAGCGCAAGGAATGGATTTACCCGCATCTGTTGCGCCATTTATTTTGCGTAATGTCAGTTTACTGGGAATAGATTCGGTATATTGTCCACAAGAGAAGCGTCAGCGTGCTTGGGATGATTTAGCCAATGAAATCGACCCTAGTGTTTTTGCACAACTAACCCATACAATTGGTTTGGCTGAGTGCATCGAAGCAGCAGGCAAAATAATGGCAGGTTCAGTCACAGGACGATATTTAGTTAAATTATAGTCCACACCGAAAAAAGGGCGTAAACCAACTGGTATTTACGCCCTTTTTTTTATTCCGCAGGGCATCTACATTTCATGGTGAAAAGAGACTGCTAGCAAAGGATTACCCTCACTTAGGTATTGGGAATGTCAGCGTAAATTCAGTTCCCACATTGAGCTCACTATCCACAGTAATTTCTCCACCTAAGGCCTGCACTAGAGTATAAGTGATATACAGACCAAGACCTGTCCCCTCACCTACAGGTTTGGTAGTAAAAAACGGTTCAAAAATACTATCGAGCTTATCTTCGGCGATACCACAACCATTATCTATGATCGTGACAAAGGCATTCTGCGCCACACCATCACCTGCACCATTGTCAAGAGCAGACTGCAGGTTATGAATATTAGGTGTATCTTTGACACCAGTGGTAATGTACATGTGCGCAGAACTAGCCATAGCTTGATATGCATTAACCATAAGATTAACCAAGACTTGATTCACTTTGCCTTGACTACCTTTGAGCAGAGGGATTGTATTTAATTTTTTAGTAACCTGAACCGTATTTTTGAATTTCGATTTCAGTAAACGAAGGGAGTCGTCAACGCAGTTATTTAAATCAAAATACGCTTTATCGTCTGCATCATTGTCTTGAGTAAACGCCTGTAAACTTTTTACAATATCACATACCCGATGTATTCCTTCTTTGGAGTCTGCACTGATTTCTTGCAAATCCTCCATAAGCATTTCTATATCATACTCATTGAATAGCGCTTCAATTTGTTGCAGTTTTGTAGCACAAGGTAGTTGTGTTTTTAAAACACGCTGAGTCTTGCCAAAAAATTCAGACAAAGCAGGCATACACCCAGATAAAGCATCAAAATTAGAATTTACGAACGCCAGAGGATTATTGATTTCATGGGCTACACCAGCTGCTAATAAACCCAATGAAGCCATTTTTTCAGATTGCACCATCGATAATTGTACTTGCTCACGTTCTTTTTTGAGTTTTTGTGACTCCAAGGCATCTAATTTCGCTTGGACCGACATTAGTGTCTGTTCAGTAAACTCCCGATACCGTTCAGCTGTATTAATATGAGTCTGTGTATAAAAACCTATCTCTGGTGAACAAAAAGCAATAATAGATGTTTTATTATTGTCGATAAAGGGACAATACAAGACCGCTGCGGGTGTTTCCACTGGTCGCTCTAAAGCTTGCCAAGCAGGTTGAATACGGGCATTGAATATTGCGGTAGGTGTACCAATTAAAGTGCGTTTAAGGACGTCATCGACGGGCCATTTTGTATCCAAAAAGGCGGGTGTTGTTGAGGTTTTACAGACCATATAGCCTGGTGTGTCATGCGACAAAATAAAACATATTTGATACGGTATCAACGAGGCAAATACCTCAAACATATTCTGATATAAGGCTTCTGGTGTCTGTGCACTTAATATGTCTCGCATTCCAGAAAGCAACATATCACTTTCTTTGCGCAATGCTTCTGCTTGCTCTTTTAAACGCAATATAAGGGCAAAGTTTTCTCTTAAAACTTCTGTTTCATTACTCATTGACTAAATGCTACCGCTGAAATCATTAAATTACCATGACGGTTTTTACCATCTGAGAAACAGCCTTGCTCACCAAAGGTGTACGCGGCCACGACGGGTACCTGACCAATCTGTTCCAGTACGGCATTTTGCATCGCCAGCACATCGTCATCAATAGTCAAGCGACAGCCCGCACAATAAATCATTAAGATGCCAGCAGGTTTACTACCCTCAGGAAGTACGTCTAAGGCATTTTGTGCAACTACCGCAGCTCGTTTTACTAGGGCTTCGACACTACCTTGCATCAACACAAACGTCTCATTCTCCGTGACAGCAGAAAACAGACTGAGCTCTCCGGTGGGCGTCACAGAATCAGGATGAGATAATAAGTACTCGGTTACACCCATTTTAGTGTGAATTGGACGTCCTAAAGGATAAAGAGTTGTACTACCGATCACGACACCTCCAGTCAAAGACTCAGCAATACTACTATTAGTATGTGTGTTATATTCTTGTGCTGCGACCTGCCCATTGAGCTGGCCTATTTGACGCGGGGTACAATCCTGCGCAACAAACTTTACATCCGTCGGCTCGTAGCCTGAACTGTAGCTATAACCCACCGGCTTACTAGGATGCATGACTAAAACCATTACTAAATCTTGAGCTACAACATCTTGAGTCGCTTGAAACCAATTTCCAGACACATCATTATCTGCTGAGCTGCCACCAAATACAGGTACATTTGGGCCAATAATTTGACTAAAACCAGTAATTAGCGATTCTTCTTGTCCAGGAGGCATAATCGTCCAAATCAAGACAGGAGTATCATAAGGGCGACCAGAGTTTGCTACTGCCATTTGCATAGCTTTTTGGGCCGATATATCAGGCGTGTCGGCATTCACTCTGGCATAACCAACGCCATATGCACCATCAGGATCAGCAATACCAAATACACTCAAACTGGCAGCCGGATGCTCACCAGTTGGCGTTATAGCGAATGTTCCTTGGCAAGAACTAGCAAGTAGAACCGGACAAGCAAATGCTTCCGTCAGAAAAGACTGAATCATATGAACATCATGTTCTATATTAAAATATGCTACCAGAACATTATATTGTGTAGCAGCTTCTCGTAAGGTGGTAATCACATCCTGGCACAGTTGCTGGGTATCGGTATGGTTGGAAAATGCGGTAATAATGTTCATGTAATATTCCTATTGATGGTATCTAGACCGATTTCGACAACGGATGTAAATACCTTAGACGTAAACATTATTTATATCGGCCATGACATATTATTCCTTGAATAAAACCATCTACAGCTTGTGCTTATTATTCTGTTCGTTAGAATACTGGTTTTATCTTTCCCTCTACTCAAGGAAGAATCATGACAACCTGTAGTTCTGTCATAGCTGATAGTGGCGTAAAATTCGGTACTTCTGGTGCCCGTGGACTGGTCACTGACTTTACCCCTCTGGCTTGCCAAGCTTTTACATTAGCGTTTTTACACGCAATGCAAACAAACTTTAAATTCACCACAGTTGCAGTCGGAATTGATAATCGCCCGAGCTCTCCTGATTTAGCCCAATCGATCATTAGTACACTTGAAGCTACGGGGTTAGATGTCGCTTATTACGGTGTTTTACCTACCCCTGCACTGGCATTTAGTGCAATGCAACAAAATATCCCTTGTATTATGGTCACCGGCTCACATATTCCTTTTGACCGGAATGGCTTAAAGTTTTATACCCCGGAAGGTGAAATCAGTAAGGCAGATGAAAAGGCCATTTTAACTGCTCCAATTCCAGTTAAAGAATTAGATTTAACCCCTTTACCAGCAGTGGATAAAGGCGCTATTAATACCTATAAGCGACGTATTACTGAGCTGTTTTCTGCAACAATCTTCTCGGGCAAAAAAATCGGTATTTATGAGCACTCTAGTGCGGGACGTGATATTTACGCTTCTATTTTTACCGAACTTGGCGCTGAGGTCATTGCGTTAGAACGTTCTGACCAATTCGTACCTATTGATACTGAGGCAGTCAGTGACGAAGACCAAACCAAAGCAGTCGCATGGTCTAAGCAGTATGGTTTTGATATGATATTTTCAACCGATGGTGATGGTGACCGCCCGCTGATCAGTGATGAAAATGGGCAATGGTTACGTGGGGATATTGTTGGTTTAATTACCTCGCAAGTTTTAGAACTCGAAGCGCTTGCTGTACCAGTTAGTTGTAATACAGCCATTGAAAAAACCCAGAGTTTTGCCAAAGTTGAACGCACGCGTATTGGTTCTCCTTATGTGATCGCTGAATTTATTGATTTAGCTAAAAATCATACGAGTGTCGGTGGTTTTGAAGCAAATGGTGGATTCTTATTGGGATCGAATGTGCAGTACAATGATAAAATGATCGCAGCACTTCCTACTAGAGATGCGTTGTTACCTGGCATATTAGTGCTGGCTGCAGCGCTTGCCAAAGCGACTCATATCAGTGAAGTGGTTGCGGCCCTGCCACAACGATTCACAGAAAGTGATCGAATTAAAGATTTTGCAACGGAAACCAGTCAAGCAGTCTTGGCTCGTTTAACTAAAGATTGCTCTGAACTACTCTTAGCAATGTCGATTGAAGATAAAGTGGTAGATACGAATACCGTTGATGGTTTGCGATTAACACTTGCCAATGGTGACATTGTGCATTTGCGGCCAAGTGGTAATGCGCCTGAGCTACGTTGCTACGCAGAAAGCAATACACGTGCAAAGGCCAAAAAACTTGTCGTAGAGGCGCTAAAAGCGGTCCAAACTTTATAGTTTTAAATATCAAAGATAGTATGTTTTAGGTGTGAGCTTAAAGCTTTTGATCTTGGCTGTTGACTAAAACATACTAGGCTTTTTACTATTGAGACTACTTAGTTAAAGCCGCCTTGACTCGGGCTTTTTCAGCATCTGTTAAATTCGCTGTTTGGATTAATTTGATAATAATGTCAGACATTTCTGTACTGACTTTTTTATGTACATTCTTATCCGGATAATCTGTTTCATCTGCAGTTACTACAACGACTTTTTTCTCGAGTACTTGACCTGAGCTAGAGCTTTCTATTTCAACTGCAACATTTGCTTCGACTGCGTTGCCTTTGGTTACCCAGACTGTCACATTTTCACTCGTATCGTTTGTATTCTCGGACGTTTCCAGCTCTGCTTTTTCTACAGATGCATCTTCAGTTTCCGAGGCCACAAATGGCATTGCATAAGAATCGGTATCCATAAGCATCATATTGTCGTCATTGACTGAATTAGAATTGTTGGTCACCTTAACGATACGTTTTTGCGCGTCTTGCTGTGCCGAGGAGTGCTCTATGATCCTAACTTCGACCTTTTCTTCCGCCTCATCATCCAACTCCCCTGCCATAAACATAAAGTGTTCATCGCTGGTCGCACCGCGCTTTTTAGTCTGTGAAGAAGTGTTCTCAGAAAAAATATCATCGGTACTAACACAACCGCCTAGGGCTATAAAGATAAAAGCTAATAGTAAAATTCTCATAATAAGGTTTCCATTAAATATACTTAATAATCAGCACTATAGAGTAACAGTACTAAAATAAATGTCATCTTATATCGCTTTTGGACGATAAGCTAACATAATCACAGGGATAAATTGATGAAAATAGGGCTTACCGTTGATAGTAAAGCATATGGTGGGATAGAAGCACACATTATCGAATTAGCGAATGCGCTACATCAGCAAGGTATCAACGTCACAGTAATACGTTTAAATCATTATACAGTTATGCACCCGCTTGCTGACAAATGTGCACGCTTAAATATTCCTTACATCGAATTAGATGGCAATGTGCTGCAATACTATCGCTACATTTCAAAGCATAATTTTTCATTAATCCACTCGCATGGTTACAAAGCCAACATTCTAAATAAAATCGGCAAACTTTTTTGTTCATACCGAGCAGTATGCACCTTTCATTCAGGTGACCAAGGACGGGGTAAATTATTTTTGTACGATGCCACCGATCGTTACACAGCGTGGCTTTCAAATTACAACATCGCAGTCAGTCAAACCATTCAGTCTTCTTTATTAGGTTCATCCGAACTGTTACACAATGCTGTTAGTACGCAAAACATACCATTGTGTTTTGGGCAGAAAATTGGGTTTGTCGGCCGCTTAAGTAAGGAAAAGGGTCCAGAACGTTTTATTGCGATCAGTCGACACTTTCCGGACCAACAATTTATCGTATTTGGTGATGGACCTGAGATGGATAGCTTACGTCACCATCTGCCACCAAACGTTACTTTAGCTGGCCACCAATCTGAGATGGATAGTGTGTGGTCGCAAATTTCACTATTAGTGATGCCCTCTCGAGCGGAAGGCTTACCCCTGGCTTGTTTGGAAGCAATGAGCAGGGGGATCCCTACCTTAACAAGTGCTCTAGGGAGTCTTCCTCAGGTCATTGACCACAAGAAAAATGGCTATCTATTAGCGGAGTTTTCGGTCAATGATTTTGTAAAAACATTAAACGAATGGATTAAATTGCCTGAAATACAAAAAACTTCAATGCGAAAACTGGCAAGAACCAAAATCATGAACTACTTTTCTATAGACAAGTATGCAATGCAAATGCAGAAGATTTATTTACAAGTATTAAATACGGATATAAAGATGTGCAAGGGTAAACACCATGGTTAAACCAACCCCGATTTTATTGGTTCACTATGGCAGACAAGAATGGATAAGAGGCTCTGAACGTTGTCTGATTGACCTCGTGCATTGTTTAGACCGCACCCGTTTTGCGCCTGTGATTTGGTGTGATACCCAAGTCATGGCTGATGCATTTAAGACCTTAAACATCCCCGTTTACGTGGATGAATTCCCAATATTATTGGGTTATCACGCGCCCAAATATGCCATTAATGGGACCCAGTCCTTAATTAATAAAGGAAAAGCTATCGTAAAAGAGCATGATATTGCTCTCATACATGCCAATAGTGCCGCACCCAATCAATGGTTAGCGTCAGTAGCGAACCAACTGAACCTACCTTTGGTAACCCATTTACATGCCCGCTATGTCTTCTCAGATCGATTAACCCTTAGAGTCCATCAAGCTGACCATATGATTGGTGTGAGCCAACCAGTGATCAATCAAATGCTAGAAGATGGTATCGAATCAAATAGAACACACGTCATACCTAATGGCATTGATACTCAACGTCTTCTCGCACAAGCTCCAACACCTTTGCCACACACAACGAAAGGGAATAAGGCTTTACAACTTGTGTCCATTGGCTCGTTAATTCACCGTAAAGGTATGGATCTACTGATTAGAACGGTAGCTTTATTAAAAACACAAAACGTCGCAGTCCAACTCACTATCATCGGTGACGGTGAAGAAATGCAAAATTTAGTAGATTTAAGGCAACAACTTGATTTAGAAAAGGATGTGCATTTCTTAGGTGAACAAAGCGAAGCATTTGGATTTCTTAGAGCTAATGCGGATATTTTTATCACTGGCGCTAGAGAGGAAGTCTTCGGTCTAGTTCTGGCTGAAGCTGGACTAGCCGGTTTACCATGTATTGCGCCAAATGTTGGTGGGATTGCATCAGTAGTTCAAGATAAGCAAACTGGCCTCCTGGTTGATGAGCCTTGTCCTGAATTATTAGCGAAAGCCTGTCAAACTCTCAATGACGACCGTGGTTTGCTGCAACGTTTTGGTACTGCGGCTAAAGCACATGTGTATGACCACTTTACTATCGCTCAAAATACGCAAAGAATATGTAAGATTTATGAACAAGCCATACAAAATGGACGACGTCAAAAGTCATCTTGGCTAGGGCAAACTCTTAGTACAATAAAGATTGGCTATTGCTATCTACGCAACAAAATTAGCTCTGTTGCTGTGCAAGATAGCTATAAAAAAATGATTATTTTAGACACCATTCCATTTAATGGTGGTTCTAAAATCGCCAATCAACGGTTTCTGGCAACACTCGATCCACAAGTAAAAATCCACATTTTAACTTGTCAGCCTCACGATTGGTCTAGTAGTCCTCACCCAACACATCGCCTATATCCACTCCCTTATTTGCAAGATGCACAAAGCGGGTGGCGTTATGTCATAAAACATAGTTTTATTGCATTGCAATTACTGTCTTTGATGGTACGTGTGCGCCAAGTACAAATCGTGATGGGAGCTTCTCTGCCCAGTAATGATCTTGCCCTGTTATTCAGTAAAAAACTAGCTCGGAGTAAATGGCTGCAGTTTATCCATGGTAATGTTTACCCGAGTCGCTTAAATGCGCGTTTATTACAACAAGTCGATTATCTCTATTACCTGCCATCGACAGAAGAATCACTGCAAAAAACCCTCGCTATAAATGCTTGCGATCTAGAAACGCTTGGTAAAAGTGTTCGAGTAGAGAGTTTTATCAATGGTATTGAGCTACCCTCGTCAGTACCGTGTTTAAATGCATATCAGCCACCTTCTATCTTGTGGGCTGCATCTGCACTGAAATGGAAGGGCTTGGATACCTTTATTTGTGGACTTAAAAAATTTAGTGATACTGAGCGTCCTCTTACCAATATCTGCTTTATTCGTCCGACAGAAACACAACTGGCAATAAGTCAGGTCAATGTACCTATCCATAATGTACATTGGCACGAAGCGCCTGAAAATCTCTCTGAAATTAGAGAACATAGTCAAATATTTGTTTCCACCAGCCATAAAGAGCCATTTGGTTTATCTATTCTTGAAGCGTTGGCAGCCGGGATGTGTGTGTGTATTCCAGCTGATGAGGCATATTGGGATCGCGTATTAACCGATCAGCAAAACTGTATCAAGTATCATCCAAATGACAGTCACGATCTGTATACCAAGTTGTTAGCATTAACTACGGATCCGGAAAAAGTAGCTAGGATTGGTGCCGCAGGTTTTCAACAAGCACAACAATATTGTGCACAAAAAACTTACTCGGGTATCCGTCAAACCGTTGAGCGCTACACATTATGACCCAAAGCCCTATCTTTCACACACTGTTATACGGAATAAGTATTGCTCTAATGCGAGGGGTATCTTTATTTATGCTCCCTTTCATCGCACATTATCTCAGTCCTGCAGAGTTTGGTCGAGTGGAGGTGTTAAGTAGTCTGACGGTTATTGCAAGTGTATTAGTGGGATTGGGCTTAGAAGATAGCTTATATCGATTTGCGGGTGCTCAAAAAAGCCCTCGTAAACGCATGTATATTGCAGCTCAGATTTTCACCTTAGCCGGTGTGATTACTCTAATTTGTTTAGTTCTGTTGACGGTATTGGTTCCGTTTTTACAGCCTCTTATACCAGGTGATATTCCCCAATATGCAATCTGGTTTGCTTTATTAATCATCTCATTTGAAAGTATGATCTCCGTCCCATTAGGATGGTTAAGAATGCGTGACCAAGCCGTCAAATTCTTTATTGCAACCACTGGCCGAGTCCTTTTACAGGCAGGATTGACTGTTCTATTTTTACAATATGATCCCAGTGTCATCAGTATATTTGCAGCTGGGCTTATCGCAACTATCTTACAACTAGTAGTATTGTGTATTTGGCAATTAAATATGCATCGCTTGGTATTAACTCAGCGTTTTACCCGTAAAGTCCTCACCTATTCTTGGCCTATCCTCATCAGTGGACTGTTGGGTTTTGTCTTAATGGGACTAGACCGTTGGTTCATCGTCAATATGAGTAGTTTAGAAGCGGTAGCTATCTACGGTGTTGGTGCCAAACTTGCGATAGGTGTCGTACTCTTGTTACAACCATACACCATGTGGTGGGCACCAAAGCGATTTATGATACTGACCGAAAAGGGCCCCTATGAGACCGCTAAATATATTAGCATTGGACTCTTATGGTGTATGGTAGCTTGTTTCATGGTAGTCACTGGCGCCCAATGGTTAATTGAATTCATCATGCCTGCGCAATATCATCACGCCGTTCCTATATTATGGGTCTTAGCGCTAGCTATGTTTTTTAAAGAAACGGCCGAACTGATTAACATCGGCTGTTTTTTGGGAGAAAAATCCTATACCCAAATGCATATCAACATATTAGGCGCAGGAATCGGACTCATTGGGTTTGTCTCACTGATCCCACTCTATGGCGCAATGGGTGCTGGATTAGCTTTATGTTTAGCTCAGTTTGCCAAATGTCTTGCATTTTATTATTTTTCCCAGCGTATATCCCCCCTACCATACTCTTGGGTCAATTTGAGTATAATATTTGTGGCACTGAGCATAGCCGCAATATTGATTGTTTTCACTTATCCACCAACCCTGCAGTTACTCTGGGGTGTATGCATTAGCATCCTTGTGACAACATTTACCCTAAACCGTTTCTTTCCACATTTGAAGCACGATGTGTTGAGGCTATGTCATGTTGTCTCTTGAACGTTCACGTATCCTATTTCTAGGTACCTGCTTATTATTAACAGGGCTTTGGCTAGTTGTACCTAACCCAATCCTTATTCTAGCGCTTGGTCTGCTTCCCTTTATATTAATTATTGTATTTCAATTGCCTTTTTTAATGGTGTTGTTATTTGTCATTTTCTCATTCTTTAGGATCCATGAAGTCATCCCACAACTTTATAACTTTAAAATCCCTCTATTGTTATCTTTGGCAAGTTTAGCCTCGATGGGCTGGAATGTATTCATTAAGAAAGAAGTTACCTTGTGGTGGCGCCCAGAGCTAAACGCACTCTTAGCCTTTTATGCTTTGGTCACCATAGGGGTGATGATGGCTAGTAACATACCCATTGCATTACAGTACTACAGTAATATTTACGTCAAAATTATCATCATGAGTTTTGCCGTCCTGTGGCTGATAAATCGTGAGCAAGACTTTTCATTTACGGCAAAAGCGATTGTACTAGCCGGTTGTATCGTCGCCATCAAGGCGTTATCAAACAAAGCAAACGGCATTGGCTTAGTCGAAGAAACTCGCGTCACAATTGGACGTACCTTTGGCTCTGCCTTGGGCGATCCTAACGATTTGTCATTAGTCTTGATGTTTCCGATGGCGTTTGCAGTTGGATTTTTAATCGTCCGCGGAAATACCTTGAGTACACGTTGCTTCGGGTTGGTCGCAACTGGTCTACTTTTTTCGGCCGTACTCGCCACCCAAAGTCGTGGTGGTCTGCTAGGTGTCATGGCTGTTTTTGGGCTCTATGCCTATCGCAGATTTCAAAACAAAATTCTCTTCTTTGCCATTGGGATTATTGCCGCAGCGATATTATACAGTGTTGCAGGTATTTCCAGTAGAAGCTCCGGTGGAGCAGCCGAAGAAGGTATTGACGCCTCTGCAATGGGCCGGCTTTATGCCTGGGAAGCCGCTGCAAAAATGGCCACCGATAATCCACTGACCGGTGTGGGTATTGATAATTTTTATTCCAATTACTTTTTTTACAGCCCGCACTGGGATGGACTCAACCATGCTGTGCATAGCACTTGGTTTGGTGTGCTCGCAGAAACTGGTGTACTGGGTTTTATTGTGTTTACGACTTTAATCGTCATGCTATGTAAAACAGCATTGCGAACCTTAAATGTCATAGAACAAGAGGGGGAATACTTCTCACCTATGATCAAAACCACTGCAGAAGCATTACTGACAGGTTTACTTGGCACATTGACTGCCGGCACATTTTTAACGTTCGGTTTCAGTTGGCCGATATATATATTAGGAGCAATGACCATCAGTCTTGCTCATTGGACACAACACGTAATAGCAAAAAAGGATACCACATAATGGCCCATAAACTCCTCTCCAGTCTTGTTGTTTGTGCACTGGGAATAAGCACATCTGTCATCGCACAAACTGACCCTACTACTTGGGTTTGGTTGGACTCAAGTAATGATCCTAATAAAAGTACCAGTGCGACACACAATGCGCACTTTACGCCAATGGGCGCTCCATTATCCATAGTCAATATAAACGACCGTTTGGACAAAGATTTATTAGATAGTATCTATGCTGAGGTACCCNATNGCNNCCGAGTCCGACANGAGTTACTGGATAATACCTTTGATAATATTGCTGTGAAACCAGATTTTACCGGTCAGGTCACTGCTCGAGTCAGTTTTTTAAATGAAGGTGCCGGTTTTAAAAACAGTCTGGGNTATTTTGTATATCCCACGGCGACACCTCCAACAAAAGACACGATAGGTGACATACAACATGTTGTTATCTTCCCAAATGCCTCTGCAGAGGGTTCAGGTGGAGAATTATTGCAAGGTGACCAAGTCGATTTGAAAATTAATATTCCACCTGGACATACGATAGGATTTTTCATTGCTCCGAATCAATGGAACGGTTCTCGTGGTGAATTAAAATCTAATTTTACACAAGGCCAACCTTTTTATACCCTACCTGAACTTAACCCTGATGAAGGATTAGGTAACAAATATCACGTTATTTTTCGTGATACCTTATCGCAAAAAGTCGACATAGAAGATATGGGATTTTTTGCTTATGGTTTCGAAGATATCAAGACCACTGGTGGTGATAAAGATTACAACGATCTCATATTCCATGTTGAAGTTTCGCCTTATTCAGCTATCGCTAACCTAGATAAATCACTAAAAATCACTTCAGTACAAGAAACGCAGTTTTCAAAACAAGGTAAGGTCGCTTTTGAAGATAACTGGCCAGTAAAGGGCGACTATGACTTTAATGATGCTGTCATTAGCTATGACCTAACCAAAACGGTTTTATCAGAAGAGATTACTGAAGGGGAGATTACTGAGACGATTACCAGTTTAGAAGTGGACTACACGATTGACGCAATTGGTGCAACACTGCGCAACGGTATCGGGCTAAGTTTACCTAATGTTGCTTTGGACAATATTGATAGCTTGCGTTTAACAAAATCCAATCAAGGTGCAACTGTTGCTCAGTATACTTATCAAAGTGGTGAGTTTGCTCCTAATACTGTGAGTACCTTTGGTTTTGCAGATTACAGTTATCCCCTCGCTCTGGATACTGACGAAGATAGGCTGATTATTACGCTCGCTGAAAACTTATTTGAAGAACTATCTAATTACCAAACAAGCGTTGCCTTGCCTGAATCATTGCACTGTATGTATAACACCAGTTATGACCCTGGTATTGCTTGTCCTGCAGGTACCACTGCAAATACTTGGCGTTTGGAAATCATCTTTAAACAAGATCCTGAACATAGATTGGCAGCCGATAGTGCCCTTACTAATGTGAATTATGATCATTTTATGTTTGCCAGTGAAAAAGGTAACCCTTCTGAAGAAACCGTATTGCACCGATTTGAACGAGTCAACGATAACTTTGATTGGTATACAGCATGGAAAGCATCTGTTCAGCCAGACGGAATTTGGTTTGGGCCTGGACGCAGCTTTGAAATTCACTTAACTGAATATAGTGGTACAGCATTTTTTGAAAGTGCTGGTAGTTTTAGAGAATTAGCAGATGTGCAAAGCCAAGATTATCCGATAGATGCAAATGATCGCACACCTTTTAATGTTAAAGGTCAAGGTTTACCTTGGGTCTTAGATTTACCGAGTGATTGGCAGCACCCCATTGAAAATAGTGATATGAATGATGCATATCCTAAATTTATCCCATGGTTAAAAGCACCTAGCAATCATTCTGATTGGTATAAAAGCCAAATGAGAAGTGACTATATCTATTCTGCTCAATAAGGACAAAAAAAATGCTCAAGAATAAACAAGTAATGACGATATTAAGTGTATGTATCTTTTCTATAGTGGGATGCGGGGGAAGTGATGAAGTTACTCCAAGCCAAAGTACTGAAACAACGGTACCTACGACCACTACAACATTAGAAACAACAACTACGGTTGCTGCAAGTGACCACACGTTTAAGATGTTTGATGAACAACAAGTCAATATAGAAAATGCATCTGATCAGACAATGACATTATTCATTTTCAATACAGACGAGTCAGTCTTATTAAAGACATCCATCAATGCGGGTGGAACAAAAGCAGTGCAACTGAAAATACCGAGTGCTAGCAATTCCTTTACTCTGCTGTGGAGTGGTTATGATCCCAATATAGGGAATTATAGTTCCATCTCATCCAGCGTTACGGAACTACCGCTATCACTCATTTTTAATGAGTTTCCTCAATAGGAAAATGCAATGAATGTTTTGTATATCGGAAATATTAAAAATCACGTTTTTAATACTTTGGAAAACCAACATAAGGTATCGCATTACAGCTGTCACAATATTGGCTTGGCAGCTTTGCGAGGTTCACCAGAGTCTTTTGAACTGATTGTCATTGATATTCCTACCTTACAAAACAACGGTATCGAAATGATCAAGATGATCCGCGTGATGGAAGATCTCGATGAAGAAGTGTGGAAACCGATTCTGGTTTTAGCCAACGAGAGTTCGACCTCATTGATTGTTGATGCCCTTAATGCTGGCGCCGATGATTATCTAGACAAGGAACTGATAGATTTAATCATCAGGGCTAAAATATTGGCCATCAAACGCATTTTTGATAATCGTCAGAAACAAGTCCTTAAATATTCGCAATTACAACAAGAGTCGTTGACTGATGTTTTAACAGGCATATCCAATCGTCGTCACTTTAATGAAGTTCTCAAACGTGCATTAACCAAAGCTCAACGACATAATACACCACTATCCATTGCTTATTTTGACTTAGATCATTTCAAACGTATTAATGATACATATGGACATGATGCGGGTGATGAGGTGTTGCGACGTGTATCTCAAACCATTAAATCAACACTGCGTTCAGGCGATACCTTTGGTCGCTTGGGTGGTGAAGAATTCTGTATAGCTATGCCCGATACAGCGATCGAAGAAGCATTTATTCCCTCTGAGCGCTACCGCAAAAGTATTGAGGCGTTGGAAATTATTTATGAGGGTACTCGCATTCCTGTCACAGCGAGTTTTGGTATCGTACAATTTAAGCCTTATGTCCATACTTTGCCATCATTACTTGCGCATGCAGATGAAGCACTCTATGCGTCAAAAAAACAGGGACGTAACAAAGTCACTTTGCTCAAAGAGGAATTGGCAACAGGTGTGGCATGCTAAAAGACATAATTGTATTTGGCGAGGACTGGGGGAAATTACCTAGTAGCACACAGCACCTTATCAAATACCTTGGCACAGACCGCAAAATTATTTGGGTGAATTCCATCGGGTTAAGACAACCATCTTGGGGTTGGCAAGACTTGCGTCGTTTATGGGAAAAGTTAATATCCAGAACTCATACAGACTCCTCAAGTACCAAACTTAACAGCACACATTTTCAGGTTATTTCCCCAAAAACGATTCCAGCACCTAAATCAGCACTGATGCGGAAAATTGCACGAAAACTATTACGCAAACAAATTCTTCCGGTGATGCAAGAGATGAATATAAGCGCACCTATCTTGTGGACTTCACTACCTACTGCGGTCGATACACTTGGGGTTTTTGATGAAGCACAAGTGGTGTATTACTGTGGTGATGATTTTAGTGCACTAGCGGGAGTTGATCATAATGTGGTTCCACAAAGAGAAGCTGAATTAGTTACCAAAGCAGATTTGGTATTAGCTGCGAGTAAAACATTGACAAAAAAATTTGCGAATGAGAATGCCAATACCCATTACATTCCTCATGGAGTAGATTACGAACTATTTTCTGAGCCCACAGATATTGCCAAAAACTTACCACAAGGCAAACCCATAGCTGGTTTCTATGGCAGTATTTCAAAGTGGCTAGATATTCCTTTACTTCTTTGTGTAATACAAAATCTTCCAGAATGGAATTTTGTTTTTGTTGGCAAAATTGAAGTCAATGTCACTGCTCTAGCAAAATTAGACAATGTGTTCTTCTTACCTCAAATTGACCATGCTTCTCTTCCTTCTTACTCACAGCATTGGCAATGCTCACTACTGCCTTTTGTTGATAATGAACAAATACGTGCGTGTAACCCATTAAAATTACGTGAGTATTTGGCTACAGGTAAACCAGTGGTAAGCACTTATTTTCCAGCATTAGAGCCATATCTTAAATTTGTGCATGTAGCGACGACCCCTTTTGAATTAGAAGAAGCTATTTCGGCCTGTCAAGACTCAACTATTAACACAGAACAACAAGCATTAGTGCAAACAGAGAGCTGGTTGTATCGGGCACAGCAAGTCCAAGCATTATTAGTTAACGATGAATAATATAAATTACCAATTTTACAAAATTTTCGACGTATTGTGGCGTAAACGTTACATTATTATCATTCCTACATTGCTATTCCCTATCATGGGTTTTGCCATTGGCACAGTGACTGAAAAAAAATACATGGCATACACAAGTATGTTGGTTCAGGAAACGTCAAAGCTCAATCCATTTTTGGAAGATTTTGCCGTTTCGGCTAAACTCAAAGAGCGTTTATCAGCACTACAAACATTGCTACATAGCCGCCATATCCTCAAGCAAGTAGCGGTAGATCAAAATCTGCTTAGCGAAAAATCAAGTAATACTGAACAAGAAAGGGTCATTAATTTTTTATCATCATCCATTCGTATGGAAATGGCAGGTAAAGATTTAATTCGAATAGAATATACTGACACCGACCCGACGATCATTGAGCCAATACTTCATACGGTATCCAATCATTTTATTAACGAGTTACTCGCACCGGAACGTTCTTCAATGCAAGATTCGTCAACATTTTTAAATGACCTATTGAACGAACGTTCATTAGAGCTTGAGCAGGCTGAAACTGCTTTAGCAGATTTCAAAAATCAATATGCACAACAACTCCCTGAATTACACCTCGGTAATATCAACCGACTAGCTCAACTCAAACAAAAGCTGTTTGAAAAAACGGCTGAACTAGCAGGAGCTCAAAATAGTTTAGGTGGCATTGACCAACAATTATCAAAATCCAATCCGGTGGTGGCAAAGTTAGAAGAAGAAATTATCAGTCAACAAAGTAAACTCGCTTTATTAAAATCTAAATATACCAGCGAGCACAGTAAAGTGAAGGGCGCAACTCGCACTCTGAAACGTTTACAAGTCGAGCGTAATGCTGCTTTAGAAGATAATTCCAATCAAATAGACGTAAATCAACTATGGGCAATTGCCTCAAATAACGGTGATGCTTCCAGTAATAATTCCCCTCAGCTACTCATTAAACAACTTGAGCATCTGCAAGAAGCGCGCAGTAAAGTCGATCTCTTAGCAGAAGAAACTAAGAGCCTCGATAAATTTATCAATGAACAAGCGAAAGAAGCAGCAACGCTAGGTGGTCTTGAAAAACGTCTGACTGAATTACAAAGAGATCTCAAAGTTAAAAGAAGTGTTTATGAAGAACTTCTTGAACGACAGGAAATGGCACGGATCAGTGGTGCACTCGGTGCTTTTGAGAAAGAGAAGCGAATCAAAATCATTGACGTACCTTTTACTCCCGTCTTACCGATTACTGCTTCGCCCTTGATGTTTTTAATTGCTGGGTTAGTGGGCGGAATATTTTTTGGGATTGGTTGTGCGGTACTCATAGAATTGAGTGATCAGACGGTACGCTTTAAACATGATATTGTGAAAAAAGTCGAATTAGATGTTTTAACTCGAATCCCTCAAGTAAAACCCTCGGCCTCGGGAGTGTTAATTGATTAAATCTCTGTGGTTTAGTTTGGCTTTGCTAATGTTCACTGGAGGGTGTTCTGCAGATAAGTGGGTGACATCTGGCACTGATATTCCAGCTAGTCCTGGCACGATGATCATCGAAGGTAAGAATAATACAGCACAAGCCCAACGCCTATTAATCAGAATCGATGATACTTATCAACCCACATATGCAGAACGCGTCAATCTAGAGAGAATGATCCCAAGAGGTCATTTTACACTCAGACTTGATTTAGGGACATTACTTAAATCAAACAAACGTCCTCTGAATATTGACACTATCAAACAAGTGATTATTTTCCATTTAGAGGATGGGGATGTTTTTACCATCAAGCCCATTCGCTTTGTTGCACAATCTGTGCAACGTTTTGCTGGTGTTGGCTGGGATTTCGGTGCCGCAAATAGCAAAGTATGGCCAGGTTTTATAAAAATCACGCCTCAAGCTCAGGCCCTTTCTGGGAGTAACCTGCGCCCGGTGGATAGAGCTCAACATTTTGGCATTAATGAAGGACTCATTACCGATGGTATAAAAGGTATCAACAAGGTAAAACTGCCTATTGGCACAGGCACCTGGACGATGACTTTGTTTCTCGATGACATGGGAGACTGGGAGTACACGCCACGTATTTTAGCGCAAACCATCCTCTTAAATAACATGGTCGTTAGGGATACTCAGCGCAGCCAAGCCGATTGGGTCAAGACACATTACCTAAAAGGCAAAGCACTGCAATATCAACCAACCGCTGATGTCTTTGATGATTACATCGAAAGATTATACCCTCCGATAACCGTGACCTTTACTACGGATACCAATGAAAATTATTTATATTTCAAAGGGGATACTAGTGTAAGTCAGTATTTAAGTGCATTGATCATTGAACCCGCTGAACAAAATACATTGCTCACTTACACCCAAAAACAAAGAAAACTTTGGTGGCAACAGAACTGGCCTATTGACCATACGCTTCCCTCTTCTTCTCTAACAGATATGGTGATGACACCCGACTTTCCGATACGTTTAACTCAAGCGCAAGGCAGCCAGTATTTTTACTCCCTAGTATTACCTCATGATGTAAGTGGCAAAGTCAGTATTGCAAGTATTCAAGGCGCAACTAACAAAAATGCCATACAGACCACTTTGCGACAAGCAAAATGGCAGCTCACTCGTGCTGAACTCAAAAGCAACTTACTCATGCCCAGCGCTGAAAACCATATTGCGCCACACACAGCTATGCACAGTAAAAGTCTACCCATTAAGTACTTGTTGCACCTGAAAATTCCTATAGATACTCCATCAGGTGTATATCCATTACAGCTCAAGCTTACTATAGATGATGTAGCCTTGCGCTTTGCAATCGAAGTGAAAGTACTCGATACTGTTTTACCTGAAGTACAAAAGGCCATTGGGGTCTACCTAGAACCGCCCTACCACCACACTTTCTCTGGCCAAGCTGTCACACAACAAGCAGTATCGTGTGATATTCAATATTTGTCCTCTTTGGGTCTGAATGCTATTGCTCCAGGACTCAGTACACCCACAACTTTTTCCACACAAGCGCAATTTGTTCAAGAGCTTGAAACTTTACAAGCCCAAGGATTAACGCAACCCACCATGGCATATACGCCATTTAAGCGTATGGTCGCTGCGTTAGGAATGGCACAAACCATTAGTAAATTGAATGTCATAAATGAGCAATTGACAAAACGAGGTTTACCAACGGTGTACTTTAGTATCGTAGATGAACCCTCAAATGCTGATGCTGAACAATTACGTGCTGCCTTGCAGCAACACCTGTTTAAGACTGCTGGACATTATAATCACAACAAGGACCAAACTTGGTTTCAACAAACCGATTTAAACCTCATCAATGAAGGTGTCAGTCTGACTCATGAATTTTTAGCGCCTTGGGTCGCCCAAGGCCGTCAATTTTGGTTGTATAATATTGAAGATCATTATTTTGCTGCTAGCTTATTAAGCTGGTTCTTGCCTGTTGAAGGCTATTTACAGTGGCACGCACGCATGCCAACAGCACTGCCTTTTGTACCGTTTGATGGGCGTGAGGATGATGTTCAATTCCTATATCCACAAGCCGAAACATGTCCTGATTTGTATCATATCAGTACTGGTTTAGGCGCATTGACTAATGGGATCAACGATCATCGTTGGTTACTCTGGCTGGATGCACAAGCTGCACACAATCCACGAGCCAAACAGTTAAAACAAAAGATTGAAAAACATTTACAGCAACAAATTCCTCTCGAAAACTTTGCTTGGCTGGCACACATAAAAGCATTAGTTACATCACAATAGGAGTACAGACATGGAAGTGCTAAATCCAGTGGAAACCCAAAAACAAGCTGAAAAAAATGTTGTGCAAGTTGTTCAGCATTTAGCTCCAGGCGGAATCGAAACCATGGCGATTGATATGGTCAATACGGTTTTACCGCAAACCAAAATGAGCCTGCTTTCATTGGAAGGTACCAAACATTGCCTTAGTACACAGTGGGAGAGACTAGCTTCATTAAATGTTAATTGGCAAGGTATGAATAAGCTAGACGGTGTAGATTTCACACTGATTGATTCACTATATGAGTATTTTGTTGCAAACGATGTAGATATTGTCCATACCCATCATATTGGACCTTTATTATATGCGGGGATTGCCGCAAAGAAAGCTGGCTGTAAAGTGGTACATACTGAACACGATGCATGGCATCTTCAGTCTAAAAAAAGAGCCTTATTACAGCGCTCTTTGATGTGGTACGTTAAACCATTGGTCGTTGCTGATGCACAGGCTGTTGCTAATACTTTCCTTAAGAAAATGAGCCGTCCGGTCGATAAGATCATTACTAACGGTGTAAATGTTGAAAAATTCGGTCCTATTGCGCAGCAAATATCGCGTGACAAATTTAACTTACCACAAGATGTTAAGCTTATTGGTACAGCGGGCCGTTTAGAGACTGTCAAAGGTCAGCGTTATCTGATTGAAGCTTTAAGTCATTTAGAGACGAATACACATTTAGTCATTGCCGGTAATGGTTCTTTATATACTGAATTACTTACCTTAATCGAAAACTTAGCGCTCCAGCACAGAGTTCATATGATTGGTCATGTAGAAGATATGCCGCATTTTTATAACGCATTAGATGTATTTTGCTTACCCTCTTTACAAGAAGGGTTTCCGCTGTCTCCGCTTGAAGCCCAAGCTTGTGGTATAAAAGTATTAGTCACCGATGTAGGTGGGAGCAAAGACACGCTATGCCCTACAACGGGAATGGCTGTGCCTGCCCAAAATGTAGCGTTAATGGCACAAAAGTTAAGCGATATGTTAGGCAATGAAGTCACTAATTCACCCAGACAATTTATCTGTGAACAGTATAATTTTGCTAATAAAATAGCCGAGTATAACTCGCTATATCACAAGGATGAGCGATGCTAACCCTAATTGTTATAGGCCACGTTTTAGCGGTGTTCCTGATTGTGTATCACCATCTTTTTTACCCTATTTTACTGAGCATTATGGCCAACAGTAAAAAAGAACATGCAGTTGCTATAGATAGTATCGACACTGCAGAATTACCGCATATCACCGTGATTGTTCCTGCTTATAATGAAGAAAAATGGATAGGTATTAAAATTTTAAACTTGGCTATTTTAGACTACCCAAGTGATAAATTAGCCATTAAGATTGTTTGTGATGGATGCACGGATGATACTGTTGCAGTGGCACAGACACATTTAAAAAGTGTTGAATGTGATGGTTTGGATATTGAAATTATTGACCACTCGGTCAATCGAGGTAAAGTATCAATCATCAATGACATGATGCGCCAGGTCAATAGCGAGATTGTCGCACTGTCAGATGTCTCAGCCATCATCTCTATTGATGCTTTAATGATTGCAGCCCAAGCCTTTCAAGATCCCAAAATAGGTGTTGTCAATAGTGAATATCGTATTTATGACCCAAAAAGCTCAGTAGATACGTCCTATTGGGAGTATCAGAGTAAAATCAAAGCAAAAGAGTCTAAAGTGGATTCTACACTAGGCGCCCATGGTGCTTTTTATGCTTTTCGTAAGTCCTTGTTCATAGAGTTGGAGCCAGACACTATCAACGATGACTTTATTATTCCTATGCGTATTATAGAACAGGGTTACAAAGTCAAACAATATTCTAATATCAAGGCTTTAGAACTAGAATCTTCGAATCAAGACATGGATGGACAACGCCGCAAGAGGATATCTGCCGGAAATATACAACAGATTATTCGTCTTAAAACATTACTACTACCACAATATAGATACGTTGCATTTTTATTTACTTCAGGCAAAGGGCTACGCGTCATCATGCCTTTATTAATGATTGTAGTATACTTGACTAATTTGAGTTTAATTTCATACAACGATTTTTGGCTTATCGAGTTTATCCTACAAAACGTTGTTTATATTGGTGTAGCTATCAATACAAAGTTCCAAATATCAACCAATAAATATATCAATATGCTGACCTATTTGGTCTCGGGATATTGCAATAGTTTAATTGGCGCGTACCAATATGCGATAGGAAAACACAACAAGGGATGGAAAAAAATCACCCCAAAGAGTTAGTGTTTAGGTTCGATAAGCACGGCTAATACATCATCATTGGGATATTCAGCATTATGTTCATCAAATGTTTGAAATAATTTATCTAGAGCAATCTCAATAGGCAAATTGATTGTAGACATTAATATCTTATGTAAATCCTGTTCTAGAGCCTCTCTAGAACCACCAATCTTCACCGAATCAAATAAACCATCAGTAAACATCAATAAGCGCTGTCCACTGTGGAGTGTGAATTGTGTTTTACTATATTCTGCATGCTCTAAAATGCCCAACATAATACCAGAAGACGCGACTTTATTTACACTATCACTCGTCACTAGCAGCGGTGCAGGGTGCCCTGCTGTACTCACTGAAACTAAGCCATCCAATCCTAAGTTTGTAGCACAACATGTTAGCATCGTATGCGAGAGTACCCTATCATTCATTGTAATATTAGATAATACTTCAAGTAAGAAATCCGTATTCCTACAAAACTCAGAATTAAATAATAAACCTCTCAAATACCCAGCATATGCAAAGGAAAAGAACTTTGCACATTCGTCATGCCCCATAATATCAGCAAGTAATAACGTTTCACTATCAAAGCTAGGTTGATGCAAAATAAAATCACCTCCACCACTACCGGTGTTTCTCGAACCTAGGGCAACATTCCAATGCCTAAAGGAAGTCGGTATGTTTGGTGCAAGCGACTCGGTAATACGTTTATTGATGATGTTTCGAGAGCTATCATCAATAATTTTACGGCGGTTAAAGATCCTTTCTATCGTCGATAAGATAGCATTTGCACTGACAGGTTTTGTTAGAAATTCATCTACACCACTTTCAATCGATGACACATACAAATCATCAGAAAAGTTTTGACTGCTGGTAATCATAATGAATGGAATACTCTTATTATGATTCTTATTAATATACTTAAAAAATTCATGGCCATTCATGTTCGGCATATATAGGTCACAAATAATGAGATCTATATTTTCCGATAAAATGATGTCATCTGCGAGAACGGGATCGGTAGTCGAAAATAATTCAAGGTGTGGACCCAACTGTTCTTGATAAATAGCTTGTTGGATCTCACAATCATCTAGTACAAGTACTTTTCGTTTTGGCCCCTTTACTTTACAATGCCAATACAATGACAGTTCATTCATCTGTAGTTTTTCATGAAAGGCATATGTCACACTATCTGATAAGGTCTTAATCAGTCCAATACCTCTAGATGACTCTAATAATATGCTATCATCATCCAACAAAGGTGCCTCATGCTCCAGAGGGTTAAACCGGGTGGCATTATCTTTGACTTGTAAGGTTATACCTTTAGACGACTGCAACAAATTCAAAAAGACTTTGGTAGATGTTGTATGTTGGTTTATATTTACTAAAACTTCACTCGCGGCTAATAAAATCTGTTGCTTGACCTTTTCATTTAAAAGATCTCCTATGGCCGCACCTAAAGCTTTTCTGACGCTTCTAGATGTTTTGGGTTCATTATTAAAGTTACCATTGAATAAGGTAGTTTCCATTTAAACATCCATTTTTAACAAGTGATTTGTTTTGATAATTTTAGTTAATAAATTACGTACCCAACTTAAATAATTAGGCAAGCGATCTACTCTTTTTAATATCTCATCTTTTAGCTTAGGGTAGTCTTTATCATTTAACACACAACCTAAAATAGTTGCACCTTTACTAATAAGTTGTTCTTTTAATTCAGCCAACGTACTTAGACTAGTGTATCCACTTAACACAACAATAATGGTCCCATCACAGACGTTTGCCACATTTAAACAAGATATATTTTGTTGGTTGACTTGTTTAATGGGCGTAGTATCAAATAAAACATAATCATAGTCAGACTTCCAAGCCTCTAACATTTCTTGTAATACATCTGCGCGTTTAATTTTATGACGCAGTGATTTGGACTCTGGTACGCAGATACCGGTAATCGCTAGGTGATTGCTTTCGTCTGTAATTAATGCAGGGGTTAACACCTTTTCTTCCTCAGAAGGTAAAGCCATCATATGCTGAAAAGCCGGTCGAAAAGTGTTGAAATCAACCACAAGTACAGTATGACCTGACATTAAAATGCGTTTTGCCAACGCCGTGACCAGAGTCGTTGTTCCCTCACTGGGGAAAGCTGATGTGATTGCAATACTCCTAGCCCGAGTCTTTTGCAGCACAGAATAAACAGCATCGAGTTCACTGCTTCGTGTAATATAACCCATCAGTAAACCTTGGCCCAGTTATTGATATGACACAGCATCTAAAGAATACCTAACAAAGCTGCAACAGAGGCAATCTGAAATATATCAGATAAGCCTGTTCTAAATTTTTCATAATTTGAAGTATCGCGATAAGGGATATACACGGTATCGCCTGCACGTAACACAGGTAACATTTTCATATCTGCGGTTTGGGTGAACTCTAATAAATCAAAGCTTGTAGCTTGATCTTTGCAGCACGATAAATTCACCACCGTAATTTTCTCGATATGGGCATCACCTTTTGTCCCTGCAGCTTGGGCAATCAAGTCAAGGATAGTCATATCATCACTAAAACGATAACGACCAGGCTTGTTTATTGCACCTAAGATCCGCACTGTAGTTGAACTAGGTTGATCCAACCAGATTCGATTTTTTTCTGGTATATAAATAGAGTCCCCTGTTTTCACATCGGGCAGAATGGATTCATCCCCAGTCTCAAAATAAACAGCAAGATCGAGTTTTGATATTTTAGCAAATGGCTGATTGCGATGACTGATTCGGATGTTACGTAAATCTGCTTTATCAGTGGGACCATTTGCTGCCGCTAAAATATCCAAGAAATGCATTTCATCATTAAATTTAAAACGCCCAGGTGCACCTACTTGTCCGAAGATATAGATGGATTTATCTGAAGATTGACGGACCCACTGAGATTTATTATCAGACGGATCAACGGGTAAATCATGCACCCTGACGGTACTGCCTGCATTGACTTCTGGTAGTTCTGATTCATCTTTACCTGATTTGATAAATGTATCTAAATTAAATAGTGTATATTTAGGATCACCACCCGCGATGGGGGTAACCACTTCTATTGTAGTAGTATCTGCTCGAGATGTAGGGCCACCGGTATGGGCCAGCAAATCTAATAACGACATTTCATCAGACCATTCAAAACGGCCTGGTTTGACGACTTCGCCGATAACACGTACCGCTCTATCAGGGGTCACTTTCAACCAAGACTTTTCGTTGATATCCGTCTTTTCAGGGATAAAAATAGCATCCCCATTGGTCACATCAGGTGGCGTGGACGATGGCAAACCGGCAGTAAATGCGGTCAAATCGAAAGGAATAACGGTTCCATTTGCTTTGATGACTTTTATTTGACGAGATTCAGCATAGCGAGTTGGGCCACCGGCATTAGCAAGGATATCCATAAATGTGGCACCTTCTTTGCCTTCAAATGCACCAGGTTTTTTCACTTCACCCATGACATAGACAACGTTACCACCGGTCTTGATTTCTTCGACACGAATCGGTACAAAAACGGTGGACCCTGCCTCAATAATAGGTAACAAACTATCATCACCTGACTCAAGATACTTTTTTAAATTGAAAAGTTTAGGTTCATTATTTGCAATGATGCGAATTTGTTCAACTCCAGCGTAACGAGTTACACCACCGGCACGCATCAATAGATCGATAACACTTTTGCCTTCTCTGTAAGAGAAACTCCCAGGGCTCATGACCTCGCCAAATACCTTAACGCCGGAATCATCTTGAGCAGCATCACCAGAATCGGGGATTTTGGCCGGATCAAAAATCGTTTCAACATTACCAATAGTCGGTGATGCTGGTACGAATATCGTATCTAACGACTGCAAGACAGGCAGGATTGTCTCATCCCCAGTGTCTAAATAAGATTTATAATTAAAACGTATTTGCTCACCATTACGTTGTAATTGTAATTTGTTAATTTGCGCGCCAGCTCTAAGCCCCTGTGCCTCTTGCAAAGCGGCTTGAACACTCGCACCTGCAGGAAGAAGATACTCACCAGGGGCATTAACGTAGCCTTTTATATTGAGCATGAGGCGCTTTTCAGCAATGTACACCATCACATCATCAACATCTCGAAAGACGGTTTTAAGTTTACTAGCAACAAAGACCGATAATTCAGACTCATACAACCCGAGAACATTTATCTTACCTACCTCTGGTAGGACGATAAAGCCGTTTTTATCCACTGAAAAAAACTCTTTAAATAAAGGCTCTCCAGGCAGCTCTATTTTTATTTGATCGCCTGCTTGGACTAGTTGCGTATTAGCCCATGCAGGTGAACTAATAGCTGCAACAAGCAAACACAAATAAAATATAAAGAGCGTATTTGCATGAATTACTCACTCTCTTCGTTTTGTGTGGGGAGTAGGATAATCTCAACCCGTCTATTCGTTAATAAAATATGCGGTGCTGCCCCCTTAAATAACGGTTCTTGTTCACCTTTAGACTGCACTTGCATACGTTCTTTGGGGATCCCAAATGCATGTAAGTAACGCAATACATTTTCTGCTCTTTGGGCACCTAAGAGTTGATTAGCACCTTCGTTACCATCAGTATCAGCATAGCCTATGATGGTTAAATCAACATCAGGCATGGTCACTAATATTTCAGCAGCAACAGCCAAACGCCCGACATATTTTAAGTTCACTTCACTAGAATCTACTGCAAACTGATTATCAGCATTGAGTAAACGTAGGACCTTAGCTAAGCGATCATCTTTTGACTCTACAATCTCGCTAGGACTGTTGGATGGTTCGACATCCGTAGCAGGAGTATCTTCGTCTGATAAGTCATGCATATCGGGCATACTTATACCGTGATCGTGTAAAGCGTGTCCATGTAAGGTGTGCTCATGCACAATAGCTCTTTTTCTAGGCGTAGGTGGGATACAAATTTCATGCTCAAGCACATAATCTAATTGTCGTTCTAGACGATGCGCCAAGTGTCTAAGGATAATGATGTCATTAGTCGCATCGAACATCATATTACCCGCAATCTCTCTTGATATTCTTTGTTCTAAACGTTCTAGTTCTAGCACAGTAGCAGGGAAACACACTTTCCCGCCTTCCAAAACTAACACAGCTATTTGTTGACGCAGTAATTCAAATTCAAACAATATCGCGTTGTCTTTACTAATCGGCTCATCTTCATAAAATGGATCCAGTAATTCTATGTGGTGTTCACCTAAGCCGCCACGACTAGCAAATGGTGAAGACGAGCACCCCACTGTTAGTATCGACAGGATTAAAATACCAAAGAGAGAATTTAACTGCATTTTCATGATGCGAGTGTCTCATTTGACAGTGTAGAAATTGGAATAACTTTGCTGATACGTAAAAGGTTTGTCAGCTCTAAAGGTTGTCCATGCACTTTGACCAGCTCTAAAGTGACTTCTTTCGTCAGAAGTTTTTTATATAAAAATACGATAAGACCGATACCCGAAGAATCTAGGAAATCGACATATTCGAGATTGATTGATAAGTTTGCAAACTCAGGCTCTTCAGCCAAATCAGACAATGACTCTCTAACTTCGTTACAGCTTTCAGCATCCAAATCGCCGATAAAACTCAGCTCTAGAGATAGTCCCTGTTGGTTATGTTTTATTTTCATTGTTTATCCTAAACATACATTTTTATAAATCCTGTATCGACTTTTAAAAATTTTACTTTAGAACAAAAATCAAAATTTATTAACGATGAGCAATCCAGCATTAAACCTGTGTAGTCTACTCAAAACGATACTGGAGTGAGTTTGAAGTATAGCTAATATAAGCATTTATATGACGGTTAAATGAAAGAATAAAGAAAACTTGAGAGGCATTATCAACATATTTGCTTAACGTGGAGCACTATTACGCATCGTTAGCTGTTGGGTATTGCATATCAATGTGCATAATACCATCTTCATCATAAGGCTCACTAGAAGGTGTAAAACCAAGCCGTGCATAGAATGCTTGGAGATATACTTGTGCACCAATTTCTAGAGGCGCCTTGCATCTTGGTGTATGCGCTATCGCCGCTCGCATAATGTGTTGTGCATATCCTAAACCACGGTATTCAGAAGCCACGCAAACACGACCTATACTGGGTCCTGGAAAGCTTAGCCCCGGTGGGAGTAAACGGGCATATCCTACTAATGCTTCACCTTGGTAACACAATAAGTGTTCGGCTTGTCTATCTTTGTCATCCACATCTTGGTAAATACACATTTGCTCAACCACAAAAATCTCACTGCGCAAACGTAATAACGCATACAATTGTTCTGTGCTAAGTTTGTCGAAAGGTAAAATGACGGTGGTGAGTAAATCAGGCATGCGAGGACTCATAAGAGATGGTATTTTGATTATGCCTAGATGTATAACTTTATGTCAAACATCATCAGAAGAGTGTGTGTGAATAACTGCCTCACTTAAGACATCATTCTCATCACTTTTCTCACTTACAGTCCTACAGACTGAAATCGTTCCAAAAGTCACAAAGAAGAGTTTAGATAAAGTGTTAATAGGCATAAGCACATCTTCTTCATCACTTTTCTCACTTACAGTCCTGCGGACTGAAATCGTTCCAAAAGTCACAAGAATAGTTTAGATAAAGTGTTAATAGGCATAAGCACATCTTCTTCATCACTTTTCTCACTTACAGTCCTACGGACTGAAATCGTTCCAAAAATCACAAGAATAGTTTAGATAAAGTGTTAATTGGCATAAGCACATCCTCTTCATAACTTTTCTCACTTACAGTCCTGCGGACTGAAATCGTGCCAAAAATCACAAGAATAGTTTAGATAAAGTGTTAATTGGCATAAGCACATC
>P_2C_Liq_3_UnCtyDRAFT_100017_pt1 | contig 41662 bp, 21 predicted proteins | sample Pon2CUnioCityCA_3_FD_9720 | JGI IMG/M metagenome (IMG submission 9720)
AAGCAAACAGAACAGGCACAAACGCACCGCTAGGTGCTACAGGAAACACCGCAGGTGGTATAGCACCTAATGGAACAACGAGCGTTACTTCAACACCTGGCGGCGTTACACAATCAAATACATATAGTGGAGCAGCTCTTCCGACAGATCCGCCAGAAGTAATAGCTGATAAAAAAGAACGCTCTAGAATTTTTGCTGAATCCTTAAGAACTGTTGCTGGGTTCGACGATGAAAAAACAAAAGCAGCTATTGCTTGTGCAAATAGTGAAAGTAAAATTGATGTAAGAGAAGAGAGCAGCTACGGCGGCACATCTAACGAAAGAATTAGAAGTATTTTTAGTGCAGCTAGATCAGTAAGTGATGCACAGTTAACAGAAATTAAAAAAGATAAATTTCAATTCTTTGAACTTGTATATGGTAAAAATAGTAGCCTAGGACCGGGTATGGGTAACACAAGAGACGGCGATGGCGGCAATTATATCGGAAGAGGTTTAATACAACTTACTGGTAAAGGAAACTATGAAAGATACGGGTTTATTGCAGGCTTAGTTGATCCTGCACTAGAAAGCGAAATTAATCCTAAAGGTGTTACAATTGTTGATCAGCCAGGATTACTATTAAGTGACTTTAAAGTAAGTTGTGATGTTGCAGCAGCGTATCTAAAAGAACGCTACAAAGACAGAGGCCGCGGCGTAGTAGGAAATATGAGAATGGCAATTGCAGGAACAGAAAGAGGCTATGATCTTGCTATTGGTAAAGATAATGCATTTGTAGCACAAATGGATGACACCTGGATTTATAATTCAGATCCAAATGATGTAAAGCCTACATCTGTTGCATAGGAGAATAATATGTGTAATGTAGTAATACCAGCTAGTCCAGTAGTAAGTCCGAATGTACAAATTTGGGGTGAAGATTTAGGAGACCAATTAGAAACACAGCGTTTTAATTATGACGATCCTTTTGTGCAAGATTTAGAAGGTGATTATCCTACTAACGGCAATGGACAATTTTTAAGTTACAGTAATCAAAGTGCAGGCAGCGGAACAGTTCCTACAGGTAGCAGCTATCAAGACATCCCGGCAGAAACAGGACCAGTGCCTGATAATCCAGGATATGAAAAACTACTTGCAATACTAAACAATGTTCTCGGCCAAGATTGGAAAGAACGAGGAAATCCGGGAAACCCTAACATATTACAGTGTTATAGAGTATGCGGATTAGGATATAACCAAGATCAAAGTGCTATGAGTTATGCTTGGTGTGCAGCATTTGTTAGCTGGGCATTAGAGGAAGCCGGCATTGGTGGTTTAAAAAGCATGAGCTCTCAAGCATATAAAAATTATGGAGCGGAAGTAGGATGGAGAGACACGGCTCAACTTCGTCGAGGTGATGTAGCAGTTTTTAAATCAAAAACTAGAAGCGGCGGGCATGTTGGATTTGTTTGGGAAGTTGACAAAACTAATAAGAGATTTAAGATACTCGGCGGAAATCAAGGCGATAACGCAAAGATAAGTAATTATAGATTTGAATCAAAAAGTCAGTACACTCTAACAATTCGCAGAAATTGGGCAATACCGCCCGAGTTAGATACTCCAATTGACGGATCAAGTATTTCGGCCAGTGGCCAAGAAGACAGTACAGTTTAAGGGAAACGGCGATGGCAGAAATATACGAAAAAATAAAAATTAGTACACCTAGAAATGCACAAAACTACTTTGAAAGAGCATACAAAGGATTTAGTACAGTTAATCCTGATAATTCTAGTTTCAATTTGTATGACCTTGCAATTATTAAACAAGATATAATAAATCATTTTCATATAAGACGAGGTGAAAATCTCAGTAACCCTTCGTTTGGAACAATTATATGGGATGTACTGTTTGAACCTATGACAGAAGAATTAAAAACATTAATATTAGATGATGTTAATGCAATCCTTAGAAATGATCCTCGAGTTGTTGCAGAACAAGTACTAGTTGCTGAATATGAACACGGCATCCAAATAGATGCTACCCTAACATATTTGCCCTATCAGATAACTGAAAATTTAAGATTTCAGTTTGATCAAAAGAATGGGTTATTATAATAGCACTTAATCTAAAGCGATAAATACTGGTGTAGATAAAAGGAACGATAATGTCATCAACAGATAGACAAAACCGATTATTAGTGAATCAAGACTGGAAAAGAATATACCAATCTTTCCGTAATGCTGAATTTCAAAGTTACGATTTCGATACACTAAAGCGTACAATGATCAATTACCTAAGAAGTAATTATCCTGAGGACTTTAACGATTATATTGAAAGTTCAGAGTATCTTGCACTTATTGATATGATTGCATTTTTAGGTCAAAACCTATCGTTCCGTATTGACTTAAATGCAAGAGACAACTTTTTAGAACTTGCAGAGCGTAGAGAAAGTGTGTTACGACTTGCTAGGCTACTAAGTTATAATGCAAAAAGAAATCAAGCAGCTAACGGATTATTAAAAGTAGAATCGGTAAAAACTACAGAAGATATTATTGATGCCAATGGAACTAATATTTCTCTACAAAGTATTATTTGGAATGATCCTACTAATGAAAATTGGTTTGAACAATTTGTAAAAGTGATTAACGCTTCTTTACCAATTAATAATCAATTTGGTCGTCCTATTAGAACAGCAACAGTTGACAACATTCCTACAGATCAATATAGAATGGCAGGAGCGTCTAGTGACCTACCTGTTTATAGATTTGTAAAACTAATAGATGGAAAAAATATACCGTTTGAAGTATCGAGTATTGATTTAACCGAAACACAAATTCTAGAAGAAGCACCATTGCCAGGAAACAATATTAGTTTTGTTTATAGAGATGATAATCAAGGGTTTGGTAGTAGTAATACTGGATTGTTTTTTAAATTTACTCAAGGTATTCTAGAAGACGGAACATTCAATGTGCAAGCACCGTCGTCAAATCAAGCAATATCTGTTGACAGTGCAAATATTAATGAAACAGATGTTTGGTTGTATAAACTTAACTCTGGAGGAATTGAATCCGAACTTTGGTCAAGAGTAGACAATGTAAAAGGAAACAATGTTGTTTATAATAATTTAACAAAGGCTCAAAAAAATATATTTGGAGTTCTTACTAAATTAGATGATAAAATTGATTTAATCTTTGGCGACGGTATATTTGGAAATCTACCACAAGGAACTTTCCGCACTTATTTTAGAACCAGTGCAAACAGCAGTTTGACTATTACTCCTGCTGCTATGCAGAATATTACTATTGATATTGATTACATTTCAAAAAATGCAACAAGAGAAACTCTTACAATAGATTTAAGTTTAAAGTATACAGTAGCAAACGGCACATCCACTGAAACAAATCTAAGCATTAAACAAAATGCGCCAGCACTCTATTATACACAGAATAGAATGATTACTGCTGAAGATTATAACATTATGCCACTAACAGTTAACCAAGAAATTGTTAAGGCAAAAAGTGTAAACAGAACATCAAGCGGAATTAGTAGATACTTTGATTTAATTGATGCAACTGGAAAATATAGTACAACAAACATTTATGGCAGTGACGGTGCTCTGTACAAAGAATACTTTACTGACAAACAAGGATTTACCTTTAATACAACTGCTGATATAGAAAATGTTATTCTAAATACTATTGAGCCAATTCTAGGATCTAAATATGTTAGAAACTTTTATTACGATAAGTTTAACAGAACAAACTTTTCAAGTAACAGCTACAAATGGGTACAAACTGGTTCATCGCTTAATCAAACAAGTGGATATTTTGTAGATTCTGAACTAGGCAATCTGCCTCTAAAAGTCGGATCATTTACAAGCACAAACTTAAAAAATCTAACAATTGATAGTATGGTTAAGTTTGTTGCACCTGCAGGAATGATATTTGATAAAAATAATGACAATGCTCTAGTAACTAATACTAACGCTGTTATAAAAGGACAAGTAGAATACATTTGGACCAAAGTTATTAATATCACAGGCGAAGGTGACGGCAACGACAATATTGTTTTCAGTGATGCTATTCCTCTTAATGCAGTACTAGATAAAATTATACCTAGTCTTACAACTGCAATATCTTCAGATGTCCAAACACAAATGATAGATAGAATAAAAACATATAAAACATTTGCATTAAGATATGACACAGTTTTAGAACGCTGGAAAATAATTACAGAAAATAATGTTAATTTTGTAAATGAGTTTTCGCAGTCTAGAACAGGTGATACAACAAACCAAAGTTTGGATTCTAGTTGGATATTGCTATTTGAAACAAACGGCGATTCGTATACAATTAGTACAAGATCTCTAAGATATGTTTTTGAAAGTGATACAGAAGTGAGATTCTTCTTTGATGGCAGAGACAAAGTATACGATCCAAAAACAGGCAAAACAAAAATAGATACAATTCGTGTTCTAAATATCAATAACAAATTAGACGCTGAACAAGTATATCCGTTAACTACAGATTTTGATTGGGAAATATCTGAAAGTTTTAGAGACAGCGAAGGTTATATCAGTAGCAAGAAAGTAGAAGTAACATTTTTTGATTCAGACAACGACGGTGTAGTAGACGATCCAGATATATTTGATCAAATAGTTCTACCCGAAGTTAACGAAGCACAAAAGTATGTTAAACTTGAAAAATATTCTCCTTCTAGTGAAGTAGAAGACTACAAGTATACTGCTGCTACAGATGTAATTGAAATTAATAATCTAAACATTAGTGGCGATTACGATGAAGGTCAAGTATTCTTTAACACATCTACTGCAACATTTTATGAACTAGTTAACAGTAGATTAAAAATTACAAACGACTATCGAGCATTTGTTGGTAGAGACAATATTAAGTTTCAATACATACACAATGCAGATGAAACATATAGAATAGACCCTAGTAGTACAAATATAATTGATACCTATTTGCTTACTAAAACATATGATAGAGATTATAGAAAATATCTAGCAGGCATTACAAACACTTTGCCGTTACCATTAAGCAGCGATCAAATGTTCTTAAACTTTGGTCAAACTATTAATGAGAAAAAGTCGATTAGTGACGAAGTCATATACCATCCAGTTAAATATAAGCCACTGTTCGGAAACAAGGCAAGTACAGAGATGCAAGCAAAATTTAAAGTAGTAAAAAATACTAATGTTGTTATAACAGACAATCAAGTAAAAGCTGAAGTTGTACAATACATAAATGAATTTTTTGCACTTGAAAACTGGGATTTTGGAGACACCTTTTATTTCCAAGAACTTGCAACTTATATAACAGCTAAAATGACTCCGACAATTAACAGTATTGTTATTGTTCCTACAAGTGTTAATCAAACATTCGGAAGTCTATTTGAAATAAAAGCAGAGTCAGATGAAATTTTTGTTAGCGCAGCGCAAGTTGACGATGTAGAAATTATTTCAGGAATTACTGCATCTCGATTAAGAGCAGGAGATGGTAACATCGTTGTTTCGGACAACAGTTCTGCTATCGGTATACAAAGTGCTGATACTACATTGACTAGCGGAGGCTATACTAACTAATGGCATATAATGATCAAAATGAATATCCTGTGGGAGATGACAAAAATAAGTCTGATAAATTTATTCCTAGATATTTTAGAACGCTACCTAATAAAAAATTCTTAGAATCAACTCTTGATCAGATTATTCAACCCGGTACAGCTGAAAAATTAAATTCGTACTACGGAGATATAACTGCAAAAGGTTATACTGCAACTGATACTTATATTCAAGAAAACAACAAACTAAGAAATGATTATCAGTTTACACCGGCTACAGTAGTAGAAGACGAACTCGATAATGTTTTATTTTATAAAGACTATATTGATTACATTAACCAAATCAGCAATCTAAAAGGCACAACAGCTAATCATAATCACCTAAACGAGCATGAATATTATAGTTTAGATCTGCATATTGATTTTGATAAGTTTGTTAATTTTAGAGAATACTATTGGTTGCCTTACGGACCTCAGACTATTTCTATTGCAGGTCAAAGCAAGGATGTTGTAAGCACATATACTGTTAGTAAGCAAGACAATGATGATAACTTTTCTTATGTGTTTAGTCCTGACGGGCTAACAAATAATCCAGACCTTTCGTTAATCCGTGGGCAAAAATATGTTTTTGAATTTAATGACATTTCTGATATGCCTTTGGATATTAGAGTTCAGCGTCCGGGCACTGAAGAATTTACATATAATGACGGCGTAGAATATTTTGAAGATAGAATAGAATTTACAGTACCTGTTACTGCACCTGATGTTCTTTACTATGTAAATGAAAATGATGTAAATGCTAGTGGCATTTTTAAAATACTTGATCTTATAGAAAATAGTTCTGTTGATGTTGAGCAAGAAATCCTAGGCAAGAAAACTTATACCAGTGGAAACAAAATTAGATTTTCAAACGGAATGAAAGTTGCATTTGCAGGTGATGTTACGCCCGAAAAGTATGCTACAGGACAGTGGTATGTAGAAGGCGTTGGCGAAGCTATCAAGCTAGTTCATGAAGATGATTTGTTTTTTCCTTCTAGCTACAATGCAGACCTAAACATTCCGTTTGATTCAGATAGGTTTGACAGACTTCCTTGGGAAGATGCAAGTGGCTATGCCGGCACTAAAGATTATATTGTAAGCAACAGAGCAAGCCACGATAAAAGTTACTGGGCAAGATCAAATAGATGGTTTCATAGATCTGTAATAGAACAGGCAGCAATAGCAAACGATCAAGTACCAGTAATTAATGAAACTTTAAAAGCTAAAAGACCTATTATTGAATTTGAAGCAGGGCTAAAATTATCTAACTTTGGTACAGTTGCAAAACAAGATGTAGACTTAATTGACGATATTACAACCGATGTGTTTAGTATTATAGAAGGCACTACAGAATACAACATTGATGGTATAGATATCCAAGAAGGTATGCGTATCCTATTTACAGCAGATACTGATGTATTGGTTAAAAATAAAATTTATGAAGTAAAAAGAATAAACTTTAATAATAATCAAAATCAAATTTCTCTTATAGAAACTGTTGACAGCGATCCTCTAGTACACGAAAATGTTTTAGTAAAAAATGGGGTTACAAACAAAGGATACATTTATTTCTTTGACGGCACGAATTGGGTAGAAGCTCAGGAAAAAAAACAAGTAAACCAGTCCCCGTATTTTGATCTATGCACACAGGACGGTGTATCAATAAACAGTTTAGAAAGTGTTAATCAAATTGGTTCTAAAATTGTTTCTTATCAAGAAAACACTGCAACTACAGATACAGAACTAGGCTTTGGAATCACCTACAGAAGTTTAGAAAACATAGGTGACATTGTATTTAAATTTAATCTATTAGATGATACAATTACATATCAAGTTAATAACCAGCAAGTGTCAATTGAAAGTGATCAACTGTTATTAAAAAGATATACAACTAAAGATGATTTTAATTATGTAAATGCTTGGACAAAGGCCAAGTCGTTAAGTAAACAATTGGTTATTAGACAGTATATTGCAGAAGAAGATCAAACAACTTTTGAAATAGATGTATACGATAATAGTGCTAATTTAACTGACTTGTATATTAGAGTTTATAAGAATGATAAACTTTTAGTAAACACAGTTGACTATGACATTATTAACTTTGATAATATAGCTAATGTTATACTTAAAACTTCGTCAAACACAGACGATGTAATACTATTAAAAACTTACAGTAACTCTCCAAAAAACAACAATGGTTATTACGATCTTCCAATTGGGTTACAAAACAATCCAAATAACAAAAACATGGAGTCGTTTACATTTGGCGAAATGAATGATCATGTTTCTACAATTGTAGAATCTATTGAAAATATCGGCGGAGTATTTCCAGGTTCAAGCAATCTAAGAGACTTTGGAAAAATAGCAAATCTAGGATCTAAATTTGTAAAACACAGTGGGTTGTTTAATTTAGCAAACTTCCATTTAAATGACGAGTCTGCTAATATAGTTTCTGCTATTGAATTTAATAAAAAAGAATATTCTAAATTTAAAAGAGAGTTTTTAGATGTTGCAAGTACACTAGGATATGATGGTCCAACAAAAGATCATGTAGACCTAATACTTCAAAAAATTAATTATAATAAAAATAACAGTATGCCTTTTTATTTTAGTGATATGCTAGGCTACAATAATGCTGTTAGTACAGAACACAAAGTATTTGATACTAATAATAGATTCTATCCGTTAAGTAAAATTTTTACACTGGATGATTTATCTATTGAAAGTGTAAATGTGTATCATAATGATATTCAAATTGCACACGGCAGAGACTACACATTTAATACAGAAGGATTTATTGTATTATCAGATGACTATGTTGTAGAATACAATGACATTATAGAAATTTATGAATACTCTACTACTGACGGGTCTTATATTCCGCCAACTCCTACAAAGCTAGGGTTGTATCCAAAGTATGTTCCAGAAATTTATGTCGACGATACCTATAAAGAACCGAGAAAGGTAATTCAAGGACACGACGGTAGTATTAGAATAGCATACAATGATTTTAGAGATAATCTATTACTTGAATTAGAAATGCGTATCTACAATAATGTTAAAGTAGAGTATGATGAAAAGATCTTTGACATTTATGATTATGTTCCTGGTGAGTTTAGAACAACAAAATTTACAAAGCAACAAATTGATAATGTTTATATAGACGACTTTGTTAATTGGCTTAACCTAGTTGGTAATCCTGATTATACAGAATATGATTCGTTCTTTAACAGTGGTGATGCATTTACTTTCAACTATTATGCAAGCAATTCGCCGAATCTAAACACTCTTCCAGGATATTGGAGAGGAATTTATGTAGATGCATTTGATACTGATCGTCCTCATACACATCCTTGGGAAATTTTAGGATTTAGTATAGAGCCAAAATGGTGGAAAGAAGTATATGGGCCTAGACCGTATACTGTTGATAACTCGCCAATGTGGCAAGATCTTGAAAAAGGTATTGTTAGGGAACCAAACAAGCCTTTGGTAATTAGAGATAAGTTTAAACGCCCTGGCTTATCAGGGTTCCCACCAGTTGACGAACAAGGTAGATTACAGAATCCTTTAAACAGTGGATATTTGAGAAACTTCTCAAACAACAGTATCAAGAGCAAGTTTAAATTTGGTGATTATGCTCCTGTAGAATCTGCATGGAGACGCAGCAGCAACTATCCGTTTGCACTACTAAAGAGTTTAATTGTTAATAGACCAAGTCATGTATTTGGTGTAGGGTTTGATAGAAGCAGAGTAACAAGAAACTTTGCAGGACAATTAGTATACGGTGATACCAACAAGCCTATTGAAATTCAAAACATACAATTTCCTAATACAATTGATGACAATGAAAGAGTTCAAACAGCAGGCCTAGTTAACTTTATTGCAAATTACCTATACAACAATGTTACAAAAAGTTTTACTTCTTATGTTGAAAGTGTAAATGCAATAGATAACAAAATAGGTCTACGAGTAGGCGGCTATACAAACAAAGATAAATTTAATCTTTTGTTAGACAGTAGATCACCTTTTAATCAAACTAATGTTTTTGTTCCTACAGAAGATTATAAAGTATTTTTAAATAAAAGCACCGCAACTGAAGTAGTATCTTATAGTGGTATTATTATAGAAAAAATATCTTCTGGATTTGTAGTACGAGGATATGATAAATTTGATCCTGTATTTAAAATTTACCAGCCTATTAAAACTAATAAAGATCCTGTGATCAAAGAAGGCGGCACTAGTGAAACTTTTGCAGAATGGGATAGTGAAAAACTATATCTAGCAGGAAACTTAGTTAGATACGAAGGAAGGTTTTATAGAGCTAGAGAAGATCATACCAGTGGACAAACTTTTGACGGCAATCTGTTTGTAGAAATTGCAGAAGTACCAACAGTTGGCGGCGTAAGTGCAGTTATTCCTAAATCATTTAGCACAGAAATTAGTTATGTAAACTATGGTACAACATATAATACTATTCAAGAAGTAATAGACTTTATCGCAGGCTATGAACATCATTTAATAAAAACAGGATTTATTTTTGAAACATTTAGTCCTGAATTAGAAACAGTTCAAAACTGGCGCATGAGTATGAAGGACTTCTTATTCTGGACCACACAGAACTGGCAGGAAAACAGTGTCATAACACTAAGCCCTGCTGCTGAAACGCTAAAGTTTTATAAAGAAGACTATATTGTAGACAACATCTTTAACGAGTTGTATGCAAGTATTCCTTTGAATAGTTCAGGAAAAATGATTAATCCTGCTAATCTTTCTTATAGTAGAATTGAAAAAGAATTTATTCTGCAACCCAAAGATACACTGGAAGGTATTTTCTTTTCTAAATTACCATTAACACAAAAAGAACACATTGTACTGTTAAACAACGAAACTGTGTTTAAGGATATTATTTACAATCCTGTACAAGGATATAGACAGAAGCGTATTAATGTTTTAGGATACAGATCGAGCAACTGGGACGGTAGTATTAATGTTCCAGGATTTATAATCGACGATGTCACAATCTACAACTGGGAAGAAAACACAGATTATCGCATTGGTGATATTGTAAAGTTTAAGAAAGACTTTTATGTTGCGCTAGAAAATGTTCCCGGTACAACTGAGTTAGAACTTAAAAACTGGGCAGTGCTAGACAGCAAGCCAGAATCAAAAATGTCTCCAAATCTTGAGTATAAAATAAATCAGTTTGCAGACTTTTATGATTTAGATACAGATAATTTTGATGTAGAACAGCAGCGTATTGCACAGCATCTAATCGGATATCAAAAAAGATCTTTCTTACAAAATATTATCAAAGATGATGTAAGTCAGTACAAATTCTACCAAGGATATATCCAAGAAAAAGGTACTAAGAATTCTCTAACTAAATTGTTTGATGCACTAAGCAATTCAGAACAAGACAGTCTAGAGTTTTACGAAGAGTGGGCATTGCGTACAGGCTCGTATGGAGCAATAGACGGAATACAAGAACTTGAATATATTCTAGATGAAAGTAAGTTTAGACTAACACCGCAACCGATTGAAATTACAACTCAGATATCTGATCAAAGTCTTGATTTGATATATAGACAATCGTTAAACGATGCTTACCTAACGCCTGAAGATTATAATACTAATAATGCATTTCCTTCTTCTACAAATGTAAAGGAAATTTTACCATCTGCCGGATATGTTAACAGTGATGATGTAGATTATGAACTTGCAACCTACACAGATTTAACTTCGCTAACTGCTACTGAGCTAGAACAAGGTGACTATTTTTGGATAGGCAATGTAAATAATGATTGGGATGTTTTTGAACTAGTAAACACAGACCTAATACCTACTATAACAACAGAAGGCACACAGTCAAAACTAACATTTAACAAAGCACATGATCTGTCACTGGGTGATATCTTCATTATTGCTAGTGAAAATTCTAGTGAAGATGTTTTTAGAACTGTTTTAAAAATTGAAAATGATGCTGTATATGTTGCTAGCACTACTGATAATTTTGATCAAGAACTAGCAACAATTGTACCAATTCGAAAATTTGAATCAAGGCGTTATGCTGATATTACTGAGTTATCAGCTGCAATTAACAAAAATCTAAACACTACTAGAGTATGGGTAGACACTACTTCGTCTAATTGGGGCGTATACGAGAAACAAAACTCTGTACAAGACCTAGTTTATAATCGTAATGCAAGTGATAAGTCAAGCGGATGGTATACAGATTTTGATGTAAATTCTAGAAATACCTTACTTGTTGTAGGCGACAGTGACGAAAATACTGTTACTTTACACAACAGAGGTACAGATAGTATAGGCTTTATACAAGAAGGGGTTATTAAACAAACAGACGGACTTGCAGACACACAAGGATTTGGTAATAGCGTTGCAGTTTCAAAAGACGGAAAGTATATTGCAATCGGAAGTCCGTCGGCTACAAATATTAAAACTAAATTCGCAGGCGACTGGACAGAAACAGAAAGCTATAATGTTACTGATGTAGTAAAACATAACAACAGTTATTGGACAGCTACTCAAACTGTGTTGGCCAAAGAAGATGATCAACCATTTAACAGCTATCATGCGTATCCGTTAATACAGGATGATCTATCAGATAGTACCACACCTAATATATTGTTAGCAGGTAACTATCCGCTAACTAATACAATAGCTGACCACTTTTTAATTCGCGCAACTGAAGCTGAGTACAAAGCTGTACCTATAAACAGTGAATTAAAACTAAACTGGAATAGATACAGTGTTAGTTACATTAACCCGTTGATCCAAGTCAACCCATTTGAAGGTACAGTTGGCGGCCTAGACTATACATGGTTAACTGGGCGTCATGCAATTGTAGACAAAGTAGATTATATATTTAAAGTTGACTTTGCTCTAATCACTCCTGTAGTAGGCGACATAATACAAACTGACACAGGCCAAGGCGAAATAAACTATATCTATTCGCAGGGTAACGGGTTTGTTGTTTACTTGAAAAATACTAGCGGATCGTTTACACAAACAGGAACTTTCAAAACTCCTTTAGAAATTGAAATTGGTGAGTACACTCTAGAAGCACCGACAGACAGTCATAGTTCGCTTGGCGGCTATTGGATGATTAGTACTGATAGTATTAATCCTGTTGGTGTGCAGTTTAGAGATGTAGTAGTTGACAACAATCCTGGACTTATAGTTGTAGATATTTTAAAATACGAAAATGGGTTAGTTGATAGTAGAACTGCTGCATCTTATTATAGCATTGGCGAAGACATTGGCACAACTGGCCAAATACAGTCCGGCAATGACAAAATAAGTTTGATTGGTAGATTTGAAGCTCCGGATCCTACATTCCCAGTTCCAGCAGGCTATGAATTTTCTAACAAATGGTTTGTAAGACTAGGCCCAACTGCTCCAAACTACACACTGATAGGACAAGCAATTAACTTACAAGAAAACACTTTCTTACAAAATGTAAGTTGGAATGAATTTGGAATAGTTAATGATTTAAATGATCCTATTTTTAATAACACTCATACTGTTACTGATTATGTAGATGGGTATTTAAAAGTACAACTACAAGCTGACCAAGTAGGATTACATAACTTTGAAAGAGGAGACCAAATTGAAATAGTTGACTCGGGTGCTATATTAACAGTTTGGCACGCTAGTCTTGATCTAGGAACTCAAGAACAAACATTGTTTGTAAACTGGGATCAAAGCTCACCTAGCTTTAACCTAGCATTAGGATCGTTATTTGGCGACAGTTCATCTATTATTAGAAAGCGTTCAGGAGAAGTAGACAGAACTGCTGGGTTCTTAGTTGAGTCGAGTGTGTACAATGCACAAGTAAACGGTGCATCTAATAATCTTTCAAAACTAATTGTATTCGATAGCAGAGAACATGTAGTAGATCCTGCAAACGCATTAACTTTTGATTTACCGCCAAATCTTACATCTAATGAATTTATAGAAAATTATGAATATTGGGTTGTTCCTACACAGTTAACACAAATAGGTGCAGACAGACCTGCTCAAGAACCTACCCCATTTAATCAAAACTGGAAATTTACTTCTAAGTTGTCAGTAGAAGCAACTGGCACAAGTGGCGCACATACAAATACTGGATTTGTAAGTATCTATGAAAGACTTGAACCAAATGTTTATTCTGTTGCATCTAGATTTGTTTTACCATATGATTTTGATAATTTTGGAGAACAATTAAAGTTTACTAATGTAAATGGTGTTGATATACTGCTAGCAAAAGCAGACGATCAAATTGTTTTTGTTAAAAACGGAACAGAAGGTGATGTTACTTATGATTGGGAATTAAGTTTAGACCCCAACTTTAGAGGTGAGTTTGATTCAACAGCAACATACTACACTGGCGATATAGTTATTCAGACATCCAAACTTTATCAAGCACAAACAGTAAGTACAGGAGCGTTTGATATTTCTAACTGGCTAGAAATTGATAATGATATTGACTATACAGGGTATATTCCTAAAACAAACACAGTAGGCAGTGATAGTAGATTTACAGGGTTTACTAATTTCGGTTCTAAATATGAAGTTAGCGATAATGGACAAGTACTAGCAGTGTATGCAGAAAATGCAGGCGACGACGATGTTACTATCTATAGATATACAAACAACAGTTATAGATTTAGTGATACTATTTCAATTGTTGATACTGCTGTTAACGACGGCGAGTACCTGCATAGTTTTGCACTATCAGCAGATGGTAAAAGAATTGCAATAGGTTCCTACAAAGAAGATACTGAAAACGGCTACGATAGTGGATTTGTAAAAGTATACAATTACAACACAACTGCACAAGAATGGCAACTAGCACATACTCTATTAAGTCCTCAAAAGGATGATGCTGAACAATTTGGCTTTGATGTAGCATTTATAGGAAACAACATTGCTGTTTCTAGCTTATTTGGCAATAAAGAAACTGTTAGGTCGTTTAGTGATGGTACAATATTTGATGGCGGATTTACTAGATTTGTAGAAAACGCTTATGACATTGGACAAGTTTATGTATTTGAAGAAGTGGCTGGAAATTATCTATACAGTTATGAAATAGATTTGTCAACTAATATAAGCAAAGAAATTCGCACTAACAAAGCACACTTGTATGGTATTGATAGATCTAGCACAACACCTGTGTTTAGTGATATTAGAATTATAGGTACAAGTTGGACTAAAGTTAGAGAACAACTACCAGTTGTACAAGTCAACAAGTTTAAAGGACCATTTATATACGACAAGGCTCAAAATGAGTTTATTAGTAATTTGGAAATTATTGATCCGCTACAGGGAAAAATTTCTGGAGTTGCAGAACAAGAACTACGATACAAGTCTAAATGGGACCCGGCAATCTATACTAATGTTTCAGAAGACGAAACACTAATCCAGGATAGCTTTAAATCTTGGGGTCCATTACAAGTAGGACAACTTTGGTGGGATATTACTAATGCAAGATTTAAAAATGCATATCAAGGAACTTCTACATACCAAGCAAATAACTGGAACACTTTATTTACAGGTGCAAGTATTGACATTTACGAATGGGTAGAATCAGATCTAACACCTGAATCATGGGATGAAATTGCAGACACTGAAGAAGGTTTAATCAAAGCTATTAGTGGACAGGTTAAAAATGGTTATGATACTTATGTAAGTAAAAAAGTATTTGATAGTGTAAAACAAACTTTTAAAAACAAATACTACTTCTGGGTTAAAAACAAAAAGACTATTCCTAATGTACAAGAGCGTGTTACATCAGCATTTGATGTTGCTCAGTTTATTGCTGATCCTAGAGGTCTAGGAATTAAATTTATAGAACTACATTCACCAAATAGATATGTAGTTAACAACATGGCTAAGTTTATCAAAGGTAAAGATACTGTTGTTAACTTTACATGGTGGACAATTGATAACCAAGAACAAAACATTCATAATCAATACCAGCTACTTAGTGACGGGTTGTATACAAGCAAACCTTATCCGCAGTTGACTGAAAAGTGGTTTGATAGTTTAATTGGATTTGACAAAAATCTCAAAGAAGTGCCTGATCCAAATTTATCGCCAAAACTAAAATACGGGACACTTTCGAGACCGAGACAAAGTTGGTTTATTAATAGACTAGAAGCACTTAAAATTGTAATTGAAAGAGCAAACCTAGCTCTTAGCAAAAAGATTATTGTTGACGACTATGACATTTCTAAACTAAAAGAATTAGATCAAGAACCTAGTGCAAGTGACAGATTGTATGATCATATAGTAGATGCAGATATTGATTTACAGTTTATCGGTACAAACAAATTTGTACAAGCAGTGCTTGAGCCTGTTTTTGAAAATGGCAAACTAGACAGCGTTAACATTGTTGAAGCTGGAAACGGATATATTGATCCGTCATTTGTTGATGGCGATAGCGTTAGAAAAGGTCCAAAGATTAGTGTTGTTGGTACAGGAACAGGCGCAGAAGCTGAATGTACAATTAATGCACAAGGCAAAATTATAAGTGTTAGAGTAATATCTGAAGGATTAGGATATGATTCTAATTCTTATATTGATGTAAGAGGATTAACAGCACTAATTCGTAATGATATTACTATTAATAATAAATGGGCACTAGCGCAGTATAATAGTAATTTAAAATTATGGGAAAGAAAAACTACTCAAAATTATGATGTTACTTTATATTGGGATTATGTAGATTGGTTTGCACCAACATACAATCAATTTACTGAAGCAGACTTTATAATTGAATATCCATATCAGCTAGAACAACTGGATGATACTATAGGCAGTATTGTAAAGATTAATAACACAGGTAACGACGAATGGCTGCTACTGAAAAAAGTAGATGATCAGTTTGCAGTTGATTACAGTGTTAATTATGAAACTGTAGGTCGACAAAACGGAACAGTTAAAATTGATAAAGGCTTGTATGACTTTGCAGACACTATCAGCGGCTTTGACGGCTATAGCTATGATACTACAATATATGACGGAGTACCAGTTAAAGAAACAAGAATTATTCTAGAAACTATTTTTGATAATATTTTTGTTGACGAATTAGAATACGAGTACAACCAAACTTTTATTGCTTCTCTAAGATACATTCTAAGTGAAGGACAAAAGCCAGACTGGTTATTTAAAACTAGCTTTGTAAAAGCAAAACATAACTTCGGCGAACTAGAACAGAAAGTGCATTTCCAAAATGACAATCTAGAAAGTTATGAAGATTATGTAAACGAAGTTAAACCGTTTAAAACAACACTAAGAGAATATGTAAGCAGCTACGAAAAAGTAGAAAACAGTAGATCTCAAATTACCGACTTTGATCTAATGCCTTGGTATGATGAAGCCAAAGGAAAGATATCACCAAAAACTGCATATATACAAAACGGTTCATTGGTACTACTCGACGGCGAGCAAGAACCTTGGAAGTCATGGTTTGATAACGCAACATATTATGTTGATGAAATTCAAATAAGCAATAGAGGTACTGGATTTGTTAACGCACCTCTTATAGATTTACAAGGCGGTGGTGGTACCGGTGCAAAGGCAGTTGCTTATGTAAGCAGCGGAAAAATAACTACTATTGAAGTAACGCATCCTGGTTCAGGATATACTAGTGCGCCTACAGTAGTGTTTGTAGGAAACCAAGAAGAAGGCAGTGTACCTGCCACTGCCACTGCTATTATAAAGAATGATACAATTCGTAAAACACACACTACTATTAAGTTTGATAGAATAAGTGGTCAAGCAAAGTATTTAGATTTATCTAAAACAGAAACATTTACAAGTACTACTAATCAGCAAATGTTTACTTTAACTTGGCCAATGGATCTAAATGTTTCAAATATTGAAGTAACAGTAGACGGCGAAGAAGCACTACAAAGTGAATACACATTTAACAACAAAGTTGATGCAAACTTTAATGATTATACAATCTATAAAGGATATATTAACTTTACTGATCCTCTAATCATAGGCAAGACAGTATCTGTTAAATATTCAATTGATCCTGCGTTTCTTTCAGCAGCAGATAGAATACAAAATCTCTATAAGCCAGTTGCTGGCATGCCGGGCTTTACACAAAACGCAGACGGTACTGATAACTTAAACCAAATGCTAGACGGAATAGACTACGGCGGCGTTGAAATTACAAGTTTTGATTTTGACACAGAAGCTGGGTGGGATGCAGACGAATGGTATTCAAGTGCCTGGGACACATTCAGCGGAACATTTGAAGATGAGATTATAAGATTCGATGGTACTACTACTTTAGAATTAACTACAGCTTTAGAGTCCGGTATAGTTTATAATGTTTATATAAACAATGTAAAAGTTGATGATCCTGATTTTGGAACACCGCAACAAACTAACAATGATGCTATACTACAAAGCATTACAGGCGACGGAGTAACTACACAGATTGATGCTAGTACCTGGGGTCTTACACAAGGCGATATCATTGCTGTAAGAAAAATCACCAGTGACGGTACATTCTTACCAGACGGTGACAGTTACGACTCGCAGCTTTCCGGTGGCACATTTACATACGGAAACGCAGCAGGTATAGCAGCAGGCGAAATTATTATCGACGGCGACGGCTTTGTTACACCAACTACTTCTAAGAGCACAGACGAACATGTTCCAGGACAGATGTTAGATACTGTTGACATCAAAGTCTATGACCGTATAGGAACAGGACAAGGTGTAATAGTTACTAGAACACATTACTTTGACGGTGATGTAGAATATGCAACATTGAATACACTGAATAGTCAGCTAACAAGTTTACAAACAAACTACACTACTCAAGAAACTACACTAGAATCTTTAAACAGTCAACTAGATTCTCTTAATAGCGAACTAGAAGTGTTAGAAGACAACCTTGCTGCTGCAATATTATTAAGAGATCAAAATGATCTTACACAAAGTGCGTATCTAAGTTTAGTTGCACAAGTTGACAATCTGCAATCTCAGATTGATGCTAAAAATGCTGAAATATCTAGTTTACAATCTCAACTTAGTGCAAAACAAGCAGAACTTAATACTATAAATGCAAACTTAACAACACAGCAGCAAACACTGTCAACACTAGAAGGTGAGCTAAGTACTCTAAACAGTGATCTGACAAGTTTACAGCAACAGTTAACATCTGCACAAAACGATCTGCAGAACTATCTACCTAGTGACCCGGAGTATTCTGCACTACAAGCAGAAATATTATCTCTACAAAGTCAAATACCTTCAGTACAGAGTCAGATATCTAGCAAACAGAGTCAAATTGCAAGTGTGCAATCTCAAATACAATCACTAGAATCGCAGCAATCATCTGTACAGTCTCAGATATCATCCTTACAAAGTCAAATACAAGGCATAACAAGTGAAATATCATCATTGACTAGTCAGAGGACAGCAGTCGAAGGACAAATTTCCAATTATGAATTTGATTATCAACAATATGTTAATGCAGTAAATGCAGCACAATCTCAAGTAAACAACAAACAATCTGAAATATCTGCAAAACAGGCTCAGATTTCGACACAAACAACTGCGGTATTAAATATTCAAAATGCAATTGTCGACAAGCAAGCAGAAATTGTAGTTGCACAAACTGAAATTGATGCATTAAATGTTGCACTAGATATTGGATACACTCCGGTAAAAGAAGAAAGTCTAATTGTAAGATTAACCAATAATGAGTATTCTAACAAAGTTTTGGACTCTAGTGATTACACTATTGATTATGTTAATAAAACAGTTACGCTCAATACTACTCCGCCTAAAAACACAATTATTACTACTCTAGTAATAGGGTCAAATGGCTCTGGCATACTAGACAGCGGCACATTTGTAGGTGACGGTAGTACAACACAATTCTTAACAACATTAACCTATACTGAAGGCACAAGCGCATTTGTTACTGTTGATGGTAAAAAATTAAGTGTGTTACTATCTGAAGGTGATGTATCGGGTGTAAGACTTCTACAAAGCACAGAAGAATACGAGTATGAAAATGCATTTATACTTGATTTTGGACAAGCGCCTGCTGCGGGAAGTTTAATCAACTATACAATTTATGGACAAGAAACACAAACATTTAGTGAAATTACAATTGATAAATTTACTGGAGACGGCAGTACAATAGACTTTACGCTATCGCAACAGCCGTTTACTAGTGTTCCTGTAGATACAAAAGTATTGGTTCTTAAAAATAACAGTATTTTAGATACAGGATATAACACATTGTTTACTGCAACAGCAGATAGATTTAACGCAATAAGCGAATTTGCTATTCCATACTTTAGTAAAACTCCTGAAGAAATTGAAGTTTACATAAACGGTGAGTTGCAAACACATACAGTAAGTTATAGATGGTATACTGAAAATAGCACAGTTGAATTGTTTGACGGTTTCTATAGTGTAGGAGACAGTGTTGAAGTTTACACTGTAAACAAGAACTATAGAATTACTGACGGGGTATTACGCCTTACAGAAGTTCCAGCAAGTAATGATTTGATTAATGTTTACCAATTTAGCGAGCATGACATATTAGATGTTAAGCGTTCAACAACTACAAGTCTAAAAAGGCAAACTTTAGTTGTAGGTACAGAAGACTGGAAAACATATAGTCAAAGTAGTTTAGGTATTATAGAACTAGGATCTCCAGTTCTCAACGAAGCGTATGTTTGGGTAGCACTAAATGGAGAGCTTCTAAGCCCAACAACAGATTATGGGCTAGTTGACGGCAACGAGCTAGTTAAAATTTACAAGAAAATCAACAACGGTGACGAGATTGATATAGTACATTTTAGTGGATCAGTAAATGTAGAAAGATTTGCTTACAAAATCTTTAAAGATATTCTTAATAGAACACACTACAAGAGAATTAACAAGGCTACTGAAACTGTATTAGATCAACCATTAAATGTTACAGATTTAAGAATCTATGTAACAGACGGAAGTGTCCTAGATGAACCTAACAAGACTCTAAATTTACCAGGTGTAATTTTTATCGACGGCGAAAGAATCGAATACTTTGTCAAAGAAGATAATGTATTGAGACAGGTCAGACGCGGCACACTAGGCACAGGTGTAAATAACACTGTTCCTGCAGGCACAACTGTAAGTAATCAAGGTCGAGGCGAAACTATTCCTTACAACGATAAAACAATTGTACAAGAATTTACCGGCGACGGTTTAACCAGTGACTTTGAATTAGACTTTTCAGCTCAGTACGGAGTTAATCAGTTTGAAGTATTTGTAGGTGGCAAGCGTTTGAGAAAAACAGAATTATCTAAGTATAACTTTAACATTGCACAAACAAGTCCAGAAGCAGATGAAATTCTTCCACCGGAGTTTAGTGTACACGGTTCGCAAGACAATATACTAAGACTGTTAAATGTGCCAGAAGATGGTTTAACAATAAAAGTTGTAAGAAAAGTAGGCGTCCAGTGGAGACAAGAAGGAGTTTCTATGGTAGATAGTAAAACTAGAATATCATCTTTCTTACGAGATGCAACATCCGGTTTGCCCGAATAAATACATATGTTAGTTGAAAGAGAGACTTATAATGCTAAATGATAAACACGGTGTAATGGTTCAAGGCCATATTAAGATTCACGATCCAGAATCGGGCGAAACTATTATTGACAAGCGTAATGCTATCCATTACGAAAATATGAGTATAGCACTTGCTGAAAGTATTGCAAATCAGGGAAGTGGTTTTGTTTGGAGTATGGATTTTGGCAACGGCGGCACTAACTTAGATCCTAGCGGTGTTATTACATACTTAACACCAAACAGCACAGGAACAAATGCAAGTCTCTATAATAAAACATTTAGTAAAGTAGTTGCAGATAGTCCGTCAAACACTGATAAAGTACGCAACAAAATTGAAACACGCCATGTAAACGGTACAAATTACACAGATGTCTTTATTACTTGCTTATTAGATTACGGCGAGCCAGAAGGACAAGATGCATTTGACACAACTGACAACAATGATAGCTTATATGTATTTGATGAATTAGGATTGCGTAGTTATTCTAATACAGGTGAGGGCAAACTTATTACACATGTAATTTTTCACCCTGTACAAAAATCTCTTAACAGACTAATTCAAATTGATTATACAGTAAGAATCCAAAGTTTAACAGGATTTAATGAGGGATAATAGATGCCATATACAATAAAACATACTGACGAACCGGCTAACGGATCTATTACGGTAGAAGATAGAACAATTGACGAAACTACAAGTCTCGGGTTCCCCGGAAAGAATGTTACAGCATATGGCACAGTAATTGGCGAAAACTTTTTACATCTATTAGAAAATTTTGCTGCACCAAATGCTCCTCGTAATCCTGTTGCAGGACAACTTTGGTACGACACTACGCCGGGCCAAGAACAGCTTTATGTATATGATAGTAGTTTAAATCCAGTTGCAGCCGGTGGTGTCAAAAAAAGTACAGCAGAACCTGCTGCAAGTAATAGTTTAATCGGTGACCTTTGGGTTAACACCAACAGTCAACAGCTTTATCTATACACTGGCAGTAATTGGTTACTAGTAGGTCCTGAGTTTAGTCAAGGACTGAGTACAGGATTTAAAATCCAAGAAGTTGTAGGTAAAGATAATTTTACCTACACCGTTATGGTTATTGAAGTTAAAGCAAAACCAGTAGTAATTATTAGTTCAAATAGTTTTGAACCTAAAGCAGCTATTGCAGGATTTGCTACAATTGAGCCAGGAATAAATCTAAGTACAAACGACATAAACAGTCAAGGTATTGCACAATATAATGGACCATCTAATACTGCGTCAAATCTACTAGTCGGAAACACAACAGTGCCTAGCACAAGATTTGTTCGTAACGATACAGAAAACACACTTGAAAAAGTATTAAAAATTAGAAACAACAACGGCCTAAAGTTAGGCGAAGGACAAAACTTTAATCTAACAGTTGACGGTGCTAGCGGTAGTATTACAAATACTAACGAATCTAGCAGTATAGATATAAGATTAAATGTAGGAACAGGTATTGCTCCAGTAGTGCGTGTAAACGCAGATAAGACTGTGGGAATTAATAAAACAGATCCGCAAGAAACATTGGATGTAAACGGTAATATAAAAACAAACCAAAAGTTATTGATATCAGGTACCGAAGATGCTACATCAATAACTACCGGTAGTTTACAGACATCAGGTGGAATAAATGTATCCAAAGGACTTTATGTCCAAGGAAACACAAAGCTAATAGGCGAAACAACAGTTACTAGTAGTTTATTGCCGGCTACAAATAATACTGCCAATTTAGGAAGTAATACAAACAATTTTGGATCAGTATATGCTTCTACATTTTATGGTAACTTGGTAGGTAACATTAGTGGTACAGTTACAGGACAAATGAATGGACCTGCTACTTCTCTAGTTAGTCCAACTGTGTTTAGTTTAACAGGCGATGTCTCAAGTAACAGTATTAGTTTTAATGGACAACAAACAGGCGGCGTAGCAACATTTACAACACAAATTGATAATGGATTTATTAATAATAAAACAGAAGCAACAACTATTTCACCTTCAGACGAGTTACTGATAAATCAACCCGATGATGTTAATGAACCATTAAAGAAAGTAACTCACGCAGCATTGCTTTCAAGTATTCCAAAAATGCCACCGGGTATAATTATGCCTTATGCTGGCGATACAGATCCTGATCCTACTGCATTGGGCGGTGGCGTATGGTTACTATGTGACGGCAGAGAAGTACTAATAAGTGCGTACCCAACATTATATGCAACAATCGGAAGTAAGTTTAAAGGTGTAACAGCACCAGCACACTTCGGACTACCGGATATGAGAGGCCGTGTGCCAATGGGTGCAGATAATATGGGAGGCACAAGTGCTAACCGTGTTACTGCTGCTGAAGCTGACATTGTAGGTAATGCAGCAGGTAATGAGACACACAATATTATACAGTCAGAATTACCTGATCACACACATGATTTATACAATGACACAAACAATAGACAATATTATGCAGCAAGAACAACGCCCGAAAGTGCAACTACAGGGACAGTAAGTGTACCTACTCCTGCAGGAAGCGCAGAAACATCCAGTGCTATATTAGATGTTGGCGGAATTAAAGATTATAATACCCAATCACCTATGGATATTATGAGTCCTTACTTGACTGTTAACTACATAATCTACACAGGTAAGGATGTAACATGAGTTATAAGATAAACAAAACAGACGGTACATTATTAATAGATTTAATTGACGGTGTTCAAAATACTAGTGTAACTGATATAACCCTCATAGGAAAAAACAGTACTGGCTTTGGTGAAGCATTTAACGAGAACTTTGTTAAAATTCTAGAAAACTTTGCAGCAACTAATGCTCCAGCAAGCCCTCTAGAAGGCCAGTTATGGTTTGATACCACTACTGACACTCTTAAGGTATTTGACGGCGACGACTTTAAAAACGCCGGCGGTGCATATGTAGAGGCGTCTCAGCCTAGTATGGCACAAGGCGACTTATGGTACAATACAACTAGAAAACAAATATACACATACGACGGAGACAACTTACAATTAGTAGGACCGTTATATACAGGAACACAAGGAATAACTGGTAGTATTCCAGATACTATTGTAGATGTGCAAGGGTTCGAAAGAAGTGTAGTAAAACACTTTATAGCAGGAACATTATTAGGCATTGAATCTAATCTCGAATTTAAAATTGCAAGTACTAATCAAGATGATGTTATTGAAGGTCTTGAAACAGATATTGACAATAATCGAATTGTTAAACGAGGTTTTACAATACTAGACGATGATTATAAAATTAGGGGCACTGTTACTGATGCCGACGGCGTTGGCGGAGTTGACATTACAAAACTTGTAAGAACAGATGTTACAAGCACAATTGACGCAAATTTAATTATTCGCGGAAGTGATGGTCTAAAGTATAGTAGTGTACATAAACAAAATTACGAAAACACTAACTTTGTCTACAGAAACTTAGTGCCAAATGATGATTTAAGTATTAAAGTAATCGGCGCTGCTACCGGAACAAATGAAACAGACGCTATTAAGATTGATTCGAGTAATGCATTTGTTGGCATTTACAATAGCAGTCCTGAGGCAATGCTGCACATAGGTAGTAGCTCATTGCCAGGAAATTTAATAGTTGAAGGTGATCTTACAGTCAAAGGCAGTAATACTTATATTGAGTCAACTACTCTCAAAGTACAAGATAAAACTATAGAACTAGGTATCCTAGAAGATAGTACAACTGCAAACAACATTGCAATAGACGGCGCGGGAATTGTTGTACAGTCACTAGAGGGAAGTAAAGATCTTACTTGGGAAAATGCCACAGGAGCATGGACTAGTAATCAAGACTTTAACTTGACTGCAACAAAGCAATATAAAATTAATAACAACACTGTTTTAACAGAAACTGAATTAGGCAGTAGTGTAACAAGTGCCCCGGGTCTTGAAACACTAGGAACACTTACAACATTTGGAACACAGTTTTTAACAATTACAGGCACTACAATTAGTGCATCAAACGGACAGCATCTTAACTTAGCACCCGCAGGAGATGTAGTTGTAAACACTAGTATTGTAAGAGGCGTAGTAGACGGAAACACAGACGATAGTGTTACTACAAAAGGATATGTAGATACTGAAACTGACAAAACAGACCTAGGGTTTTCTATGGATGCTACTGGTTTAGGTAACACAGCTATTGCAGCATACTTAAACACAATGTTTCCAGATAATGCCGCAGGTAGATTGTGCAGAGTATTAGCAACAACTTATACATACACAGGAACAACTGATGTTGAAAGTTCAAAAACAATTACCTCAGTATCGGTAGACAGAGCCGGCGGTAGTGAAAACCAAAGTGTTGTACAAAACATTGAGTTTACTGATGCAGTAACAAGTGTAACTGTTACTCCGACTAGAGTAGTAAAAACATTTGTTTGGTCCGGAGCTGCTTGGCTATTCCAAGCATAAACAAAATAAAGATAAATATGTATAGTACACGGGGTATATATAATGGCATATCAAATTGATAATTTTAGAGGGCAGTTTTTAACCACTGTCGAAGACGGTACAATTAATAACGCTACCGATCTTAAACTAGTTGGTAAAAACTACGCTGGATACGGCGAAATACAAAATGAAAATTTTGTACATTTATTAGAAAATTTTGCTAGCGGACAAGCACCTGGTAAACCTATACAAGGACAAATTTGGTTCGATGCAACAGATGGATCCGAAAAACTTAAATTTTACGATGGAACATCTTGGAGAACAGCAGGCGGATCTACATCAAGTGGTACTGCACCTACTGGTCTTGTTGAAGGCGATTTTTGGTGGGATACGACAAATGAACAATTGTATGCAAAAGGTACAGACGGTTATGTACTAGTAGGACCTCAAAGCACAGGAAGCGGCAATATTACACAGATGCGCAGTATTGAGCTTAATGATAATGCTACTCCTAGTCGTGTACACAGTGTAATTGCAGCTACAGTAGATGATGTTGTAATTTATATTGTAAGTGCAGATACATTTACTATTTCTACAGCAGACGCTATACCCGGGTTTGATGTTGTTAGACAAGGACTTACTCTAGTAGATACAACTAATGCCACTGGCGGTGTAACAAGTTCGGCGATGAGATATCACGGTACTGCTACAAATGCAGACAAGCTAGGTGGAACGCCGGCAAGTGAATACTTAACTAGCTTAAACGCAGCATTTACACAGAATGTTGAATTTGCCGACCCCGGATTAACTGTTGGCGACGATAACGATCTTGTAATTGATGTTGACGGGTCTGAAGTAAGAATCAAACAAAACACAGGCGATAAGATTTGTTTTTATGTAAACAACAGCGGCACAATTGAAAAAGTAGCATGTATACATCCTGATTCAATTCAACCTGCGACTGCAACCAAAACATTAGGAGCATTAAACAACCCGTGGGATGTTGTATATGCTGATACATTTGACGGCAATGCTACAAGTGCTACAGGAGTAAAACTAACAGGGAACATATATTATCCAGACTTTACCGATGTTCCAAATACAGTAGCACTAAGAGACGCAAACGGAGATATCGAAGCACGCAGATTTATAGGTATTGCTACAAGTGCGCAGTATGCTGACCTTGCTGAAAAGTATACTACTGAAGAAGAACATCCAGTAGGAACAGTAATGGCTGTTGGCGGCGATGCAGAAACAAGACCTGCAAAGGTAAGCGATTTTGTAGTCGGTGTTGTATCTGAAAAGCCTGCATATTTGATGAACGCAGACGCAGACGGTCAAGCTCTAGCACTTAAAGGCAGAGTTCCGGTAAGAGTAACTGGTCCTATTTCTAAAGGCATGGCAGTATATGCCTGGCAAGATGGTATTGCATCTACAATTGCATCTAACGGACTTGTTGGCGTTGCACTAGAGTCAAGCGAAGACACAGGCGAAAAATTAATCGAGTGTGTTCTAAAGGTATAAATAACTAACAAGTAAAAGAGGACAAGCGAATGGGAACCGTAAGTGTAGGTGACGTAATTACAGCAGCTCAGTATAATGATCTGCAAACTAGAATTCAAAAAGTTTTAGGCAACGGCGCCGGTGACTACGGTTATGGACAAAGTATAGCAGCAATAAGTGTTCCTGTTGCTAAAACTATCGAAGCTTCAGACATGAATGAACTATATGCTGATATAGTCGATGCTAAAGCACACCAAGACGGCAGTGTTCCAACTACTATTTCACAAATAACAGCTACAAATATTATTGGTGCAGACGCAAGTACTACTCCAAACGAAACCATAAAAGGTCATAACGACTATAACACAGTTGTAGGTCAAGCTGAAACAAATAGACTTTTAGCTGCATCCGGACAAATGAGTATTGAAAGCAAGATATCAAGTGTTCGTTCTAGTAACTGGGGTAATAACCCTGATGTTATTCAACACACTGTGTCAGTTGCATTTCCAGGTGGGCAAGTTACAAAAACAACAGGTGGTGCAAATCATACTGCTAGTGGTGCAGATCACATGCGTTATTTCTTTAATGCTGGCGGTGAAATTCGTTTTAGTGCATCTTTTGCAGGCGGAAGCGGAGCAAAGTACAACGACTGGAATAGTATGGTAACTAATATGGGTACTATTAAGTTTGGCCGCACTGCAACTACTGCAACCGGAACAGGCACTACATCAACTGTAGGGTATCTAGATTTAACAACTTCGTATCAGCAGATATTTAGAAAAACAGGCAGTGGCGTATATGCTGAAAATGATTATATCGTTGAAGCTAGATTAGTAGGTACTGACACTATACAGTTTAGAATTTCTTTTAGAGATGATGACAGTGGCGACCAAACAGGATTAGGACCAGCAGTTGACGAAAATGTAGGTAGTACACTAACAAGTACAGTAAGTCAATATAGAGCAACTGGTTCTTATGTATCAGTTCCTACACCAACTTACACTAACAATACAACTTTACAATAAGTTCAAATATTCCTTGACAAAATAATATAACGGTTATATACTAGTGCTAACTATAGGAGCATATGTATGGACCAGCGACTTGAAAAAGCATTAAACTTTTCTAATTACATGGTTACTCTTAACAATCAAAAAAGAGTACTATCAGAACAATTCAAACAAGATATTATACACTATTACAACGGCGGCCAGTTTACTGTTACGCAGGAACTAATAAGTTTCTGTCATACTCTTGTGTCGTTAGAGCAATCTAGAATTGTACTGGTTGACGATAATAATATTCCAGTTGAAATAGCAGACCTTAGTGCATTTTTAGATGATGTGTTATCAAAGTATTTTGAAGCATCTAACACTTATCTTAACGAATATACAAAACTAAAGTCCAATAGATCAGTGGAGGGTATTCTTGAGTAAAGGTGTTTTAACGTTTGCTAGGAATAATTCGCAAGTTGACTATCTCAAACAGGCAATTTTTCTTGCGAAACGAGTACGCAAATATTTAAATTTGCCTACTACAGTAGCAACTGATAGTGTTGACTATCTTGCAGAAGCATACCCAAATTATAAAGAAGTATTTGATACAGTGATAGAATTAGACTGGACCGATACGCACAGTCTTAAAAGATACTATGACGGCAGTATTACACAAAAACGCTTAGAATTTAAAAATGATTCGAGGTGTCTAGCGTTTGATATTAGTCCATACGACGAAACTATACTACTAGATACAGACTTTATTATTGCAGATGATGTTTTAAAAAATTGTTTCGATCAAGACTTAGATTTTCTTATATACAAAAATGCTTATGATCTAGCAAACTTTAGAGACTATTCTGAATTTGATTATGTATCTGACACAAGTGTAGATTTTTACTGGGCAACTTGTGTATTCTTTAGGAAAACAGATACCAACAACATATTTTTTGATTTAATCAAACACATCCAAGAAAACTGGAGTTATTATAATAGTGTCTATCAAATAAACTCTGTGACCTATAGAAATGATCATGCATTTAGTATTGCTATTCATATTATGAATGGTTACCAGCCGGGCAACTTTGCTGGGCGTATGCCTGGAAAATTATTTTATACTACAGATAAAGATCTAATTGTAGAGCTGACAGATGAGCGCTTTTTATTCTTAGTTGAAAAGGAGTCGCATCTAGGTGAATATGTTCCAATTAGATTTCAAAATTCTAGTGTACATGTAATGAATAAATTTAGTCTTGAAAGGGTAATCGATGTCTAAAGGATTCTTAATGATTGCACAAAACAGTCAAGACGATTATGTTACACAAGCATGTCTTTGTGCAATGAGTATAAAGGCAACAAATGATGCTAGCGTGTCTATAGTGACTAACGATCCTGTGCCTAAAAAGTATCAAAGTTTATTCGAACATATTATTCCAATTCCGTGGGACGATAGTGCAGAAACAGAAGACTGGAAAGTTCAGAATAGATGGAAAGCCTATCATGTGACTCCTTATGATGAAACTATTGTAATGGATACTGATATGCTAGTGCTACAAAATATAGACAGCTGGTGGAAATTTTTAGCTAACTACGAAATGTATTTTGTTAGTAATGTTTACGATTATCGTGGTAATCTAATTGAAGATACATACTATCGTAAGGCATTTAACAGTAATAATCTTCCTAACATATATGTAGGTGTTCATTACTTTAAAAAATGTGACTTTGCTCACGATTTTTATAAATGGCTAGAACTTGTATCAAACAACTGGAATTTGTTCTATGGTCAATATGTAAAAGAACACTATCCTAAGCGTATGAGTATGGATGTAAGTGCTGCTATTGTAACTAAAATATTAGACTGTGAAGATAAGATAACAAATATAAAATCTCAGTATCCGACATTTACGCACATGAAGCCTCACATACAAGGATGGAATACAGTAACAGAGTCGTGGCAAGATAGAGTAGGTGTGTATTTAAAACCTAATTTAGATCTAATTATAGGTAATTATAAACAAGACGGAATTTTTCATTATACTGAAAATACATTTCCTACAGATAAGATATTAAAATTATATGAGGATGCATTATGTCTGTAATATGGGAAGCGCCCGCAGCTAAAGTAGCAACTGGTTATAGAGTATATTTTGATACTACAACTGGTAATATTCTAAGTGTTACTAACGATCCTGATGCAACAGATGATAATCCTTCTATTGAAACAACATTTGAAGATGTTGAAGATATACTCACAGGAAAAGAGTCTATTACTGATGTAAAAGTTACATACAATACTCAAACCAAAATGTATGAGTTAGACCGTAACACATTAGATAAGTATGTATATAATATAAATGATTGGCTGTATGAGTGTAATAATGATTCAAATGCAGATATAAAAATTATACAGGATCTAAAAAATACATGTTGGAAATTTTATATCGGTAGAGAACTAGAAGCAAAATTAAATGAACAGAAGGTAACATTGAATATAGATTGTAATTTTTTTATTACAGAAAAAAATAATCCAAATGTTTTACATAAAACACTTTCATTTCCACTAGCACAGTTGCGTAATGAATTTTATATTGTACTACCGTTTTCTGAAGAATATGAATTTGACGGAACACCGCTGAGCATATATACTACAAGAAGATTTGATACATATTCCTATGAGGTAACAAATGAGTAAGAAATTTAGAGTACTAGATTATGATATTATATATCTAAGCTATGACGAACCAAACGCTGAAGAAAACTATGCAGACTTGTGTAGTAAAATTCCGTGGGCAAAGCGTGTGCATGGTGTTGAAGGATCTGATGCTGCACACAAAGCATGTGCAGAGTTAAGTGAAACAGATCGTTTTGTTACAGTTGATGGTGATAATAAGATTATACCTGAATTTCTTACACAAGAAATTGACTTTGAGGAACATGCTGATCTAGAATCAAGTGTAATAAGTTGGTGTGGTAAGAATGTTATTAACGGACTGCTATACGGTAACGGCGGATTAAAATGTTGGCCTAAAGAATATGTCCTTAATATGAAGACACACGAAAATGCTGATGCTGATAATCTTCATGCACAGGTTGACTTCTGCTGGGACTTACAATATATACAGCAAAATAGCTGTTATAGTAATGTTTACAATAACGCAACACCACAGCAAGCATGGCGTGCTGGTTTTAGAGAAGGTGTTAAAATGGCACTTGATAGAGGCATTAAGCCTACACAAGAAGACTTATTAAAAGGACACTGGAAAAATCTACACAGACTCTGGATTTGGTTGATGGTAGGCGCAGATGTTGAGAATGGTCTTTGGGCAATCTATGGTGCAAGAGAAGGACTTTACAAGACTATGTGTACTGATTGGGACTATGTAAATGTGCGTGACTTTAAATGGTTAAACAATTACTGGAATATCGAAATGGAAATATTTAACGGAAAAGACCTATTAGAGCGTACAAAAGACCTAGGCAATCTATTAATTAAAGAAATGGACATTCCTATTGCAGTAAATCCTTTAGACGCTGGACAGAGTAAGTTCTTTAAAACTGTATACCAAAACCCTAGTAGAAATCCTAATCAACAATTTGTGATAGACCCAGAATGAAATCAGAAACTGATCTTATCAAAGAAAATGTAAATCTAATAGACGACATCAGTCCTACATTCTGTCTAGCTAAGTGGCATCATACTACTATCTATTTACATACTGGCGATACACATAGTTGTTATCATCCTTCTCCTCACCATATACCTATTGAAGAAATACGAAATAATCCTAGTGCATTGCATAACACGCTAGAAAAGAAAAAAGAACGGGCCAAGATGCTAATAGGCGAAAGGTGTGCCGGGTGCCAGTATTGTTGGAATGTTGAAGATATGAAAGACGGTCATATAAGCGATCGAATGATTCGTAATCAGTCTATATATAAACCAGAGCGTGTAGAAGAAATATTAAATAACCCCTGGGACTTTAATGTAAATCCAGAATATGTCGAAGTTGCGTTTAGTAACGAGTGCAACTTTAAATGTGGTTATTGCCATCCTATGGCAAGTAGTTCATATCACGCAGAAATAAAAAAGTTTGGTAAAGTAGACGGTGTTAATAATCATGCATTAGATATTGATTGGTTTAAACCAATGGCAGAAGATGATAACCCTTATATACAGGCTTGGTGGGAATGGTGGCCAGAATTAAGTAAAACCCTAAACATATTGCGTGTTACAGGCGGCGAACCTTTAATGCACAAAAGTACTTGGCGTATATTTGACGAACTAAAACAAAATCCACGCCCTCACATAGAACTTAATCTAAACAGTAATATGGGTCTTAGTCCTCGTATTATCAGTAAGTTTGCAGATAATGTTAATGAACTATTGGAAGAAAACAAGATTAAAAAGTTTAAAGTATATACTAGTATGGACTCTTTCGGTAAACGAGCAGAATACATGCGTACAGGATTAAACACTGAACTATGGGAATCTAACATGAAAAACTTTCTTAATAGTACAAAGTCGGATCTCACTGTTATGTGTACCTTTAACATTTTAAGCGTAACAAATTTTACATTGTTCTTGCAAAAAGTACTAGATTGGCGAAACGAATTTTATGACGGAAAGCGTAGACGCATTAGATTTGATACCCCATATTTAAAAGAGCCATTGCAGTATGATATGCACATATTGCCTAAAGATGAATTCTTACCTTACATGGATCAAATTTTAGATTTTATAAAAGAAAATCAAGATGACTCAGACATGAGGAAATTTAGTGATCTAGAGTACGAACGCTTTCGCAGAGTGCGAGATTACTTTGCAACAGTAAACTATAACGAGGATAAGATTACAGAAGGTCGCAAAGATTTTTATAATTGGTTTACAGAATATGATCGTAGACGCAATGTAAACTTTTTAGAAACATTTCCAGAAATGGAAAATTTTTATAACTTGTGTAAAGGCACTATATGAATATTTTTATAACAGGTATAGCAGGATTTCTCGGCAGTCATTTAGCTGATAGGTTTATTGAATTAGGGCATACTGTCTCTGGCAATGACACACTTATTGGAGGGTACGAAGATAATGTACATGAAAAGGCAACATTATTTAAAGTCGATTGTTGTGATAGATCTCGTATGACCGAAATAATGAAAGATGTAGATATTGTTATACATGCTGCTGCTACTGCTCACGAAGGTCTTAGTGTTGTAAGTCCTGACTTTATTACAAAAAATATATTTCAAGCAAGTGTAAGTGTTATCAGTGCAGCACTTGCAAATAATGTTAAGCGTTTTGTTTATTGTACATCAATGGCAAGATATGGGAATCAGCAACTACCGTTTACAGAAGATATGCAGCCTAGGCCAGTTGATCCTTACGGTATTGCAAAAGTAGCAGGTGAAGATGTTCTTAAAGCACTTAGTGAAACACATGGTATGGAATGGAATATTGCAGTACCTCATAATATTGTAGGTCCAAGACAGCGTTACGATGATCCTTTTCGAAATGTTATGAGTATAATGATAAACAGAAATCTCCAAGGAAAGCCTGCTATTATCTACGGCGATGGTATGCAAACACGATGTTTTTCATATATCGACGATTGTGTAAATTGCTTAGAACGGATGAGTTTAGATCCATCTATTGTAAACGAAGTTATAAACATAGGTCCTGATGAAGGTACAATTACTATCAAGGAGCTAGCAAAACTAGTAGCAAATCAAACAGGAGTTAATGCCGTCCCGATACATATGAATGACAGGCCACGCGAAGTTAAACATGCCGTATGTAGTGCTGATAAAGCAAGACAATTATTAGATTACAAAACTACAACAGATATTAAAACAGCAATTGTGCGCACAACAGAATACATCAGACGTAGGGGAGTAAAACCGTTTGATTATACATTTCCTTTAGAAATTGTTAATGACAAGACGCCAAAGACTTGGAAGGATAAGTTAATCTAATGCATTTTGTTTTTGAATCTATAACAAACAAAGAAGAGTTTTATAACTTATCGTCTTGTGACGATATAAATGTTTCAGGTATACGCAGGTTTACTCCTAGTCCGATAGTAACAGTATTATATAGATTTTCTAGAAATAATCCTAGCTTAAATGTTACAATGTCGACTGCACCGTTGTTTAGTGACGAGCCGTATATTATTGCAACAGGCGTTGCGCACAGTCCCGACGGCTGGGCCGAAGCACCCTACGGAAGTAATACTACTCCGTTTGATCACCTAAATAAACAATATCGTCATGACTTAAAATGGGGGAAAGCATATTTACTTTTAGATCAATCTCACGAAGGTTATCATGAACCTTGGCTATGGGGGTGGTTTCATGACAAGTGTGTAAAATATGATATCCCTGCACAGAAAATAATATATGTAACAGGGAATATGAACAGTTACGATCAATACAACGCTTGGGCAGACAAACATGGGTTAATAGACGAAGTAAGATTAAATGTCTTTCCTTATTCTCATTTTGAACTTGCTATGGCAAGTATGATACCGGAAAGTAATTTACCAACAATAAAACACCAACTAAGATATAAAAAACAAAATGTTAATTCTATTAAGTTGTACGACTGCTTACAAAAGCGTCCTAGAAATCATCGTGCTTGGTTATTTTGTAAATTACATGAACAAAATTTATTAGATAGAGGCATTAATACTATGAATGCCTTTAATCAAAATAATGCGTTTATGGAAGGTAAAGATTTACCAGACGATCAATATAATGCTGTAAAAGATATACTACCTATGTATCCGCCTAACGAAACTGATAATCACACATACGAGTCACAAGATTGTGGCCAGTTTTTAATAAAGTACAATGAAGATATCATGCTAAAAACATGGTTATCGATTGTGAGCGAAGCGCACTATAGTGATCCTGATACAAAGCATACTGTATTTCTAAGTGAGAAAACATTTAAGCCTATTGCATGTTCACAGCCGTTTATAATGTACAGTAACAAAGGATCCTTGCATAGACTGCGTGAATTAGGATATATGACATTTCATCCTTATATAGACGAAACATATGATACTTTAGAAACATTTGACAGGATGGAAGCAATTATAAATGAACTTAAAAGAATTGATAGCTTTACACCTAAACAAAAGATTATTTGGCTTAAATCATTGTCTTCGATATTAACGCATAATAGAAATCATTTAGAGAGACTTGCAAATGCCCCTTCAATAAATATAATGAAGCAGTTTAGAAAGTTATTTTATGTATAATTCTCAAATAAAACAGATTAACAAAGATCTAGCAAAAAAAGGAAAAGCTATAGTATCTATAGGGTGTTCGTTTGTCCAAGGACAAGGTGCAATAAATGATGAAATATTTGACAAATATAAATTTAAAAATATTCATGGAGAGCCTTTGCACTTAGTTAATTCTGATGATGTAACTTCACTTATAAAAGAGTATCCAATATTATATTCGAAACACGGAAATATAGATTTTACATTTATGGAATATGAAAATGCTTTTGTAAATCAGTTAGCAACGCACGAGCTTAGAGGAAAATATGTTCCTATTAATTTCGGACAACGCGGAAACGGTAATAGAGCAAGTATTAAAGAATTATATTTTAATGATATTAATTGGAAATTTTGTAGAGAAATAATAGTTATATACTGTCCTAGTGGTATAGAAAGATTTGACTTTGCAAACGACACTAATAGAGATCATTATAGATGGTTATCAATGTGGCCTTTCGAAAAAGATACAGACGGGCCCCAAAAAGAACTTTGGCAAGGTTATAAAGAAGCATTATATAGTGATAAAATGGCTATAATAGAACAAATAGGCCATGTACAAGAGTTGATGTCTTGGTGTCAACTACATAATGCAAAACTTATAATTACTCCAGGATTTGATAAGCGGTATGATAAAGAATATTTTGCCAATGAACTAAGTATGATAATCGAAAGAGTTGATCAAAAAATGACAGAGTACATGAAGCCTAGTATGTTTAAAAAAGATCCTTTTGTAGATAGATATTTAAATTTATGGCCTTGGGATAAAATGTTTAAACCTATGGGATACGAAACTTTTGCTGATCTTGCAATTAACCAAGAACCTGATGTAGAAAATAAAATAGATCATTACTTTCAGTTCCAAGGAAACAGATCTCCGTTAGGGTTCATAACAGCATGTTCTCATCCAGGCCAAAAAGCACATGCGTTATTTGCTAAGTGTTTGGCCAAACATATAAAGAAAATATCATGACAAGTTCTGAAATTATAAAAATAATACCACCTGAATTTGAAAAAAAGTTTATACAAGACAAAAAACCACATTGGAATTTTTCTAGACAACAGCCAGATTGGCCTAATTATGTAAGAGAGCGTAGTACGCATCCCTTTGGTGTGTGGGCAGTTGATTTACCGGAACATAATCTAAATACGCACGAATATCTTCAATCTGACAATAAAGCCGCGTGGGTCAGTAATAGAACACGCTTAGGTAAAGAATGGTATTATTATGATACTCCTGTTCAGTATACTCGGAATTCTAGCGGATTTAGAACATATGAGTGGAACGACATAGACTGGAAAAATGCTATTGTAATATTAGGATGCAGTTGTACATTCGGTGTAGGAGTAGATGACAAAGATACTATATCTGCACAATTAGAAAAATTATCAGGCAGGCAAGTTGTAAATTTAGGAATTCCAGGATCATCAAATCAGTATATAACTTATTGCCTTACACAGATATATAAAAAATTCGATTCACCTACACACATAATTTGTAATTATACTACTGTTGATAGGGGTATGTATTTTCACGAAGCAGACATTTATCATAATGGTCCTTGGTCTCAAAATACCAAAGATAGAATACCGACCCACAACGCATCATTATATCGAGTAAGATCAAAGGATCTTTATCTTAATAATTTTTATAATCCTGTAAATGCAATGATGCAAACACATTCGTATGCTGAAACAAATAAGGCTCTTTGTAAAGACAGATCAAATTTATTAGAAGTTTCGTTCTTTTCAGATGCTGCTCATGCTGCAAGGGTAGACATGAAAGTTGAGATAGACGGAAGTGCTAGAGATCTTGTACATCCTGGTAGACATAGTTTTAAACAAATGGCAGAGTGGATAAATGAGCAATTATAATAATGCAGCAGACACTGCTGAAAAACAATTAAAAAGAATTAGTTCTAGCATGTGCTATGCAAAATGGGCACAGGTAAGTATGCATTTAACAAACGGCACAACACACAGTTGTTACCATCCTCCCTTGCATAAAATAGATGTAGAAGAAATTGTAAACACCCCTAGTGCATTGCATAATACAAAACAAAAAAAAGCAGAGCGGTCTCAGATGTTAAAAGGCGAGCGTCCTAGCGGATGTACCTATTGCTGGAAGATCGAAGATCAAGGCGGTCGTAGTGATCGTATATATAGGTCAGGAGAATATTGGGCACAAAATGCACGAGGAGATATTATTGATGTTCTTGACACTGGTAATATTACTCCGCGCTATGTAGAAGTTAATTTTAATCAAGCATGTAATCTAAAGTGCATGTATTGTAGCCCTCATCTTAGCACTGCCTGGCATGATGAAATAAAACAACATGGTCCTTATCAACTTGTAGACACAAAACACAATGATACTAATGCATTAGCAGAGCAAGGACTAATGCCTCTTACTGTGCCGCAAGCCGAAAATCCTTACTTGCGAGCTTTTTGGCAATGGTGGCCAGAACTATATAAGAAACTAGAAGTATTTCGTATCACAGGCGGTGAGCCTTTAATGGATGTAAACACTTTCAAAGTATTGGACTATATCTATGAAAATCCTAACACATCGTTAGAGATGAGTATTACAACAAATATGAGCCCGCCAAAGACCGAACTGTTTGACAAGTTTATTTCTAAAACAAAAAAATTAGAAGAAATACAGATATGGGAAGATAAAGAAAAGTTTAATCCTGGTAGTGGAAACAATTGGTATGTTAATCCTGCACTTAAAAATTTAGCATTGTTTGTTAGTGTAGACTCAGTAGAAGAGCAAGCTGAGTATATTAGAACAGGGTTAGACTTCAAACTGATGCAGGATAATGTTGATAGATTTTTAGCAGAAACTAATAATACAACATTAACATTTATTAATACTTTTAATGCATTAAGTCTTCCTAACTTTAAAAAGTTCTTGACATATGTGCTAGAATTGCGTACAATGTATAGTAAGGAGTTACAGGGTATAAAATATATTCCTATTGTCGATCCGTACAATACACATGACGATTATGAAATACACCCTCGTCAGCGTATATGGTTTGATGTGCCAATACTAAGAGATCCGAATTGGCAAAGCATGAATATTGTTCCTGTAGAATATAGTTATATGATTAAAGACGCACTTGACTTTATGAAAGAAAATTCAAATGTAGATAACTTTGCAGGGTTTTACGATTTTGAAATTGAAAAGGTTCAGCGCAACTTAGATATGTTTTTAGCTGCTTCTAGAGACAATCTTGATACGCAACGAAAAAACTTTGTACTACATATGGCACAACACGATCAGCGTAGAGATACAAAATTTGAACAAACTTTTCCTGAATACACAGGTATGATAAATGATTGGAAAGGCTTATAATGTATGACATGGTTTATATAGGACCAGAGTCAGAGCGTTATAATAAGTTAAAACAAAAATACACAACGCTCAAACGTGCTGATAATATAAGTACAGCTCGTAAGATCTGTATGACTAAAATGTTTTGGGTAATATGTAATGACCTAGACATATGCGATGATTTTAATTTTGATTATATTCCAGATCAATGGAGCCAAGATATAGTTCATGTTTTTAAAAATGATGATATATTTGATGGCATAATACTAGTGCCCAAAAGTGTTACTATTACAGAAGAAGAAATTGACCATAGAATTTTTCCTAAGAAAAAAGAAGTTGATATTATAGCAAGCACTCCAATGTCTTTTGATATATTTGAAATAGACTCGTATGATGAGTATCTATCTGCACTTGAAAACAGCTCTACTGAAATGTTTTGGATGACTAGTAATAATCTAAAAATAGATAATAATTTAGTCAACAGTTTTTATATTTCTCATCATGATATAATTGACAGGAAGCAGAATCATGCATTTATACATCGGGTAAATGATACTGATTATTATAATGGTGTATTCTTGTGCAGTAAACACGCTGTATTATCAAAACGTGAAGTTGAATATAGATTCCCTGTAAATCGTAAAGAATGGAATATAATTGCAAGTGGTCCTGTGCAGTACGATATATTTGAAATAGATTCATATGGTGATTATCTATCTGCACTTGAAAACAGCTCTACTGAAATGTTTTGGATGATCCCGTCAGATGTTGATGTATGTGATAGTTTTAAATTTGACATATACTTTAATTTTGACAACGATTACGATAGAAAAACAAACCATGTATTTTTAAATAATAACGAATATGACGGAATAGTTTTATGCAGTAAGCATTTACCGATCAGTCAACGAGAAATCGAACATAGATTTATTGTAAATGCAAAAAAATGGGACATTGTAGCAAGCACTCCTAACCCATATGATTTATTCTATGTAGAAACTTGGGAAGAGTACGAACATGCATTAGAAAGTAGCTCGACAGAAATGTTTTGGACAGTATCTCATAATCTAAAGTATGACCGATCTTTTATAGATAACTTTTATTTTAGTCATCATAATACTTATGATAGAAACGAAAATCATTCTTTTGTACATAGTGTCGGCGATAAGAAATTGCATAATGGTGTATTCTTGTGTTCAAAAAACAAAATACTTAATAAAAAACAAATTGATTATAGATTTTTAGTAAACGCAAAACAGTGGGACGATGTTGTAAGTGGTCCTGTGCAGTACGATATATTTGATGTTGATTCGTATGACGAATATTTAGATGCATTAGAGAAATCAACTACTGAAATGTTTTGGATGATCCCGTCAGATGTTGATGTATGTGATAATTTTAAATTTGAGATGTATTTCAGTCATGATCAACAATACGAAAGAAATACAAATCATGTATTTAAAAATGACAACTGCTACGACGGTATAATATTGTGCAGCAAACATGCAATCATATCTAAACGAGAATTTGAATATAGGTTTCTTGTTAACAAACAAGAAATAGATATAGTAGCAAGTATGCCTAAACCATTTGAAGTCTTCCATACTCCAACATATGAAGATTATTTAGCAGCTAGAGAACAATCACAGTTTGAAATGTTTTGGCTCACATTTGACGATATTGTTGTACAAGACGATTTTAAATTTGATATGCATTTTTCTCATCACGACACATATAATAGAAATATAAACCATGTGTTCAAGAACGGAAAATATCACGACGGAGTTATACTTGCAAGTAAGAATCAAAAGATTTCAGAACGAGAGTTTATGTTTAGATTCCTTGCCAAGAAAAAAGAACATGACATTGTAGCATCCGTTCCTGCACAGCATGATGTTGTATTCATAAGTTATCAGGAACCTAATGCAGACGAAAACTATGAACTTCTAAAACAAAAGGTTCCTAGCGCAAAGCGTGTACACGGTGTAAAAGGTATACACCAAGCACACATAGCTGCTGCAAAGCAGTGTACGACACCGATGTTCTATATTGTAGACGGCGATGCAATCGTAATGGATGACTTTGAGTTCGATCATCAAGTTGCTGCTTGGCAGTATGATCATGTGTTTGTGTGGCGCAGTCAAAATCCTATCAATGATATGGTATACGGATACGGTGGATTAAAACTATTTCCAAGGCAGCTTACATTAGACATGGACACAACTCGACCTGATATGACTACAAGTATTAGTAAAAAGTTTAACGCAATGCCTGCTATTGCTAATATTACAGCATTTAATACAGGGGCATTTGAAACTTGGAAAAGTGCATTTAGAGAGTGTGCAAAATTAAGTTCAAAAGTAATTGATAGACAAAAAGACGATGAAACAAATGCAAGACTCGAAACATGGACTACAGTAGGACACGATAGACCCTTTGGTAAATATGCAATTCAGGGAGCAAAGGCAGGCATGCAGTTTGGGCAGTCTAAAGATGTTGACCTTCGATTAATAAATGACTTTGACTGGTTGCAGGAGCAATTTGATGCAAACATTTGAATTACTAGATAGATTTGAGTTGTTATATCCAACTAATAGTAAACTTGCAGATTTACGTCGAGCATATATTGATCAAGATATTTCAAGCATTTTTAGATTGCTTCCGTCTACAGTAACCGGAGAACTAGAAGACTTGCGTAAAGCAGTGCTTGAACAAAATTTACACAGTATTTTTAGATTAGTCGACGATGATGACTTGCGTAAATTAATTATGGAAGACAACACATGGAAGTTATGGCCCATATTAGATCGTTATGTTGATACACAATTTACAGCAGCGTTTAAAAATTTTTATGTCAACGGCACCGAAATATGGGATGATTGTTTCAGCAGAGGTCAATTA
>P_2C_Liq_3_UnCtyDRAFT_100018_pt1 | contig 41242 bp, 36 predicted proteins | sample Pon2CUnioCityCA_3_FD_9720 | JGI IMG/M metagenome (IMG submission 9720)
AACGGTCTAAATCCTAAGGCATCACTATTTTTTTTGTCATTATTCACGGTTGTTATTGCACCGGATACGCCAGTTTTAATTAAATCACTTTATGGTGTTTATTTAGCAACTGCTACAGGACTGTGGTTTTGTTTGTTAAGTTTTTTACTGACCCAAGCTACCATACAGCAAAAAATACAAGGCTACGCGCATTGGATAGACAGAGTGATGGGGGGGATATTAATCCTAATAGCATTGAGTTTGGTGATTAACTAATGGATAATGAATAATCAACGAATTAGTTATATAAATAATACAAAGCATGCAATCTTTTAAACAACATACGCCTAATACTCAAGCTATTAAAGCAGCACTTGCTAAAACCTCACGCATTGATGTATTCGCCTTGCTCAAGGAGTGTCATCCTATCGTTTTGGGCAATATACCAGTTTTCGTAGGATCACTATTATTAGTACTTTTGGGCATGTCTGTTTTAGGTATGATTGTACTGTCCTTTTTTGAGATTACTGACCCTTTTGCGATTGAACAATCTTTGCAACTAAAATTAGAAATTTTATTTTCTTTTACTTTGGCACCACTATTTACTGGTTTATTGATGATGGGTGTACGTGGTGCAAATAAAAAACCATTAAAGTCTTTGGATATTATGGCTTATTTCCCACGTATTTTTGTTTTGGGACTTACTTCTGTATTTTTGAGTATGTGGATTAGTATAGGCATGTTGTTGCTGGTCGTTCCTGGGATTTATTTGCTGATCTCCACTATGTTTGTAATACCTTTGATCGCTGAAAAGCGAATGAAACCATTAGCTGCAGTATATTTGTCCATTCGTGTAGTCCATAACTACTTTTTACAGATGGCTTTGTTTAATTTGTTATTTTTAGGCGGGTTATTACTCGGTGTAGCAACCTTTGGGATCTTATTTATTTATATTTTACCTATGTATTATATCTTAAAGGGAAAAATCTATATTGCTTTATTTGGTCTGTCAGATAAAGATGATATTGACACTTTGGAAGAGCGAAAAGATGACGCAACTTTTGCTGCATAAATTGCTAAAATTATTGGTTGTCTTATTGTTTGTCTTTTTAGCTGCTTATCCTATTGTAAAGTATTTAAATATAGCGCCAATAGATACTTTTTATTCATTTGTTAAAGGTACTTCTGAACCCGAGATAAATAAAGTTGTTAATAAGTCTACAAATTCGCCGCTGCAAGCAATAAACCCAGAGTTCATCCAGCAGATAGAAAAGCTAATTGTGCATTATGATATAGGTGAATTTAGTCTATCTCTTGAGCAAAGTGCTATAAATTTAAAGCCAACGTTCGAAATTTTTGATCCTATTCCTAATTTTGCAGCCATCTCTGATGTCAAAACTAAGAAACAACTCTATTTTAAATATATAAAAACTGCTGCTCAGGATATTAATGCAGTAATATCCTTACAAAGACAGTTTGTTTTGGTGAATATGGCAAATACTCAAAGCATCAAAGATGAAAGTATAGATGTAAGAGCAGCTTGGGCATTCTTATTACAGGAATATCACGTGAAAGCAGCGACGTTTGCTGAACAACGCAAACAGCTACTCGCTAAAATCAACCTAATACCAGTTAGTCTAGTCCAAGTGCAAACTGCTAATGAGTCTGGCTGGGGTACATCTCGTTTTGCAGTGCAAGGTTATAATTTCTTTGGTTTATGGTGTTATAAAAAAGGATGTGGTTTTGTTCCTTTGAGGAGAAATTATGGAGCTTCTCATGAAGTTGCCAAATTTAACTCACTTCCTGAAGCAATGTATGCTTATATTCGAAATTTAAATCGCAATAATGCTTATCAAGCAATGCGCGATATACGGACTCAATATATTGACTTAGCTGATTTCGATTTAGCCTATGAAATGGTTAGAGGCTTACATGCTTACTCCCAACGAGGAGATGCTTATATTGAAGAATTACACGCTATGCTAAGGGTAAATAAGGAATTACTATGAAGTCTATAATGCATTATGTGATGCTCGCTACAACCTTGGTCCTAGGGGCTGGAATGAATGCCCAAGCGGAAACATTAGAGGTCGAGTATAAGCGATTTTATAGTCATACTAAAAAGTTGAATAACGACGATACTAAAGATCTTCAATTTGCTTTTGGTTTTGTAAATGTCCGCAATCCTGGCAAATTATGCATAGTTAAATCTGCAGAGGTGGTTACTCAAAAAGTGACCATACCACTTACTGTTACACCAGAGTATCGTTTCACTGTCCCTACTGAAAAAGCGCTAAAATTAGCTGAGGCCAAAATCCGAATTGATTTAGCAGAAAATGCAAACCAATGTGACATGAGTGTGCAGTTAGAAACCACTGAATCGTTATTAAAAACAAACTATCAAGCTTCAGATTTAAATAATATATTGCAACAGTATTCTGCGTTTTTTAATGCGATGGGCAGCTTTATGTCTTTCATGATGCCTAGTGTAGAAGGGCTAAACTTTCAGTTTTCAGATCCAATCTTAGATGTTGTAATAAATGAAAATCTGCGTATTGAGCAAGGGATGTTGCGCCTGTCGAAATCACAATTAAGTTACCATTAAAACCGTTACGCATAACAGCCCTAACATCTAAATAATATGATTATAGCTTTTTGATATAATTGAATTGATAGAGGATTTGTTCGCTTAGACGATTAACCGCTTCTTTGCCTGCTGCGTACATTTCCTCAGCTCTATGAAAGTCCAACAGGCTTACATCTCGTAGATGGGGTTCAATGAGTACATGAGGAGGATCACCTGCAAGGCGCGAACGCGTTACTCTAGCTTGCATAATATCCAAAGATGTACTCATAACCGTCATAATGCCGGGAGGAGTGTCATTGTCTCTATCTTCAGCAGTAAACCATGAGCGAAACATTGATTGACTACGAGCAAAAATATCATCTGTTTTTTGCTGAACTTCAATATGTTCCTTGTTGTGGTTATCTAACATTTCAGGTCGAAAATCAGCACTGAGATTTACGGCAATCACAAAGTCTGCACCTAATTGTTTACATAAATTAACAGGTACAGGATTAACTACAGCGCCGTCAACTAACCATCTGTCCTTATAAGCAACAGGTGGGAAGAGAGCAGGAATAGCACAAGAAGCGCGAATTGATTGCTTTACTTCACCTTTATAAAAAATCTTTTCACGCCCAGTTGATAAGTCAGTAGCAGTTAATGCAAATGGCTTTTGCATTTTTTCAAAAGTTGCTGCGCAAAACTCTTCGCTGTGTTTGATAAACACTTTATCACCACTAGCAAGACCACCTTTCTTCATGCCAACGCCCAATAAAGATAATACCTGCCATTCAGACAGGGAGAATGCCCACTCTTTTAGTTCTGGGAGTTTACCACTTGCGTACGCTGAGCCGACATAAGCACCGATAGAACAACCAGAGATGACAGATATTTCTAATCCAAGTTCTTCTAAGGCTTCAATAATCCCTATATGTGCCCATCCTCTTGCGGCGCCAGCCCCTAGTGCCAAGCCTATTTTCATTCGTTACCCAATTGTATTGTTTGTACTTCAGTGACGCTCTGTTCAGAAATCATATTCATGGTTGGTGTTATGGGATCAAAAGCAATATCACCATCTACGTTTTGTATCCCGTTTACTTTTAAATCGGCAAAACCAAAAATTTCTGAATCAGCTAAATGTGAAGGAACAACGTTTTGTAGGGCAGTGGCCATAGACTGGATCCTACCCGGAAAGCGTTGCTCCCAATCTTGGAGTAGCATCTTTATATTTTGGCGTTGTAAGTTCTCTTGTGAGCCACATAAATTACAAGGGATAATCGGATAACCTACCTGCTGGGCATACTTCGCTATGTCAGCTTCATTGCAATAGGCCAATGGACGAATAACAATATGCTCGCCGTTGTCACTAATTAATTTAGGTGGCATTGCTTTNAGTTTCCCACCATAGAACATATTTAACATCAGTGTTTCGAGCATATCATCACGATGATGACCAAGCGCTATTTTAGTTGCACCTATTGATTTAGCAGTTTTGTATAGAATCGCACGGCGTAGTCTAGAGCAAAGCCCACACGTTGTTTTTCCCTCAGGTACTTTATCGGTAACAATGCTATATGTATCTTCTTCAACAATCTGAAAATCAACACCTTTTTGGGTGAGATACTCAGGTAATATATGCTCTGGGAAGCCTGGCTGCTTCTGGTCTAAATTGACTGCTACAATACTAAAATTAATCGGTGCGACTTTTTGCAAATGTAACAGCATATCTAAAAGGGTATACGAATCCTTACCACCAGATAGGCATACCATCACCTTGTCGTTATGCTCAATCATATTGAAGTCAACCACTGCTTTTCCTGTTTCTTTTTGCAGTTTTTTAGTGAGTTTATGCGCGGCTAACTGTGTTTTTTCAGAGTGCTTCATAATATGGCTTATATATTTTAACAAACCATATTATAAACAGATTAATGTAAGGGTGGAATAAAACCATCGGGTTTAATCGTTAAAACATCACATTTGATCTTATTTAAGACAAATTCAGCTGTGTTACCGATGGTTTCCGATGATTGTCCTATGCGACCTACTGAACCAATTACTAATAGTTGGGCATCAGTTTTTTTGATTATCTTGGCAATAACATCTTCTGGCAAACCTTCTTTCACATAGCGATTTGCCACCCTTATACGATGTCTTTCACCAAACATATCTAACGCTTGATTATGATGATTTTTAATAGCCCGGTCTAAATTAGAGTAAGAAAACGAAGGGCTAGATAAAGATATAGGAACAGGAGAAGGTGGATATGCGTTAACTAAATGTAGGTCTGAACCAAAAAGACGAGCAAAATCACCAGCACAATCGGTTAATTTCTCATTGAGGTGAGAATGAACACGATTTTCGTCACCCGTATTAACAGCAGTAACTATATTATTGTATGCGACAGGTGCATGTGTACTGACCATTAATACTGGAATTGGGGATTTACGAATAAGATTCCAATCTAAGGGAGTGAAAACGGGACTTGTAACAACAGGATCATGTTTTGTTGACTTGATAATAATATCTGCGTTTTCTTCCTGGGCTGTTTTTACTACTGACTCGTAAACTTTGTTATGCCAATGTACGGCTGTTAACGTACCTTCAGGCAGGTCATATGCCTGCAAAATTTCTTCCATCCAGCTATATCTGTCAGAAATATATTCTGCACGAAATTCTTCTCGTTCAGCGCTTGAAAGCATTGATGTTAAATCGTACCCAGCGTGATAAACCGAAAGCATTACCATGAGTTTTGCATTCGTTTTAAGAGCAAGGTCAATCCCACGTTGCAGTGCAGGTTGATTGGTCTGATCGGGTTCTATCACCACTATAATGGATTCAATGTTTATCATAACTGCCTTGTTAAAAACGCCTAATAACTTTAAATGTCATATTTACATTTCATTTTAGTGTAAATATGACATATTTATCACTTTATTTGTATAAAATTAAACCAGTTGTTAATTTATACAAGCACTTCTTGCAAATTATTGGCTTTAGCAACGATCTTATTTAATTCTATAATAGTAATAAGTTTGCCATCAACTTTGATCAAATGTTCTTTTTGGAAACGTGTTAACAAGCGACTTATCGTCTCCACTGTAAGCCCTAGGTAGTTTCCTATTTCATTTCTGGTCATGGATAAGTTAAACTCTTTATTAGAAAAACCTCGTTCACCAAAACGTTTCGCCAAGTAAGATAGAAAATACAGCAATTTTTGTTCTGCAGTGCGCTTGTTTAGTAGCAGTATCATTTCTTGATCTTGTTGAATCTCACCACTCATATGAATCATAATTTGTTGCTTCAAATTAGGGTAAAGAGCTGACATTTCTTCCAAATTTTCGTATGGTAACTCACATACCATCCCGGTTTCTAAAGCTGTTGTTGTAGATGCATACTGTTGTGAATATAAACCATCGAATCCAATTAAATCTCCAGGTAAATGAAATGATACTATTTGCTCTTGGCCATCTTTGGTGTGAATAGCTGATTTAAATGAGCCAGAACGGACGGCGAATAATGAGTGAAACTTATCTCCTTTACTCACTAATGTATCGTTTTTATGTAATGGTGTTTTACGTTCGATAATATCATCCAATGATGCTAATTCATCCTGGTTTAGACTTACTGGCAAGCATAAATGGCTAAAAGTGCAAGATTGGCAATGTATAGAAAGGTCCGTTTTAATCATTGTTTAAGTTCTTGGAGAGCTAAATCATATTAAGTATAGCAACACAATCCCATACGTAAATACGAGTAAGCCAACTAATTTTTTCATCAATGACTGACTTAAGAGGTTTTTTAGTGTGTCAGTTGTTAGGCTGATTGCAATTAATCCCGGCAGAGTACCTAACCCAAAAAAGAACATTGAACCGGCACTTTGTATAGCAGAGTTAGTACTCATGCTCCATGCTAAAGTGGAATAGATTAACCCACAAGGTAACCAACCCCACACCATACCGTAAGGTATTGCTTTAAAAGCACTATCTAGAGGAAGAAAGCGTTTTGAATATACTTTTAACGGTGCAAAAAAAGGCATAAAAAGTTTTTCAAAATGCCGTAATCCTTGCCAAACTTGGCTTATATATAAGCCCATTAATAACAACATTATCGCACCAAGATAACGCAAAAATAGCAGGCTCTCTTGTACTAAAGTTAACAAACTCTGGGAGATAAATCCCAGAGTTAAACCCATCAATGTGTAGCTCAATATTCGACCAAAGTTGTAGTAGAAAAGAAGTTGGGTACGTCCCACATCAGGCTTGGCGCTAAATAATAAACTTCCCGCTATGCCACCACACATGCCTAAGCAGTGGACACTGCCGCCCAAGCCAATTAAAAAGGCGGTTAGGTAGAAGCCGTAATCAGTCACTTTTTGGCACTTGGTTTGTCATACTACTTGATGCAGATGGGTTAGTATTGTGAGATTTGTCGATTGGCTTTGTGTTTGACGCGATGTCGTCATCAAACAAGATACTATGACCTTGACGTTCTAAATCATCGAATTGATTATTTTTGACAGCCCAAAAAAATATAACTACAGCAAGTGCAACAATTAAAATCGCTAGGGGGATTAAAACGTAGATGATACTCATTATTGACTCTTTTGGGTTATGGGATGAATGGATTGCTCTGTATCACGCAATAAACGAGACGAATTATACACCACTATAATTGAACTTAAAGACATTCCCAGTGCAGCCATCCAGGGCGTCATTATGCCCATAATGGCAAAGGGTAAAACTGAAATGTTGTACCCAATAGCCCACATAAAGTTTTGTTTTATAGTGCGTTTTGTTTTATGTGCGAGTGCCAACATTCTAGGTACAGGCTGTATAGATGTATTTAAAAATATAATATCTGTAGCATGCTTTGCTAAGTCAGACGCGTTGCCAACTGCAACTGATATGTTAGCTTGAGCGAGAACTGGTGCATCATTGATCCCATCACCAAGCATCATAACTTTCTGACCATTTTGTTGGTGCTGTTCAATAATAGCGAGTTTATCTGCAGGTGATGCCTGGGTATGGACCTCTTGAAGCTCCAAGGAGTCGACTAGGGCGTTAACATTGTTCTCGGTGTCACCACTGATCACGCCTAAGGTATATTGAGTGTTTAATTCAGCAACCGTGCTTTGGGAGTCACTTTTAAGTTGGTCATCCAACCAAAAACCAGCAATTACAGCAGTTTCAGTCCCCAATAAAACATGCGCTCCTGTACACTCATCGGGAATTTTACAGGGTAAAAGGGCAGGTTTGCCGCAATAATATTTAGTATTGTTGATCAACCCTGATAATCCCATTTGTGGGTGGTTTTCCAGATGATTGACTGGGTATAGGTCATCAGACTTAAAGGCATTAGCAATGGGGTGCTCCGAACCGTTTTCTAAGCTACAGGCAATTTTAAACGCTTCAGACTGCCACATATGACCAGACGCATTATCTGCGAGCCATGTCTTTTTAATTGAAAATAAGCCTTCAGTTAATGTTCCTGTCTTGTCAAAGAAGATGTGAGTCAATGTAGTCATTTCTTCCAACACATCAGCCCGTTTAAGTAATACACCTTGCTTTTGTAAGTTTGCCATGGCTGATGTTAATGCACTCGGTGTAGCTAAACCTAAGGCACAGGGGCAGGTTGCAATGAGAATTGTGATCATGATCCAAAACGCATCGGGATTGCCCAGAAATTGCCAAATAAAAAATGTTGACAGGGAAATAGTTAACACGGCTAGGACAAAATATTGGGAAAGTTTATCTGCCATGAGTGCAATCGTAGGTTTTTGTTGCATGGCTTGTGCTTGTAGATTGAGGATTTGATTCACCAATGCGTCTTTAGGGGCTTTTGTAACTTTGACAATGATGGTTTGCGATTGGTTTATAGTACCACCAAAAACAACATCATTAACGCCCTTATCTACAGGTAAAAACTCTCCGCTGAGCATTGATTCTTCAACTTGTGTTGCCCCTGAGACAATTATGCCGTCGATAGGAATGACTTCACCGGGTTTAACGAGAACGACATCATCAATCGCCAACTTTTTAGCAAGGATAAGCTTGGAGTTGCCAGCTTGATACAACGTTGCAGAAACTGGCATATATTGCATGGTATTTGATGCAATTTCTGTAGCGCGATAACGCGCTCTATGTTCAAGGAAGCGACTCGTGAGTAAGAAAAAGACAAACATACAAATGGATTCAAAAAATACTTCACCAGTACCCAAGATAGTGGCTTTTATGCCCGCAATATAAGTGCCTAATATGGCAAGGGAGACTGGCACGTCCATATTGACACCGCGTAATAATAAAGCTTTCATCGCTCCGAGATAAAAAATAGATCCGGAATAAAAGACAACAGGAGTGGTCAGTACCAGACTGATCCACTGAAAATAAGAGCGCATGTCAGCATCAATATTACCTAACCAATCAAAATAAAAGCCCATCGACAACATCATTACCTGCATTGTCATAATGCCAGCTAAGCCTAATTGTTTGATAAAACGTTTGTGGGTCTTTTGATAAGACAGCTCTTCTTGTTCAGGAGAAAAAGGGTAAGCGTAATAACCAATATGCTTAAGATCAGCCATAATGGTCGCCAATGTAGTTACTTTTGGATCCCACTTTACTACAGCTCGTGCAGTACTGACATTCACAGCGTTTTGCAAAACACCCGGGGCTTTGGCCAGATGGCGTTCAATTAACCAACCGCAAGCAGCACACGTAATACCCTCTAAAGTGAGTTGAACTTCTTGATAGGCCTCAGTTGACGTAACAAAGTCTTCCTGTAATTCCGGTTCATCATAAAGCGCTAGCTGCTCTAATATATCGGCTTGTTCTTTAGCTGATGGCGCGGTTAATGATTTTTCTGTGCGAAAACGGTAAAAATCGGTGAGTTGATTATCGACAATTGACTGCGCTACAGCTTCGCAACCAGGACAGCACATAGGCTCTGCTTGGTCAAAAATAACTACCGAGTAAGGAGTATTCTTTGGATTATCTAGGCCACAATGATAACAAGTCGACAAAGTTCACCTATGGATTAAATGTAAAAGCAGTTCTTTGTGGTAAAGAGACCTTTTGCTGGATTTTCCAAACTTGGTCTAAAGGCATTAATGTCACGCGCCATTTACCTTTTATGTCTTGCTCAAACGAACCACGGTATGTGCCCGAAGCGTCCTTTGCTAATAGGACAGTGAAATCTTTGGTTTGTTGGGTAACATGAAAGAAGGTAAGTTCAAGTGCTGTTCCGGTTTCAGGTTGCCCACTGAGAAATTTAAGTTCAACCGTATCATTACTTACCAATAATTCCGAAGTGATAGTGAGTCGCTTAGCCCGTTCAATTTTATCGAGTCGCGCATTAATTCCACGACCTTCTTTATAGTAATCATCAATGACTAAACTATCTTCAGTCGTTACTGCAAAACGCACAAAGTTGGCAGTAAAAAACATAGAAGTTAATGGGACACATATTAAAAACCAAGGCCAGAAATGTTTGTACCAAGGTTTTGTATCTTCACGAGGAGAAGGATGGGGCATAAATAGGTTCCATTAAAAAAAGCAGTTCATTATAACAGTTTATGTTTTAATGAGTCATAATTTACACTCAAAAAAAAGCCCCGTACATACGAGGCTCTGGGAGCTAATTCAGCTTATTTGTTAGATAAACTGTAAACGTAAGCGGCGACAACATGTATTTTATCGCTGCCCAACGTTTTATCAAAGGCAGGCATGACACCATTACGGCCATAAGTTAATGTTTCTGTAACCGAACGTTTACTGCCACCATATAACCAGACAGTATCAGTAAGATTCGGTGCGCCAATCATTTGGTTACCTTTGCCATCAGCACCGTGACAGGCAGCACATGCCATAAAACGAGCTTTACCTGCATCTGCTAATACTGGGTCAACTTTGCGCCCAGAAAGACTCAAAGTATAAGCTACGACTTCATCAATACCTTGTTCACCGAATGCGTCTAACCACGCAGGCATCATTGCATTTCTGCCTAAATGTAACGTTTCTTTGATTTTGGCACCTGTGCCGCCATACAACCAGTCATCATCAGTAAGGTTAGGAAAGCCACCATTTTGGCCACGTGCATCAGAGCCATGACATTGTGCACAGTTCTGTAAAAATAGACGTTGACCTACTTTAACTGCATCTGCATGTTCAGGGTTTGTCGCTAAGTCTTCGACAGGGATTTGAGCATAAGCTTCAAAAATAGGATCAAATTGTTCATTTGCAAACTTGATTTCACGATCATATTGAATCATCGAGCCATTTTCTAAAGACGCTTTCAATGACGCTTCAGACTCTGCTAAAGAAGTCACTGTTTGGTTGGAACTCTGCCAGCCTAATAGACCTTTGTACGCACCTAACCCGGGGTATAAAGCCAGGTAAATAAAACCCCAGACAATTGTAATGTAGAATAAAATTGTCCACCAACGAGGCAGTTGGTTATTGATTTCAATAATGCCATCGAATTCGTGGCCCATTGATTCTCCTTCTTTTACACCTGTTTTGTTGGCAAGTGCCCAGCGCAATAAGAAGAAACACCCAATAATTGATCCTAAGGTAATTACGGATATCCATATTGTCCAAAACGTAGTCATGTTTAAGACTCCTGATTTTGTTTGTTAGTTTGGTCTTTATCTTCATCAGCAAAGACCAAGTTGGCTGCTTCATCGAANCGNTCTTTATTACGACTGGTAAAAGCCCAATAAACAACGCCGATAAAAGCAACAAAGACGATTACAGTAAAAATACTGCCGATAATTGCCTGGTCCATTATTGTAAATGTGTCCCAAGTGATTGAAGGTAAGCAATCAATGCTTCCATCTCAGTTTTACCCTGGACTTCTGCTTTTGCGTTGGCAATATCTTCATCGGTATAAGGTACGCCAAAATCTTGGAATATAGCTAACTTTTTACCGGTTAGTTCACCATCTAACACGTTTTCGGCTAACCAAGGGTAACCTGGCATATTTGATTCTGGTACTACGTTACGTGGGTTAAGTAAATGNACACGATGCCATTCATCAGAATAACGACCACCAACTCGAGCTAAATCTGGACCAGTACGCTTAGAGCCCCACAAAAAAGGGTGNTCCCAAACAGACTCACCAGCAACAGAGTAGTGACCATAACGTTCAGTTTCAGCACGGAATGGACGGATCATTTGCGAGTGACAACCGACACAACCTTCACGGATATAAATATCACGACCTTCCATTTCTAACGCAGTGTATGGACGTAGATTTTTTACCGGTTCCATCGTCTGTTGTTGGAACATCAATGGCGTGATCTGTGCCATAGCACCCAAGGCAATAGCGAAAAGAACAAGGATTGTTAATAAACCAACGTTCTTTTCAATTAACTCATGTGGATTTTTCATCATGTGCTCCTTATGCTGTTGCTGCGACTGTTGATGTTTTCACATCTTCAGTTTTAGGTGCACGAATTGTTTTATAACAATTGAACGCCATGATTAACATTCCAGCGACTACGAAAGCACCACCGATAGCGCGTAATACGTAAAACGGTTTAGATGCTTCAAGTGATTCAACAAAGCTATAGGTTAGAGTGCCGTCGGCATTAACTGCACGCCACATTAAGCCTTGTAAAACACCAGACATCCACATTGCAACGATGTATAAAACCACACCGATTGTTGCTAACCAAAAATGTACATTGACTAAGGAAGTGCTATACATTTTCGGTTGACCGAACAAAATAGGGACTAGGTGGTAAACAGAACCAATGGATACCATTGCAACCCAACCTAAGGCACCAGAGTGAACATGACCAATTGTCCAATCAGTATAATGTGATAAGGCATTTACTGTTTTAATTGCCATCATTGGGCCTTCAAACGTAGACATACCATAAAATGATAAAGATACGATCAAGAAACGTAATACTGGGTCAGTACGCAGTTTGTGCCAAGCCCCTGAAAGGGTCATGATACCGTTGATCATGCCACCCCAAGATGGTACGAACAAGATAATTGACATCACCATACCTAAAGATTGAGTCCAATCCGGTAAAGCGGTGTAATGCAAGTGGTGAGGACCTGCCCAGATATATAAAGAAATCAATGCCCAGAAGTGAATAATGGATAAACGGTAAGAGTAAACAGGACGCCCAGCTTGCTTAGGTACAAAATAATACATCATACCTAGGAAACCTGCAGTCAAGAAGAAGCCAACAGCATTGTGACCGTACCACCACTGCATCATTGCATCAACTGCACCGGCGTATAATGAATAAGATTTCGTAAATGAAACAGGAATAGCCATGGAGTTACCGATGTGTAAAACCGCTACCGTTAGCATGAAGGCCCCAAAGAACCAGTTAGCAACATAAATGTGTGAGGTTTTACGAATAATCATCGTACCAAAAAAATTAATAATATACGCTACCCAAACCAGAGTAATCAAAATATCAATTGGCCACTCAAGTTCCGCATATTCTTTACTTGACGTCATACCTAATGGAAGAGTAATTGCTGCAAGTACAATAACAGCTTGCCAGCCCCAAAAAGTAAACGCAGCCAGTTTATCTGAAAACAGACGTACTTGACTGGTACGTTGCACTACATAGTATGACGTTGCAAATAATGCACAGCCACCAAACGCAAAGATAACTGAATTGGTGTGTAGTGGACGTAAACGTGAATAGGTAAGGTAAGGGATGTCAAAGTTTAACGCAGGTGCAAATAATTGCGTCGCAATTAAAAGACCAAGAGACATGCCTACAATACCCCAAATAACGGTCATAACCGTAAATTGCCTAACTACTTTGTAGTTGTAGTCGGGTTGAACTTGAGTAACTTCGCTCATCGGGTCGTTCTTCCATTAGTAAGTTAAATTTCTTGCTGAGATAATACTCGTATAAATCGATTCTTATTAGTCCGTAAATGGGCATTATATTTGTCGGACACAGAACGCTTAACGTGTGAATGATAAAGGTTTTAAGAGGAAAATGGTAGACTAAAACTTGATGTGTTGATCAAGGTCAATATATTTAACATTAAATTAACTTTTAAATAAGATTGTAATAACAAAAGTTGTATTTTTTAATATTCTAAGTCTTTCATTTAAATAAAATTTGATGAAATATTTATAAAAATAAATACCTTTCGAAGGGAAATTCCTACCAAAGGTGTATTTATTACAAAAATATGATCAAAATAAACACCAATAGTGATTGAATTTAATACTTTAGTCGAAAAAGTAAGTTGTGATTAGATATACTATGGAAATATGTAAAAAGAAGCTTACTCAAGGAACAACATATTTATCATTTTGCAGTCCCGCCCATTGAATACTTTCTTCAGCAAAACCCAGACCTGCTTCGGTGAAAAAGTTAAAGACACGATCAACGCCTTGCTCCACAAGGGGAGCAACTTCATCTTCATAACGAGCTATAGCAGCTAGCTTTCCTGTATATCCAGATTGCTTCAACTGATATGTAATATTGATTGTATCTTCTACTGATGGCAGGGCAATTAGGACAAGTTGTAGTTTTGATACATCTAAGTTTTCCCACAAATCAATATCTTCTCCATCACCCGTAATGACATTTTTACCTAATGATACTAAGTGCTTAACCTTTTGTGGATCCGCATCCATCCCCCATACTTGTTCACCCATTTGTTGATGTAATGCATGAAAAGCACCTTTACCGACGCGCCCCATACCGATGACTAAAATTTTACCACACGCCAGATTTGGGTAGACATCCTGGGGTAGAGGAGTGGGATTTTCATACCGTTTTAATAGGTTTTTGTTGTGACTAAATGTAGTATGTGCACGTCGGTAAAGCACGGAAGTGAGGATAAATGAGAGCGCTGTAGCGAGAGCTAAAATAACCAACCATTGTGCATCCAATAAGTTTGCTGAAACTGCAACCGCCCCGACTATCAAACCAAATTCAGAATAATTTGCTAGCAGTAAAGCACTCAAAAATGCCGTGCGTGCGCGTAATTGTAATTTTGTAAATAACCAGAAAAACAAACCAAACTTGAAGACCAATAACACACAAAAACCTAGCGCAATAGCGACCATGGTTAAGCTAGGCATAGCAGTTAATCCGATGGTTAAAAAGAATCCAATTAAAAAGAGATCTTTAAAACCCAGAAGTGCTTTTGATAGCTCATTTGCTTTTGGGTGTGAAGCAAGCAATATACCTGCGATGAGCGCACCAAGGTCGCCTTTTACATCAAATAGACTAAATAAGTGATAAGCACCGAATGCAAAAATAAACCCTGTTAGAGGAAGCATTTCACCGTGTCCAGATTTCATTAACAAGCGGTGTAGGAAAGGTTGTGCAGGAATCAGTAAGAGTAATGCTAGTGCATATATACTGGGAACTAAGCCAGTGGCAAAAACTAAAAATACCACAGCAACGATATCTTGCATAACCAGAATGCCGATAGCTAATTTACCATGTCTAGATTTGACTTCTCCTGATTCTTCAAGGATTTTTACAACACAAACGGTAGAACTAAAACTAAAAGCAAAAGCGACCAAAGCTAGAGTGCTCATGGGAATGGCGAAGAGCTTAAAAGCGATCAACATACTAATTAACATAAGACATAGCGTGCAAAACGCAATCCATATGCCCATATGAGCTAAGCTTGCCAACCACACAGATTTAGCAGTAAGATCTTTTAGATGCAGTTTTAAACCGATCGTAAAGAGCATGATTGTAATACCCAGATCAGCAATCATCCTTAAGGTATCGTTATTTTCATAACCCAGTGCATTTAGCACAAAACCAGCAGCTAAGAATCCAATTAATGGAGGCAGGTGGGCGAACTTAGCAACTAAGCCAAATCCGAATGCAACGAGTAAAAAAATAATATCCATATTTTGACGTTGAGCCTCTAATAAATGTCTGTATCCAGTAACAAAATCCTATTATGCTCATGCTTGTAAAAATCTCAACATTTCTTTAGCACATTGTTTTGGCGCTTCCATCATGGGCATATGGCCTAAATCATCCCAAATAACCGTGATGCCATTGGTTTCACTTTGCCATACCTCTGCAGCGCTGATATGAATTAATTGGTCTTTTGCACCCCATAGGAGCAAGATGGGACAAGAGATTTCATTCAATTTACCATTGAGCATATCCTCCGGGGCAAAAAAATCACGAAATATTTCGGCAAAGTCGGTTTTTCTCTTTACGTATTTATGCGCAATAGCATTTTTAATCAGATTTGGTAGAAATGGTGGTTGTGCCATAGTCAAAGCATAAAAGCGTGGGAAGGCTTTTATATCATCCATCAAAAAGGGATTATCTCCCGCTTCAGCGAGTTTCTGTGAAGTACTCTTTTCTGGAGAAATAACACCTGCAGGGTCGACACAAATGATCTTACTTACTTCGTTTGGATACATACGTGCGTACTGAGCAGCTAAAAAGCCTCCCATTGAGTTGCCACCAATGCAGGGTTTTGTAGTTAGTCGTAGTTGCTTAATAAAATAGTTTAAGCGTTCAGCTTGTTTTGGGATCCCATAGCCTCTTCCAGCTAAAAACTCAGTAGCACCGTGCCCAGCAATATCAGGGATAATTACTCGATAAGCTTTGGTTAAATATTTAGCACAGCGTAACCAAACCAACTTATCTGCTGTAAAACCATGAATCAAGACTAGCACAGGCTTATCGGATGGACCACTATCCCAATACTCATAAGAAAACTCACCAACATTTTGCTGTTTTGTTCGGAAACCGTATAGGCGACTTTCGAAAGCTGTTGCCCATGTTAATAGATGTTGTCCAAATGGTTGTAGTGATTTTTTCATGAGATTTCTCGTGTTAATTTAAAGCTTAAAGCCTTTATGGTCTTTCGCATAATCATCGGGATGTGCTAATTTTTTCATCCCTTTACCAATCATTTTCTTTAATGCTTGTAGATTGAGTAACTTACTGCTCCAATATGTTTTACGTGCATGATTCCCGTAGACAATGCGCGGATTATTTGCTTCAACTTCTTGTAAAACATAATTGACCATTTCATCACTTGGTGTAGTTAAAAACTTGTCTTTAAATTTTGCAGTTCGCTCTGAGCGAGCAATATCAGTTGCTACACCACCTGGGTGAACCAAATGTACGTGTATATGTGGGTGGACTTGTTCTAACTCGACCATCAAAGCTTCTGTGTAACCACGTACTGCAAATTTACTTGCACAATAATCAGACGCATTAGGAGTCCCGATAAATCCAAAAATGCTTGAGACATTAATTAGCGCAGAATCAGCAGAGGCGGCTAGTAAGGGTAAAAAAGTTTTAGTACCATGAACAACGCCATAAAAATTGACGTCCATAGTACGTTTTATAGTTTTCATATCAGCAGCCCACACAGGTACTGCGGCACCCTCAATGCCGGCGTTGTTGATCAAAATATCACAACCATCATATTCACTTTTACATAGTTTAGATAAAGCATGCCATTGTGAGATTTTACTAACGTCGTGCACCATAGTTAATGGTAGCTTCCCGTTATACTTAGCAACCACCTCCGCGGTTACGCCTAACCCCTCTTCGTCAATATCAGTAAGTACAACTCGAGCACCTCGTTGAGCTAATAAAATTGCATAGCTGCGCCCCATACCTGAGGCTGCACCCGTAATAACGACTGTTTTATCGGTATAAAAATGACTCATTTGGACCTCTTTTTTTATTTTTATATTAGTTGTAAGTACGCCAGTTTTTTTTGCGAATCTAGACTATCTTATGGTCAGTTAACTTAAATTTTTTACATAGTTTTCTGTAGGTAAAACTAAAGCCTGGAAACATTGCAATAACCTTACCTGATGCGCTTTTATACCAACTGTTGCACCCCCCAGTTTGCCAAACTGTGTTTTTCATCTCAGAATGAACAAAAGAGGTGTAAGACGCTTCTGCTTTAATCGTGGGAGCAATACTTTTAGCTTGTTGGTCCTGTACGGCCATGATGGCTTGCATAATGTATTTAACTTGGGATTCAATGACGACAATCGCTGAAGTGTGACCAATACCGGTATTTGGGCCTGTCATAATAAAGAAATTTGGACAAAAGGGGACTGTAGTCCCTAAATATGCTCTGGGATAATCTTGCCAAAAATCACTTAATTTCTGCTGATTCATGCCTGTAACAGGGTAAGAAATCAAACCATCTGTTGCATCATAGCCAGTAGCGTAAACAATTGCATCAAGTTCCACATGCTTACCTTGATTCATGGTAATGCCATTAGGTGTTATTTCGGCAATACTCTCGGTTTTGTCATGAAAAGACACATTGGCTTGAGTTAATGCGGGATATAACGTATCAGACATAATAATACGCTTACACCCAATCGTGTAATCAGGTGTTAATGCTGCGCGTAATTTAGGATCGCGTACATGTTTTTTTAATAATCGTTTAGCCGGCCATTCACCCACATATTTTAAGATACCCGGAAAGTATTTAAAGGCTATGACCCTTGTTTCTAGAGCGCAGTAGATAGCTGCGCGTAAAGAATAATAAAACCATTTTTTATTTAATAGTCGTTGAATCCATCTGGGAAACTTCATATCAGGGCGTGAAATAACCCAGTGGGGTGTGCGTTGAAAAACATGTAAGTGCTTTACTTTATTCACAATGGCTGGAATGACTTGGGTTGCCGAAGCACCACTACCTATGATTGCAACTTTCTTATCTTGTAAATTCAAATCAGTAGGCCAATCATTCGTGTGAAATTGTGCTCCGTTAAAGCTTTCTTTACCGGGAAAATTTGGGATAACGGGGCTAGATAATGGACCTGTAGCATTAATGACAAATTGAGCTTTGAGAGTGGGTTTCCCTTCAATATCCACTTGCCAATATTGCTGATTTTCGTTCCAAAAGCTACCTATAACATTATGCTCTAACTTGATATAAGCCCACAAATTAAAACGCTCAAACATATCATCGGTATATTTTGCCAACTCTGCTTGTTCAGCAAACATTCTCGTCCATGGATAGGGTGTGGCAGATAAAGAATATAAAGGTGACTGCACGTCAACAGCGGCGCCAGGATAGCGGTTTTGCTTCCAAGTACCTCCGGCAAAAGCACGACGTTCAAGCATGACAAAATCAGTAAAGTTTTGTTTAATGAGTGACAGTGCAACTGCTTGTGCACCAAAGCCTGTACCAATGATGATGATTTGATGATCCATCAATAGTCCTTATTTAATTATTATTATTGACTAATTATTATACAAAAAATTAACTTCTAATATATTCTATTAATCATAAGATTTTTACAAGGTTCAAAAAAGGTGACGTCAAATGCAACAATATCAGTCTATTAAAACCTTGTCTGCAGAAAAAGTTTACTAAATGAACTAGTGTGTAGCTTAAATAAAGTAGATGAAAGACCTGAAGCTTGCGAAAAAGAACTTGTAGCGATATGTACTGTTAGATATTCAACAGATATTCTATAAAATATATAAGGTCAACTGCTGACCTTGATGATCGTTATTTTTTTGCTTTAAATGTGTTTATGGCAAAAAATGCACATGTGAAGGTGATTCCTGCGACCAGGGCAATGAGCTCCACATTGTATTGCTCGTATAAAGAAAAGCGCAGCATTTCAACAGCAAAGGTAAAAGGATTATATTTACAGATCCAATAGAGATACAAACTTGACTCTTTGATCTTCCATAGAGGGTATAGTGCACTTGAAAGAAAGAACATTGGGAAAATGACAAAGTTCATTACACCTGCAAAGTTCTCTAGTTGCTTGATATTATTTGCCAGAATTAACCCTAAACTGCCTAAGAAAAATGCGGTTAAAAATATAGTAGGAATGGAATAAACTAAGCCTAAGAGTGGGGTTTCTATATCAACTACCCATGCGAGTAATATAAAAATAACAACTTGCAGTAATGAAAGCAGTGCTCCACCACACAATTTTGCAAAAAGTAAAAATGCTTTTGGGGCAGGACTCATTAGCAGTATTTTCATACTACCCATTTCTCTGTCGTATACCATTGACAAAGAGCTTTGCATGGCATTGAATAAAATTATCATGCCGCATAGCCCTGGTACGATGTATTCTTGATACAAAATGTAAGTCTCATACGGCGGTGTAATAGAAAGTCCTAGGGCACTTCTAAATCCAGCGGCAAAGACAATCAACCAGAGTAAAGGACGTACTAAAGCACTAAATAGTCGAGATTTTTGTTGAAAAAATCTTAACAACTCTCGAGCAACTATAGCTTGAAAAGTATACCAGAGTGATTGGGTTGAAGGTTTTTTCATATGGCTTCTAGCACTCTATCAGTAAGTGATTGATAAAGCTCAAGGACCGATGCTTTGTGGTTTGATTCGAGAGCTGTTTGGCATTCTTCTGATAACAAGACATGGCCGTCATTGAGTAAAATTAGTTGGTCTTCCCCCTGTACCTCATCCAACAAATGTGTAGTCCATAAAATAGTAACGCCAGTAGCTGCAAGCGTGCGGACGTATGCAATAATTGCTTTTCTGCTAGGCACATCCAAACCTACGGTGGGCTCATCTAAGAATAAGTATTTAGGTTCATGTAGGACTGATCTGGCTAACTCAACTCGTCGCCGGTGCCCTTGGTTTAATTGGCGAACTTTTTCACCTAGATGCTTGGTTAATGATAACGCACAAAGAATAGGTGAAAGCTGGTGTAATGCCTGTTGTTTAGATATACCATGTAATGCTGCAAAATAGAGAAGGTTCTGCTGTACAGTAAGATCAAGATCTAATGTTGTACTTTGAAAAACAACACCAATTTGTTTGAATAAATCCCTTTGTGGTTGCAGCATGGATGCTTTGTCAAACCATATATCACCATGCTGAATAGATAACTGTGCAGTTAATAGAGAAAAAAGCGTTGATTTACCTGCTCCATTTGGGCCCAATAAAACATTAAATCCCTCGTGAAGCTCAAGATTTACATTATTTAATGCTTCTTTTATTCCATAATTATGTGATAAGCCTGATATTTTGATACTCATAGTTGTTTTACTGCCACCCCCCAAGGGTAACGGCCAACTTTAACGGACTTTTCTACTTTAGCCGACTGTGTATTGATAATCGAAACATCAGAACTGACGCCATTGGTTGTAAGTAATAGCGATTCGTCCGCGTTTAAAGCAAGCTGCCAAACACGACGTCCAACTAATATGTATTTTTCAATAGTCATCGTATCTGTATTTATCATAGCTACATGATTAGATGGGCCTAGTGCCACAAATGCTTTATTTTCAGTTTGCATTAGAATAATACCCACAGGCTGGATCCTATCTTTATGCATACCTCGTATAGCAAATGTGAAAGTGTGTTTTACATTTTGGGTAGCCACATCGAATACTGTTAACTCGCCACCAATTTCAGATGTCACCCATAGTTCACTGCCATCTTTGGTGAACATTGCGGCACGAGGTCTTGCACCTACCAAAGAGTTGGCATAGTTTTGGTTGGTTTGGGTATCTATCCAATGCACCATATTAGTTGTTTCTGATGTCACTACTAATATATTACCATTAGGACTTACAGCTAAACCCTCAGGTTCAACACCTACATCAATTTGTGTTGTTACTGTTTGTGAGGCGATATCAATTACTGTTAGTAAAGCGTCATCTTCATTCGCCGTATATATTGTTTTACCATTTGGATGAAGTGCGATTGTTTCTGGATCCTCTCCAGAAGGGAGCTCACCTACAATGCTGTCAGTGGCTATATCAAATATTTGGATCCGGTCTGAATCACTTGCACATATATAGGCCAATGATTGGTCATGATTAAAAATGAACCCTCTAGGTCTATCACCAACGGGGATTTCTTTAATCACACTATAATCATCTAAATCGATCACCGATAAACTATTACTTTTTTCATTTGTCACATAAGCCAACTCTTTTGCTGTTAAAGAAGTTGCAGAACACAGCAGTAGACTCGATAGTATTACAAGGGGCAGAGTAGTTTTCATTGGCATATCTCATTTGGGGTTAGTCCAAGTGTATCTAATTCAGTTATAGGGTGCATGAAACCAGCTTGCGGAGATTGAGAAACGATGCTTCTGGAATGAAATAACGCCAGTGGCATCCGCAACTGCCCATTTTTAGCTCGAAAAGAAAGCTTTCGACCTTTGTACGCAGCAAGAGAAAAGTCTGGTGAACGTAAGTACTTTACTAGATCGTTTGCCGTGGTTGGAATATTTTTTTGTAAGGCCTGTGCGAGAGCAACAACAGCGACATAATGAGTATAATCCGCACTTGTCATGAATCGTCCTGATGCATCAAATACACGTTTTTGTAATTGTCTTGCACCCCATTGTTCAATACTGCCATGCCAACTATCAACTCGTAAACCAGCTGAACCAACAACTGGCCTTGGGTAGTATGTGTTATAGGGCAGGTAGTAGCCAAATGTACCTTCAGGGTCAGCTACAATGGTAGCGTCGTAATCTTTACTCGTTTGGGTAAACAAAGGAATATCTTGTTCTAATGTACGACGTAAATCAGTTGTAAAAGTCCATTTTTTGTCGTCGATAATATCAACCCTATATCGTTTCAACGTTCTTTTCAACGCAGTCAGGTAATCCTGTGCTTGTTCATCCTCACTGCTGACCAGTAATACTGAATCTAATTGTTTTTTTACGAGCCACTGACCCAGTGCATCAGCCAACATTGGATAACTTGGGCTGGTGTGAAAAATATTATCAGAACAAATATTTTTTCGTAATTCGGTAGCCGGGTTACCTACGTTTATTATTAAATGTTTAGCTGTAGCAAGGGCGAATACTTGTTTTGTCTGTTGAGTATTTAAGTGAAGAAGGATCGGACCAGATGTGATTTTCGACAAAGCATTGGTTACAGAATTTTCGTCGCTAATCAAGTGTTCCTCCAAGGCAATTTCATACCCCAAAAATTTACCTGTCGTATTGCTATCGTTAATCCCTACTAAAAGCCCTACTAGACCATTGTCGTGAGGGAGCTGATTGATTTTCGGAACACTTGTTTTTTGTTTATTTGGTGAAAACAGGTAATGAATAGTCAGTGTTGTTTTTGATTGAGCCCAGATGGACGTCGAGAAGAACAACAAAACAATCAAAACAGGAATATATATAAATGATTTGTTACTAATGCGTGTCATGCAGATTTGCCAATTTTACCAACGACCTTATGCCGTCAATCACTAATTAATACTAAATAAAAATTATGCTTGTTCAATGCCTTAAATGAAAAACCCTACCAAAGGATGAGAAAGGTTTGAGCTAAAGTATCATCCAACGCATATTGTCATTAAAGTATATTACAGGCTGTTTTAGTAACCTTTTAATGGAATGTTTTATGAAAATCACAAAAAAAATTACTTTAGCGAGTTTTTGCTTTGTTTCAAGTGTTGTTTTTGCTCATGGACCAGTCACGCCACAATCGATTGATACTTCAACTCTTCCAGCAATTGGTGAAGAGTGGGTTGATGAAAACCCTTATCGTGCGCTGACAGGTGATGTGAAAGCAGAAATTGACCGTGTCGGGGCTTCGGCTTACAACCAAAATTGCGCCAGATGTCATGGCTTAGATGCTATAAGTGGTGGTATTGCACCTGATTTACGAGAACTTGCACCTGATTATGACGGTGATGAATGGTATATTTACAGAGTGCAAAACGGTGCTGTTCGCAACGGTGCTGTTTATATGCCCAAAATGACTGAACACCTAAATCAAGAAGCACTTTGGGCTATACGTAGCTGGGTAGAAACTCGTGCCGCAGATATGTAAGTATTTTTTAATATTATTCAGCGCATGGTGCTTCAATATTGAGGCACGTTCGTTGGATGATATCTTGGAATCAAAGTTTATTGTTATTGCTGTGTATGATGATTATGCACCATTTTCTGAAAGGAAAGGTGATGTTGCGTCTGGCATTGATATTGATGTAGCACAAAAAATTGCTGACAATCTTGGTGTTAGTTTACGTTTGAAATGGATGACTGCTGGTGAAACAACTGATGATGACTTACGCAATCATATCTGGAAAGGTCATTATTTAGACCGAACTGTTGCTGATGTTATGTTACGTGTTCCTTATGATCGAGCTTATTCGCAAAAGCGTGATGATATTGGTTTGCTGGCACATGAATTAGTACATATGTTTGGTCCATATCATACAGAATCCTGGCAGATCGTTTTTAATCAAAAACAACTTCCTGATGTACCTACTATGGCTTTATTTCAATACCATAAGATTGGTGCAGAGATTGATTCAATACCCCATTTTTACCTTACATCGGCATTTCGTGGCGGTCTCAGAGAGCAGACACGTCAGTATGATAATCTTACTCTAGCAATTAATGGGATGCAGAAAACTGAAGTAGATGCAGTGATGGGTTTACGTTCTCAAATTACTTATCTACACAGCAAATTAGATCCCGAACAGTATCGCTTAGCTGAAAATGCGTTCCCTTTGATAGGTAAACAAAAGTGGGACATAGGAATGGCTGTCAAAACGGATTACCGCGCTTTAGGTTATGCAGTAGGTGACGTCATTAGCGCAATGGTTCGTAGTGGAGAAATGCAAAAAGTCTTTGCCAAATACTCAGCAACCTACGAAAAACCAACCTACTATAAAGAAATTGAATAAAACATACATCAATTTATTAAATTAGATGTATGTCTATATCAACCATTTTTCCTCCCAAGGGATGAAAAAAATAGACATACTGTCTGATAGGTTTCATTTTTAGCACGTTTTACAATCTTGTTAACTTGCTATTAACACTTTCAACGATACGTTGCGCAAGTTTGCAAATCTATTGAATACTAAAATCATTATTTCAGAGGAAATACAAATGTTTAACAAAGATAAAGTAAAGTTACTTTCATTATCAATGTTAGTTACATTAGCTTGCACAGGTACAGCTAATGCAAAAGTAACGGATAAAGATATCCTTAGAGACCATATGTCTACGGACGAAATTGTTACTAACGGTATGGGCTTACAGGGGCAGCGATTCAGTCCTCTTTCAACAATTAATACACAAACTATTGAAGATATCCGTCCGGTTTGGTCTTTTTCTTTAGGTGGCGAGAAGCAACGTGGTCAAGAATCACAACCTATGATTAAAGATGGTGTTATGTACATTACGGGTTCTTATTCACGCGTTTATGCGATTGATGCAAAAACTGGTGATGAGTTGTGGCAATACGAAGCTCGTTTACCAGATGGTATTATGCCTTGCTGTGATGTAATTAATCGTGGTGTTGCATTATATGGCGACTTAGTTATTTTTGGTACTTTAGATGCTAAACTTGTTGCTCTAAATAAAGACACGGGTAAAGTTGTTTGGAAGAAAAAAGTTGAAGATTACAAAGCGGGTTATTCAATTTCTGCAGCGCCTATAGTTGTTAAAGGAAAAGTAATCACTGGAATTGCTGGTGGTGAATTTGGTGTTGTCGGGAAAGTCCGTGCATATAATGCTGAGAACGGTAAACTGGTATGGGAACGCCCAACTGTAGAAGGCCACATGGGTTATATCTATGTAGATGGCAAGAAAGTTGAAAATGGTATCTCGGGTGGTGCGCCTGGTCAAACGTGGCCAGCAGACTTATGGAAATCTGGCGGTGCGGCTCCTTGGTTAGGTGGTACATATGACCCTGAAACCGATTCTTTATTCTTTGGTACTGGTAACCCCGCACCTTGGAACTCACATTTACGTCCCGGTGATAACTACTTCTCTTCTTCACGTTTAGCGATTGACCCTGATACAGGTAAAATTAAATGGCATTTTCAAACTACCCCGCATGATGGTTGGGATTATGATGGCGTAAATGAGGTTATCTCGTTTAACTATGAAGACCAAGGTAAAACTGTACGTGCTGCTGCCACTGCGGATAGAAACGGATTCTTCTATGTTTTAAACCGTGAAAATGGTGACTTTATCCGTGGTTTCCCTTTTGTTGACAAAATTACTTGGGCTAAAGGACTTGACGCAAATGGTCGTCCGATTTACGACCCTGCCAACCGTCCTGGAAATCCAGCAGATATGGCTGATGGTAAAAAAGGCGAAACAGTTGTAACAGCTCCTTCTTTCTTAGGTGGAAAAAACTGGATGCCTATGGCTTACAGTAAAGACACTGGTCTTTTCTATGTACCTTCAAACGAATGGGAAATGTCGATCTGGAACGAGCCTACAGCATATAAAAAAGGTGCTGCTTATTTAGGTGCTGGTTTCACTATCAAATCTATCAATGATGATTATATTGGTGTGTTAAAAGCAATTGATCCTAAATCGGGTGAAACGGTCTGGACCTATAAAAACTATGCGCCATTATGGGGTGGAGTTCTTGCTACAGCTGGCAACTTAGTGTTCACTGGTAACCCAGAAGGCTATTTAATGGCATTTGATGCTAAAACTGGTGAAATGGTTTATAAATTTAACACCGGTTCAGGTATTGTTGGTTCTCCGGTAACCTGGGAAATGGACGGTGAGCAATATATTTCAGTCCTTTCAGGTTGGGGCGGTGCAGTTCCATTATGGGGCGGTGATGTTGCTAAACGTGTTAAACACTTAAACCAAGGTGGCAGTGTTTGGACATTCAAGTTACCAAAGAAATATGAACTAGCTAGTAATTAATCTGTTACAAGTTAATTAAAAGACCTCATTTAGAGGTCTTTTTTTTGTCTAATTTTCTTTTAAATATACGCAAAATTTAAATTTTAGAACTAAATTATATACTTGGTTTTAAGTGAGACGTAATTACTATTAGGCTTTTCGCTTATAACGATTAAAGTATATGTTGTTAAATATTAAAAAAACACTTTCGTATAATTAGCCACCACACACCTTTTTTATTCTTTCATTTATCCTCCCAAAGTAGGGTTTTTTTACCTCTTTTGATCAATAGAACAAACTCTATAATTTACGCAAGATAAGCACGTTAATTAATAAAAATTTAACAATAAAAAAATTTATTTATAGATGCATATTGGTATCTGTTTTCAATTATTCGAGGTTATTATGATCTACGCAAATCCAGGAAGTGAAGGCTCCGTTGTCTCTTTTAAAGCAAAATATGAAAACTTTATAGGTGGTGAATGGGTTGCCCCAGTCAAAGGTGAATATTTTACCAACACATCAACAGTTGATGGCAGTGATATCTGTCAAGTGCCACGTTCAACTGCTGAAGATGTCGAATTAGCTTTAGATGCTGCACATGCCGCAAAAGCTTCTTGGGCAGCAACATCGGTAGCTGCTCGTTCTAATTTATTGTTACAAATTGCTGATCGCATGGAACAAAATCTTGAGATGCTTGCGGTGGCTGAGACTTGGGACAATGGTAAAGCTATTCGCGAAACATTAAATGCTGATGTTCCTTTGTGTATTGACCATTTCCGTTATTATGCAGGTTGTATCCGAGCTCAAGAGGGGACTTTATCTGAGATTGATGAAAATACAGTTGCGTATCATTACCACGAACCATATGGTGTGGTAGGTCAGATTATTCCTTGGAACTTTCCGTTATTAATGGCTGCATGGAAACTTGCTCCTGCTTTAGCAGCGGGTAATGTTGTCGTGTTGAAACCTGCTGAACAGACACCATCAACAATCTTATTATTGATGGAAATCATCCAAGATATATTACCAGCCGGTGTTATAAATGTTGTCAATGGTTTTGGTAAAGAAGCTGGTGAAGCCCTTGCTACTTCAACTCGTATTGCAAAAGTTGCGTTTACGGGTTCAACCCCTGTCGGTGAGCACATTCTCAAATGTGCGGCAGAAAACCTTATTCCTTCTACGGTTGAATTAGGTGGCAAATCTCCAAACATTTTCTTTAACGATATTATGAATCAAGAAGACGAGTTCATTGACAAATGTGCTGAAGGTTTTGTATTAGGTTACTTCAACCAAGGTGAAGTATGTACATGTCCTTCTCGCGCACTCATTCAAGAAGATATTTATGATGCATTTATGGAGCGTGTTTTAGCTAAAACTAAAGCTATTGTACGTGGTAACCCACTAGATACAGATTGTATGGTAGGTGCTCAGGCCTCAAATCAACAGTTTGATAAGATTATGTCTTATATCGATATCGGTAAAAATGAAGGTGCAGAAGTTGTTACGGGTGGAGAAGTTGAGGCTCAGGATGCAGCTTTAACTAACGGTGCATATGTCCAACCGACTATACTCAAAGGTGATAACTCAATGCGTATTTTCCAAGAAGAAATTTTTGGTCCGGTTATCGCTGTTACTACATTTAAAACTGAAGAAGAAGCTTTAGCCATTGCAAATGATACAGTATTTGGTCTAGGTGCTGGACTGTGGACACGAGATTCTAACCGTGCGTATCGCATGGGACGTAAGATCGAAGCAGGGCGTGTATGGACGAATTGCTATCATTTATATCCTGCGCATGCTGCATTTGGTGGTTATAAAAAATCTGGTATAGGTCGTGAAACGCACAAAATGATGCTTGATCATTATCAGCAGACTAAGAACTTATTAGTAAGTTACGATACAAACCCTCTAGGTTTTTTCTAAACTTTATTTATATCAAAGAAACAGGCGACGTGAGTCGCCTGTTTCTTTTCTACAGTACCTTTAGGATATAAAAAAATGAATATATACAAATATTTAATGTGCTTATGTTTATTTATTTGTATCTCTTTGGGTAATTTATCACTTGCAAAAGAAGGGGATGTAACAGATATCCCTACTGCTATTGATGAAATTTTTCCAACAGCAACTAGGATAGGTAATCAAGCAAAAGATATCCCCGTTACGCCTGTTTATCAATTAAATGAGTTGCTCGGCTATGTTTTTGAAAGCCAAGATTTCGCGCCTTTTATGGGGTTTACAGGTGAACCAATAAATATTCTGATTGGATTAGATCCAAAAGGAACATTAGTCGGACTGCGTTTAATCAAACATAATGAACCTATATTCGTACATGGTTTAGGCCCTCAGCCTTTATTAGATTTCATTGACCAATACACCGGTCACTCTATCCGCGAACGGTTTATGATTGATGCGAATGATAAAAGCACCCCTGATAACACCTATTTTGATGGTGTAACCAAGGCTACCGTTTCTGTATTAGTTGTTAATGACACCATTATTACGGCAGCTTTGAAAGTAGCGATGGCAAAATTGGACGGGTTTGTAGCACCTTCAAATATGATTGTAGACCCTGATGTTTTTGAGCCGTTATCATTTTCAGAACTCGTTGCTGCTGGGCACATAAAAAAGTGGATAATAAATAGGAACGAACTGGAAGATCTGCCCAGTGAAGTTAGTACGGCGATTGCAGATATACCTCAAAATTCAGAGCAGTTTATTGAACTGTATTTTGCTTTTCTTGACATTCCTATTGTTGCTAAAAATCTATTGAGTGATGTAGAACGAACGCGTCTATTAGAAAATTTAAAGCCGGGTGAACAACCTTTACTTGTGATAAGTCGAGGAGATTATTCATTTATTAGTGATGATTTTATTCCTCAAACAGTACCTGCTCGACTTAATCTAAGCCAAAACCAATTTCCAGTTGCGCTTAAAGATATTGATTTTTATAGTTTTTATGACCCTGAATTTATTACCGATCTGCCTATATATACAGATTTAAAAGTACTTCGTTTGAAATCACAAACCGGGTTCGAGTTAAGTAGAACAATAGAACTAGGTTTAGGTGTGAATTATCAAGCATCCTTTTTTGATACACAACAATATGAATTTACAACTACCTTAGATTTGCCAACTGAACTATTTATGCTAAATCCTGATGCTAAATCAGATACTCCTATCCCGTTGTGGCAAAGGATTTGGTCTGACAGAATAGGGATCATAGTCATCACTTGCCTGTATTTAGTTTTTATAACTATTATGTTTATTAAACAACAAAGCCTTGTTAGGAATACCCGTTTAACCCATATAATTCGGGCTTCTTCAATGTTGTTCGTATTATTCTTTATTGGTTTTTATGCTCAGGGGCAGCTTTCTGTTGTCAATATTTATACCTTACTTCTAGCTTTATTTAACGATTTCAAAATTCAAGTGTTTTTACTTGACCCCGTTATTTTCATTTTATGGGTATTCGTTTTTATCAGTTTGTTTATTGTCGGTCGAGGTCTTTTTTGTGGCTGGTTGTGTCCCTTTGGGGCATTACAAGAAATATTTGGTTGGGTTGCTAAACGCTTTAGAATAAAACAAATTAAACTGACATCAGAACAGCATCGCACAGGCCAATTGTTAAAGTACATTATCTTGTTAGGCATACTCGGCTCTGCCTGCTTCTCTATTGAGCTCACAGAAAAGTTAGCGGAAGTTGAACCTTTTAAAACATCTATTACTTTACATTTTGTAAGAACTTGGCCGTTTGTATTGTACGCCTTATTATTATTATTACTCAGTCTAAAAATTCACAAAGTATATTGTCGTTATTTATGTCCATTGGGTGCTGGTTTGGCTTTAGTCGGTAGATTCCCTTTCTTAAAATTGCTGCGTAGACGTTCTGAGTGTGGTAACCCTTGCCAACTTTGCAAAACCAAAAAGTGTGATATTGATGCAATACATAAAGATGGTTCAATTGATTATGCTGAATGTATTCAATGTTTAGAATGTGTTGTTACAATTGAGAATCCCAATATTTGCGTCATCGATAAGTACAAAAAGAAATCAATAAAGGTAAAAAATGTAGGGCATTAGTCTTATATTATCTTTGTAGCGCTATGCAATGTAACGTAAAACTATTATATTTGGATTATTGTTAATGCAATGTATAATTTATGTATACTTATCAAGCCATATCAAAAAAATCTAACGCAAGTGCTGCTTGTTTAGACCTATATCAACAACTACATCAAGCAAATACTGAGATAATATTATTTTTTTGTTCTTCTCTATTTGATTTAGAAATAGTTGCACAACAAATGCAGAAATTATTTGCTGATAAAACATGTCTAGGTTGTACTACTGCTGGCGAATTTGCATCTAATGGATACGAAACACAAACAATTGTTGCCGTCGGTTTTGACGTAAATTACTTTAGTTTTAGTTATTCTTTTGTGGATGATATTCAGAACTTTTCGATTATTAATGCACAAAAAGTCATGCAATATTTACATGCTGATATAAAAAGAAAAGCCGTTGCGCCTATTTCTACACAATCCTTCATTGTCTCTTTAGTTGATGGTCTATCATCTGCCGAAGAAGAGTTTTTAATTAATTTTGATTCGGCTACACAAAATTTTCCACACTTTGGGGGTAGTGCAGGCGATGACCAAGGCTTAAATCAAACCTATATCTACTATGATGGAAAGTTTCAAACAACATCTGCTGTGATCATTATGTTTAACACTAGTTTGAAGTTCTCTGTCTTTTCAACTCATCACGTTATAGACAGTGTACAAAAATTAATTGTGACAGATGCGGATCCCCAAACCAGACAAGTTTTCGAAATTAATGGTGAACCAGCGGCTGAGGTTTATGCCAAGACTTTGGGATTAAGTGTTGAAGAACTTGAACCTGAGGTGTTTTCTATTCATCCATTGGCTGTGAAAGTGCGAGGTGACTACTATATCCGTTCAATACAGAGGGTAAATAAAGACTTTAACAGTTTGTCATTTTATTGTGCTGTAGATATTGGTATCGTTTTAAATGAAGTTAATTTGTCAGACATAAATGCACCGTTGAGGAATGTATTAGAACACAAGCAAAATGCTCTTGGTGAGCCAGCTGCTGTGTTAGGCTTTGATTGTTTTTTACGCCGCTTAGAGGTCATCGAGAAGAATCTCGAAGAAGATACTTTAAAACTACAAAAAGATTTCAATTTGGTAGGTTTTAATGCCTATGGTGAGCATTTAAATGGAATCCACTTAAATCAAACTTTTACCGGTGTGTATATAAGCAAAGAGCTACAAAATGACTAATAAATCCCCTTCATTTACATCTTTAGAAGATGAGTTAGCCTGTTACAAGGCAGAAAATAAAAAATTAAAAAAAATTAATGAGGCACTTATATATCGCATTGAAGAAGGGGGAGGTAAACAAAATGTGGCTTATTCAGTATTTGAAAATTCTGTACATTTGTCACATCAAGTAAATATTAAAACCCATGAATTAAATATTGCCCTTAAAGATTTGCAGGTAGTTAATAAGGAACTTGTAAGGGCCAGCAATTTAGCAACACAATCTAAACAGCTTTTTTCCGATGCGATTGAGAGTATAAATCAAGCTTTTGTTTTGCTTGATAACAAGGGCAATATACTTTTGTTAAATAGCCGTTTTGAAAAATTTTGGCACGAATTTAACTTTTATCCTAAACCAGGTGATCATTATTATGAGCTAAAATCTCTGGCCAAAAGAAAAGGTATAATTTTAAGTTTAACGCCAAGTAANAATAACCAATCGATATACCATTTAAACAATAACCGATGGTTTCAATTAACTGAAAGGCCAACTTCTGATGGCGGTTCAGTATTATTATTTACTGATATTACCGACCTCAAACTTGCTGAGTCAGCGCGTTATGAAAGAGCAATAGCAAAACAAAATAGACTCCTTCAAGGGCTAATAGATAACTTAAACCAAGGTGTTTTACTCGTTGACTCTTATGGTGATATCCAAGTGTGGAATAAAGAATTTCTAGCACTGAGTGAATTAGACAAACAGAGCAAAAGAAAATTAAGTACCATTACTAATATAAAGGATGCTGCAGAGTACACTGAGTTAATGATTGACGATATTCCATTGGATAACGAGTTTCAACAGATTTTAAGTAGTGACAAGGTTATTCAAATTGAGCATCACCGTTTGAACAATGGGCAGACGATAAAAACATTTGTCGATATCACGAGTCAATATAATTATGCTCAGTCTCTCAGGGAAAGTGAAACATGGCTACGCACTATTACTGATAATGTCCCGGCTATGATTGCATATATAAACAAAGACAAAGAATTTACGTTTACTAACAAAGCTTATAACCGCTGGTACAACCCGCAAAATATTAATTTGTTAGGTCAAGATCTGCAGGCGTCAAAGCTATTTAATAACTATGAATTATTAGAACAATATGTCAATAAAGCTCTCAATGGTGAATTAGTAAGTTTCGATAGTGAAGAAATAAACCAAAATGGTGAAAAAGCATATTTGCTAAAAACATATGTACCGAATTTAAATCATCAACAAGCAGTTGATGGTTTTTTTGTTTTAGTCACTGATATCACTGAACGCATTAATGCTGCAACAGCCTTGCAAAATGCTTATGACGATTTGGAAATTCGTATTCAACAACGCACAGTAGAACTTCAACAAGAAATCAATATAAGAGAACATGCACAAAGTAATTTGTCTATAGCTAAAAGAGAAGCTGAAAAAGCGAATGAGTCTAAGACTAAGTTTTTAGCTGCGGTAAGTCACGATCTTATGCAACCTCTAAATGCCGCACAATTATTCGCATCCTCTTTTACAAGTCAAATATCAATCGAACAAAAAAATATCCTAGTGCAATCAATTCAAAATTCGCTAAATGATCTTGAGAACTTAATTGTTACCTTAATTGATATCTCCAAATTAGATGCAGGTGTAATCCAACCCGACAATGAAGTATTTCAATTAGATTCCTTGTTCAATAATATTACAAACGACTACAAAAAAATCTCTGAAGTACAGAAAATAAGTTTTTCTTATACCCCTGTAAGTGTCAATGTCTACTCTGATAGTTTGTTGCTAGCTAGGATTTTACGAAATTATCTATCAAATGCTATCAAACACTCGCAGGCAACACATATACACTTTTATGCCGAAAAGCACGAAGAAATGGTGAGAATCGTTGTCAGTGATAACGGTAAAGGGATTGCAAAAAATAATTTAGATGAAATTTACCAAGAGTTTAAACGTTTAAGTACACGCTCTGATTCACATAATAGTCTTGGACTAGGTCTGGCAATTGTGGATAAAATGTCAAAAATATTGAGTCATAATATTGGTGTTGATTCGGTGCTTGGACAGGGTGCAGATTTTTGGGTGGATGTACCTATTGCTACTGACTTACCTGAGACAAAGCCTGTTTTGACAATGAGCGAATGCTCTGAAGCACAGGTAGGTAAACATGCATGGGTGATTGATAATGATCCTAATATTTGTTTTGGTATGGCAACATTACTTGAGCAATGGGGCATGTTTGTTACCACAGCTACAAGTCTTGGTGACTTAAAAGAGAAAGTAGATATTGGTGAAGACCACTGTGATGTATTAATCATTGATTATCACTTAGATGATAATATAAATGGTTTGGATGAAAGCCAAAAAATCAATTCAGTGCGTACTTCAGTTTTACCTGTAGTGATGATCACTGCCAATTTTAGCCAGGAATTAAAGGAAAATACGCAAAGAAAGGGAATTAGACTACTGAATAAACCGTTAAAGCCATTGAGGCTGAAGATGATTTTACAAAATCTGTAAGAAAAACAACTAAAAATATTTTCTTTAATACAAATTAAAAGCAACCAGTAATATAACTTACCTCTTAAGATACTGATCAAAGTCGATGTTCGCACTACCCACAACGACTTTGACACGATTTGTAGCACCTAGTTTTTTCAAGATNGAAGATACATGTGATTTAACAGTCGTCTCAGAAATATTCATTTCATAGGCAATTGCTTTATTGGCTTCACCTTTGGTTAGGTGTTTTAAAACCATAAGCTCTTTGCGTGTTAGTAGGTGTATTTTTTCAGGTAATATTTCAAATTCTTTTTTAGCTTGAGGAGCAGCTTGTGTGGATGCGGTACGAATTATATCGGAAGGCAAACAAACATTACCGTTAAATATTGAAGTTAGTGACTCTGCAATCGATTCAACTGAAGATGATTTTGAAATAAATCCTACAGCACCGTAAGAAATGGTCTGAAGAATTTGCTGTTTATCATTTTCTGCAGAAACAATTACTACCGGCGTTTCAGGAAAATCATTGCGCAAGGTAAGAAGCCCATTCAACCCTGAAGTGTCTGGCATATTTAAATCTAATAAAACCAAGTCATATTCATTATTACTTTTTATGTGAACTATTGCTTCATCAATTGATTCTGCTGAATCACAAATTGTACCTGGAAACTTTTCATCAATGATTCCACTGATAGCTTGTCTAAATATAGGATGGTCATCAACGACTAAAAGTTTATACATAACACGCTTTAACAAATTAATTTATAATTTAATTTAACATTTTATTAATATTTGTATAGAGCTATTTTATCCTACTTTCGTATGGTTATAAATTCATCTTTTTTAAAAATAAAAAAAACGCCTCAAATGAGGCGTAATGGGATATTACTAGCAAACTAAATTTAGAAAGTAACAACTGTTCCTATCGAAAAAGTGCCGTTATCTTCAGCTACTGTACTGACCGAGTTTTCTGATTCAGTATTATTATATTCAGCTACTAAAATAACACCTGGACGGACAGTTCGGAAGTAACCTAGAGCAAAGTTTTTATGGGTTGTAATTGACGCTTGATCGTCATTTTCAGTTTCACCTGATGAAATAACAAAGCGGTTGTCACCCATAGTATAAGAAGCTTGTAATAAGTAACCTTCAGATTCATTGGTGTCGGCACCAACTACATGGTCTAAACCTGCAACATGTCCTAAACCTTCTGAACTATAGCCAGATGCAGTAAGTGAAACGCCAGAGAACTTCACATTAACACCATAACCAAAACCTGATTGATCAGTATCTGTGCCATCTGCTAATTCACTTGACTGAGAGACACCATTAATCCAAGCTTTAAACATATCCTGAGAATATACTGCTTCAAATTCTACGCGTGGAGTATCTTCGGAAGAACCTGCAGCTGATTTGTTTGGATCCATGATGCCCACTGCAAGTGTTAAGCCACTCATATCTGGAGAGCGGTACGTTATTTGCGCTTTAGGGAAGGGGTAAGTATAACCGGTTGATATATTACCAAATGACACATTACCACCGTCGACTAAACCAAATGTATCTGAGGTTTGACCATAACCAAGTAATAACTCATCACCTAGAATATTAGTACGGTTAAATAAACCAAAATCTTTTCCTAGTGTAACAGAACCGAAGTCACCTGAAATTTTTGCATAAAATTGACGAACATCAATTAATGAATTAGTTCCAAGTGCAGTTGCTCCTCGATTTAAGTCTGTATCGTTTACACTGACCCAAAAAGAAGAGCGCATTTCAACTTTGACATCATCTAGTTGTTTACCAAAATTGAAGCCAACATTATTGGGTAAAAAGCCCATACGCACACGTGATTGGTCACGCTCTGTTGTGACGCCTGCGGCATCGGTTGCTTCAATGTTTGAATTGACGTAAAAGATATTAACAAGGCCATCCGCACTAAATGTCATACCTTCTTTGTTATAAATTTCTACGGCTGCCTGGCTACTAAATGCGGCTAATGATAAGGCAGATGCAATAAGAGTTTTTTGTAATGTGTGTTTCATGTTCTTGTTTTCCTGTTATTGTTAACAAGGAGAACAATAATGTTAATTAAATGTTTATTTAATTGAGCGAGTTGTTGATTTTTACTGTTAATTAGATGGGAACAAACGGACTAAGCATTTAGGAGGAGGTTTTTCACACTTTGGCTATAGTGATTTAATATAGCCAGAAAGAATATTGGGATATTGTTCTAGTAAAATCTGTTTAGTAGGGCGTTTCTCAAGCTGGGATAAATTTAAAGTATGGATAATNGTTGCAGGTTTTGGTGATAAGAAATAGATTTTATCTGCAAATACTAATGCTTCTTCAATATCATGAGTCACTAAAATAACCGTAGTATGATGCAATAACGCCAAGCTATTCAGTTCATTGCGACAAGCATTAGCAGTGGGCTCATCTAATGAAACAAATGGTTCGTCTAAAAGTAAAAAATCCGGCTTTACGATAAAAGCTCGGGCAATCGAGACTCTTTTTTGCATGCCACCAGATAGTTGTTCTGGGTAAGCAGAAGAAACGTTTTCCAACCCTAGCTGTTTTAATAACACATCACAAAAATCAGTTTGTTCAGGCGCTACAAGCAAGATGTTTTCCTGAACGGTCAACCAAGGTAAAAGCCGGTTTTCTTGAAAAATATAGCCCAATTTATTATCAATTATTTGAGCACATGCATACTCATCATCAAGACCTGCTAAGATATTCAATAATGTAGTTTTACCGCAACCAGATGGGCCAATTAAAGCTATATGTTCTCCTTTTTTTATGGTTATTTGGATGTCAGCGATAGCTGTTTCGTGGTTAAATTTTTTATTTTTAACGGTTACATTAAACATGTTTCCGTCCTCTTTGAATTAATTTTTCAAAAGGTTTAAAAAGTATTACCTCAATACTAAAAACGATACCAATAAAGCAAAATGTATAGGCTAAAATCCCTGCAATATCAAAAAATTGAAACAAAGAGTGCAGGGCGAAACCGACACCATCACTTCTACCCAGAAGCTCAACAACTAATACGATCTTCCAAATTAAAGAAAGCCCGTTTCTAGCAGCTAATAAAATATAGGGGTATATTTGGGGTAGGTAAATGTAGCGATAATAAGTCCAACGACACAAGCAATAAACTTGAGCCATCTCGGTTAATTTAGGATCGACCACACGTGCTCCCTCCCTAATACTTACAATTACATTGGGTAATTTATTAAGTACCACTGCAATAATAGCCGCAGCTTCAATGAGACCAAACCATATGTAAGCTAACATAATTGTTACAAGTGCAGGAATATTCAATAAAACGACTAACAAGGTGTCACTCAATATATTTAAGTGGTGACGTTGAGCCATAATGACTCCCATAAATACACCTAGTAACATAGCTAAGCTAAAGCTGAGTAACACTCTATATAATGTTATGCCCAGATTATGTAGTAATTCGCCATTTTGATAATGGACCTGCAATGCACTGTAAACCTTATCAATTGATGGTAAATCTGGTGTGTTTAAAATGGTTGATAAAACCTGCCAAAGACCAAGCAGGGAAATAATGTAAATACATTGAAGGTATGTTTTATGGTGAGATAAATGCATAGAGAATTAATCTAAAGCTTTTGTTTTTGCCTCATGCCAAACATCTTTAGCTGGTGACCAAAAAACATCTGCAGGAGAATCTAATTGTATGTTAAGCATATTAGCAAAAATAGTATATGCGTGAACGAAGGAATTAGATTCAGCTTCAGTAAAATTACTTAACAAAGTCTTTGGGTAGTCTTTCTGTAGTTGTAAAAAGATATCTTCGTTCTCAGCTTTCGTTAGGTGTTTAATCCTGTGCCATTCATGCTTATTTTTAAGTAAAAACTGTTTGGCTTGGTGTGAACTATACAAAAACTGTTTTAATAAGGCAGATTTTGTGTTCGCAAAGTCCTGATGAAAAGCCCAACCTAACATTGGCAAGTCAGTAGTAATATTTAGACTATTAAGCATTTCTGAAGTGCTGATGATAGGTTTGAAACCTAGCGTTTTGAGCCGGGCGGTGTAATGCCAAAAATTAATTACAGCCGCATCATTATGATTTTGAATCATACGATTAAGCAGGGGAGGTGCGGCAAATTTAAGTTTAATATTATCCATAGGTAAGTTTTGATTCTGAAGATAAGCTTGCGTAACTAACCAGTTTTTATCAAATTTACCACCAGCAACACCCAGCGTTGGATTATATGTTAACCATTTCATTAACGAGATATTATTTTTTTGAACCCTGCTATAAATCCCACCTGTTAACTTAGTTGTAGGGTATAACTGATAAGATTTTTGCATTGCTCGTTGCTTAGCCACCCAGAATACATCTGTCATAATAATATCAACAGCATTACTTTGTAATGCAACAGAAGCTGCATTTTTACTCGCTAGTGGAACAACTTTAAGTTTATAACCAGAGTTAATATCTAGTCTATGATACTTGATAACATCCATTTCCCAATTGATGGTGCCAAATTTAAGTACACCTACACTTATACTAGGAAGCTCTGTATCAGAATCAAAGGATGTGCTTTCGATGTTATTGTTTTCGGCACTTACCGGAAAGCTTAGCAAGGATAAAGTAGCAAATGTAAGTAAAGTAAAGAGGAGAACTTTTATTGCATTAACTACCATTGAAACACCATAAGACATCGTTATGACCTTTATTATACAAATTAAAATTTAAGATTAACTCCTACCTTTAACAGGAGTTAATCTTATCTATTGATTAGAATTGATAGGAAATCCCGACAGATACCATACGAGGATGAGCAGGCCCTATAAATTCAGGATCATCAATTTCTGGATAGATATCTTCAAGTACTTCATCTGCTTCACCATAGGTACCAAAAGTATAAAAAGATTTATCCAAGGCATTATCTACACGAAATGATAAACTCATATGCTTATTGACATCATAAACACCATATAAATTCAGCAAACCGTAACCACTAATTTGAGCATTTTCGTTTGCTTCGTCGCCTCGATAGTATTGACTGGANGCAGCAAGTAATTCAGCACCTATGATCAAATTATCTCGACCTTTATATTCAATTTGCGATTTTAATTGTTGCTTTGGTTGACCTGGAATAGTGGCACCTGGAGAAACCTGACGATTTGGCCCCATAGGNTTCATTGGGCTAAATGACACAAAAGGGGCCTCGAAAGTAGCATTAAGATGTGTGTAGCTACCACCGACATGCCAATGATTATTTTGCCATTGAGCGGCTAACTCTATACCTTGTCGCTGAGTTTTATCAATATTAACAAAATAACCTCGAGAAGAAGTACTTCCTGCTTGCTGGAATATAATGTCATCTTCGCTAATTGAGTGATATACAGTTATGCTACTACTGTAGTTATTAATTACATATTTATATGACGCCTCAATGGTACGCGTAACCACTTGATCCAGTGGCGGATCGGCAACAAAGCCATTAGGTAAACGACAAGGGTCATTCTCATCAGCACATGACAATTCAGCCGGACTTGGTACACGAGAAGACTGCGCAATACTCAGGTTGAGTTCTGAACTATCACTCATTAGATAAGAAAAACCGAGAGCAGGGTTAAATTGTGAAAAACGATGGTCACCATCTAATGAGCCTTCACCATCATCTATAAGGTCGTTCATTAAGACATGATCTTGGTTAAAACGAGCAGCAACATTTATCGATAAATTTGGCGAGATTGCTACGATATCAGAAAAGTAAACTGACTTGTGAGTCGTTGTGACATCTAAGCGAACTCTGGCTTCTGCATTCAATAAATCAAACGGTGTTACGGTTCTTGAATCATCTGCAGTATCGTTTTCTAAAATACCAAATGCACTATCTGCTAAATAAGAAATATCAGCTTTCTGGTAAGACAAACCAAAAACTAGGGAATGTTCTATACCTGCTAGCTTAGCAAGATGATTCAATTGCATAGTGGTACCGTAACTTTGATTTTCAGCACTACCAGTATTATATGTCCCATCAAGTTCGTCAGCGGCGATTGATGAAATTTCAGATAAAGCCAAGCCATCGTAACCAATAAAGTCAACTGCTTCAATTTCGTCCCCATCGGCAAATGGTATTTCACCCTCATCATCGTCAGTATGACCTAAGTTATCATCATCGTCGTCATCCAATTCGCAAAGTGTAATAACGTTGTCTCGAAGGAAGCACGGACCAAAATCACTATCATCACCATTGATCGAATCAGTNGTATTTTCTCGAAGAAAAATATTAGCTTGTAGTGAAGTATTTTCAGCTAAAATAAATGTGCCATTTAAAGAAGCAAAATCTAGAGCATTACTTGTTTTATCGGGATGGGTGTATACTGCACCAGCTCCAGCAAAGTCTTGTAAATCAATAGGAATAGCTCCATTTCCTAACAATTCACTGTTTACATTTAAGTAGGTTAAATCAATTTGATGTTGGCCTATTTTTTTACTCAGTGTGCCTAATAGTTGCGTAACTTCAGAAGGTGAATAATCACGCCAACCATCTTCTTCATAATGTGATGCTAAGACGTATGCTGCCCAATCATCATTATCAATACCTGATTGCACTGTTAACTCTTGTCTGCCATGTTCACCAATAGATGCGTCTAGTTGTGTATTGGTAAATGTATAACCAGTTTTAGTATTTAAGCCTAAAGCACCACCTAGAGTATTTTGTCCAAAGACCGGATTAGATGTAGAAAACAATACAGCATTATCAAGTGCTTCCAATGGGATTAAATCCCAATTCACAGTATCACCAAAAGGTTCATTAAAACGTGTACCATTTAGGTATATGGAAACACCTTGTGGCAAACCTAATAGGGGAGAGGCGGTAAATCCACGATATTGGACATCAGGCTGAAAAGGATTATTTTGTACATGATTAATGTTAACACTCGTAAATTGTGCTCTAAGAATTTCGGCTAGAGAACGATTTGGTGTCATCCCTAAATCTTCACTTGTTAATGTTTGAGTTTGCCCAATTAACTGAACAGTATCTGTTGCCTGTTGCAAAGGTGAATTTCCAACAATAGATATAATTTCTTTATCTTTAGAAGAATTAACATCTTCTGTCGCATGACTTTGAGGAATTGAACCTAATATTGCTAATGCAATAACTGAATACTTCATTGCTGTCTGCTGTCCTTACAGTTTTTAAAACATATCTTTTCCATACGATAATTAAAACAAAAATATATACAACCACCTTTATTCAACGATATCTGAGAATAATAGCCTGCAGG
>P_2C_Liq_3_UnCtyDRAFT_100019_pt1 | contig 40105 bp, 26 predicted proteins | sample Pon2CUnioCityCA_3_FD_9720 | JGI IMG/M metagenome (IMG submission 9720)
AAAAGAAGAATCTATATGTTGATAAAAATGATTGGTGTTTTCTATGGTTTTAAAACCAGCAGCTANATCTNCTTCAGAAACACTTCCAGCTCCTGGTGCTGCAAATAAATCAAACTGACCTTCTGGGTTTGAAGGTGCTTTTTTGGGAGTCTTCTGGATTGCGCTCGAAGTGTCATTTGTTTCATTTTTTATTTCGCCTGTGGTGCTAGCACCAAAGGTTTTTAAGAAATTGGTTAAAAGATTTCTAAACTCAAGCTCGTTAAAAAGTTCGGTTACTTTTTCCATATCTGGTTGCACTAATTCAAAATCTTCTGCATTAAAAGTTACAGGAACATCTAGCATAATGGTAGCTAATTTTTTAGAAAGCAAGCCCAATTCTTTATTGGCTTCTACTTTTTCTTTCATTTTTCCTTTTAACTGATCTGTATTTTCTAGCAACGCTTCCATAGAACCAAATTGCGCTAAGAATTTTTTGGCAGTTTTTTCGCCAACTCCAGGTAAACCTGGAATGTTATCTGCAGAATCGCCCATCATTCCTAAAAAATCAATTACTTGTAAAGGATCTGTAACTTCAAATTTTGCTTGTACTTCTGGAATACCCCAAACATCATAACCACCGCCAAAACGTGGTTTGTACATAAAAATATTATTAGAAACCAATTGTGCAAAATCCTTATCTGGTGTAACCATAAATGTTTGGTAACCTTCTTTTTCTGCTTGTTTAGAAAGCGTTCCAATAACATCATCTGCTTCAAACCCTTCTTTAACCATAATAGGAATGTGCATGGCTTTTAAAATTTCCATAATATAAGGCACAGCCAACTTTATGGCTTCAGGTGTTTCATCTCTATTGGCTTTGTAAGCTTCAAATAATTCTACTCTGTCTGTACTGCCACCTTTGTCAAAACAAACGGCTAATTTATCTGGTTTTTCTCTTTTAATTACGTCTAAAAGCGAGTTCATAAAGCCCATTATTGCAGAGGTATCTAAGCCTTTAGAATTTATTCTTGGGTTTTTAATAAATGCATAATATCCTCTAAAAATTAATGCATATGCATCAACTAAAAATACTCTTTTTTGATCTGACATTTTAATAGATTTATTTGGAATGCTAAAGCTACAAAACTTTAACATCCTATTAAAATTCATTCATGTTTTAACAAGTATATTTGTTAGGTTTTTTTAAATATTTCTATTTTATGCGTTGGTTTATTAGATTGGTAACTTTATTAGCGATTATACTTTTGTTAGAGTTTTATGCATTTCAGGCTTTAAAAACAGTTTCCAAAAGTAAAATTTTAAAATATTTTTGGATTTTTACAAGTATAGGTGCCTATCTAAATTTCTTTTATGTTGCCTTAACTTATGATAGAAGCCAAGGCCAAACCCCACAATTTCAGATGGCAATGGGGGTAATGTTAACGGTTTTAATACCTAAAATAGTTATTTTACTAGTGCTTTTTGGAGAAGATATATATCGATGGATTGCAAAAGCAATTTCTGTACTTTCTCCAGAAGAAACAAAAGCCTTACCAAGTAGAAGAAAATTTATAGCACAACTTGCTTTAGGATTGGCTGCAATACCTTTTGCAGGTTTTATTTATGGTATTGTTCAAGGAAAGTACAATTATAAAGTTTTAAAATATCAACTAGCATTTAAAGATTTACCAGACGCTTTTGATGGTTATACCATCACACAAATATCAGACATACATTCTGGTAGTTTTACCAACAAAGAAAAAATACAATACGGGGTTGATTTAATTAATCAACAAAAATCAGATTTGATCTTATTTACAGGAGATATTGTAAATAATAAAGCGGATGAGATGGATAATTGGATTGCTGTTTTTGACAAGTTAGAAGCTAAAGAAGGTAAGTATTCCATTTTAGGAAATCACGATTATGGAGATTATATGGATTGGAAAAACCCACAAGATAAAATAGATAATTTTCAAAAAGTAAAAGACATTCACCAAAAAATAGGGTTCGATTTGTTATTAGATGAACATCGGTATTTAAAAAAAGACGGACAACAAATTGCTCTTTTAGGTGTAGAAAATTGGGGAAAAGGTTTTAACCAAGCTGGAGATTTAGACAAAGCTGCAAAAGGAGTACATAAACACGATTTTAAAATTTTAATGACTCATGATCCAAGTCATTGGGAATATCGAGTAAAAGAAGACCCTTTTCATTATCATTTAACATTAAGTGGGCACACGCACGGTTTGCAAATGGGTATAGAAATACCCGGTTGGTTAAAATGGAGCCCATCTAAATATGTGTACAAGCAATGGGCAGGTTTGTACCAAGAAGCAGATAAATTTATCAATGTAAATAGAGGTTTTGGCTATCATGCATTTCCTGGTAGAGTAGGTATTTGGCCAGAAATTACAGTGATAGAACTTAAGAAAGCATGATAATTATTTCATTTAAAAGCTTTTAAGTATATTTGTGTATTAACTAAACTCATTTTTTTTACGTTATTCCCCTTTAAAATAATTATGTTATGACTAAATTTGGAGAAATAATTAGTAAACAAAAGCCAGTTCTTATAGATTTTTATTCAGATTGGGGTGATACAGAAAATACTTTAGATACGCTTAGAAATGTTGCAGCTGCATTAGGAGACAAAGCTAAAGTAATTAAAATTGATATTAAAAAGAACGAAATACTTGCAGACGCTTTGCATGTAAAAGGAAATCCAACTTTTATTATTTATAAAGAGGGCGAAATGAAATGGCGGCAAACAGGTTTTCAAGATGCAAAAACTCTTATTGGCTTAGTAGAGGAGTACCTTTAATTTTTAAGGCTGAATTTGTTTTAGTTTTTTTAATAAGTAGCTATTCCTGCTTTCATTACTCGCTTTTTTTTCGTTCCTCAAAAAAGAGCTCAAACACGCCATTCAATCAGGGCTAAACTTGTTAGCTAACTTATGGTATTGCTTTAAACACAAAGCCTTGTTGGGTAAATTGGGTTAATACTTTGGGCAAAACATATCGAAGTTTTTTACTGGCTTTTACACTATCATGAAAAACAACAATACTTCCATTTGTGGTGTTTTGTAGAACGTTTTCTAAACATTCTTCTTTGGTAGTGCTGGTATCAAAATCTGCAGACAAAACAGACCACATAATAATGTTGTAGCCTTTTTTTAGTATTTTTTTAGCTTGTTTCTTTTTTAATTTCCCATAAGGAGGCCTAAATAGTTGCTGTTTTTGACATTTCTGTATTGCGTTTGAAATTTCAGATTCGCACTCTAAAAAATTTTCAACATACTCTTTTTTAGAAGTTTTCCAACCATTTAGGTGGTTTTGTGTATGGTTACCAACAGCGTGTTTTTCGGCAATAATTCGCTTAAAAATTTCTGGTTCATTTTTAATGTTTTTACCAATACAAAAAAAAGTAGCTTTTGCCTTGTATTTTTGTAATTCGTCTAAAACAAAGTTGGTAATTTCGGGTGTTGGTCCATCATCAAAAGTTAAATATATTTCTTTTTTTTCTAAAGAAAAACGCCAAATATATTTAGAGAATAATCTCATAATACTATTTGGCGTTCTGGGGAAATATAATTTCAACTTATTTTTTAATTAGCTCTAAATCTTCTGTACTATCTTCATCTGGCATTAAATATTCAAAACGCCTAATAGTTATCATAAAATCATCTTGAATTTTAGATATAAACTCCTTGTTATTACTACCCTGTTCTACTTGGTCTATTAAGTTTTTAAACATGTATAAAGAGGTATCTATTTCATCAAAAATAATATCAGAATCTTCTTTATCAAAGGTACTTAACCAAACTAATTTTTCGGTAATTAAGCGTTGTAAGGTTTGGGCAGTTTTTTCTGCTTTTTCTTGCTCACCTAAACTGTAATACATTTCTGGATAGCCTAAAGATAGGCTGTAATGGTCAAATTTTTCTATCGGCATTTTATCAATAGATAAATCTAAAACTTCAACAGCTTTTAGCGTATCTCCTTCTTTTGCAAAGGCTTCAGATAATCGCATTAAGCTATTTCTTAAAGAAATGGCATTTCTTTTGGTTTGTTCGTCTAAATAAATTTCGCCATTATTTATGTTTCTCCATTCTAATTTGTTAATATTTGCATATATTTTTTCTGGATCTATTCTACCAATATCAAACAAACTAATTTCTCTAACTCTACCACTTTGATCTTTGTATTTAGAAGGTGTTCTTATAGGTACTAGTTTAAACGCCAAACCATCTAATTGTAGATAGTCTTTTAACCAAATATATTCTTCGTCTGCATTTGCACCGCCCGTAAAATAAATAGGTCGTTCCCAATCATTATTTGCTAGAATGTCTAGCATTAAAATACGGTTTTTTGTAATGCCTCTATCATCTATTTCGATATCTATATAAGGTACAATTTTGTCTGCATCTTTTTGAGCAACAATACCGTTTTCTAGTACGTTTTTTTTGTTAACAGGAATTCTAATTCTGTTGGTTGGATAGTATTTTTCTTTAATTCCATTCTCTTCATCTATGTAATAAGTTGCGTCATTATCAGAAGCAATCCAACGCATAAAATCTTTAATATTTATAATAGAATCTTTAAATCTTGGATGCTCTATACTGTAAGCAATATCCAAACTTCCATACTTATATTGGTCATGTGTTAATTGACTTGGTATTGGAGCAGCTTCATAGGTAGCACGTTTCATTTGATCTATGTACCAATCTGTGGCAAATAAACTGGTATTTACCAATTTTATATCGGTTCTAATACCTTCTACTTCTTGCATATACCAAAGAGGGAAGGTGTCATTATCACCAATGGTAAACATAATGGCATTTTTATCTGTACTTTCTATATAAGCTTGCGAGTTTAAGCGTGTTGTAAATCGGTCTGATCTATCATGGTCATCCCAATTTTGAGAAGCCATTAAAGTTGGCACTGCTAAAAGTGAAATTACAGAAATTGCAATAGCAACTGTTTTCTTATTGGCAAATTTCTTTAAATATTCATACATAGCTAAAACACCAAAGCCAATCCAAATTGCAAAAATGTAGAAACTACCTACCACTGCATAATCTCTTTCCCTAGGTTCAAAAGGTTTTGGGTTGGTATAAAATATAATGGCAAAACCTGTAAAAGCGAAAAATAGAAAGAGCACAAAAAAGTTTTCTTTGTCCCATTTTATCTGAAAAAATAAGCCAATAAGCCCTAAAATTAGCGGTAAAAAGTAATACGTATTTCTTCCTTTATTTTCTAAAGCTTGTGTTGGCAATTGTTTTTGAGAACCCAATCTCATTTCATCAATGGCGTCAATGCCACTTAGCCAATTTCCATTAAAAATATCTAATCTACCTTGTATATCATTTTGTCTTCCAACAAAATTCCACATAAAATAACGCCCATACATATAGCCAAATTGATAGCTAAACATAAACTTTAAGTTTTCGGCAAAAGTGGGTCTTCTTTTACTATTTGGTGGTATGCCAGCAATGGCTTTGTACATTTTTTCTGATGCTGGATCTACCATTCTTGGGATAAAACCTTTGTGTTTATCAGAATAATTAGGGGATACGTTTTTGTATTTATTTACAATTACATATTTACCGTTTTTCTTCTCGTATTTTGGTTTATCGTCTTTATAGGGATTGTCTGTATCTTGTTCCCTTTGGTAAGAATTAGAGTAATAAGTGTCGTAAAAAACATTGGCATCTCCATATTGTTCACGTTCGTAATATGCTAATAATTCACGTGCACTAGATGGGTTGTTTTCGTTAATTGTTGTATTTGCATTGGCTCTAATGGGTAACATAATCCAAGACGAAAAACCAATCATGATAAACAAAATCGATAAAATAAGGGTATTTGTATTTATTTTGTTGTGTTTGCGAGTGTATTTTAATCCGAAGTAAAAAAGCGCCACTAAAATTATACCTGCTATAATAGTACCAGAATTGTAAGGTAAACCTATAGAGTTTATAAAAAATAACTCAGAAGCACTAAAGAATTTTAAGGTAAATGGGAACAAGAATTTAAATACAAAAGCCAATACCAAAACCGATAAAACTGTTGCAATAGCAGTTGATTTTAAGGTGATGTTTTTATAAGTTTTAAAGAAATACAGCATTACAATTGCTGGTATTACCAGTAAAGAAAGGATGTGTACCCCAAATGATAAACCTACAACAAAGCTGATTAATATCAACCATTTGTTACCTCTTGGTGTGGTAATTTCGCTTTCCCATTTTAAACCCAACCAAAATAAAATAGCCATTAAAAAAGATGACATGGCATAAACTTCACCTTCTACAGCACTAAACCAAAAACTATCTGAAAACGTGTACGCTAAAGAGCCTACAACACTACTACCTAAAATGGCGATATAGCTACCTTTAGTAATTTTATTTGCTTTTAAGGCTAATTTTTCACCTAAATTGGTAATCGTCCAAAACATAAAAAGAATGGTAAATGCACTAGCCAAGGCAGACATGAAATTTACCATTTTAGCAATGTCTGAAACATCTGAGGTAAACATCGCAAAAAATGCACCCAACATTTGAAAAAGAGGTGCTCCTGGCGGATGCCCAACTTGTAATTTAATAGCGGTTGCAATGTATTCTCCAACGTCCCAAGAACTTACGGTTGGTTCTATAGTTAAAGAATAGGTTATTAGGGCAATTACAAATGTAATCCATCCTAAGATGATGTTCCATTTTTTAAAGTTTGCTACTGTCATAAAATTACGTAATAATATGTGGCGAATTTAATAATAATTATGAATAATAAGTAGCTTTAGGTTTTTTAATACCTTTTAAAATGCTCATAAAACTTTGTTAAAGAAAAAAATTATTTAAAAATGTTTGTAAAATTAAAAGAATAGATTAAATTTGCACCCGCAATTAATGCATTGGCCTATGGTGTAATTGGTAACACACCGGTTTTTGGTACCGACATTCAAGGTTCGAGTCCTTGTAGGCCAACAAAAAGCTTCATTTTCTTATTAGAATTTGAAGCTTTTTTTTATACCCTTAAATCAATTTAACAACAAATTTTAAATGAGGAGTCTATTTTTAAAGATATTGCCTTATTTTTATAAAGACAAAAATTATTAGAAATTTAAACTTTTTTGAAACTCGTAAAATTTACAAAAAAAGGCATTTATTGTATACCAGGAAAATTCTATTTAGATCCTTGGTATCCTGTAAAATATGCAGTTATTTCTCATGGTCATGCAGATCATGCACGTTGGGGAAACCAACATTATTTATGTCAAAACGATTCTAAAGCAATTTTAAAACATAGATTAGGGAAAGATATTTCTATAGAAAGTTTAGGATATAATCAGCCAAAAAATATCAACGGAGTTCAAGTATGTTTTTTTCCTGCAGGACATGTAATTGGTTCTGCTCAAATTAAATTAGAATACAAAGGTTTTGTAGTTGTTTTTTCTGGAGATTATAAAACGCAACCCGATTTTATTTCAACACCTTTTGAGCCTGTAAAATGTCACGAATTTATTACAGAAAGTACTTTTGGTTTGCCCATTTACAAATGGAAAACAGAACAAGAATTACAACAAGAGTTGCAAAATTGGGTACTTCAAAATCAACAAAACAATAGAACAAGTGTTTTTTTAGGTTACAGTTTAGGGAAAGCGCAACGTATTTTAAAGTTGATAGAGCATGTAGATGACGTTTTTGTGCACAGTGCCATACACAACTTAAATACAGCTATTTCAAATAGTGGAATCGATATACCAAAATCTACTGTGATTACATCAGATTTTAAAAAAGAGAATGTACAGCGTAAAATTGTCATTTTACCACCTGCTTTGTTAGGTTCTAAATTGATTAAAAAAATACCAAACGCAGCAACAGCTATTTGTTCTGGTTGGATGCACATTCGTGGTAACAGACGTTGGAAAGGGGTTGATGCTGGTTTTGCAGTAAGTGATCATGCAGATTGGGAGGGTTTGCTACAAGCAGTAAAAGCAACAGAAGCAGAAAAAGTTTATGTAACTCACGGCTCGCAAGCTGTTTTTTCTAAATATTTGAATGAAATTGGTATAGAAGCTCATGAGTTAAAAACCGAATTTGGTGACGAAGAAATTGCAGATAAAGAACCTCAAAAATCGGCAACTTTATAAGCTATGAAAGATTTTTCTAACTTAATAAGTGCTATTGAAATCACTAATAAAACCAATGCAAAAATAGAGGCATTGGTTCATTATTTTAACACCGCACCAGATAAAGATAAGCTGTGGTTAATTGCTTTGTTTACAGGAAAAAGACCTTCTAGACCTGTAAAATCTAACTTGATGAAAGAATGGTGTATGGAGCTTACAAAACTTCCTGAATGGTTGTTTTTAGAGAGTTATAGTGCTGTTGGAGATTTAGGGGAAACCTTAGCTTTATTGTTACCAAATCCTAAAAATACTATAGAAAAACCATTACATATTTGGGTTGATGAACTTATCAACCTAAAACAAAAAACAGACGAAGAAAAAAAAGTATATGTTTTACAGGCTTGGAATGGCTTAGAAGCACAAGAACGCTTAATTTTTAATAAATTAATTGGAGGAAGTTTTAGAATCGGTGTTTCTAAAAAAACCTTAGTAAATGCGTTGGCAAAATTATCTGGTATAGATCCCAATCAGATAATGCATAGTATTATTGGTAATTGGACGCCAAATTCCATCACTTTTGATGATTTACTAAATGGCGAACATATTAATTATGATAAATCAAAACCTTATCCTTTTTGTTTGGCGTATGCTTTAGAAAAAGACTTAACAGATTTAGGTAATGAAAACGATTGGCAAGTAGAGTATAAGTGGGATGGAATTCGTGGGCAAATTATTAAAAGAAAAGAAGAGGTTTTTATTTGGTCTAGAGGAGAAGAATTGGTGACACAACAATTTCCAGAATTGGTTGCAGCCATTTCTAAATTTCACAATGATTTTGTAATTGATGGAGAAATTTTAGCCGTTAAAGACAGTGCTGTATTGATTTTTAACGATTTACAAAAACGCTTAAATCGTAAAAACGTAACTAAAAAATTATTAGAAGAAGTACCAGTAGGTTTCTATGTTTACGATATTTTAGAGTTAAATGATGAAGATTTTCGAGCACAATCTATGGAAAATAGACGAGTGAAATTAGAGCAATTATTTAAGGAAAATACGACTGATATTTTAAAGTTATCAGAAATGATTGATTTTAAAAATTGGAACGAATTAGATGCCTTAAGAAATGATGCAAGAAGTTTTAATTCAGAAGGTTTGATGTTAAAAAGAAAAACATCAATCTATCATGTAGGAAGAAAAAAAGGCGATTGGTGGAAATGGAAAGTAGATCCATTAACCATTGATGTGGTTATGATTTATGCGCAAAAAGGAAGTGGAAGACGAAGTTCTAAATACACAGATTATACATTTGCTGTAAAAAACCAAGATTACTTAGTAACAGTTGCCAAAGCCTATTCTGGCCTAACGGATAAAGAAATTACAGAAATTTCTAAGTGGGTCAATAAAAATGCAATTGAAAAATTTGGCCCAGTAAGAACCGTAAAACCAGTACTGGTTTTCGAAATTGCATTTGAAGGAATTGCCTATAGTAAAAGACATAAAAGTGGTGTAGCTTTGCGTTTTCCAAGAATAAAACGTTGGCGAAAAGACAAAACCGTAAAAGATATTGATACCATTGAAAGTGTAAAAGCGCTCATTGAAAATTAAGATCAAAGTATAACGACAAATAAAAATTAATTTTAAATAATACGAAAACTATAAATTCAAAAATATTTTATTTTGATATTCAAATTTTGAATTTAAAATTTTAAACTCTGAATTACAAAATTGAGCAACTTCAAAGAAACCCCCGGCTATCAAATCATTCAAAATTGGATGGAAGAAAAAGGGAATACACCCTTTAGTTTTCAGCACCAAACCTGGGAACGTTATGCAAATAACTTTAGTGGAATGGTGGTAGCTCCAACAGGTTTCGGAAAAACATTTTCTGTGTTTTTAGCTGTGGTGATTGACTATTTAAATTATCCAGAAAACTACAAAAAAGGGTTAAAACTTATTTGGATAAGTCCTTTGCGTTCTTTGGCAAAAGATTTAGCAAAAGCGATGACTACAGCTGTAGAAGAAATTGGTTTAGATTGGGAAATCGCTGTTAGAAATGGAGATACACCCACCAATATCCGNAGAAAACAAGAGCGTTCAATGCCAGATATTTTGTTAACTACTCCAGAAACTTTACATCTTTTATTTTCCCAAAAAAGAAATTCGCGCTGGTTTAAAAATGTGAATTGTGTTGCTGTAGATGAGTGGCACGAATTGTTAGGCTCAAAACGTGGTGTATTGACAGAGTTGGCAATTGCAAGAATCAGAAATTTATCAACAAAAACTAGAATTTGGGGTATTACCGCTACCATTGGTAATTTAGAAGAAGCTAAAAATGTTTTGATTCCTTATGATGTAAAAACCACGATGATTCGTGCCAAAGAAAAGAAAAAAATAGATATTATTTCTTTGTTGCCAGATCAAGTAGAAGAGTTGCCTTGGGCGGGGCATTTGGGTAAAACCATGAGTTCGAAAATCATCCCAATTATTTACGAGAATACCACCACTTTAATTTTTACAAATACCAGAAATCAAAGTGAATTGTGGTATCAAATACTTATAGAAGAAGAACCCGATTTAATTGGACAAATTGCTATTCATCATGGATCTATAGATAAAAAACAACGTAATTTTATAGAAGACGCTATTTCAAACGGAATGTTAAAAGCAGTCGTTTGTACATCGTCTTTAGATTTAGGTGTCGATTTTAAACCTGTAGATTGTGTTATTCAAATTGGTTCTGCCAAAGGAATTGCACGTTTTTTGCAGCGTGCAGGAAGAAGTGGTCATTCGCCTTTTGAACGCTCTAAAATTTATGCAGTTCCTACACATTCGTTACAATTAATAGAAGTGGCCGCAGTAAAAGAAGCAGTTAAACAAAACGAAATTGAAAATAGAAATCCGTTTGTTTTAACGTACGATGTTTTGGTACAATTTCTTGTAACATTAGCAGTTGGCGAGGGTTTTAAACCAGAAGAAACCTATCAATTAATTAATAAAATTCATGCTTTTTATTACTTAACTAAAGAAGAATTTAATTGGTGCATTCATTTTATCACCAAAGGTGGAAACACTTTAAATGCCTATGAAGAATTCCATAAAGTGGTTGTAGATGATGATGGCTTTTATCGTGTAAAAAGTAGAAGAATAGCTATGATGCACAGAATGAATATTGGTGTAATTGTAAGTGAAGCCATGTTGATGGTCAAGTTTTTTTCGGGTGGATATATTGGTATGATTGAAGAGTATTTTGTTTCGAAATTAAAAAAAGGAGATGCGTTTGTTTTAGGAGGAAGAGTTTTAGAAATGAAACAGATAAAAGACATGAAAGTTTTGGTAAAACGCAGCAAAAAAAAGAAAGCCATTACACCAAGTTGGTTGGGTGGNAGGTTNCCATTAACCTCTTATTTAACTCATTTTTTAAGGCTAAAATTAAGCGATGCTTTAACGCCCAATAATAGAGAAAAAGAGTTAAAGTTTTTGCATCCGTTATTAAACAATCAGCATATTAACTCTCACATCCCAAAACACGATGAGTTTTTGGTAGAAATGATAGAAACCAAAGAAGGTTTTCATCTTTTTGCTTATCCTTTTGAAGGAAGATTGGTGCACGAAATTATGGCTTCATTAATAGCTTATAGAATTAGCCAAATTGCAAAAAGAACCTTTACAATTGCCATGAACGATTATGGTTTTGAGTTGTTAAGCGATCAAGAAATTCCGTTAAATGAAGAAAATATTAACCCTATTTTTTCAAAAGAAAACTTAATACAAGACGTTACAGCCAGCATAAATGCTAGTGAAATGGCTTCTAGAAAATTTAGAGATATTGCTGTGGTTGCTGGTTTGGTAATACAAACACAACCAGGAAACAAAAAAACCAGTAAAAGTTTACAATCTTCTTCAGGTTTAATATTTAGAGTTTTAGAAGATTATGAACCCGATAATTTACTCCTAAAACAAGCTTATAATGAAGTGTTTGATTACGAGTTGGAAAAAGGGCGTTTACAAACCGCTTTTAAACGAATTTATGAGAGTAAAATCATTTTGAAAAACGCCCAAAATTTTACACCTTTAAGTTTTCCATTAAAAGTAGATAGTTTACGAGGAACCATGAGTAACGAAGATTTGAGCAAACGTATAGAACGCATACAAAAACAAGCTTTAAAAGACTTAAAATGATCTATAAAATGCATATAGTTTCTAAAAAAATCACCTGTAAAGATGCTGTTTTAGAGATTACAAATCAACGTGTTATTTTTTGGGAGGCACAAAAAAGTTTAATTTTAAGCGATTTGCATATTGGTAAAGCTGCACATTTTCAAAAAAGCGGAATTCCCATTCCTAAAAATGTTTTAACTACAGATTTAGAACGTTTAAAACAGTTAATTCTTCATTTTAAAGCAGAAAATTTAATTATTGTTGGCGATTTATTTCATGCAGCATACAACAAAGATTTAGATGAATTTAAAGCGTGGCTCATTCAGTTTCCGTATATAAAAATTCGTTTGATAAAAGGCAATCACGATCGATTAAGCAATGCTATCTACCAACAATTTAATATGGAAGTTTTTAAAACAGAACTCACCATAAATTCCCTAAAATTTGTGCATGATGGTGTAGAAAAACCAACCAATTCTTTTATCATTTCAGGGCATATTCACCCAGGAGTTTTTATCAAAGGTAGAGGTAAACAGCGCATAAAATTACCATGTTTTCAAGTAACCGAAAACCAATTAATTTTACCTGCATTTAGTTTGTTTACAGGTTTAAATACCCGACAAAGTTTACAGAAATGTAAAAATTTTGCATTTACCAACGATGGTATTTTTGAGGTATAGAAAAAATATTTTTTGCAGCTATTTCCTGCTTTCACTACTCGCTTTTTTAGTGCCTCAAAAGAGCTCAAACAAACCGTTCAATCAGGGCTAAACTTGTTTGCTAATACTTAGCTTTTTTAAAATTGTTAAATTCTATTTAATAACGCTTTTTAGACCTTACAGGTTTTTAAAACCTGTGAGGTCTAAAATAATTACTTCATTAAAAAAGCTTTTAAATCTTCATAAGATTTGGCTTTAATGGCTACTTTTTTATTATTTATTACTTTCTGTATTTCTGCAGGGATTTCCACTTTTACAGGCAATGTTTCTTCTACAACATCTAAAAATTTAACAGGATGAGCAGTTTCTAAAAACACCCCAAATTCGTTTTCTTGTAAACCATATTTTTCTAAACCTAAATAACCAACAGCGCCGTGAGGATCAGCAACATAACCAGATCTCGCATAAATATCTTTCATCTTTTTACGAGTTGCATCATCTGTAAAACTAAAAGAAGAAAAATGCTTTTTTAAAGTTTCAAAATCGTTGTTGTACAATTCTTGAATTCTAATAAAGTTACTTGGGTTTCCAACATCCATGGCATTAGAAATAGTAGCTTTAGATGGTTTTGGGTTGTATGTACCATTTACTAAATAATTAGGAACTGTATCATTTACATTGGTAGCAGCTATAAAATGTTTGACAGGTAAACCTAATTTTTGAGCCATAATTCCCGCACAAATATTTCCAAAATTTCCACTTGGTACAGAAAAAACCAATTCTTTATTCTTTGATTTTAATTGCTTGTAAGCAAAGAAAAAATAGAACATTTGTGGTAACCAACGTGCTACATTAATAGAGTTTGCAGAGGTTAATGTACATGCAATTTCTTCGTCTAAAAAAGCGGTTTTTACCATTTCTTGGCAATCATCAAAAACACCCTCTACTTCTAAAGCTGTAATATTTTGTCCTAAAGTGGTTAATTGTTTTTCTTGAATGTCACTAACTTTTCCTGAAGGATATAAAATAACCACATTTACGCCTTTTGCACCCAAAAAGCCATTGGCAACTGCACCTCCAGTATCTCCAGAAGTGGCTACTAAAACCGTAACTTCATCGTTATTATCTTTGTTAAAATACTCTAAGCATTTTGCCATAAACTTAGCACCAACATCTTTAAAAGCCATGGTTGGCCCATGAAACAATTCTAAAGACGCAATATGATCATCGGTATTTACCAATGGAAAATCGAAAGAAACAGTAGCTTCAATAATTTCTTTTAAGGTTTCTGTTGGAATTTCATCACCTACAAATTGTTTAATTACTTCAAATGCAATTTCGTGATTGGAATAGTTTTCGATATTTTCAATAAAATCTTTTGAAAGAGGTGTAATGTTATCTGGAAAATAAATACCTCTATCTTTTGCCAAACCTTGCACAACAGCATTTTTAAATGTTGTTTTTGGCGATTTATGGTGTAAACTGTAGTAGTTCATTATTTTTTTGCTTTGTGCCTTAAGCTTTATGCAATAGGCAGTTTTTACGAATAGCTTAAAGCATATAGCCAAAAGCTTATTGCTTTTAAATTATTTTCATTCCCTCAGGATTTACTTTCGAGATAAATAACTCAAAATCAATTCCTGTTTTTTGATAGGTTTCGTTTATGTTTTTATATACTTTTTTAGCAATTTCATCACCTTTACAAAGGGCAAAAATTGTGGGTCCAGAACCACTAATTCCTGCTCCTAAAGCACCTGCATTTAGAGCGCTATTTTTTACATTATCAAAATGAGGAATTAAGTTTTTTCTGGCAGGTTCAGCAACCAAGTCTACCAAAGAATTACTAATTAATGTGTAATCATTTGTAAATAAACCACTAACCAAACCACCTACATTTGCCCATTGTATAATAGCATTTTTTAACGGAATTTCTTTTGGCAACACCTCTCTAGCGTCTTTGGTTTTTACTTCTATTTGTGGGTGAATTGCCACAACTCTTAATTCTGTTGGTACTGGTAATTTTACAATTTCTAGAGGTTGGTAACTTCTTACCAAAACAAAGCCACCATAAATGGCAGCAGCAACATTATCTGCAATTGCAGAACCACAAGCTACTTCTTCGCCAAACATGGCAAATTTTGTAAGTTCTAATTCAGAATATTTATTGCCTAATAATTGGTTTGCACCAAAAGCAGCACCCGCAGCACTTGCAGCAGAGCTACCCAAACCACTTCCTGGAGAAAACCCTTTGTGGATGGTTAATTCGATTCCGAAATTGGCATTTGCTTCTAACAGCATTTTTTTAACCACAGCACTTGCAGCATTTTCATCAACATTATAGGTTAAATCTGCACCTGTAATATTTGTTATTTTAACACCCTTTTCTTTGGTTTTGGTAAATGTCATTTCATCACCAATGTCATCTACAGCAAAACCCATAGAATCGAAACCACAAGAAACATTGGCAACAGTTGCTGGAGAAAATATTTTTAAATAATCCATTTATTTTGGTTTGTGGTTATTAGATTTTGGTTAATTATTCAAAAGAGAACCATAAACCAAAATCGATTAACCCATAACTATTTGTTTGCGATTCTAATTACATCTGCAAAAATACCAGAAGCAGTTACATCTGCACCTGCACCCGCGCCTTTAATAATTAAAGGATTTTCTGGATATCTATCTGTAAAAAACAGCACAATATTATCACTACCTTCTAAATTGTAAAAAGGATGATTAGACGGTATGTGTTGCAAACCAACATTGGCTTTACCATCGTTAAATTCTGCTACATATTTTAAACGACAATCTTTATCATTTGCAGCTTTAAAAATTTCCTGAAAATGACTTTCATTTTTAGTTAGAGAAGTATAAAAATCATCATTATTTGTAGTTTCTAAACTTTCTTTTGGTAAAAAGGCATTGTTTGCAATGTGCTCTAATTCTAGTTGATAACCACTTTCTCTTGCTAAAATTAAGATTTTTCTAGCAACATCAACTCCACTTAAATCAATTTTAGGATCTGGTTCTGTAAACCCTTCTTTTTGAGCTTGTGCAACCACATCATGAAAAGTAGTTTTTTGATTAAAGTTATTAAATACAAAATTTAAACTTCCTGACAATACAGCCTGAATTTTATGAATTCTGTCTCCAGAATTTACCAAGTTTTTTAAAGTATCTATAATTGGTAAACCTGCACCTACATTTGTTTCAAACAAGAAATCTGCATTGTATTTTCTAGAAACCTCTTTTAAAGTTTTATAGTTTTCGAAGTTGGAAGCGCAAGCAATTTTATTACAAGTTACTACAGAAATACTATCTCTTAAATATTTTTCATAGACTTCAGAAACAGATTGATTTGCTGTATTGTCTATAAAAACACTGTTTCTATGATTAGATGCTTTTACTTTTTTGTGAAAATTTTCTAAACTAGTTGGTTCGCCATTTTCTAAAGCTTCTTTCCAGTTTTCTAGATCGATTCCAGAGTTATCAAAAACCATTTTTCTAGAGTTTGAAATACCAATAACTCTAATTTTTAATTTTAAGTTTTCTTTTAAAAACTTTTTTTGTTGATGAATTTGAGCTAAAAATCGTTCTCCAACATTACCAACACCTGTAACAAATAAGTTTAATTGTTTTGTTTTTTCTTCAAAAAATTGCTCATGTAACGTGTTTAGAGCTTTTTTAGCATCGTATTTGTTAATAACTGCAGAAATGTTTTTTTCTGAAGAGCCTTGTGCTATGGCTCTTACATTAACATTGTTTTTACCTAAAGCGCTAAACATTTGGCCACTTAAACCTTGAAAGTTTTTCATGCTTTCTCCAACAACAGCAATAATTGCCAAATCATTTTCTACAATAATGGGTTTTATTTTTTTTCTGTTGATTTCTATGCTAAAGGTTTCATCTAAAAGTTCTTGTGCTTTTTTGGCATCATTTTCATAAACACCTACACAAATAGAATGTTCTGAAGAGGCTTGTGTAATAAAAACCACATTTATTTTTGCTAACGAAAGTGTTTCAAATAAACGTTTAGAAAAACCTGGAATTCCTATCATACCACCGCCTTCTAAAGTAATTAAACTGATGTCTTCTATGTGAGAAATCCCTTTTACTTCATTGCCGTTTTTAGGCTTTTTAGTTATTAAAGTACCTGTGTTTTCTGGTTCAAAAGTATTTTTAATTCTAATTGGAATTTGCTTTCTTAAAGCAGGTTGTATTGTTGGCGGATACAAAACTTTTGCACCAAAGTGCGATAATTCCATAGCTTCTTCATAAGAAATTTCTGAAATTGCATAAGCTTGTTTTACAACTCTTGGGTTTGCAGTAAACATACCTGCAACATCTGTCCAAATTTGTAATTCGTTAGCACCTAAAGCAGCAGCATAAATTGCAGCTGTAAAATCAGATCCTCCTCTACCCAACGTAGTAGTTTCGTTTTCTAAATTAGAAGAAATAAATCCGCCTAAAACAGTAATTTGAGCCTTATTTTCTTTAAAGAAAGAAGCAATATTTTGATTGGTAATTTTAAAATTTACTTGTGCGTTTAAGTAATCGCTATTGGTAAGTATTAAATCTCTACTTTCTTTATGGATTGCATTTAAATTTTCGCTAGTTGCATTCGCAATAATGTAAGAAGATAATCTTTCGCCAAAACTAGAAACTTTTGCCAATGTTTTGTTAGATAATTCTTGTAACAAAAAAATACCTTCGTAAATAGATGTTAATCTTTCAAATAAAGAAGAAACTTCTATAAGAACTTCTTTTTTGTTTTTGAGGATTAAATCATCTATGACTTTATAGTGCAGTGTTTTGATATTTTCTAGGGTTTCTTTTGCAACTTTAATATCTTCTAGCGCAAGATTTGCACCTGCTAAAAGATTATTTGTGGTTTTGCCAAAAGCAGAAACGACTACTGCAATTTTTTCTTTTTTAGAGGCATTTGCAACAATGGCAATTACTTTTTGTATGTTTTCTGAATTTGCGACAGATGAACCGCCGAATTTTAATACTTTCATTTTTTAGTTCTTAATGAAAATTAGTTTTATGATTTTTTATTTTCGATGACCTCGAAAAATTTTATCCTGTGTTTATATAATAATGAATAACCCCTAAAGGGTAGTTGTTGTAGAAGTGCGCGTAATATTTCCCATAGAAATACCCACTATAGATATAGTTTTGAAGGTTTTTATGTTTAAATTTGAAATACTCACAAAGCAAAAGTATTATTAAAATTTAAAAAGCACTTACTAATTAAAGATTTTTTTTAGTATTTACTTAATTAATATGATATCTATAAAAAATAGATTTATAAATTAAAAAATTACGATTATTTACTATGTAGTTTCGATTTTTCTTTAATAATTGTTGCTATGGGTTTATTTTGAATTTTACTTTCTAGCCAAGACAAAATATCTAAATATAAGAAAGCACGTTTTTCATAAGGATGATTTTCGAACTTCTTTAATTTGGTGTGTATCTTCTTGAATTCGTTTTTAATTTCATGAGGAAAAACATCACTTAAATCTCTGATAGATTCTAAGAAAACTTTTTGTACTTCCTGTAAGTTTTCCATCTTAAGTAAAAATTTGTAAGTATCTACAAATTGTCTTTCTAAGTCGTAGTCTAAACCACATTCGTAATGTGCTATTAAATTTAAAATTCTTGCAAAACATTGTAAATCTTCTGCAGAACCTAAGTGTTTAGATCTAATTATTTTTTGCAAATAGTCGATACATAACTTGTTTTTGCCCATCCCAAAATACAAACAAGCTATTTTGTAATAAAGTAAAACAATGTAATGATTGTCTAATCTATTTTTATATTTTTCAATTTTAGTATTAATAATATCTACCAGATATTCTCCTTCTTCAAAAGTACCTTCTAAAAAATGTAAGTGTAATTTATTTGAGTACAAATACATGAAAATTAGTAGTTCTGTATTGGTATTTAAAGGAATTTGTTTTTCATCAATTTCAGTTTCAAATTTTATCAATTCATTTTTAAAAATAGAGTTGTTTTTAACTAAAAAAGATGCTTCTAATAAATAGTTTTTAGATTTTAAATAAAAAACGGGGTGTAAATTTACCAACTTATTGTTATCAAATAAATCTACACATTTGCGTGCGTATTTGTAACTAAGTAAAAAATCTTGAATTAAAAAACTATGCCATAAATGGGCTTTGTACAACCATAATTTTTCTCTAAAGCCTAAAGAATTATACTTGTATTTTGGCATTCTATTACTAAAATACTCGTTTACAAAAGTTAACTCTTCTTCATTTTTAACATATCCATTTTGTAATAAATGGCTGTATAATTGTAAAGATAAGTTAGAGAGTTTACTAGCAATTACATTGTGCTGGCTCAACTCTTTTGCTTGTATAGAAAGTTGGTTTGCTCTGTTGCTAATACTTCTTGTAATATATTGCGTTTCAATTACTTTTTCTAATTCTACAATTTCGTAGGCAATGTTTTTTTCTTCGTTATCTAAAGCCATATTTTTAGCTTTTTCTAACAATTTTAAACTTTGTTTGTACAGCCCTTTTTGATATAAAACCGTAGCAAAATCTAGTTGCTCTCTAATTTGAATACGAACGTTTTTATGTGCAGGATTTAACCGTAAACTAATTAATATTTGTTTGTATAAATGTGCTTTTAGATTTGAGAGTTGTTGTTTAGAAACAATACCACTTCCAGTAATTACTTTTTCGTTGTAAACTTTTAATTTTTCTAAAAATTTAAAAAGTGAAAAAAACTTAGCATCAATATTACCACCTAACCTACCTACATAGAGGTTAAATTGTCTTTTTTCGGACTTAGTTAAAGATTTAATAAGTACAAAAAGAGCATCATTTTGTTGATTGGCGGATGTAGATACTTTACTCATAACTAACTAATATTCAATTTATTAAATGTTGTTTATTTCGGTTAGAAATCGTTGTTGATAGCAAAATTGATAAAAAATTTAGAATGCAAGATATATATTTGATTTATAATAAAGACAATCTTTAGAAAAATTATGCAAGACAATCAAGTACAAATATTTGACACTACATTAAGAGATGGTGAACAAGTTCCAGGATGTAAATTAGATACAAAGCAAAAATTAGTGATTGCAGAAAGATTAGATTTATTAGGAGTAAATGTAATTGAAGCTGGTTTTCCTGTTTCTAGTCCTGGAGATTTTACTTCGGTTTCTGAAATAGCAAAAATTGTTAAAAATGCTACTGTTTGTGGTTTAACAAGAGCTGTAGAAAACGATATCAAAGTAGCTGCAGAAGCTTTAAAATTTGCAAAATATCCAAGAATACATACAGGTATTGGTACAAGTGATTCTCATATACAATTCAAATTTAATTCTACTAGAGATAAAGTTATAGAACGTGCTGTAAAAGCAGTTTCTTATGCAAAATCTTTTGTAGAAGATGTAGAATTTTATGCAGAAGATGCAGGTAGAACAGATAATGATTTTTTAGCAAAAGTTTGCGAAGCAGTTATTAAAGCAGGTGCTACTGTATTAAATATTCCAGATACAACGGGTTATTGTTTACCAGAAGAATATGGTGCAAAAATGAAATATTTACGAGAAAATGTAAAAGGTATTGAAAATGTAATTCTTTCATGTCACTGTCATAACGATTTAGGAATGGCAACTGCCAATTCAATTTCGGGAGTTATAAATGGTGCTCGTCAAATAGAATGTACTATAAATGGTATTGGAGAACGTGCCGGAAATACGGCCCTAGAAGAAGTAGTAATGGTGTTAAAACAACATCCTTATTTAAATTTAGAAACCTCTGTTAATACCAAACTTTTGTACGACACAAGTATAATGGTAAGAGAAAGTATGGGAATGCCTGTACAACCTAATAAAGCAATTGTAGGCGCAAACGCGTTTGCTCATAGCTCTGGAATTCATCAAGATGGTGTTATAAAAAATAGAGAAACCTACGAAATTATGGATCCAGAAGACGTAGGTGTTACAGAAAGCGCTATCGTTTTAACCGCAAGAAGTGGTAGAGCCGCTTTGGCTTACAGAGCAAAAAAAATTGGCTATGAGTTAACTAAAGTACAGTTAGACACTGCTTATGCATCTTTTTTAGAAGCAGCAGATCAACAAAAAGAAATTAAAGATGATGATATTCATCAAATTATGACAAAAGTAAACAAGGTTTCTAAAATAGCTATTGTTTAATTTTTGTAAAAATACTTTGTCTTCTAAGGTAGTTGTTGCTTTTAATACATCACAATATTAATTTTTTCAGCTGCCTTAGATAAAGACAAATCCATAAGAAAATAGAGAATGAAATATACAATAGCTGTACTTCCTGGAGACGGTATTGGGCCAGAGGTTACCAATCAAGCTAAAAAAGCATTAGATGCAGTTGCAGAAGCGTATGATCATATTTTTTTATACAAAGAAGCAGAAATAGGAGCTTGTGCAATAGAAACATCAGGCAATCCATTGCCAAAAAAAACAATAGAAATTTGTAAAAAAGCAGATGCTATTCTTTATGGTGCTATTGGAGATCCTAAGTTTGATAAAGATCCATCATTAAAAATAAGGCCAGAACAAGGTTTATTACAATTAAGAAAAGAATTAGATCTTTTTTGTAATGTAAACCCTGTGAAAGCCTTTGATCAATTAATTAAAAACTCTCCTTTAAGAAGAGAAATTATTAAAGGAACAGATCTTGTTATTTATAGAGAGTTAACATCGGGTATTTATTTTGGAGACAAACAATCTAGCAAAGATGGTAAAAAGGCCTATGATATTTGCACCTATTCAGAAGATGAAATTGCAAGAATTACACATTTAGCTTTTAAAGCCGCTCAAGATAGAAAAAGAAAACTAACGTTAATTGATAAGTCTAATGTATTAGAAACATCAAAGTTATGGCGTAAAACTGTTACAAAAATTAGTAAAGAATATAAAGGTGTAACCCTAGAATATTTGTATGCAGATAATGCAGCAATGAAACTAATTTTGAACCCTAAAAAGTTTGATGTGATCTTAACAGACAACTTGTTTGGAGATTTGTTTTCTGATGAAGCCAGTGTAATCTCTGGTTCAATTGGGGTGTTGGCATCTTCATCAATTGGTGATAAAAACGCCTTATTTGCACCAGTTCATGGTACTTTTCCAGCAGCGGTAGGTAAAGATATTGCAAACCCATTAGCCTCTATTTTATCAGCAGCTATGTTACTAGAACATTTAGGTTTGCACGAAGAAGCAGACGCTGTAGAAAGAGCTGTAGAAAAATCTTTAGATTTAAATATAACAACAGAAGATATTAAAGGGAAAAATAAATATTCTGCATCGACTTCTAAAGTAGGTGATTTTATTTCAGATTACATTCTAAATCAAGAAGATAGTAGTCTTAATTTTATGAATATTCATGCAGGGCAAAGTACAATTATTTAAAAAAAAATCAATTTTATTTGGATGAAAAATTTCAAATATTTGAAAAGTGAAAAATCAAATAGTAAATATTATTTTTAGTGTCACTGTCATCGTAATTATTGCGACATGATAAGGAAGCGATATTTGTATATTTTATAAACAAACCTTCCTATAAAATGGAAGGTTTTTTATGTAAATAATTTGCTAATTGAACATCATTTGTCAATTTGGTTAAACTGTTGAAAAACAGAGTTATAAACTTTTTTTTTAACATCTGAAATTAAAAGTTATAAATACAATTAATTTAATAAAAACAGTAAAACATAGTAATTTAGTCAACAATTAGAAGATTTTAATAAATGGAATTAAACAAACATAGCAAAAGATTAACACAAGACCAATCTCAGCCAGCATCGCAAGCAATGCTGTATGCAGTAGGTTTAACTGATGAAGATATGAGCAAAGCCCAAGTGGGTATTGCAAGTACTGGTTACGATGGTAACCCATGTAATATGCATTTAAATCGTTTAAAAGACGAAGTTAAAGTGGAGTGTAATATTGCTGATATGGTTGGTTTAGGTTTCAATACCATTGGGGTTTCCGATGGAATTTCTATGGGAACTTCAGGGATGAATTATTCTTTAGTATCTAGAGATATCATAGCAGATTCTATAGAAACCGTAATGAATGCACAAAGTTATGATGCATTGGTTGCAATTGTAGGTTGTGATAAAAATATGCCAGGAGCCGTAATTTCTATGTTGCGTTTAAACAGACCATCAATAATGATGTATGGAGGTACCATTGCTTCTGGAAATTATAAGGGAAGAAAATTAAATATTGTTTCTGCTTTTGAGGCTTTAGGACAAAAAGTAGCTGGTGAAATAGAAGAAGAAGAATACAAAGAAATTATTAAAAGAGCCATACCTGGTGCAGGTGCTTGTGGTGGTATGTACACTGCAAATACAATGGCTTCTGCTATAGAATGCATGGGGTTTGCATTGCCTTACAATTCATCAATTCCTGCAGAAAATCCCAACAAATTGTCTGAAGCAGAACGCACAGCTTTGGCAATTAAAAACTTATTAGAATTAGACTTAAAACCTTTAGATATTATTTCTAAAAAATCTTTAGAAAATGCAGTTGCTTTGGTAAATGCTTTAGGAGGTTCTACCAATGCAGTGTTGCACTTTTTAGCTATTGCACATGCAGCAGATATCGATTTTACTCTAGAAGATTTTCAAAGAGTAAGTGATAGAACACCATTAATTGCAGATTTAAAACCCTCTGGAAAATATTTAATGGAAGATGTACATGGAGTTGGGGGTACACCAGCAATAATGAAATATTTATTAGACAATGGTTATTTACATGGCGATTGTTTAACAGTAACTGGTAAAACATTGGCAGAAAATTTAGCAGATGTAGAAGCTATGGAATTTGAAGATCAAGATGTAATTTATCCAAAAGATAAAGCATTAAAATCATCTGGTAATATTCAAATAATTTATGGAAACTTAGCAACAGAAGGTGCTGTGGCAAAAATTTCTGGAAACGAAGGTTTGTTATTTGAAGGAAAAGCTGTGGTTTATGATGGTGAACAAGCAGCAAATAAAGGAATTTCTAATGGAGAAGTAGAAAAAGGCGATGTCGTCGTCATTAGGTATGTTGGACCTAAAGGAGGACCAGGAATGCCAGAAATGTTAAAACCAACATCGTTAATTATGGGAGCAGGTTTAGGTAAATCTGTAGCATTAATTACTGATGGACGTTTTTCTGGAGGAACACACGGTTTTGTGGTCGGACATATTACACCAGAAGCACAATCTGGTGGTGCAATTGGCTTGATAGAAACTGGAGATAACATTAGAATTAGTGCAGAAGACAACTCGATAAACGTTTTAATTTCTGAAGAAGAATTGGAAGAAAGAAGAGCAAAATGGGTGGCACCACCGTTAAAACACAAAAAAGGAATATTATACAAATATGCGAAATCAGTAGCATCTGCATCTAAAGGCTGTGTTACCGATTTATAAAAAAAATACAGAAAAGAGAGTATAGAAAAAAGATGATAATATACTAGAAAGTCTTAATTCTTTTCTTTTTATTCTCTAATCCAAAAAGAAAAAAATATGGAAACACAAACCATAAATAAACAACAGCAAACCACCAAAACTACCGAGCGTATTTCTGGTAGCGAGGCCATTGTTAGATGTTTAATAGAGGAAAAAATAAAAATAATTTACGGTTATCCTGGAGGTGCAATTATGCCTTTGTATGATGAGTTATATAAATATCAAGATAAAATACATCATGTATTAACACGTCATGAACAAGGTGCAACACATGCTGCACAAGGTTTTGCAAGAATTTCTGGTGAAGTTGGGGTTGCAATAGCTACTTCTGGTCCAGGAGCAACCAATTTAATTACGGGTATTGCAGACGCACAAATAGACTCTACACCAATGGTGTGTATTACTGGGCAAGTATTTTCTCATTTGTTAGGTAGTGATGCTTTTCAAGAAACAGACATCGTAGGTATTTCTACACCTGTTACAAAATGGAATTGCCAAGTAACCAGAGCAGAAGATATTCCTGCAGTTTTAGCCAAAGCATTTTACATTGCAAAAAGTGGAAGGCCAGGTCCTGTTTTAATAGATATTACAAAAGATGCACAATTAGATACTTTTGATTTTTCGTACGAAAAATGTACTAAAATTAGAAGCTATAACCCAGTACCAAAAACAGAAGATAGTAGTTTAGAAGCAGCTGCAAAATTAATAAACGAAGCAAAAAGACCTTTTATTATTTGGGGTCAAGGTGTTATTTTAAGCGAAGCTGAAGAGCAATTTAAAGCTTTTATAGAAAAAGCAGGTATACCTGCAGCATGGACTATTTTAGGAGCCTCAGCTATACCAACTTCGCATCCATTAAATGTAGGTATGCTTGGTATGCATGGTAATTATGCACCCAATGTTTTAACCAATGAATGCGATGTTTTAATTGCAATCGGAATGCGTTTTGATGATAGAGTTACTGGCGATTTAAGCAAATATGCCAAACAAGCTAAAGTAATTCATTTTGAAATTGACCCCGCAGAGATAGATAAAAACGTAAAATCGGATGTTGCTGTTTTAGGTGATGCAAAAGCTAGTTTAGAAGGTATTTTACCACTAATTAATCAAAATTCTCATAAAGAATGGCATCAAAAATTTAAAGATTTATATAAAATTGAATATGAAAAAGTAATTAAAAACGATATCCATCCCACTAAAGAAGGGTTAACGATGGGTGAAGTTGTAAAAGAAATTAATATTCAAACAAAAGGCGAAGCAGCTATCGTAACAGATGTTGGTCAACACCAAATGATTGCTTGTAGATATGCTGATTTTAACAAGTCTAAAAGTAATATTACTTCTGGAGGTTTAGGAACTATGGGTTTTGGCTTGCCAGCAGCAATTGGTGCAAAAATGGCAGCTCCAGAACGCGAAGTTATTTCTATTTCTGGTGATGGTGGTTATCAAATGACAATACAAGAATTAGGAACCATTTTTCAGCAAAAAGCAGCTGTAAAAGTAGTTGTTTTAAACAACGAATTTTTAGGAATGGTTCGTCAATGGCAACAATTGTTTTTCGACAAGCGATATGCTTCTACAGAAATGACAAACCCAGACTTTGTTGCCATTGCAAAAGGATATTATTTAAATGCAAGAAAGGTGGTAAAAAGAGAAGACTTAAAAGAAGCAGTTGCAGAAATGATTGCGAGTAAAGAAGCTTACTTTTTAGAAGTATGTGTAGAAAAAGAAGACAACGTATTTCCAATGGTGCCTTCTGGAGCTAGTGTTTCAGATATTCGTTTAGAGTAGATTTTTTTAAGTTGATAAAATGTCTCCTCGAGCGCAGTCGAGAGGTTTATTAAGGTTTCGACTGCGCTCGACCTGACAAGTTAAAATTAGCATATGAGTACAGATAAACAATTGTATACAATATCAGTTTATACAGAAAATAATATTGGTTTGTTGAATAGAATTTCAGCAATATTTCAAAGAAGACATATAAATATAGAAAGTTTAAATACTTCTCCATCAGAAATAGAAGGTGTTTCTAAATTTACCATTGTTGTAAATATGGATGAGGTAAATATTAAAAAGATTATTGGCCAAATAGAAAAACAAGTAGAGGTAATTAAAGCTTACTATCACAATCTTGATGAAATTATTTATCAAATTGCAGGTTTGTTTAAAATCAAATCAGAATTATTGTTTGAAGAACGCCAAATACAAAACATTATAAAAGAAAGTAATGCAAGAATTGTAACTGTAAATAAAGAATTTTTTGTGCTAGAAAAATCTGGCAAAAAAGAAGAAATTATAGCGCTTTACAATCAATTAAGTCCCTATGGTATTATGCAATACACACGTTCTGGTTTAATTGCAGTATCTAAAGACGAAATGAAAATATCAACATTGTTAAAAACATACAACAACTAAATTAAAAAAAATGTCAAATTATTTTAACACATTAACATTAAGAGAAAAATTAGAACAATTAGGAAAATGTCGTTTTATGGACGCTTCAGAATTTGAAGATGGTGTAAGCGCATTAAAAGGAAAGAAAATTGTTATTGTGGGCTGTGGAGCACAAGGCTTAAACCAAGGTTTAAATATGAGAGATTCTGGTTTAGATATTTCTTATACGTTAAGACAAGCTGCAATCGACCAAAAAAGAGAATCTTACGTAAACGCAACTTCTAATGATTTTGCAGTAGGTACTTATGAAGAGTTGTTGCCATCAGCAGATTTGGTTATCAATTTAACACCAGACAAACAACACACAAATGTTGTAAAAACAGTAATGCCTTTAATGAAAAAAGGAGCCACATTATCGTATTCTCATGGTTTTAATATTGTTGAAGAAGGAATGCAAATTCGTGAGGATTTAACAGTAATTATGGTAGCACCAAAATGTCCAGGTTCTGAAGTTCGTGAAGAATATAAAAGAGGATTTGGAGTGCCAACATTAATTGCAGTACACCCAGAAAACGATCCAGAAAATAAAGGTTGGGCACAAGCAAAAGCTTATGCAGTAGCAACTGGAGGTCATAGAGCAGGTGTTTTAGCGTCTTCTTTTGTTGCAGAGGTAAAATCAGACCTAATGGGAGAGCAAACTATTTTATGTGGTTTGTTACAAACAGGTGCAATTTTATCTTTTGATAAAATGGTAGCAGAAGGTATAGATGCTGGTTATGCTGCTAAATTAATTCAATATGGTTGGGAAACTGTAACAGAAGCCTTAAAACATGGTGGAATTACAAACATGATGGATAGATTGTCTAACCCAGCAAAAGTAGAAGCATTTAGACTTTCAGAAGAATTAAAAGACATTATGCGTCCATTATTCCAAAAGCATATGGATGATATTATGACGGGTCACTTCTCTAAAACAATGATGGAAGATTGGGCAAATGATGATAAAAATCTTTTAACTTGGAGAGCTGCAACTGGTGAAACTGCTTTCGAAAAACAAGCAATAACTTCAGAAGAAATTACTGAACAAGAATATTTTGATCACGGAACTTTATTAGTTGCTTTTGTAAGAGCTGGTGTAGAATTAGCTTTTGAAGCAATGACAGAATCTGGTATTATAGATGCATCTGCATATTATGAGTCTTTACATGAAACTCCATTAATTGCAAACACCATTGCACGTAAAAAGTTATACGAAATGAATCGTGTAATTTCTGATACTGCAGAATATGGTTGTTATTTATTTGATCATGCTTGTAAACCGTTATTAGCTGATTTTATGAAAACCGTATCAACAAATGTTATTGGTAAAAAATTCTCAGATTCTAATGATGTAGACAATCAAGAATTAATTAAAATTAATAAGATTATTAGAAATCATCCTGTAGAAATTGTAGGAGAAAGATTAAGAGCTTCTATGACAGCAATGAAAGTGATAAAATCTGCATAATTACATAAAGATTTTAAAATTTATAAAACCTGTTAGATTGTAAAATTTAACAGGTTTTTTTACTTCTAAAACATGCAATCAAAATAAATAGATAAAATGGTGCAGCAGTGGTTGGTTTAGAATTAAAAGCATCTAAAGATTAGAAACTTTAGTTAAAAGAATGAAAGAAAATTTTATGGTGAGTATTTAAAAGATAAACTAGATTTTTTTTAATTCCTTGTGTAAACTTTTTTTTAATAAAAAAGAAGAAAAAATCGAAAAGCTTTTCGTTATTTAAGATACAAAAGGATAGTTGATAAACTATTTTTAATTAATTTTGAAGAGTAAGTGTCGTCTAAAAACTTACCATACAACAATCAACTATTAGACAATTATTAAATTTAAATTTATGAAGAATACTTTTAAAGAAATTCCAAACGAATATAAAATTACATCATTACTAGAACAAAACACCTACTTAGTGGGTGGCGAGTTAAAAGAATGGAAAGGTGAAAAAGCTGAGGTTTACTCAACTATTTCATCAACCAAAGAATACAACCCCACTTTATTAGGTACTGTGCCAAGTTTAACAGCAGAAGAAGGTTTAGATGCTTTAAATGCAGCTTCTAAAGCCTATGATAGAGGGCAAGGCTTATGGCCAACTATGAAAGTAGAAGGTAGAATTGCGGCTATGGAAAAGTTTGTGGTTCAAATGAAAACCAAGCGTGAAGAGATTGTAAAGTTATTAATGTGGGAAATTGGAAAATCTTTACCAGATTCTGAAAAAGAATTTGATAGAACTGTAGAATATATTTACGATACTATTGAAGATTATAAACAAATGGATAGAAATTCTGCAAAATTTGAAAAAAATAGCGGAGTTCATGCACATATTAGACGTGGTCCTTTAGGGGTAGTTTTATGTTTAGGACCCTATAATTACCCTTTAAACGAAACGTTTGCATTGTTAATTCCCGCTTTAATTATGGGGAATACAACCATTTTTAAACCTGCAAAACATGGAGTTTTATTATTATCGCCTTTATTAGAAGCATTTCAAAGTAGTTTTCCTGCAGGTGTTGTAAATATTATTTATGGTAGAGGTAGAGTTTTAGCGACACCAATTATGAAAACAGGTTTGGTAGATGTACTGGCTTTGATTGGTAATAGTAAATCTGCCAATGCAATTCAAGCCAATCATCCACAGAAAAATAGATTGCGTTTGGTGTTAGGTTTAGAGGCCAAAAACCCAGGCATTGTATTGCCAGATGCAGATTTAGATTTGGCAATTAGCGAGTGTATTTCTGGTGCAACGTCTTTTAATGGGCAACGTTGTACAGCTTTAAAAATATTGTATGTGCACGAGCATATTGTAGACGAATTTAACAAGCGTTTTGCAAAAGCTGTAGATGCATTAAAGTTTGGAAATCCTTGGGAAGACAATGTAAAATTAACGCCATTGCCAGAACCAGGTAAACCAGCTTATATACAAGAATTAATAGACGATGCTACAAAAAAAGGAGCAGAAATCATTAATAAAAAAGGAGGCGTAACTACTGAAAATTATATTTTTCCAGCAGTTTTATATCCTGTTTCTAAAGAATCTAGAGTTTTTGATGAAGAGCAATTTGGACCTGTAATTCCTGTTGTTTCTTTTAAAAATATTCAAGAACCATTAGATGATATGGCTGCTTCTAATTATGGGCAACAAGTAAGTGTTTTTGGTAGCCAAGTAAAAACATTAGCGCCTTTAATTGATACTTTGGTAAATTTAGTATGTAGAGTAAATTTAAATTCTGCAGCACAAAGAGGACCAGATGTATATCCGTTTACAGGTAGAAAAGATTCTGCTGTAGCAACTTTAAGTGTACATGATGCTTTACGTTCTTTTTCAATTAGAACCTTTGTAGCTTCTAAAGACACAGAATACAACAACGCGATTTTACAAGAATTGTTAGATAAAAAAGCTTCTAATTTTATTAGTACAGATTATATTTTGTAATAAAAAAAGATTTTAATTATAAGAAAACCTTCATTATTGAAGGTTTTTATGTGTGTTATATATGCATGTTGGTAAGAATTTTTATCAAAAAAAAGAGTTTTAATTCTCTCTTTAGGAGTCAAAGTTCACTTTTCGTATAGTTGGTCAAATTACGATTTCATTTTTCCATTCCTTAAAATTACTTATATAGTTCTTGTGAATGGTTAAGTTATGTTTTTTATGTACTTAACTTAGCCAATAATAAAATTATCAAGAAAGCTAGTAAGGTTTTTTGCAAGAACGCAAAATACTAGCAATTAAGTATAGATTTTGTTGTGCTTTCATTTTTATTTTTAAAGTATTAAAGGCAATGCAAATAAGGCTACTCCTAAGACAAATAAGAATGTCAAAATATGCACTTTTATATGGTTTATTTGCAAAAACACAAATTGCTCAATTGTTCTACCAAGCCAAAATATCGAATTACCGATTAAGAATACTTTTCCTAATTCTGTTGTGTGTAATTCGGTTGGGAAAGAAAAACAAATAAAAGCGACAAAAAAGAAATAATATATCAATCGTAAATTTAGTATTTGCATTATTGCTCTATTGGGCAATGTAAGTTTTTGTAATGCTGTTTTCCAATTAAAAAATTTCCAAAAAAGAATATGAAAAACTCCGAAAAGAAAGGAGTAAATTCCACATATGTAAATTATAGTATTCATTCTCCAGTCATTATTTTATATTCGTTTGGTATTTCTACTCCATTGAATCTGTTTGTGAGACCATACAATATTACTAACGTTAGGAGTATACCACTAATCAGAATAATATAGGATTGTTTATTTGGATTAATTCCAAGTATTTTATGGTGCATTTTTTTAGAGTGAACCGCAGAGATATGTGCAAAAAATGAAACTATTGCAAGTCCATAATATGGTATGAAAAACAAGTTTAGAGGAAATGTATTTAAACCAGCCACACCAAAATAAAAATTAGTATCTAAATTTAAAATTAGCCTACCAGATAATACAGCACTTACATGAATTAGTAAGAAGATAGTAAGGTAAACTCCAGTCCAAATTTGTAATTTTTCAAAAAAGTTAGATACATTCTTCCTTTTTTTTAAGAATAGTTTTATTCCTGAAATAATTTGAATTCCAACTGCTATAAGCAATATAGTTTCTATAATTATATTTCTATAAACAAGTCTAAAATTATTCATTAATTCAATATGGGCTTTTGCTCCAAAAACGCTGTATAAGTGGTTGATAAGGTGCAGTCCTACAAAAATAGAAACCGTAATCCCAGAGAAATAATGTAATTTTTTTATGTTCATATTCTGTTTCGTAGTTCTATTTTTTTTCAAACAAGTTACAACCTAATTTAATACGGAAAGTTACATAGCCTAAACAGTTACGTTGATACAAAAAGCCAATTTCAAAATTTAAGAAAACTGTTATTAATTAGTTTTTAATAGCAACTTTATTAGATCATGTTGCCAATTCTTTTTTAACCTAAAATGAATTTAGCTATTTAATCTGTAAGGTTCTTTTATAGATTAATCTACATGTTAATATGTTTGTTTTGCCTTTATTTTAAAGTACTTCAGTCTTTTTGGGGTAAGATGATTTCTTTCTATTTAACCAGTCTTTAAAGCTTGCTTCTTCAAGTTATTTTTCATAGGTTTAGAGTTAACAGTTGTCTCTTTAAAATTTACAGACACATTAAACGGATAACTTCCATATCTTACAACAGCGATAACAAGTAAGGCATAATCTTTGCCTACATTTTTAATGAGTTTATTAATTATTGCTTCTTCATTATAATAGGACGTAATTCCTTTTTTAACTTTTCAAAGTCTTCTTTAGTTATCATATCAATTTCCATTAATTCTTTAGCTTCTTTTAACTTTAAAATAGCTTCTTCTCTAGTCATTTTTCTGTTTTTCAATAAAATTTCACCAGATTCAATTGCTAATTCAGTATCCAAAACACTTAAATATTTATTAAAACCAAAGGCTCTTCCATTTATTTCCCCTAAAACCATAACAAGATATAATGGTTTCTTTTTACTTCCTCTGTGATAAGCTTTTATTTCATTAACGATGACTTGAGTATTTTTTAAACTGTTACTAGCCATAACTTGAGCATCTCCATCCACAAAAGTCATAATACTTCCAAGTCCAGCAGGCCTTCCCATTTTTATAAACTCATACGTTTTTTTGTTGTACTTCTTGTGTTAGAAAAACCACCACTAGCTTCTTTTCCATAACTTGCTGTGTAAGTATCTGAATTTATTTCTTGATTTGTAGGATTTCCTAAAACAACCGTATCTCCAATTCTAATTACATTATCATTAATTGTTCTATACTTTTTTACTAACGTTCTATTTTTTATTTTTTTAAAAAAATTAATGTCTTGTGTGTTCTCATAAGTTAAAGAATCGATTTCTCTTTGGGCATTTAGGTTTAAAATTGATAATACGATAAATGCAAATAATGTAATAACCTTTTTCATAATTTTTGTTTTAGATTAATTTTTAGTTTGTGCTCGAGTTTAATTTACAACGTTTTTTTTTTAGAAAGTTGCTATTTTATAAGATCGTTATTTTTCGTAAGAAAATATAAGATGCTAAAAAAGTAACAAACTTTGAATAAGCTAAAAATAGCAATTTTTTACACACGGTGTTGTAAAATGCGTGTTTAATTTTACCGTTTTAATGTTTAATAATTTCAATTTAAAGTTTTTATTTTTTTAAAATTCACTTTTTTCAGAATTCAGTTTTACAAATAGTAAAAAATCAAACAAAAAACTCCCAAAAAAGTATTTGGGAGTTTTAATTTTTTATATAATTCTCTCACAAATGTGAGGTACTAAAAGGAATAAGCGTTTTCTAGCCTAAATAAGTCATTAATATTTTAGATCTAGAAGTATGCTTTAATCTTCTAATTGCTTTTTCTTTAATTTGACGAACACGTTCTCTTGTTAAGTCGAATGTTTCTCCAATTTCTTCTAAGGTCATAGGTTGGTGTTCACCTAAGCCAAAGTATAACTTTACAACATCTGCTTCTCTGGGTGTTAAAGTTTCTAAAGCTCTGCTTATTTCGATTCTTAAAGATTCGTGTAACAAAGTTCTATCTGGGTTTGGAGATTCTCCAGAGTTTAAAACGTCGTATAAATTAGAATCTTCACCTTCAATTAGAGGGGCATCCATAGATACATGACGTCCAGAATTTTTCATAGATTCTTTTACGTCATTGACAGTCATATCTAATTTCTTAGCAATTTCTTCTGCACTTGGTGGACGTTCGTTTTCTTGTTCTAAAAACGCGTACATTTTGTTAATTTTATTGATAGAACCAATTTTATTTAACGGTAAACGTACAATTCTAGATTGTTCTGCTAGGGCTTGTAAGATAGATTGACGAATCCACCAAACAGCATAAGAGATAAATTTAAAACCTCTGGTTTCATCAAAGCGTTTTGCTGCCTTAATTAATCCTAAATTACCCTCATTAATTAAATCTGGTAATGTTAACCCTTGGTTTTGATATTGTTTTGCAACAGATACCACAAAACGTAAGTTTGCTTTTGTTAATTTTTCTAGCGCTCTTTGGTCTCCAGCTTTTATTAATTGTGCTAATTCTACTTCTTCATCAGCTGTAATTAAGTCTACTTTACCAATTTCTTGTAAGTATTTGTCTAAAGATGCAGTTTCTCTGTTAGTAACCTGCTTTGTAATTTTAAGTTGTCTCATGTATTCTAAGTTATAGGCTATTTTAGGATTAATGAGAAGCCTACAATAACTTATACGGAAGAAGGATAGTTTATGTTACAAAAAAAATATTTTTTTAAAAAGCTGCTTATAATTCAATAAATATTTAAAAGAACAAATTTTAATTTTTTATGGTAAAGGTATTACCTTCTAAATAATAATTGGCTCTAACTTTTAATTCTTCCTCAAAATAAACAACTTTTTCGGGTTGCTTTTTAGTGAGGTAATTTCCTGTGTCCCACTTGTTATTTTTATTTGCATCTATAATAGCCCTAATTCTATAGGTTTTTGGTTCTAACAAATCAAACACTAAAGTTTCAGTATTTTTGATGTATTTTCTTTCTACAATTACATCATTTTCTTTACCACTTAACAAATCTATAATTAAATAATCTTGATTTGTATTTACAATATTGATAGTAATTTTACCATAATCCTCTAATTCTAATGTTTTTAAACGATATAATAAGGTGTCATTTTCTATGTTGTAAATATCTTTAAATGAGCCAGGTAAAGCTTTTATGTTATAGTGTTGTTTTTGATTTTTTTTGAATAAAAAACCAATTTTATTTTCTTTTTTAGAAATAAAGTTTGTGTACTTCACGTTTAAAGTATCTTTATCTGTAAAAGTAATTTTACTGGTATCTATAGCTATAATTGGATTGTTACCTTTAATAAAAAAAGTGTCTCTTAAATGCAATGTGCCAGATGTAGAAGGAGAAAGTTTTAAGGAATCTATTTTCTTTTTTCTTAACATTATAGTAACTGTATCTAGGTAGATGTCATTTGAAACTAAAAAATTTAAAGAATCTACTTCCAAAGGGGTGTGCCAATAGCTTAAAGTGTCTTTATCTATTTCTAGTTTAGCAATACTCTTAAAATCTTGTGGCACATTAGAAAGTAAAGAAACCTTTAAGTCTGTAACATCGCCTTCAAAACCAAACTCAATTTTTCCTTTAGAAACTTCTTTCGCTCTTTTAAATTTATAGGGTTGTGTTTCTTTAAATAGCTTTAATGGTTTGTTAATAATACTATCTTTTGGTAGTTGTAAAGTATCGCTGTAAAATGCAATTTTATCTGTTACCGGATTATATATATAATCGCTAGTACTTTCTTTTAAAGCCAGTAGTAAATAATTACCTTCTTTTAAGTTGGTAAAATTAAATTTTGTGGTATCTAAAGCTGTTGTTACATAATTAGGCTTTTGTTTATAGATTATAGAATCTACGAAAACACTATCCAATTTGTATAATAAGATATTTGTTTTTTGCGGGTCTTTTTTTAAAAAAGCATCTTTTACAAAACCTTCTGTTTTTAAAGAATCTATATAAGTGCCTGTAGAAAACACATACTTAAAAGCTTCTAATTTGTTACTTTCATTATTATCTTCTATGGCATTCCCAAAATTAAAAATATAAGTAGTGTTTGGTGCAAGCGTATCTAGAATTTCTATATTTAAAAATTTACTTGCAGTTCCTTGTGGTGTAACTAAAAGCGGATTTTTAAGTGGAGGAGATACTACCAATTGCTTATTTAAATCTCTAGTTTTTACAAATTCGTTAAAAACCAATTCAACTTCGTTACTTTTAAAATTGATGGTTTCATAAGGCGGCTTAGAAGTTATAAAAAGTGGAGGATCTTCATCTTTTGGACCACCATCAGGTCTACCTGTTTTGGCACAACCTATAATCAATATAATAAAAGTTGATAAAAAAAGATATTTATAAAAGGGTTTCACAAATGGTAAATTTTTTTACAAATTAACAATTTATTTTTCACATTAAAATCACAAAATTTATTCTGTATATGCGATTGTTAAAATACTTATTTTAATCTTCTCGGTTTTAAAAAGAGCTATGGCACATGCTTCTAAAGTTGCACCTGTTGTAACAACATCATCTATAATTAAAATGTGTTTATTTTTAAAAAAGGTTTTATTGGTTAATAAGAATTGGGTTTCTTGGTTACTAAACCTTTCAAAACGAGATTTAAACGTTTGAGTTTTTGTAGCATCTTTTCTAATTAAAATATCTTCGATAAATGGTTTTTTTAAGTGATGACTCAACCTTTTGCCAAATTTTGTAACTTGATTATAACCCCTTTTTTTTCTTCTTTTGTAATGTATTGGCACAGGGACAATCACATCAATATTAGAAAATTTACTGTTCTCTGCCAAAAATGCTCCCAACCAATTTCCAAAAAGGATGCCAATTTCTTCGTTTCCTTTGTATTTTAAATCGTGAATTAACTTTTGGGTAATTCCTTTTTTTCTGAAAAATAACAAAGCATACGCTTTTTCTATGGTAACTCTTCCATAAAACATTTTAGCAACTTTGTTATCTGTAAAAGAGTTAAAGTTAGTTAAAGGTAAATCGTGTCTACAAATTGTACAAATTACATATTCATTTTGTAGTAATTTTGTGGTGCAATTTGCACAGGTTTTTGGATAAAATAAATCAAAAAAATCTTTTAAAATTTTCATTTTAATACAAAGCAATTGTATTTAAAGATACTTAAAATTGATGAATTCCATTTTTAATCTGCAAAAAAGAAGTTTCTAGACTTATTCTTTCATAGAGTTTATTTAGAAAATGATGTTATTTTTTTCTTGAAAAAGTTAGCTAAACGTTTATCTTTGTCGGCATTATGGCAAAACAAGAAGATCAATTTAAAAAGGTATTATCGCACGCAAAAGAATACGGTTATGTATTTCAATCATCAGAAATTTATGATGGTTTAAGTGCTGTATACGATTATGCTCAAAATGGAGTTGAGTTAAAGAAAAATATAAGAGATTATTGGTGGAAAGCAATGGTGCAAATGCACGAAAACATTGTAGGTATAGATGCTTCTATTTTAATGCACCCAACTACCTGGAAAGCTTCTGGTCACGTAGATGCTTTTAATGATCCGTTGATAGATAATAAAGATTCAAAAAAGCGATATAGAGCAGATGTTTTAATAGAAGATTACTGTGCTAAAATTGAAGGAAAAATAGATAAAGAAGTTGTAAAAGCAGCCAAACGCTTTGGAGAGGCTTTCAACAAAGAAGAGTTTTTAGCAACCAATGGTAGAGTTTTAGGTTATCAAGAAAAAATAAATACCATTTTAGCAAGAATGGGTAAATCTCTAGAAAATGAAGATTTAGAAGATGTAAAATTGCTGATTGAAGAATTACAAATTGCAGACCCACTAACAGGTTCTAGAAACTGGACAGAAGTAAAGCAGTTCAACTTAATGTTTGGTACTCAAATTGGTGCCTCTGCAGATAGCTCTACGCAAGTATACTTAAGGCCAGAAACTGCCCAAGGTATTTTTGTAAACTTTTTAAATGTGCAAAAAACTGGACGTATGAAAATTCCTTTCGGAATTGCACAAACAGGTAAAGCCTTTAGAAATGAGATTGTTGCAAGACAGTTTATTTTTAGAATGCGCGAATTTGAGCAAATGGAAATGCAATTTTTTGTAAAACCAGGTACACAAAAAAAATGGTATGAAAACTGGAAAGAAACCCGTTTAAAATGGCATTTAAGTTTAGGGATGGGAGCAGAAAACTATCGTTTTCATGACCATGATAAATTAGCACATTATGCGGATGCAGCTGCAGATATCGAGTTTAAATTTCCATTTGGTTTTAAAGAATTAGAAGGAATTCACTCTAGAACTGATTTCGATTTAAAAGCACACGAAGAATATTCTGGTAAGAAATTACAATATTTTGATCATGAAGAAAATAAAAGCTACGTACCTTACGTAGTAGAAACTTCTATTGGTTTAGACAGAATGTTTTTAGCTGTTTTTTCTAATTCTTTACAAGAAGAAGCATTAGAAAACGGAACCACAAGAACTGTTTTAAAATTACCAGCAGTTTTAGCACCTTTTAAAGCGGCTGTTTTACCATTAGTTAAAAAAGATGGTTTGCCAGAAGTTGCTAGAAAAATAATGAACGATTTAAAATGGGATTTCAATGTTTTTTATGATGAAAAAGATGCTGTTGGAAAACGTTACAGAAGACAAGATGCAGCAGGCACACCTTTTTGTATTACAGTAGATCATGATACGTTAGAAGATGATTCTGTTACCATACGTCATAGAGATACTATGGAGCAAAAAAGAGTAAAAATTTCTGAGTTAAAAGAAATGATAAAACAAGAAGTTGAAGTAAAAAACTGGCTTCAGAAAATGTAAGTTAGTCTTTAAAATAAGCTTTCAACTTTGCTTATTTAGATATAAGTTGTTTTTAAATAAAAAAAATCCGTTAGAAAATTTCTAACGGATTTTTTTTATTTTGAGATTTCTCCACAAGGTCGAAATATCAAGTTGATGAATAAATAATTATTTTGCACAACAGTGAAATAATTATTCGAAGCGATTCGCTGTTTACATCATTCCTGGCATTCCACCACCCATTGGAGGCATTGCACCACCTGCAGGAGCATCTTCTTTAATATCTACCAAAGCACACTCAGTGGTTAAAATCATCCCAGCAACAGAAGCTGCATTTTCTAAAGCAACTCTAGTTACTTTTTTAGGATCTATAATTCCAGCTTCAAGCATGTCTACATATTGATCAGATTTAGCATCATAACCAAAATCTTTTTTGCCTTCTAATACTTTATTGATAACTACAGAACCTTCACCACCCGCATTTTCTACGATAGTTCTTAAAGGAGACTCAATTGCTTTGTTTACAATTTGTACACCTGTAGTTTCATCTAAGTTCTCTGTAGTTAACTTTTCTAATACTTTTTTAGAACGTACTAAAGCAACACCACCACCAGCAACAATACCTTCTTCAACAGCAGCTCTTGTAGCGTGTAAAGCATCATCAACTCTATCTTTCTTTTCTTTCATTTCTACTTCAGAAGCAGCACCAACATACAATACTGCAACACCACCAGCTAATTTAGCCAAACGTTCTTGTAGTTTTTCTTTATCGTAATCTGAAGTTGTAGTTTCTATTTGAGCTTTAATTTGATTTACTCTAGCTTTTATTGCTTCAGCATCACCAGAACCATTTACAATTGTAGTATTATCTTTATCAATTGTTACTGTTTCTGCAGTTCCTAATAAATCTAAGGTTGCATTTTCTAAAGAGAATCCTCTTTCTTCAGAAATTACAGTACCACCTGTTAAAATTGCGATGTCTTCTAACATTGCTTTTCTACGATCTCCAAAACCTGGAGCTTTAACAGCAGCAATTTTTAAACCACCTCTTAATTTGTTTACAACTAAAGTAGCTAACGCTTGTCCATCTACATCTTCAGCAATAATTAATAAAGGTCTACTAGATTGTGCAACTGGCTCTAATATTGGAAGAATTTCTTGTAAGTTAGAAATCTTTTTATCAAATAATAAAATATATGGATTCTCTAAATCTGCAATCATTTTATCAGCATCAGTAACAAAATAAGGAGATAAATATCCTCTATCAAATTGCATACCTTCTACAACATCTACATAAGTATCTGTTCCTTTTGCTTCTTCTACAGTAATTACACCTTCTTTACCTACTTTTCCAAAAGCGGTAGCAATTAAATCACCAATAACAGCATCATTATTTGCAGAAATAGAAGCTACTTGCTGAATTTTATCAGAAGAGTTTCCTACTTTTTTAGTTTGTTTTTCTAAATCCTCAGTAATTGCTGCAACTGCTTTGTCTATTCCACGTTTTAAATCCATAGGATTTGCGCCTGCAGCAACATTCTTTAATCCTTCTTTAACGATAGCTTGTGCTAAAACAGTAGCAGTTGTAGTTCCATCACCAGCTAAATCGTTGGTTTTTGAAGCTACTTCTTTTACCATTTGAGCACCCATGTTTTCAAGCTCGTTCTCTAATTCTACTTCTTTTGCTACAGAAACACCATCTTTAGTTACAGTTGGTGCTCCAAAAGATTTAGAAATAATTACGTTTCTACCTTTTGGTCCTAAAGTTACTTTTACTGCATTTGCTAATGCATCAACACCACGTTTTAATCCGTCTCTTGCTTCTATGTCAAATTTTATGTCTTTTGCCATTTTGTTTCTTTTTGTCTTTCCTGCGAAGGCAGGAATCTTGTT
>P_2C_Liq_3_UnCtyDRAFT_100020_pt1 | contig 40102 bp, 37 predicted proteins | sample Pon2CUnioCityCA_3_FD_9720 | JGI IMG/M metagenome (IMG submission 9720)
TCCTGGGCGTCGGGAGATATTGTCCTTCAAACAAGCCACGCGCGCTTGCAGCGCGCTGGTCTTTTTTCTTTCCCCGCACCCCTTCAAGCAAGCTTGGGGGAAACGTCCGACTAGGATTGCGCACCTTGCTGCGCAACGTGCGCGGTCCTGGGCGTCGGGAGATATTGTCCTCTCAAACAAGCCACGCGCGCTTGCAGCGCGCTGGTCTTTTTTCTTTCCCCGCACCCCTTCAAGCAAGCTTGGGGGTTCGGGGAAAGAAAAAAGCCCCGCACTTTCGTGCGAGGCTTTCTCTGAGTTATCCGACTAGGACTCGAACCTAGAATGACGGTACCAAAAACCGTAGTGTTGCCATTACACCATCGGACAATTCTCCCTTTTGGGTTGGCAAATATACTCCAAATGGCAAAACACAAAAAAGAGTTCGCGAAAAATTTCACGGTTTAACAATAGGTTTGCTCCGTGGGGGCGGGGATTTTCTTATTTTCGAACCGTTTAGAACGCTAGAACACCTAACATCTAGCAAAAAGCACGCTATCAGTGAATTACAAAAAACTAAATAACATCGTTGGCTGGACGGTTTTTGCCATCGCCACCATTACGTATTTCATGACCATCGAACCTACGACCAGTTTCTGGGATTGTGGGGAATATATCGCGACTTCGGTGAAGCTTCAAGTGGGTCACCCACCGGGCGCACCGTTTTTTCAGTTGATGGGGAACCTCTTCGGCCAATTCGCCGGTGAGGCAGAAAACCAAGCACTCATGGTCAACGCTTTGAGCGCCTTGAGTTCTTCCTTTAGTATCCTCTTCTTGTTTTGGACCATCACCGCGCTTGGGGTGAAACTTCTAGGCGGTAAGGATAAAATTGATGGTGCCGCTACGGTTGCTGTATTGGGTGCGGGCGCTGTTGGTGCATTGGCCTACACGTTCTCAGATAGTTTCTGGTTCTCCGCCGTAGAGGGTGAGGTGTATGCGATGAGTTCATTCTTCACCGCTGCTGCTTTCTGGGCCGTATTAAAATGGGAACAGGCTGTAGATGAAGACCCACACGCGAACAAATGGCTCCTGCTTATCGCTTACTTAGTAGGTCTTTCTGTTGGGGTGCACATCCTCGTGTTCCTGACCATTCCTGCTATTGGAATGATTTATTACTTTAAAAAATTCCCAAACACCACTCGCAACGGATTTATCATTGCTAATGGCGCGAGTATTCTCGTTTTGGCTTTAGTTTTCGCCTTTATTATTCCTATGGTTTTGAAGTTGTTCGGAGCCTTGGAAATCACCTTCGTAAACAGCTTGAACCTGCCGTTCCACTCTGGAACAATTGCCGCTTCGCTGATTCTTATTGCCGCCATGACCTTTGGGATTGTTTGGACGAAAAAGACGAACAGACCATTAGCACAACAAGCTGTGATTGCAGTTATGTTGATTGTTATGGGGTATTCCACATTCATCATTTTAGCGGTGCGCTCGAATGCAAATACGCCCATTGATGAGAATAACCCTGAGGACGCCATGTCCTTATTGGCCTACTACAATCGCGAACAATACGGAGATTGGCCCATTCTATACGGAAAGAGTTTTAACGCCCCGTACGATAGAAACAAGCCTTTTGGAGACGGCAATCCAGTATACCAGCGTGGTTTTGCTGTGTTGAAAGGNAATAAGCAAGTGGCCGCGTTTAAATTGGAAAGCGAAGCACTTGCCTATGTGGAGGAAAAAGGAGGCAACCTTGAGATTGACGGTAAATATCTACTGACCGACGATAAAAAGGCAAGCGTTCCTAATTATGATCCAAAATATCAAGGGTTCTTCCCGAGAATTTGGAACGATGATCCGCAATACAAGCAGAACTACATCAACATCATGAACATTAAGGATCCGGATGCGCCCATCACTTTTGCGCAACACGTTCGTTTCTTCTTCGAATACCAGATAGGTAAGATGTGGTGGCGCTATTTCATGTGGAACTATTCTGGCCGTCAGAACGATGAGCAGCATCGTTACGAATTGACAAAAGGGAATTGGATTACGGGTATCTCATTCCTCGATAGTATCCGACTAGGAGACCAAAGCAACCTTCCAGAGCATTGGAAGAACGACCCTTCGCGCAACACCTATTTCATGTTGCCTTTCCTCTTAGGGATTTTTGGGCTCTATTACCAATACAAGAAAAACAATAAAGACGCTTGGGCAGTCACGCTCTTCTTCTTGCTTACAGGTATTGCCATCGTTGTCTACACCAATCACAAGCCGTTTGAACCGCGCGAGCGTGATTACGCTTTTGTTGGTTCATTCTATGCCTATGCCATATGGATCGGTTTAGGCGCCCTGGGTCTATGGGATACACTTCGTACGAAGATGAGCCCGCAAGTGGCCTCTTACCTCGTTGTGGGTGTGACTCTTCTTGCAGTGCCTGTGCGTATGGCCGCTGAAAACTGGGACGACCACGACCGCAGCAACCGTTACACGGCACGTGATATCGCTAAAGCATATCTGGACAGTTGTGACCCTAATGCCATTCTGTTTACTAACGGTGATAACGACACCTTCCCGTTGTGGTATGTACAAGAAGTTGAAGGATACAGAACGGATGTTCGCATCGTCAACCTCAGCTTGTTGAACACAGACTGGTATATCGACCAGCAGCGCAGAAAGTCCTACGACGGTGAAGCCGTTCCATTCAGCTTTAAATGGCACGAATATGTTCAGGGAACACGCGATGTGTTGTACTACCGTGATCTTGGCGTAAAAGGCCGTTGGGATGTTAAAGATTTCATCCAATTCAGCAAACGCGACGATTCACAAGTTAAATTCAAGACGGGTGGCGGTAAGGAATTGCCTCTGTTCCCTCAGAAAAACTTCAGAATCAATATTGATAAAGAAGCGGTCTATGCAAACGGTGTTGTTGATATCGCAGACAGCGCAGCCGTTTTAGATTATATCGATTGGGATTGGAAGTCCAACGTGATGACCAAACGCGATTTAATGGTTGTTGACCTTATTGCCAATAACAATTGGGAGCGCCCGATCTACTTCTCTATCACTGTTGGGAACAGTCCGAAAGCGTATTTCTGGTTGAACGACTACTTCCGCCTTGAAGGAATGGCCTACCGATTCGTCCCTGTAAAATACGAGAGTGGTACCGGTATCGACTACGGTAAAGTAGATACTGAAATCATGTACGACAATCTACTGTCGAAATTCAGCTACGGGAATATGGAACTTCCTGAGGTATATCTCGATGAAACCAACCGTCGTTTGAGCTACAACCTACGCACAATATTCGGACGCCTTGCCAATGAATTTATTGTTGAAGGAGAAAACGAAAAAGCGGTCGAGGTGCTGGACTTTGCAATGGAGAAAATGCCTACTGAGAAGTTCGGCTACAACTACTTTGTCTTTGGCATCATTGACTCATACTACAAAGCAGGAGCTACGGATAAAGCACGTGCGTTGACTAATGCATTTGCAGATCATTTGGACGCAGAATTGGACTACTTCAGTAGCTTCGACAGAGAGGACCGTAAACGTGCAGCGAACGAATGGCGAACGAACCTACAGTTCTATCAAATGCTCTTGCAAAACGTTCAAGTACACGATCAGGACAGTGTTCAAGAGTTTTACCAACGCTTCCAGCTTGCGGCACAGCCGTTTGGTAACGGCCGCGGATAAGACCTATACTTGCTCATTACAACGCCCTTCGCCTTCTGGCGAGGGGCGTTTTTTTTAACCAAAGTCCAGTTGCATCCGCTTGATGCGCTGCGCCAAGCTTTCATTTCCCATGGTCTCACGAAGACGGTCGACTAAAATGGGGAAACTAAGCGGGGACGGTTGGTTCAGGTGCCGCAGCACGGTTTCCTGCGTGGCGATTCGATCCAGTGCAGCGCGCATACGGGCTTCTTCAAGTTGGAACTCATGAACCTCCTCGTATGCCTGGCGTAACAGAAGATTGTCCGGCTCATAATCCTTAAACACCTCGTACATCAGTTTGGTCGAACTGACCAATTGTTTCGTGCTCATGTTTTTACCTGGATACCCCGTGAATATCAACCCTGAGATCTGTGCTATATCACGAAATCTCCGTTGCATCATCTCACTCTCATTGAGACTACTGACTAAATCTTCACGAAGCGCGGTCGACGAAAATATATCGCTATCTAGTGCATCTTGTATAGGAATAGGCTGATCAGATAAAAGCTCGAAGCCGTAGTCGTTCATTGCAATAGAAAAGGTCTGTGGACCAAAAAGACCTAGGCGGTAAGCTAGTAAAGAGGCCATTCCCTCATGCACCAACCGCCCTTCGAAAGGATAAACAAACAAATGATACCCTTCTTTATCTTCTAGATATTCAATCAGGAATTGGGCATTCGTTGGCACCATACTCCGCTCTTTCTGTAGGCGGATAATGGGTTGTATTAAGGCCAATTCTGGATCCTCAAAGGTCTGCGCCGTAGCGGCCTCTTCTAATTTCTCACGTAAAAAATGACCCAGTTCCGCACTCAGTGGCATTCGACCTCCCATGTAGCTGGGTACTGTTCCGGTGGTTGCCTTGGATAGGCGAACCGTGGCTTCGACGCCGCGGAATCGGACCAATTCTAAACATCGGCCCGCAAACCAAAAACTATCTCCAGGCATCAATTTCGATATGAAATACTCCTCCACGTGGCCCAGGAAACTACCTTTCTGCAGTTTTACCTTCACCATCATCGAACTAACGATGGTTCCGATGTTGAACTTGTGCCGCATGGCTACCTTTCTAGAAACGACCTTATACACTCCGTCTTCCTTTACCACCTTATGGTAGTCGTCATAGGCCGCTAAGCTCTGACCGCCGCGTACAATAAAGTCTAGACACCAATGCCATTCCTCATCTGAAATGCTAAAATAACTGGTCGTCGAACGGACTTCTGATAACAATGCCTCAGATTCAAATCCGTCACTTACCGCCAAGGTAACCATGTACTGAATGAGCACGTCTAGACTTCGCAAATACGGAATGCGGTCTTCATTCGTATTTTGATCTATGGCCTTGCGTAAGGCAGCACATTCGAGGAGCTCTAAGCTGTGTGTAGGCACAAAATGAATCGTACTCGTTGCACCTGGACGGTGACCTGAGCGACCAGCGCGTTGCACAAACCTACTCACTCCTTTTGGAGAACCTATCTGAACGACACAATCTACCGGACGAAAATCCACCCCTAAATCCAGAGATGAGGTACATACCACGGCCTTCAAGTTTCCGTCGTACAGCGCTTCCTCTACCCAATTGCGCACCTCCTTCGATATAGCGCTGTGGTGCATTGCAATAATGCCCGCCAAAGAAGGGTCAACCTCTAATATTTTTTGGTACCAAATCTCCGCTTGAGCTCGGGTATTGGTGAAAATAAGCGTGCTCTGGTTTTCATGAATAAGTGGAACCACCTTTTCAATCAGGCGTATGCCCAGGTGTCCCGCCCATGGCAAGGTTTCTACTTCGTCCGGCAATACCGGTTCGACAACCAGGGATTTCGTGAGATTCGCCTTTATTAATCGGGCCGATTCCGTGCTGTCCACCCCCATCAGCACCTCCATGCTTTCGTCCATATTGCCTATGGTCGCGCTGATGCCCCACGTTTTAAGAGCAGGGCGTAATTTTCTGAATTTTGAAAGGAAAAGCTCACACTGTACGGCACGCTTACTCCCCATGAGCTCGTGCCATTCGTCAATAACCACCGTGTCTAAATTGCGAAACAGCTTCGCATAGCCCTTGTTTGATAACATCACATGAATACTCTCCGGAGTGGTGATCAAAACCTGAGGTAGTTTCGTTTTCTGTGCCTGCTTTACTTTTTGTGAGGTGTCGCCGGTGCGGGTTCCTACTTCCCAGCTCGAACCCATACCTTCAATCGCTCTGCGGGCGCTCTGCTCGATCTCCTTCGCCAAAGCGCGGATCGGCGTAATCCAAATCAGCTGCACCCCTTCCGCTTCGCGCCCGCTACGGGCCATACCAGCAGCAATCGCCGGAAGCAATAAAGAATACGTCTTCCCGCTACCTGTGGGTGCATTCACAATGCCGCACTCACCGTTTAAAGCTGCAGACCACGCTTGAATTTGAAATGAAAAAGGTTTCCAGCCTTGGTCCTCAAACCAATTCCGGCAAAGATTTAGGGCCGTCGCTTGGCCCGACATTTACTTCGCTATTTTTTCAGTGAGCCAAATAAAATCATCGAGGAACTTAGGGTAGTTGAGGTTAAAATGCTCCTCTACCGGATCGCCTTGCTCGTTAAACAAACTTCCTGCTTTGCTCACTAAAAGCTTTGTCGGGCTTAAAATCCCTTCAACATAATGCGCCCAATCGCGAAAATCATACAACGCGTTTACCCCCCCAAAAGGACCGGCACTCACTGTCGCAATGGCCATGGGCTTTTTCTTGTATTCTGCGCGGGGGGGGGGAACACGACCGTTGTACTCTGGAATCACAAACAACAATCCATCGGCATCTACTAAAGCAGCTTGAAACAGTGCTAAATCCTCTTTGGAAGCCTCGCCCATGCCCCAGTTTGGGAAATTAAACGAACGGATATCCAAAAACTGAGTAGCCGTAACTGACTCATTTTGTGTCAATTGCTTCTCAAAAAAACGAGCGACTTTTGCCGTATTCGCTTGATCGCGAGGGCTGCCTTGAATGATAGTAATGTGCATGATGTTGAATTAGGTTGTCGGGTTAACATCACCCCGCCGTCATTGTTTAGACCTTCTTTCCGAACTTCGAAACACGGAAATAATCACTGTTCGCATCTGGCGCGTTTTTCAGTGCCTCTTCTTTAGTAAGCATATGAGCCACTTCATCTTCGCGCATGACGTTGACGCTCTTGCTCATCTGCGTAAGCGGTTCCACGCCATCAAGGTCGAGCTTTTCTACCTGAGCTACGAAATCTAAGATCTTCGACATGTCACCCTGCATCGCGTCAATCTCAGAATCTGAGAGTTGTAAACGACTTAAATGCGCCAAATGTTTGATTTGCTCTTTGCTGATTTCCATAGCTCTTAATTCTCCTCCAAAGGTAAAACAACTTCACCGGTATGGCCCCAGTTTTTCAAATCAGCGGCTAAAATTCTATACGACCGGTCCATCAATTCTTGCACCGGGTTCGTCGCCTCAGCATCTGCCCAATACTCGCCCAGAACTTTGGTATCAACAGGCCCTATACTAGAGGGTTGTCCCCAGTCGCCAAAGCGGAACTTGCTCTGATAAATACTGAGCAATACAACAGGGATTTTGTTTTCAACGGCAAGCTTGAACGCTCCCGCTTTAAATCCCCGCACTACATACTTCTGCGGCGGAATTCCTCCTTCTGGAAAAATACAAACGCTATATCCCTCTTTAATTTTTTGGTCGGCATCTATCATGGCTTGTTTTCTGCCGCTAAAAGAAGAGCGATCAACCGCTATACTCGTTTGCTTGAAGAAATAGCCAAACAAAGGAAGCTTTAACAGCTCCGCTTTTCCCATGAAAACGACCGGTGTTGGGGAAGCTAAAAATGTGAGGGGAATGTCTAAATCCGATCCGTGGTTTGGGCTTAAAACCACCGGTCCATCGTGCTTAAGCTGGTACTTTCCCGGGCGGGGCCAAACCCCCATACCCACTAAATACATCCAAGACCACACTTTTGCTACTTTGAAAAAGCGGTGGTAGTTCCCGCCAGGACGTGCCGTCCACAATAACGCCGGCAGCAGCAGAACGATGGTCACAAGTGCAACCAAATAATACCACGCATGATGTATGTAACTAAACACTTTCACGGCGCTAAAATAGGGCATATGTGCGTGTGATTTTTATCACCTTATTAATCTTAACAACTGAATATCTTAGCGTTATGAAAAAAACCGCCGTACTTCTAGTTTTCCTAGTACAAACCCTAGTTTCTGCACAGTCGACGTTCCCGTTTGACGTAGTGCTTACGCCCATTACAATCTCTGGCCTTCCAGGCATACAGTCGTATGCAGCGGGCGAGCACAACGGAAAATGGCTCATCATTGGGGGCCGATTAGATGGTCTTCACCAACGCCAACCCTGGCAGGCATTCGATGCCAACGGGCACAATACCTACATGTATGTTATTGACCCTGTGGCAAAAACATATACGCAGGCACCTTTATCTGGCTTCGCGAACGATAGCGTAGAAGCACAACTCTCTTCCACCAACGCGAACTTTCATCAAATAGGGAATTTGCTCTACATCGCAGGCGGCTATGGACTCTCTTCTACCAGTGTCCACATCACGCACCCCAGACTCACCGTGATTGATGTACCCGCAATGATTACCGCAATCACCGCAAACGGGACTGTGGATACCGCTGCATATCAAAGCGTGCAGGACAGCGCATTTGCGGTTACGGGAGGAAAGCTTTTAGAATTGGACGGAACGTTTTATCTCATAGGCGGACACCGCTTTGACGGACAATACAATCCTATGGGACACAATACCTACGTACAATCTTACACTGAAGCCGTACGTCCTTTTACCGTAAATGGCACGTTTCCCAACCTAAGCCATACGTTTGATCCATATATGATCGATACCGATGAGCTTCACCGACGCGATTACAACGTTACCTACATGACGGACGGAAGTGAAACCTACATCACCGCATGGTCCGGTGTCTTTCAGAAAACAGCGAACCTTCCGTTTTTAAATCCCGTCGAAGTTAGAGATACCGGCATCGCGCCCATCGCTGGATTTTCGCAATACTTGAACCACTACCACTGTCCTACAGCATCTCTGTTTGGAGAAAATAAATCAGCGATGTATACTTTGTTTTTTGGCGGAATAGCACAGTACTACTATGCAAATGGAACGCTAACACAAGATAACGACGTACCGTTCGTTACGACCATTGGTCTGGTTGAAAAACGCAACGGCAACTATACGGAAGCAGAGATGAGCACGGAAATGCCGGGATATTACGGAGCCGGTGCGGAGTTCTTTCCTTCTTCAGTTTTGGCACAAACCGGCGCAATCTTTTTAGCCGATTCTCTTGGGGCAGATACCACGCAGATCGGTCACCTGTTTGGAGGTATTAAGTCTCCCGCCCAAAACGTATTCTTCGGAGGAATGACCAACGCCTCTGTTGCAACGGCGAACATCTATGAAGTTGCCCTGGTACGAAATTCGGGTTTGTCTGTAACTACACACGATCCTAACGATCGAAGACTTGCGATTCAGGTGCAGCCTAACCCGACAAGCGAGAAGCTCGTTGTCCAATTAAATAGCCCCAGCGCAGTAGATACGTACTTTGAAATTCTGAGTACAAGCGGTCAGCTGATGTACAGTACCTCTGTTCCCTCTAAATTGGGCAAAAACACCATGGATTTAGGCCAGCTAAACCTCAGCTCAGGCACCTATGTGCTTACCGCCACACAAGCAGGCGGTTTCCAACAACGGATTTCCTTTATTTGGAAGTGAGCTAGAAGCCCAGTTTATCACGTACCCGACCCAATGTCGCCTGAGCGATAGGACGCGCTTTATCCGCACCTATTTTCAGCGCCTTACTTACTTCGTCCGGATGCGCCATATAGTAATCGAAACGCTCACGCGCATCTGCAAATTCCTCTAGAATCAACTCTAAAAGCGCCGTTTTCGCATGACCGTATCCAAAGTTCCCTCCGCGGTATTTCGCGGCCAATGCTTCCGTCTGTTCTGGAGCGGCTAATAGTTTATATAGGGCATATACATGGCACGTCTCAGGGTCTTTCGGCTCTTCAAGCGGCGTCGAATCCGTGACAATACCCATGACCTGCTTCTTTAGTTGCTTCTTGGGCAAAAACACATCAATAACGTTGCCGTAGCTCTTGCTCATCTTACGACCGTCTGTGCCTGGAATAGTCATTACGGATGCCGCAATACGGGCCTCTGGAGCCACAAAAGTATCTCCATAACGGTGGTTAAAACTGCTGGCTAAATCGCGCGTGATTTCGAGGTGTTGCTTCTGATCCTTCCCAACAGGGACCAATTCCGCGTCGTACAACAATATNTCCGACGCCATTAGAACCGGATANTCAAACAACCCCGCATTCACGTCGCTGAGGTTATCGCTTTTATCTTTAAAACTATGGGCGTTGGCAAGCATAGGGTACGGCGTAAAGCAGTTTAAGTACCACGTTAATTCCGTACACTCGGGTAAGTCGCTTTGCGCGTAGAATACCACCTTCTCAGGATCTAGACCACAAGCAAGCCATGCGGCCGCAGTAGCTAAAAGGTTTTCCTTCCGCAGTTCCGGGTCCTTTACCGTGGTCAAGCTGTGCAAATCTGCTATAAATAAAAACGCCTCGTTTTTGGGGTCTTTACTCATTTCTATCGCCGGACGTATTGCACCTAGAATGTTTCCTAGATGCTGGCGTCCTGAACTTTGAATACCTGTAAGTACTCTTGCCATTCGTTTCTTATTTAATCAAGGTCAATTCTAAATCGATATCCGCCCAATAACTGCTATCGGCAGGAATTTGCATGAACGACGTCTGCCAAATCTGCTGTGTTGGTAATCCACTAATCATCTTAAAGGCATAGCTCACGCTATCATTATCGAGGACTAACGTACTATCGTTATTTTCAAGGTACCATGTCCCGCCACTGATCAAGCTAACCGGAACCTGAATCGTATTTAGATTGGCTACAAAGTCTACATGCAAGTTACCGGTATCCGGCATTTCGTAAATGTTGATTTTTCCATACAGCTGGGTTCCTATACCGCTGAACTGCATAAGTGCCGATGGATTGATGGGATTAGGCATTTCACCGCTGTAGGCGACCTGATTTACCGTCCATTCCCCAACCACATCTTCACGAATAAAGGTTTCTGTAGCAATGGGGTCTGTGGTACAAGAAACGGCGAATAAAGCGCCTGCGGTGATCAAAGTTAAAAGGGTCTTTTTCATACTGTATAGTTTGAGGTACTAAAAATAACAGGGATTTCATCTTTTCGTTCTATAACGTGCAGCAAAGAAGCCGCTACCGTTTCGGGAAGCACAAGATTTCCAGATTCAAATTCTTCTACAAAATGACCAACGCCTGGAAAATCTTCGGCGGTAGTAGCGCGAATCTCCGCCTGCATCGGCGTATGTACTTTTCCTGGTCTAAAAGCGTGAATTCTGAGCTCGGGATGCTCTTTCGCGAGTACAGAGGCATACATGTGCACGGCTGCTTTTGAGGCACAATACGCACTCCAACCTTCAATGGCAAACTCTGCAGCGCCGGAGCCTGTAAAGTACAATTGTTTCTCACCAGCGACCTCCCTTAGAAATTTGGCGCTCAATAGCATGGCGCTGCTCGTGTTCAGCGTAATGCAATGATCAATTTCCGCCCAGCTCACCTTTTTCGCCGGTTTTACCGGACCCAAAGTGCCCGCGTTGTTCACTAAGACAGTCAGTTCGTAGGACTGCTCGGTGGTCAATGTTAAGTCGTTTAACGCTGTTCTATCACTCAAATCACATGGGGTGAAAGAGCCGCGTGGGTGCGCTGTAAGTAAGGCCGGTACGTTTCGTCCTATTCCCTCAACGTGCCACCCTAAGCGCAAGGCTTCGGCTGCAATAGCCCATCCTATTCCCGAGCTGACCCCGGTAACGATCATGCGCTTTTGAGCGGACATCAAGCGTTAATTTCAATAAAGCGATTAATGTCTTTGATCTTGCCAAACACCAAAATGATATCTCCATTGTTCACTACGCTATCTGGCCCGGGTACACCATTGATGTGGTGACCGTCGCCTTCTTTGCGAAGAACGGTGACTAAATTGATGTTGTACTTTTTACGCAGCCCAATATCCTCCAGCGTGCGGCCGATTATTTTCACCGGTGCCTCAACCTCAATGATTTCGTAATTATCTGGTAATTGAACACACATGAGCACCCCTGGATTGGTCAATTGCTCAACAACATTGTTTGCAACCTCCTGCTCCGGACTCAAAATATGCTGAAGCCCCATTTTCTCAAGAATTTTCTGCTGTACTGGTCCCTGCGCGCGTGCAATGATTTTCTTCACGCCCATTTCTTGCAATTGGAAAACACATAAAAGCATTTCCTGGAAGCTCGAGCCTATGCTCACTACCACTGCATCCATATCCTGGATGTTTTGTGCTTCTAACGCTTGTTTGTTCGTTGCATCAAGCGCAACCGCAAAGGGAACGTCTTGCGCCATGCGCTGCACTTTCTCTTCACTTTCATCAATGGCCATTACATCGGCACCACGCTCGGCAAGCTTGCGCGCAATCGCTGATCCAAAAACACCAAGGCCTATAACGGCAAACTTGCTATTCATACGCTGTTATTTTGCGAGTGCCTGCTCCAGATCAGCAAGCAAATCTTGTACATTTTCAATGCCCACAGAAAGGCGAATAAGGTTATCTGTAACCCCTACTTTCTCACGCTCTTCCTTAGGAATAGACGCATGTGTCATGGATGCTGGATGTCCCGCTAGAGATTCCACGCCGCCCAAACTTTCTGCCAGTGTAAACACACGAAGGGCACTTACCACCTCAGCTGTTTTCTCAAAACCGGCACCTTTGATGGTAAAGCTTACCATTCCGCCGAATTTCTTCATTTGTCGTTTCGCAACTTCGTGACCATTATGGTCCTTAAGCCCCGGCCAATATACATTTCCGACTGCCGGGTGTGCCTCAAGATAATGCGCAACAGCCTCGCCGTTTTCGCAATGCCTGTCCATGCGTACATGCAAGGTTTTGATTCCACGTAACGCTAAAAAGCTGTCCATGGGACCTAGAACCGCGCCGGATGCGTTTTGAATGAAATACATCTTTTCAGCTATGGCCTCATCTTTCGTTGCGAGTAATCCTAAAACCACATCACTATGTCCGCCCAAATACTTCGTGCCGCTGTGCATAACCACATCCGCACCTAAATCTAATGGGCGTTGCAAGTACGGCGTTGCAAAGGTGTTGTCCACGACAAGGATCAGTCCGTGTGCTTTCGCCACTTTTGAGGCCGCCTCAATGTCTAAAACATTGAGCATTGGATTGGTCGGCGTTTCCATCCACAGCATTTTTGTCGATTCGCTCACAGCGCTGTGCCACTGGTCGTTGCTCATGTCNACAAATTTGAATTGGATGCCGTAGTTGGAGAACATCTTTGTGAATAATCGGTACGTACCGCCGTATAAATCGTTGCACGCAATGACTTCGTCTCCAGGACTTAAGAACTTTAACATGCAATCGATGGCTGCTAAACCCGAACCAAAAGCTGCGCCGTGGGTACCGCCTTCGATACTCGCAATAGCATTTTCTAGGGCCGTGCGCGTTGGGTTTCCACTTCGGCTGTATTCATAACCCTTATGCTTTCCGGGATATTCCTGAACATACGTCGAGGTTTGATAAATAGGCGGCATTACGGCTCCTGTAGAAGGGTCGTGCTGCTGTCCACCGTGAATAGCTAAGGTTTCAATCTGTAGGTTCTTGTCGTCCATTGCGTGCTGTGGTGTTCTGTAGGTCTGTTATTTGCAGTGCTCTTCGAAAGCGGAAAGCAAGTTTCCAGCGATCATTTCAGCCGTACGGCCTTCAATGTGATGGCGTTCTACCATGTGGACCAATTCACCGTTTTTAAACAGTGCCATTGACGGTGACGACGGAGGGAAGGGTTGCATCATGCCGCGCGCTTCATTCACCGCTTCAACGTCATTACCCGCAAAAACAGTAATCATTCGAGTAGGTTTCACCGCAGATTTTGCCACGGCCATCGCTGCTGGACGCGCAGATCCTGCTGCACATCCACAAACAGAATTTACTACAACAAACGTCGTTCCGTCTGCGATTGATTGCTGATTTTACTTCGTCTGCGGTCTTTGTTTCCGTATATCCGCTATTCGCTAGCTCCGCGCGCATGGGCGCGATCATCTCTTCTGGGTACATATTTTGATTGTGTTTTTATCTAAACAAAGTTAGTGTTTCCTAATGGTTTGGGCGATTGTACCTTTGCGCCAATTATAACGACATAAACATGAGCTCAAAAGTTCGCGTTCGATTCGCTCCTTCACCCACGGGGCCCTTGCACATAGGCGGTGTACGTACCGCTTTGTACAACTATTTATTCGCCAAAAAGCACGGCGGTGACTTCTTGCTTCGTATCGAAGATACGGACCAAACTCGATTTGTTGCGGGTGCAGAGAAGTATATCGTAGAAGCCTTGGCGTGGTGTGGTATTTCGCCTGACGAAGGTATTGGCGGCGAAGACCGAGGAAACGGGCCGTACCGTCAAAGCGAGCGCAAACCGATGTACCGCGAATACGCAGAGCGTTTGTTGGCCGCAGATAAGGCCTATATCGCTTTTGATACCGCTGAAGAATTGGACACAATGCGTCAAATGGCGAAAGATGCCGGTGCGGCGAATTGGCAGTACAATTATATCACACGCGGCAACATGAAGAACTCCTTAACCCTTCCCAAAGAAGAGGTTGATGCTAAAGTTGCTGCTGGCGAACCTTACGTGGTGCGCATCAAACTTCCACGTGATCACGAAGTGCGTTTTGAAGACACCATTCGCGGATGGGTCAGCGTAAATACGAACAATATGGACGATAAGGTTTTGTTTAAGGCGGACGGAATGCCGACCTACCACCTTGCCAACATCGTAGACGACCATTTAATGGAAATCACCCACGTCATTCGTGGAGAAGAATGGTTGCCTTCTGCACCGCTGCACGTAATGCTGTATGAAGCGTTTGGTTGGGATTGTCCCACTTTTGCGCACCTCCCGCTTCTTCTCAAACCAGACGGACCTGGAAAGCTGAGTAAGCGAGACGGTGACCGTTTAGGCTTCCCGGTTTTTCCGATCGACTGGAAAAACGATGAAACAGGAGAAACCGCAAGCGGCTACCGCGAGTTTGGATTCTTCCCAGGAGCCTTTATCAACATGCTTGCGTTGTTGGGTTGGAATCCCGGTACTGAACAAGAGATTTTTGACCTGCAAGGACTGGTTGATGCTTTCGACTTGAGCAAGGTTTCAAAGTCTGGCGCTAAGTTTGATTTTGAGAAAGGTAAATGGTTCAACCAATTGTATTTGCGAGATTTAAGCGAAGCAGAATTGGCACACGAGCTGAAAAATGTATAGATAACGAAGGCCTGTCCTACAACGAAGCGCACCTCGGTACTATCGCAACGATGATGAGTGAACGCGCGACCTTCCCGCAGGATTTACTCGAAGAAGGCCGTTTCCTTTTTGAAACACCCACGGAGTACGACGAGAAAACTCGTGCTAAAAAATGGAACGAGGAAAGTGCTCCAATGATGAAGGATCTCGCAGCGCGATTTAATGCACTGCCCGACTTTACTTCCGAAGCTATTGAAGCTTGCTTTAAAGGCTATTTAGCGGAAAAGGAACTGGGCTTTGGTAAGGTTGGTCCTTCCTTCCGTCTTGCGGTAACTGGAAAAGGCATGGGGCCAAGCATGTTTACCATTTGCGCTGTCTTAGGCAAAGACGAGGTGCTCGCACGTATTTCTAAAGCAATTGAAGTGTTGGGATAATGGCAGCATTACATCAGATCGACGTTCACGGTATTCGCATATACACCAACCACGGTTGCATGGGCGAAGAGGCCATAATAGGCTCGCACTACGAAGTCAACATCAGTGTTTGGGCCGATCTTAGCGCGTCGGTTGCCTCTGACGATTTAAACGACACCGTAGATTATGTGGCGCTCAATGCCATTGCCAAAGAAGAAATGGCCGTTCGTGCTAAACTCCTTGAAGTCGTCTGTCAACGCATGATTGACCGCATAATGAGTGAACACCCGTCCGTTCAAAAAGCGAGGGTAAACGTAGCAAAACTCAACCCTCCAATCAACGGGGATGTAGAAAGGGTGGCACTTACGTTCACCGCAGAACGATAGAAAAAAATAAACTCGGGCCAAAACCAATTTTTCTACTATTTTTGGCCTCCCTAAGGTTCCGTGGCCGAGTGGCTAGGCACTGGTCTGCAAAACCAGCTACAGCGGTTCGAGTCCGCTCGGAACCTCAGAATGAGAAAAGCCCCGGCGCACGCAGTGCGCTGGGGTTTTTTCTTTTAACGAATACGAAGCTTGCTTCAGTATTTGGGAAAAGAAAAAAGCGCAGCAGTCCGCGAAGCGGAATGCAGGGGCGTTCTTACTGACCTTAGGTGGGTTGCGGTCCGCCGAGCGAAGCGAAGGCAATCCGCGGTTAAAACTTCCAGTCAAAACAGGGCTCGACTTTTACGCCCTTTTCGATCAATTTGTGCTTAAACTCGTCCGCTCCTTCGACAAGAGTGGGTATAATCAATGTGGTTCCCGTGCTCAAGTGCATGAAAAGGTGCGAGTTGGTTTCGCTTATCTTCTCGAACTCGGAGATATTCAACGTGCTCTCGCCTAATTTATTCGTGGAAATCAAAACGTCGTCTTTTAAGACTAGTGTCTCATCAAGGCCGAATCTGCCCGCATAATGCTCTTTTATGTGCGCGCGATAATGCCTCCTATGCCGCCAATTGAAATACTTTCCAAACCCAAAAAGCACCAACAGAAAAACACCGGCGAAGTAAAATGTCATTAATGCATTATCGAAGTAAAAGACCCACATTCCAATCGAGCACAATGCCAACAGCATGAGCTTCCCCCGGAAACGCAATCTTTTAATTCGTTTAGACTGAGAGGCTGTGAATACTTGGTAAGTAAAGAAGTCCTCTTCTTGAATTTTATATTGAAGCTTCATTCAAGAAAAGTACAAACAAAAACCCCGAACCTAAGGTCCGGGGTTGTAGATCTGTTGCGCTGTGTTTTACAACAAGTAATCCGTCGTCATCCAGGTACTTTGTCCGCCTGATATCACGTTTCCAACCAGTTCTTTCTGATCCGTTCCCGTCGCCACTAGGGTGCGGATAGAGAATGAGCGCAAGGCATCGTGCACGCTCAATGTAGCCACGGCGCTGTCCTTTCTTCCCGTAAACGGAAGATAATCCGGACCGCGCTGACATGAAGCGTTGATGTTCACACGACACACCTGATTCACCATGTTGTCCACCGCATAGGCTATGGTCAATTCATTGTCGCTAAACAGACTGCACTGTTGCCCACAGTCAGATGCTGCAATAGAGGTCATCACCTCTTCTAAATCTTCATATTCAACAATGGGAACCACCGGTCCAAACTGCTCTTCATGGAAAATGGCCATTTCATCGGTAACCGGATACAAAACCGCTGGGAAAAACGCGGTATCTGAAACGCGGCCGGCGTTTTGGTTAATGACTGCGGCGCCTTTAGCGACAGCATCATCCACATAAGCCTCCATTTGCGCTACCTTATTTCGCTCGGGCAGGGGGGTCAACGTGCTATTTGTTGCAGGATGATCCAATGCCAATGCATCTACCGCTTTCGTAAACTTCGTGCGGAACTCTTCTGAAACGGATTTGTGAACGAAAATAAGCTTGAGCGCAGTACAGCGCTGACCGTTGTAGCTCAACGCGCCGTTTACACATTCCTTAACTGCCTTATCTACATTGGCATCATCAAAGACTATGGCCGGGTTTTTTGCCTCAAGGCCCAGTACTTGACGTAAGCGGTTCGGCTTCGGGTGTTGCGCGACCAAAGCGTTCGAGCTTTTGGAATTTCCAATCAGCGCGAGGACGTCCACATCACCTGTTTTCATAATGGGTCCGGCCAATGTTCTTCCTCGACCAAATACAATATTCACCGCTCCTGGTGGAAACGCTTCCTTAAACGCATCGATAAGCGGAGTCAATAGTAAAACGCCATATTTAGCGGGTTTAAACACAATCGTATTGCCCATGATCAACGATGGAATGAGCAAACAAAAGGTCTCGTTCAACGGATAGTTGTACGGCCCCAAACAAAGGACCACTCCTAACGGTCCTCGACGAATTTGTGAGATTACGCCATCCTTACTTGCGACGTGTGAACCCCTGCGCTGCAGCTCTTTATATTCTTCAATAGTGTCGTAGATGTAATCCACGGTGCGGTCAAATCCTTGTACGCTGCGCTTTTGTTTTTTGCGATTTCCCACATCAACAGCTCGCTCACCTCTTCACGCTTTTCCTTCATAAGCGCCACAAATTTCTCCATTGCCACGATCCGCGCAGAAGCACCTGCGGTAGGCCAATAGCCGCGTCCATTATTGTATGCTGATTTTGCAGCCTGAAGTGCTTTAAGTCCAGCTGCCTCGTCCAGCGTTGGTGATGCGCCTAGGTACACTCTTTCCGTAATACCGTCTTTTGAAACCTTGCCCATGGGGCTGTATACTTCTTCGAAGTCTCCCTCCCAGTGTTCGATGGTTCCGTTAATTAAGTACTGGTTCCATTTGAACGGTTTTGGCGGTTCAAACTCTGCGATAGGTAGTTGCTTAGAGCTTGCTTTCATGTTCTTGTTCAATTAGTTAATGACTTATACAAGGATAAAATGGACGGATTAGTTCATCCTTATCTAAAAGTAAATTAAACAACATTCATGAGCGCACTACGTGATATGTATTACGCGACTGCTTTGTAACTTGCCAAAAATCCTATCCATTATGACCCTTCACCCAATACACACTGGGAACTTTAAGCTTGACGGCGGCGCCATGTTTGGTGTTGTGCCAAAGGGCCTTTGGGAGCGCACGAATCCCGCAGATGAAAAGAATCTTTGTACCTGGGCCATGCGCTCTTTGCTCATTGAAGACGGGGACCGATTAATTTTGATCGATACGGGAATCGGCAACAAACAGAGCGAGAAATTCTTTTCACATTATTACCTGCACGGTAACCACAGCCTTGACGCCTCCCTAGCACTACGAGGGTTTAATCGCGATCAAATCACTGATGTCTTCCTTACGCACCTGCACTTTGATCACGTCGGTGGCGCCGTTCAGTGGAACAAAGACCGCTCGGGTTACGAACCTGCGTTTAAAAACGCAACGTATTGGACAAACGAACGCCATTGGAATTGGGCCATAAAACCCAATGCTCGCGAACGCGCCAGTTTCCTTTCTGAAAACATCTTACCGCTTCAAGAAAGTGGTCAATTAAAATTCATAGCGGCTCCGGAAAACCAGCACCGCATCAATACCGGCTTAGGTTTCGACGCGTTTGTCGTCAATGGCCATACCGACGCACAAATGTGTCCTATTCTCGACTACAAGGGTAAAACATTGGTCTTTATGGCGGACCTGTTACCTTCCACAGGACACATCCCATTGCCCTATGTCATGGGATACGATACCCGCCCACTACTCACGCTCGACGAACGGACAAGAATCTTTACCGAGGCGGCGGAAAACGGCTATCATTTATTTCTAGAGCACGATGCCTACAACGAGGTTTGTACCCTGGAAATGACAGAAAAAGGACCGCGTCTTGCGGATAACGGTCGACTAGACCATTACTTCATATAACCCTTCTACCATGAAGAAAACTATACTCACGTTGTTTCTGACGTTTTCGGGAATTGCGCACGGACAATACTGGCAGCAATCGGTCGACTACANCATGGACATTACCATGAATGTGGAAAACCATCAATACGACGGCTACCAGANGGTATTGTACACCAACAACAGTCCCGATACCCTTCNAAAGGCGTATTTCCACCTGTACTTCAATGCGTTTCAACCGGGAAGTATGATGGATGTACGCTCGAGNACCATTAAAGATCCAGACCGTCGCGTAACGGACCGTATTTACGGGCTTAGCCANGATGAAATTGGCTTTCAGGAAATTCGTGAGCTCACTCAAAACGGAATGCCGCTGGGTTGGGAAGTGAACGGAACCGTGTTGAAATGTGCCCTTGCCGAGCCGCTGCTTCCTGGTGAAAGTACCACGTTTGAGATGCGTTGGAACGCGCAGGTTCCAAAACAGATTCGCCGTTCTGGTTGGAACAACAAAGAGGGGGTTGAATTTACCATGACCCAATGGTATCCTAAACTTGCAGAATACGATAAAGACGGATGGCACCCGGACCAATACGTTGGACGTGAGTTTTACGGCGTATGGGGAACCTTTGATGTGACTGTTCACATCGATAAAAATTACGTGCTTGGCGGCACCGGCTACCTGCAAAACCCGGAAGACGTTGGTTTTGACTACGGCGGAGTAAAAAAGGTTCGATTAGGGCGCAATGAACTCCGCACCTGGCACTTCAAAGCAGATAGCGTACACGACTTTGCTTTCGCTGCCGATCCGGATTACAAACACGTGCAGCTTCAGATCGAAAACGGTCCTTTAGTGCACTTATTGTACGATCCTAAAACGGCAAACGAAGCGAATTGGGTCAAAATTCAAGACGGCTACCTCCAGGGGTACTTTGATTTCATGGCGCAACATTTTGGCAAATATCCCTACAGGCAATTCTCGCTGATTCAAGGCGGAGACGGCGGTATGGAATATCCCATGTGTACCATGATGCTTGGCGGTGGTGATGATTTCGAGGGCTTTACCGGACTTTTTGTGCACGAGGGAACGCACAATTGGTACTACGGCGTGATCGGAACCAATGAAGCGGCCTATCCTTGGATGGACGAGGGCTTCACCTCTTATGCGGAGGAAGAGTGTATGAATGTTCTTTTCAGCCGTGGCGAAAGCAATCCACACCTTGGGGCTTATAGAGCTTATGTCTATTTAGACACCTCCGGCCTTCGCGAACCGCTCAGCACACCTGCAGATCATTTTAAGTACAACCGCACCTATGGTATCAATAGTTACAGTGCCGGAGCGCTGTTTTTAAACCAATTAGAATACATCATCGGCGAAGAACCTTTCGCCCGCGGCATGAAGCGGTACTGGAACCAATGGCAGTTCAAGCACCCGAAACCAGAAGATTTTATTCGCATCATGGAGCGTGAATCGGATCTCGAGTTAGATTGGTACCTCAGCTATTATGTCGACCAAGTAAAAAGTATAGATTACGCCGTATCATTGACGCGCAGCGATGATAAGGGCGCTGAGATCCTCCTTGAACGAAAAGGCCTTTTCCCGATGCCAATAGATTTGCGCATCACCTATGCCAGTGGAAGAGTAGAAATGCTGAATATTCCGCTAGTGAGCATGTATGGAGCGAAGCGTGTTGAGGAATACGACGTTCAAGCACCGTGGGGATGGACACACCCGGAATACCTTCTAAAGCACACCGCAACAGAACCTATTATTTCGGTTGAAATAGATCCGTCGAAGCGTTTGCTTGACATCGACAGGACAAACAACGTTTGGAACATCGACTAATAAAAAGGGCCCGCAGCTGCGGGCCCTCTTGTTACCTTTTCTTCGGGCCACTCTTGTGTTTAGCCGCCTTTGTCATGCGCTTTTTCGCACCCTTGCCCAGGTTATACCCTTTTGCGTTTTTCGGTTTTTTCGGGTGCTTTGATGGACCCGGTTCCTCCAATTCTGCGGCAGTTTTCCCGCTGCGTGGGCTAACCTTACTCATCGAAACTGATGACTAATTCATCACTAGTAGCGTGCGTCTGGCAAGTCAATACATAACCGTCCTTAACCTCGTCATCCACCAACGCATAGTTCATAACCATCTCTGCAGTTCCTTTGAGCACCTTCGCTCTACAAGTACAACAAACGGCTCCTTTACACGCGTACGGCACATCGGCCCCGGCGTCCAATGCCGCGTCGAGAACATAGTCCTTAGGTCCCATTTCAAAATGCGTTTCCTCACCATCCAACACTACAGTAACCTTAGCATTTGCGCTGGCCTTAGCGGATGATTTTGCTTTCGCCTCAGTGGTTGCTCCGGCCGTATTGAACAGTTCGAAATGTATTGTAGATTTTGCCGTTCCCAAAGATTCTAAAACGCCACTCACGCCCTCGATCATGCCCAACGGTCCACATAAAAAATGTCCTGTAGTAGTCGCTACATCGAAGAACTTACCGTTGTATGCCTTCACCTTATCCGCATCTAGTCTACCGGTAGTGAAGTCACTTCCTTGGTCTTCACGGCTGAGTACGTGATGCACCTCGAAACGATCAACATAGGTGTTTTTTAAATCTTCCAGCTCATCTTTAAAAATGATACTGTTGCTGTTCTTATTCCCATAAAATAGGGTAAATGTACTCTCGCTATCGCTATTTAAGACCGATTTCGCTATAGCCGCAATAGGCGTAATTCCCGAACCCGCGGCCCAGCCTACAACATGTGCAGCGCTGCCCTCGTGCTTCCATGCAAAATTACCCATAGGCGCCATGCTCTCAAGCGTATCACCCGCTTTTAGGGTTCTGTTGGCATAGGTAGAAAACTTACCGCCTTCAATTTCCTTAATCGCTACGCGCAGCTCTCCTTCGTGCGGTGCTGCACAAATGGAATACGAACGACGTATTTCCTCGCCGTTAATTTGAGCGCGGAACGTTAAATATTGACCCGGGGTATATTTAAAAACCGATTGTTGCTCAGCGCTTAACTCAAACGCCACGCTCACCGCATCCTCTGTCTCGCGACGCACCTCTTTTACAACGAGCGGATAAAAAGCGCCCGTTGATGTGGTCGTGCCGTCCGACTGCAATGATGGTTTTTCTTCCTTATTCTTTTTGAAAAATTTAAGCATGCTTTCTGTTTTGTGGTGTAAAGGTAGAGTGGAATCTTAAACCATAACACACCTTACGCTGTTGTGTTTTAACTTTGTAAGCGACCTAATACACAGAATGATGGGAACAAATGTATCATTAGAAGAAAATTTTCAGACGTACGTCGATGGGGAAAACAAGGTAGAACCCAAAGATTGGATGCCTGAAAAATACAGAAGAACCCTAATCCGTCAAATATCACAACATGCTCATAGTGAGATAATTGGAATGCAACCGGAGGCCAATTGGATCACCCGTGCACCCTCACTAAGAGCGAAGCTTATCCTGCTCGCTAAAGTACAAGATGAGGCCGGCCACGGGCTCTATTTATACAGTGCTGCAGAGACGCTTGGTGAGTCTCGAGAAAAGATGATTTCCGACCTTCAAAGCGGAAAAGCGAAATACAGCTCCATTTTTAACTACCCCACTCCATCGTGGGCAGATATGGGTACCATCGGCTGGTTAGTAGATGGCGCTGCGATCCAAAACCAAGTGATGCTCACCCGTACATCTTACGGACCCTATGCACGTGCAATGGTTAAAATCTGTAAGGAAGAAAGCTTCCATCAACGTCAGGGCTATGAGGTGGTCATGAAATTGGCTCAGGGAACACCAGAGCAAAAAACCATGGCACAAGAAAGCTTGAACCGCTGGTGGTGGCCATCTTTAATGATGTTTGGTCCATCCGATGACGATAGTCCGAACAGCGCTCAAAGCATGAAATGGAAAATCAAGCGTAAAAGCAACGATACTCTACGTCAAGAATTTGTAGATAAAACAGTGCCTCAAGTGGAATACCTCGGGCTAACCGTGCCTGATTCAGATTTGAAGTGGAACGAGGATCGTGGACATTACGATTTTGGAGTCATTAATTGGGACGAGTTTTACGACGTGATTCAGGGTAACGGTCCTTGTAACAAAGAGCGTATTGCCCACCACGTTGATGCACACGAAGAAGGCGCTTGGGTGCGTGAAGCCGCCAATGCTTTTGCACAAAAACAAGCACAACGTAAGAAAAATACAGGCGCCGCCGCCTAAACCCTATCCCGCATGAATAAAGACCACTGGAAGCTTTGGGAAGTGTTCCTCCGTTCAAAAAACGGACTTTCCCACAAACACGTAGGAAGCCTACATGCTGCCGATGCAGAAATGGCCATCCAAAATGCTCGTGACGTATATACACGCAGGAGTGAGGGCATCAGCATTTGGGTTGTTCCTTCAGAATCTATTACCGCTAGTGCCCCTGATGAGAAAGAGCCTTTGTTCGCTCCTAGCGACGACAAGGTGTACCGCCACCCAACATTCTACGACATCCCGGATGATGTCGAACACATGTAAGCAATGACTGGAGGTTGGTTAGCTGGGAAAAAATCCCAATTCACAAAGGAAGAGGCACTCAAGGAGTACTTTACCTTCCTTGCAGACGATGCGCTTATTTTAGGGCAACAGCTGAGTCGCTGGTGTTCTAAAGGTCCTGTTTTGGAACAGGATATCGCCATTATCAACACATCGTTAGATCACATCGGTCGTGCGCGACTGCTTTATCAAGAACTTGCTAAGCTTGAGGGCAACGGCGCCACTGAAGATACTTTAGCTTATTTCCGTGATCATCAGGAGTTTCGCAACGCACTGTTGTTAGAACAGCCTAACGGCCACTGGGGAGATAGCGTGGTACGCAGTTTTTTTATAGATACCTTCAATTTTTTCCTCTACGACGGGCTACGTCAGTGTGAGCACCTCGTATTAGCAGGAATAGCAGAGAAGTCCGTGAAAGAGATTGCCTACCAGGCACAATGGAGTGCAGAGTGGGTTATTCGATTAGGAGACGGTACCGAAGAATCACATGAAAAAGTTCAGAAAAGCATTGATGACTTGTGGATGTGGACCGGAGAATTGTTTGAAAAACACCCTGTCTTTGAAACGCTAGGGTCTGGTTTTATAGACTTCTCTTCGCTGAAAGAAAAATGGTTAGATAAAGTAGCGCTTGTGCTAGAAACCGCAACGTTGCAAATGCCAGATCAAGAATCGTGGATGCAGACCGGTGGACGTTTAGGTGTGCACACCGCTCATTTAGGCTTCATCCTTGCTGAAATGCAAAGTTTACCGCGAACGTACCCAAATGCAAGCTGGTAAGCTCTGATTTACACCCCGCTCGTTTAAAGAATCACAATTCCTTAACATTAATTTCCTGCTGCCTTTCAATTGCGGCACGAGGTTTGTATAAGTTATAAAACACGACGATTATACGTGTTTTTGTGTTAAGCGAGTGAGGGCTAGAGTGGGGACTTTAGCCCTCTTTTTTTGCTCCATACAAAGGAACCGGCAAACAGTATAAAACTTGCCACAGCCATGGATCCGCTAATGGAGCCGCCAACCCATTCCGAAAGAAAATAGCCAAAGATGGCGCTCAAAAGACCCTGTGCTAGAATGTACAGTGTCATGCGCTTTAAATTATCGGTGATTAAATACGCGGTTGCCGCCGGAACCACGAGAAAAGCAATGACCAAAATAGCGCCTACACTTTCAAAGCTTACTACGGTTGCTACACTGGTGGAGGCCATCAAGGTATAATGCCAAATCGCTGTTTTAATTCCTATACTCTTCGCATATTCACTGTTAAAGGAGGTAAGCAGCCAGCCCTTGTAGCCGACCCAAAAAACCAATTGGACCAAACCCAATAAAATCAACAGCGTCCAAACGGGCGTCGGCACTCCCAAGCCTAAAAAAGAACTGGTCTGTAGGGGAACAAAAGCAATTTCACCATGCAACACACAGTCCGCATCTATATCTGCTTCGCCTGCATATTTTGTAACCAGAATGACACCTACCGCAAACAAGAAGGTGAATACCGTTCCCATGGCGGCATCCGCTTGCATTTTTCCTTTTGATGAAAAGAACTGAATAAGCAGTGTTGTCACTACACCCATAATTATTGCTCCTAGAAATAACGGTACCGAAGCTCTAGAACCGCTAATTAAATACGCAATAACAATCCCTGGAAGTACTGCGTGGCTGAGCGCATCGCCCATCATACTCATCCTTCTTAGCAAGAGTAAATTACCAAGCATTCCTGTAGAAGATGCCACTAAAAATCCCGTTACTATGATCCAAAAAGCATCCATATTATAGCGCGTTTACGGGAGTGTCTGGAACCAATTCATGAATCTCCAGCAAGGGGTTAAATCTTGAACAAAGCCCCAATTCACCGAGAATTTCAGCTTCTATTTCTGGTGTTAAGAAGTGCTCCATGGTTTCAGCCTCGTCATGCACAAGGTTGATACTCATTTGCATGCGACGCTGCAGGTAGATTTCCCAAATCTTGTGGCGGCGATCAATTTCTGCACCATAAGAACGCCCTTCTGTAGAAAGTGTAAAACCCGTATGTACTTTTTTTATGAGCCCCTTTCTGCGCAATCTGCGTACCGTTCTGTTCCAGAGGCGTTGCTCGAAAAACTGGCGCTGGCTTATGCTTCTCCTGTTAAAGAGTTTTCCTAGGCCACGAACTTCGTTTTGTACCGCTGTTTTTAGGAGGTTTTCTTCATTTATTCTCCTTTTCAACAATAGCTTAGACCACCGTTGATAAATGACCCCGCGCTTTGGGGCGAACAGCATCGAAATAAATGCAATTAATGAAATTATCACAATAGTCCATGGGCCGGTTGGCATCGATACCTGGCTATAGCTTACAAAAGCGCCGAGCCAGCCCGCTAATGCCCCAAAAAATCCACTCAATAGTAGTAACCGAACAAGGCGGTTCGTCCAAAATCGGGCCGCAGTAGGGGGAATAATCAACAGCGCACTCATCATCACAATCCCTACCGCCTTGATGCCTACAGAAATACTTAAAATAGTAATGAAGCTGATCAAACCATCAATGAACTTGACGTTAATGCCTATAGCATCCGCGTATTCAAGGTTGAACACCACCGATTTTATGCTGTGATAAAAACTCAGTACCAATATCAAAACCAGTCCTGAAACCCAAGCAAAAGCAGTGCTATCCTCTGGGGTCATGGCAGCAGCATTCCCAAAAATATAATGGTCTAAACCGCTCTGTTCGCCGCCATAATTTGATTGTATGACGGTCAACAGTACTATACCGAAACCAAAGAAACTTGAAAGCACAATGGCTAGCGCACTGTCTCCTTTAATTTTACTTTGTTGCGTAATATAATCCACCAATAAAATGCTTAACCACCCGCTTATTGCTGCTCCAGTGATCAACACATAAGGATTCTTTACACCGCTTAAAAGAAATGCAATAAGCACCCCTGGAAGCATACTGTGTGCAACGGTTTCTCCAACTAGTGTTTTCTTTCTCAAAAAATTGAAACTACCTACCGCTCCAGAAACACCACCTAATAAAAGCGTTGCCAATGCTACATAGCGCACATTGGGGTCTTGAAGTGTTATGTATTTGAGAAAGAGGTCCAAACTAGCGTGCTAAATACGTTTTTAAAAGTGTTGCGTTAAACAACAACATCTCGAGGTACGTGTCTTGATCTGCATCAGGCCCTAAAGAATCACTTAAAAGTTCTGGTCCTAACACTACATCAAAGCCTTTGTCTTGACAACCACGCTGAACGCTTTCCATGGCTTGAGGACTCACAATATTCTCTAAAAAGATGGCCGGAACTTTATTCGCACAGATAAAATCAACCAATTCTGTGATTTCACGTAGACCGAACTCACTCACTGTTGAAGCGCCCTGTAAGGTCTGCACACGCATGCCGAATGTTCGTGCGAAATAACTGAGTGCATCGTGCGTAGTAATGACTAATCGTTGTTCAGGAGCGATGCGCGCTATAATTTTCTGTACGGAATCTGAAGTTGTCAAAATTTCCTGTTGATAGTTTACCGTGGCGCTTTTAACCTGTGGGGCACTTGCTGGATAAGCGCTGGAAAGTTGTTGAGCTATATCCCCAACAATGAATTGGACCAATTCTGTATCAAACCAATAGTGCGGATCCTTACTTGCAGGGAAATTAGGATCACTGATAATAATGGAATCAGGAACGTTTGCCGCCGCATCAATGATGAGCTTGCCGTCTATTTTCTCTAAAACATCAATGATTTTACCCTCGAGATGCACACCGTGATAAATAATGACATCGGCAGCACGAATAGCGTCTAAATCACGTTTGCTCGGCTTGTAAGTATGCGGGTCAATTCCTTTATCCAACAACGCAGTTACCTCAAAAGCATCACCAGAGATATTCGTCAACCAGTCTGCCATGATACTTGTGGTGCACAACACCTTAGGCTTAGAACTGGTGCCTGTATCTTCTTCATTCTGTGGCGTTGAACAAGCTCCAAAAACAAATGCTACTACTAGAAAGACAGGGGTAAAACGCATCTTATTTAAATTAATTCTAAATAACAAATGTACGGCACATCCCGCCCACTTAAAAAATCGGTAATGGAATTTTTAGAATACAACAAAAGTCGTTCGTTATGTTTAATTTTATACACTCACCTAAAAGAAGAACATGGGAAATTTCACAGCGACCACTATCTTAAAAAACCTAGGCGTAGAAGCAAAAAACGCCGGTACCGCAATTGGTAAAAAATGGCATAATTCCAGCGAATGGATTGCTTCCTATTCCCCTATTGACTCTGCGCATTTAGGCGATGTAAGTGTTACTACAGAGGAACAATACAACGCCGCAGTTTCTTCTGCAAAAACCGCTTTTAAAGATTGGAGAAATGTCCCTGCACCTCAACGCGGTGAATACATAAGACAGTTCGGTAATGAACTAAGAAATAAGAAAGAAATGCTGGGTGCCTTAGTCTCACTAGAAATGGGTAAAAGTTACCAGGAAGGCCTAGGTGAAGTTCAAGAGATGATAGACATCTGTGATTTTGCAGTAGGTCTATCACGTCAATTATATGGACTAACCATCAAAAGTGAACGTTTGGATCATCACATGATGGAGCAATGGCATCCACTAGGGGTAGTAGGCGTCATCTCTGCCTTTAATTTCCCAGTTGCAGTATGGTCTTGGAACTTTGCTCTAGCCTTAGTCTGTGGTAATACGGTAGTTTGGAAAGCCTCAGAAAAGTCACCACTTTGCTCGGTGGCTTGCCAGCACATTTGGAATAAAATAGCTTCTGAAAATAATTTACCAGACGGTATTTCATCCATTGTAAGTGGTAATTATAAAGTTGGTGAATGGATCACCAACGATACGCGTATTCCTTTAGTTTCCGCTACAGGATCTACCCGAATGGGAAGAATTGTTGGTGCTGCAGTTGCTCAGCGATTTGGAAAAAGTATCCTTGAATTAGGGGGTAATAACGCTATTATTATTACGCCAAGTTCAGATTTAAAAATGACCGTAACCGGAGCTGTTTTTGGAGCTGTTGGTACTTGTGGACAACGTTGTACCTCTACTCGCCGTTTGATCATTCACGAATCCGTTTATGATAAAGTCCGTGATGCGTTAGTTGGTGCTTATGACCAATTAAAAATTGGTAGTCCACTCGATGAATCTAATCATGTGGGTCCGCTTACTGATGCAGATGCTGTTGCTGCATTCTTAACAACCATTCAAAACGCTCAAAGCGAGGGAGGAAAAGTCCTTTGTGGTGGTACCGTTTTAAGCGGCGGTATTTATGAAAATGGATTGTATGTGAAGCCGTGTATTATTGAAGCGGAAAATCATTACAACGCGGTACAAACAGAAACTTTCGCACCTATTCTTTACCTTATTAAATATTCTGGAGGTATACATGAAGCATTAGCACTTCAAAACGGTGTTCAGCAAGGATTATCTTCAGCTATTATGACTAGCGACATGCGTGAAGCTCATATTTTCTTAAGCGAAAGTGGATCAGATTGTGGTATTGCTAATGTAAACATTGGAACTTCTGGAGCTGAAATAGGCGGAGCTTTCGGTGGTGAAAAAGAAACGGGTGGAGGTCGTGAAAGCGGTTCAGACGCTTGGAAAGCATATATGAGAAGACAAACAAATACAATTAATTACGGAAGTGATTTACCTTTGGCTCAGGGTATTGAATTTAATCTTTAGACCGTGATTACAACAGTTCAACTAGGAGGACCCGTTCAATCGCGTCCTCCTTTTTTATTTTTCGGATTAGGCAGCTGTTTCGTTCAAAACCTTGCTGCTCCATTGGATAAAATAAATATACCCTACCAATTCAATCCTTTAGGAACCTCTTTTAATCCAGTGAGTATAGCACAACAATTGGAATGGCTCATACAAATTTATCTGCACCAAGGGGTATACCACCAACTTCATGCGGCAAATAAATTTCAGCATACAGATAAAAACCGTTTAGACGCGTTTATCAATGATGCTCAAACCAACGCCCGCGATCATTTAAACCGAAGTGAACATCCAGTGCTTATTATTTCGTTTGGTACAGCGCATTGTTGGGAAATGAACGGGACTATTGTNAATAATTGCCATAAGCTACCTCAAGATCTCTTNAAGCGTAGGTTGCTCGAGTTAGATGAAATCACTGAAGCTTGGACTTCAATCTTAACTCATGTACCTAAGNACTGGNAAATTATTTTTACTGTGAGCCCAGTAAAATATACNAAGGTCGGTCTACAAGAAAACTTTATCAGTAAATCTATTTTACGACTAAGTATAAAATCAATTGTGGAGCAACATTCTAACTGCTTGTATTTCCCTAGTTATGAAATAATTACAGATGAATTAAGGGATTACAGTTATTTTAAAGATAATGGAACTCACCCAAATGAGGCCGCAGTTGAAATCGTGTTTGAACGGTTCAGATCATTTCTTAATTTCTAAAAAATCTGGACGGATTGTAGCTAGTTTTAAAACTGCAGCAACGCTAATACTGTCTCTTATTGATCCATTGAGCACTTGATTATAAAGTGTACTAAAATGCAGGCGTTCTAAGCGAAGATTTTCCGTGTCTTCGTGAGATGTACCTAAAAAGGTTAAAGATTCCGCTAAGAAGACCACAGCACGTTCATTCGACACGCTGTTGCTTAAATCCATTTGAAGAAATTCAGTCCACTCGTCAGCTGCATAACCCACTTCCTCTTGTAACTCACGTTTTGCGCTTTCTAAAGGGTTTATTCCTAAGGGTCCACCGCCCTCAGGAATTTCCCAACTGTATGCGTTTAACGGGAATCTGAATTGCCCCACACGCCAGGTGTAACCTTCTGTATCAATTGGAATAATACCAATGGCTAAATTTTTAAAATCCACTTCACCGTAAATACCCGCTGTACCTCCTGGTGTAGTAACCTCATAATGCCGTACTGTGATCCAAGCATTATCGTAAACCTCATTAGAGTTCTTAACTATCCAGTCTCCTCTATTTATATATGTATTCATTTTAAAAGATATATAGTAATATATATAGTGTGTTGATAACCGTGATAACTCATCAACCTTGCAGTAATTAGTAATAGTAATTCTACTTTATTAACACTTTTAGTAATAATTAAAATATTGATTAACAGTAATTTATGTAAATTACTTATAGAGTGTTAATAATGAAGTTCACTGTGTTAAGTTGAGAAATAAAAATGAATGGACAGGGAATATCTACGCCTTAAGGGTTTATAAATGGAAGAGAACATTTTCTAACTCAGAAGGCTTATGTCGTGGATTTTTTGAATTAGGTAAAACTTTGAGATAAGCAAGAGAAAGTTTTCATAGGATATGATCTACTTATCCACTTTTATACACAGTGTAATTCACAACATTTACGACCTTTGTAGAAATTTACTACCGAATGAAAATAGCAATTGGATGTGACCATGCAGGGGTTGAATTAAAAGAAGTTTTAATTCAATTAATAACAGAATTAAAACACGACGCGCTTGATAAAGGGCCGTTCTCAAGTGATAGTGTAGATTATCCAGATTACGGTCATGCTGTTGCTATAGCTGTTGATGAGGGTGATGCGGATTTAGGTGTAGTTATTTGTGGTTCAGGTAACGGTATAAACATGACGGTTAATAAACATCAAGGTATTCGTGGTGCGCTATGTTGGACACCAGAAATAGCGGCGCTTGCTCGTCAACACAACGACGCAAATATTGTAGCAATACCTGCACGGTTTATTTCAACCGACGAGGCAAAACTGATTGTTTCAGAGTTTTTAACTCAGGAATTTGAAGGTGGACGTCACCAAAGAAGGGTAGGTAAAATAGCTTGTAGTTAATCTATTTAACGACTTGGTAAACTAATTCACCTTCGTATGAAGTGAGTTGTACCTTAGCTTGTTGCTCCCAGATCCCTTGTAAGAATCGTAGAGAATAGTCACCATAAGTTCCACTTGGAGGGGGTAATGTTTCTAAGAGGTTTATTAATTCTATTGGTGTTATTTGACTAGGATAACTAGGAAGGACCTCATTACTTTTATACATACATTCTACTAAATATTCTTTGAAGCTTCCTTTATAAAAAGGAAATAAAAAGCCGCCTTTAACATCCGTATTTACAAACCAATTCACGGTTGCGTGCACTTCTAAACCTGAGGCAGCGACGTATTCTATTGGATATGATTTTAAATCAGTAATAAGGGCAAGTCCATCCAACTCACGGATAAAAGGGTGATCAGTATTCAAAACAAACAAAGGGTCTGTATTTGAGCGCTCAGCAACAATGACTTGATAATTATTTTTTAAGAACCAATTCGTTATAGAATCGTTCTTCATGCAATAACTATCTTGAAAAAATAATACTGCGGGATTTTTAGTCCGCCCCATTTGGACCAATTTATAATTAGGGACGTTTGTTTCTATCTCCTTTATAGGTGAACAGTTAGTAATCAATAATGACAGAGTTACAAGAATTACAGCGTTTTTTACGCGTAGTTTATCTACGTAAGTCATTGTATTACAGTATTTTACTATTATTATTTAGTGTTGTTGAAGCCATTGCATTAGCGCTGTATAACCATTATTTCATTCCAGAGCTTGTTGCTTTTAGAAAGATAGTAGTAATCCTACTGGTACTGACTTTAACTGCCTTCTTATTTTGGCCAATTCGTTATTTGATACAAGTAATATGGACTAATTACTATTCCTTAAATGGGTTGCTAAAAGTTTAAAGAGTTATGATAAAGGAAGGCTCGATGAACTAACAGGTTTATCTAAAAACGAGTTGGATAAATGGGCACAAGTCGTTGTATTAAAAAAGGTCTATTTAGAATTACCGGTATTTAAAACGACACTGAAAAAAAACATACCGTTTTCAACTATAATTGGGGCATTAGCACTTTTAGTGTTAACAATTTTAATAAGTCCAAAATCAATTTTAACTGAAGGTAAGGACGAGATTGTTAGCGGTACCTATACACGTGAGGCTATCTTACTAGATATAAATGATACTGTACATACGTTATTCAACGAAGTTTTAGAGTTGAGTCATCCGCACCTTACACCTTTCTATAAAGGGAGTGTTACCGAAAGTGTATTGATAAGGCAAAATGAAACGATCAATTGGGAACTTAATGGAAGGTTCTATAGAAGACAAACAGTAGTATGTGATAGCGTGCCAAAATTAACGTCCTGGAGCGCTACAATAAAACCACCTAACTATCTTAAGCTATCCACATATATAACTCAGGATACCATTAAAGCATTTAAAGGATCTTTAATTACACTGGAGTACCAAGGAGTTCTAAAAGATAAAATAGCAGTTAATGTTTCACGTGAAACAAATAGCACATCGTTTAAATGGGATGGAGCACCTATAGAATTAAAAACAGCGTATTGGACAACGATATTACCAACCGTTGAACTTACAGACGCTTCTCCTTCTATTTCAGTGCTGACTAATACCAACGATTCGCTAATCATACAGGTCACTGATGACTATGGCTTAATGAAATTAAGTATAGATACTCGAGAAGTACAAGTTAATGGATTAACCACGATTGTTAGCCTTCCTTGGGGTAGTCGAAAAGCTGTGGTAATTAAAGCTTTCGATAATAACCAGAATGGTATTAAGAGAGAGTTAAGAAGGCCAGTACTTAACGCGACTGATTTATTAAAAGAGGCATCTGATCAAGCCTTAAAAAGTACCATTACTGATAATCAGGAGGAGACACTGAAAGAATTTAGAAACAAGCAGCTAAGTGAAGAGCAGAACGAGAAGGTCAAGGATGTGGTTGAAAAAAAGCCACTTCAAATAGAGGCTAAAGAAGAGATTGAACCATTAGATAAACTACTTCAGCGGTTAGATGAGTTGTGGAGAATGGAAGAAGCCATCGAACTCTTATCAATGGTAGACTCTTTAAGAGACGAGGGTTTAGATAGTGCAGTATTCAAAGCAGCGGAATCGCTAGAAGATCTTAGTATAGAAAAACTTCAACCAGCTATAGAAGGTATGAAGGGTATGGATAAAGAGGGTGAGAATAGGGAGAAGCAAGCGAAGGCATCTAGTGATAAATTAAAGGAGTTACTAGCCACGAACACTGTAGAGGTTCAAGAAGATAATGTAGCGCGTATAAAACGGTTGCTAAAAAATGGATGGTTAGTGAGTGTGGCTCAAGAAAATTTACAAAAACTTGCAACGGCGGTAAACAAGGCACGTTCGCAGCAGCTTGTACTTGCAAATGAAAAAGCGATAAAAGACACTTTGGATTTATTATTAATTCACGAACCGCTATTAAGTCAGTTACTTTCTGAAAAACGAATGAGTCTTAGTTCTGCGATGCGGACGATTGAATCAAAAATGACAGCTGGTAAAAATCTGGATGCTGATATTGGCTATGCAATCACAGCATTAAACGATATCAATCAAGCGTTGTATTTTATACTAGAGAGTGAAAAATCAAGCTTAAATCAAGCAAAGAAGGACTGCAAAAAAGGTAAACCAGGTACCTCAGGAAAACCCTCATCAGCAGGAGAAGGTAAAGAAGGAAAAAAAGGTACTCCGAAGCCCTCAAAAAAACCAGGGGGAAGAAAGAAGGGAAGAACTGGTGAACCAAAGGAGGGACAAGAGGGAAGTAAGCCTGGTTCATCGGGTAAGCCAGGTGAAAAGGAATTGTTAAAGAGAATTGAGGCGGCAAAGGAAGACATTGTCAAATCAAGTGATCGTTCAGAGGAGCTTTTGGAAAACATAGAACGATTGAAAGAAGAAGTATTATTTAATACGGAACTAACAGAGAGAGATCTGAACGAGCTGGAAGAGCGGTTATGGCGTGTTGAGGAAAGCGTATTTAATAAAAAAGAATTAAGTGAAAGTAGAGACAGCGAGTCAGGAAACGAATCAAAATCAAAAGGCGGAGAAAGCATTGATTTTAAGGTGTTAAAATCCAAAGAGACCGACTTACCTTTACCGGTGCTTAAGAAGCTGTAGAAATGGATGTAGATGTACAGTTGGTTGTTATGGTGAAGCGGGCAATTCAGGAGCTCAATCCATCGTTACGATTAAAGAAGATAGATGTTCACGGTTGTTCAGATGAAGAGTTGTTAGTTATAAATAAAGAGCATCTCAATCATGATTATTACACGGATATCATCACGTTTGATTATTCCCGTGGCGACAGAATAAGCGGTGAGCTTTTTATAAGCCTAGATCGGGTAAAGGATAATGCCCAGGTTCTTGGAGTGACCTATAGCTCTGAATTAAGAAGAGTTGTCGCGCATGGTATTCTCCACTTGACAGGGCTAAAAGATAAGACTGAAGAGGAAATCAAAGTAATGCGTCGTAAAGAAGATGAAGTGTTAGCTTATTTAGAAAACTATGGTTCTTGACGAAAAATATGATGTAATTGTAGTTGGAGGCGGGCATGCGGGCTGCGAAGCAGCGTATTGTGCCGCGAAGATGGGCGCCAATGTTCTGCTTATTACAATGAACATGCAAAGCATTGGACAAATGAGCTGTAATCCCGCAATGGGCGGGGTTGCGAAGGGCCAGATTGTTCGTGAAATAGACGCATTGGGAGGAGGAAGCGCACTCATAACGGATAAGAGTATGATTCAGTTCCGTATGCTAAATAGAAGCAAAGGACCTGCCATGTGGAGCCCCCGGGTGCAAAGTGACCGCATGTTGTTTGCCCAATATTGGAGGGAACTCTTGGAAGAAACACCGGGACTAAATATGTTCCAGGACATGGTTATTGGACTAAACGTGAGTGATAACACTGTTCATGGCGTTAGGACTTCGCTAGGTTTAACGTTCGAGGCAGATACGGTTATTCTAACCTCAGGCACATTTATGAACGGGCTTATCCATGTAGGAGATAAGAACTTTGGAGGTGGTAGAGCTGGCGAGCGCGCAAGCACGGGTATCACAGAGGAGTTGGTTGCTATGGGTTTTGAGGCCGGTAGAATGAAAACGGGCACACCTCCACGAATAGATGGAAGATCATTGGATTTTTCTGTAATGGAAGAACAGCCTGGGGACGAGCAACCCGGTCAGTTCAGTTTTGAAGGCGATTATGTGCTCAAAAACCAGAGAAGCTGCTGGATAACGCACACCTCACAAGAGGTTCACGATGTTCTTAAGAAAGGATTTGATCGTTCCCCTCTATTCAACGGAACGATNAGAGGCACAGGCCCGCGTTATTGCCCCTCGATAGAAGATAAGATTGATCGATTCTCTGAAAAAACGTCGCATCAGATATTCGTAGAGCCCGAAGGGTGGAATACTGTAGAGGTTTATGTTAACGGCTTTAGTTCCAGCCTTCCCGTAGAGATACAATATGAGGCCTTGCATAAAGTAAGAGGTTTTGAAAATGCAAAGTTCTTTAGGCCGGGATACGCCATCGAGTACGATTATTTCCCGCCAACACAGCTTAAACATACGTTAGAAACAAAGCTCGTAAGCGGCTTGTATTTCGCTGGTCAAATCAACGGTACCACAGGATATGAAGAGGCCGCTTGTCAAGGTCTTATGGCTGGTGTAAATGCCGTGTTAAAGACGCGCGGTGAGGATCCCTTTATTCTGGGAAGAAACGATGCATACATAGGGGTTCTAATAGACGATCTTATTACTAAAGGCACAGAGGAACCGTATAGAATGTTTACTTCAAGAGCGGAATATAGATTGTTGTTGCGTCAGGATAACGCGGACATAAGGCTCACTAAATTAGGCCATGCGGTAGGTTTAGCATCAGAGAAAAGGGTTGCCTTATTAAACGAGAAAGAGCGTTTAATCTTAGACGGTAACACGGCGTTGGATAAAAACCTGCCCCTGGCGTATGTAAACGAGGTTCTCGAGCGACGGGGTGAAAAAAATGCAACGGAAAAAACAAAGACGAGTAAGCTGGTTGCCCGGCCAAATTTGAAGCTTGACGATTTTAGCACCAAGTTCGAAGACAAAGAATGGTGGCGTTCCGATGTTATAGAGCAACTTGAAATAGACATTAAGTACGGCGGATATATAAGTCGTGAACGCGAGAACGTTGAAAAAATGAAACGCCTGAACACGAAGAGCATTCCAGAAAAGTTTGATTACGATAAGGTCAAGGGTTTAAGTTATGAGGGGCGCGATAAGCTTAAAGCGATTCAGCCGGCAACGATAGCACAAGCCTCAAGAATCAGTGGCATTAGTCAAAGCGACATACATGTGTTGCTTGTATATATGGGTAGATAAGGTAATAGTTTCACGTGAAACACTATGAGAGAAGAGTTAACGCATTGTCCGGCATGTTTAAAAAAAGACACATCCTTTTACCAGTCGGTAAAAGATTTCAGCACGAGTAAAGAGATCTTTGATATTTGGTCTTGTGGACACTGTTCCCATTTGTTTACCAATCCTCGCGTAAAGGAAGATTTAGTAGGTCCTTATTACGACAACCCAGACTACATCAGCCATACGGATGATGATACTTCTGTGTTTGCAAAAGTGTATCAATTTTTGCGTGAGATTAATTTGAATTGGAAACACGGCCACGTTCAAAAATATGCTGAGGGAAAATCACTTTTAGACTACGGTTGCGGAACGGGCCAATTCATGCAAAAGATGGCCTCTAAAGGCTACGAGGTCCAGGGTGTAGAGATTAACGAAGGCGCACGGGAAAAAGCCTCTAAATTTGGGAGTGTTTATAGCGCCGTAAGCGAGGTAAAGGACAGGGTAGACGCAATTACGATGTGGCACGTTTTAGAGCACGTCTATAATTTGGATGAATTGCTTCAAGCGTTTAAATCAAAACTCAAATACAACGGAACACTACTAATTGCCGTTCCCAACCCAGAAAGCCATGACGCACAGCATTATGGCGTGCATTGGGCAGCTTGGGACATCCCTATTCACGTTCACCATTTTACCAAAAAGAGCATGAAAACCGTGTTAGAGCGTAACGGATTTGAATTACAAGAGGTTTTACCCATGTCTTTGGATAGTTATTACATCAGCCTGATTAGCGAGCAGTATAAAGAAGGCGCTCCCACAAAACGCACACGTCATTGGTTGAAAGGTCTTGTCCGAGGAACCATCAGCAACATTAAAGGAGGTAAGAAAAATAAGAGTTCTTTGATTTACGTCTTTAAGAACGTTTAGTTACCACGGAAGGCGCTATATAACGCATAGGAAGTGTGCGTTAATGTTGTTTTTACATGAACGTTTCTTTCCAGGTCGTTGAGACAGTCTCCAAGTGACTTTGTAATACCGGAGGCGCCTTTTGGAACCACGGCGCCGCTTAGCTTCTGGACGTTGATTACACCGAGGTCTGTAGCACTGTTAGGGGTGTTTTGAACATTGTGGTAAAAGCCACGCTCTAAAAAATGTAAAGACCTGAAAATAAGTGTTTTAAGTGACTCTTTTGGCAGAGAAGCAAGCTCGTTTACTACCGATGTAATTTCCACGGGCACCCCTTTGTAGCACGTTCTCATCCATTCAGCAAAACGATCAATCTGAGTGCTTTCGGGATCATCATAAGCGGTTATTGCAGCGCCCAGGTTTGGAGCGAACACCATGCTTAAAAGCCGTTTTGTTTGTTCAGGGCTATTTTCAAAGTGTTGGTCGAAAGATGATTCGTCTAGTGGTTTGCAAGACCAAGGTGCACATCGTGACACGATGGTAGGAAGTAGCTTGTTTTTTCGATGCGAAACAAGAATAATGAACGTATTGGGCAGAGGCTCTTCTATGAGCTTAAGCAGCTTGTTAGAAGCGGTTGTTTTAATCTGTTCAGGCATCCATATCAGGAGCACTCGGTTTCCGCCTTCCGCAGCGGTTAAACTAAGCTTTTGCTGAAGATTTTGAATTTCCTTTACAGGAATTTGCAATTGCTGGTTTTTGCTTGTGATCTGCCTTTGCCAGCTGTCGGGATCAAGGAAGGGATTTTTTAAGAGTGCTTGTCTGAAGTCTTTTAGAAAATCGTCGGCCGTGCCCGTGCTTCCGCCGCTTACAAAAGGAAAGGTGAAGTTTAAATCAGGATGCTCAAGTTTTTCTACGCGCTTACAGTTTCTACATGTTCCGCAGGCGGTTTTTGTCTCGCAGAGAAGCGTTGCCGCTAATCTAAGGCCAATGGGTAAAGGATCTTCTCCGGCGCCGCCATAAATAAGATTTGCATGATGAAGTTTTTTGCCGGCGTGAGCAGCAAATAATTGGTCCATCAAATCTTGATTGTTATATATGCTGAACATCTAATGTAGAGTGAAAATTGGGTAGTAAATTGGGCGCTGAAATAACACTCAAAAATATATGAAAAGCTTCGACTTTAAAGATAAGAAAGTTCTAATCCGTGTTGACTTTAACGTACCGCAGGATGAAAACCTTGCTGTTACTGACAATACACGAATTATGGCAGCGGTACCAACAATCAAAAAAGTGTTGGCTGCAGGCGGAATTCCGGTTTTGATGAGCCATTTAGGCCGTCCAGATGGAGCGCGTGTTCCAAAAATGTCTTTGAGTGCGCTGGTCGGTGAAGTTGAAAAGGCGGTTGGCGCGACTGTTCATTTTGCGGAGGACTGTATTGGTCAGGCGGCTGAATCGGTTGTTGCGAAAGCAAAGCCAGGTGAAGTGGTGTTGTTAGAGAATCTACGTTATTACAAAGAAGAGACGAGCGGCGACGAGGGATTTGCTAAAGCTTTGGCAGCATTAGGCGATATCTATTTGAACGACGCGTTTGGAACGGCCCATAGGGCGCATGCCTCAACGGCTATTATTGCACAGTTTTTCTCACCAGAGAACAAAGGGTTCGGTGACTTGATGAATGCTGAGGTTGAGAGCATTTCAAAAGCGCTGGGTAGTGACCGTAAATCTACCGTTGCTATAATTGGTGGGGCCAAAGTCAGCTCAAAAATCGGAGTGATTACCAATATGATTGACAACGTTGGCACTGTAATTATTGGTGGCGGTATGGGCTTCACTTTTGTGAAGGCGATGGGCGGCGCCATAGGAACGTCTTTAGTCGAAGACGATAAGCTAGACTTAGCGAAGCAACTAATTGAGGAAGCTAAAGAGAAGGGGTGTAATCTTTTGATTCCTGTAGACACCTTAATTACAAAGGACTTCGCAGATACGCCAGCTGAGCGTGTATGTCCTATTGGCGAGATTCCTGAAGGTTATATGGGGCTAGATAACGGTCCGCAAAGTGTTGCAAATGCTTTAGAGGCTTTGGCATCGAGTAAAACCATTATTTGGAACG
>P_2C_Liq_3_UnCtyDRAFT_100024_pt1 | contig 38222 bp, 31 predicted proteins | sample Pon2CUnioCityCA_3_FD_9720 | JGI IMG/M metagenome (IMG submission 9720)
CAAACCATTTTAACCACATTCTCTTGAATTAAACTATCTTGAAATAAATCGAACTCAGTAATATCAGTTCTACTATTCTGTTGAATTCCAGTTGCATCAAAAAACTGAAAAGGTTGCACTGTAAAGTACGTTAAAGCTACAGTTAAAACGGGCTTAAATCTATAGTCTTCAATCTGAGTAAAATCTAAATTTTCTGCGCAAGAAATAAGCAAAAAAATAGATGCTAAACACCAAATTTTTTTTAGGGGATTCATATTTTATGTTTTGTTTTATAACGAAATCAATATTAAAGATATTGTTTAATTTCTAAAAGCGAAGAAATACTTTTAAAATTGCTATTTTCTATAACTTCATTTTCGAAATTACAATGTATGGCAGGAATACCACTATTTATTGCGCCTAAAATATCGGCTTCTACACTATCACCAATCATAATTGAATTTTCTTCTTTGGCTTTTGCTTTTTGCAGTGCGTACTTAAAAACTTTTGGGTCTGGTTTTTTTACACCTACAGATTCAGACGTAATTATAACATCGAAATAATGTTCAATTTTAGCGCTTTGCATCTTTTTACTTTGAATTTCTTCAAATCCGTTTGTAATAATATGTAGTTTGTATTTTTCTTTTAAATACTCTAAAATTTCGAACGTTCCTTCAAATAAATGATTAAACTCGGGAAGATAATTAATATAGTCGTCTGCCATTACATTAATCAATGTATCAGAAGTTTCATAATTTATGGCATCGAAAGCTGTTTTTAATCTTTGGTATCGTAAATCTTTTTTGCTGATTTTTTCTTCTCTATACAACCTCCAAAAAGAACGATTTAAATGGTTTGTATACTTCTAAAAAAGTAGTTATATCGATATTTAAATTATGTTTTAAAAAGATTTTTTGAAATGTTAAATCAGAATTTTTTTCAAAATCCCAAAGCGTATGATCTAAATCAAAAAATACGTGCTCTATCTTTGTCATTTTCCACTATATTTGAATACACTATTTTAGGTTAGTAATATGCAACTATTTTCTTTTTTAAAAAAAGAGTTTGTTAAAAATGTTTTAACATTAATAACGGGATCTGCTATAAGTCAAGTTGTAATTTACCTATCTATTTTAGTATTAACACGCCTATTTTCTGCTGAATTTTTCGGAATTTACATCTTATTTTCATCGGTAACATTAATACTTAAACCAATAGCAACGTTGCAATATGAATTTGCTGTGGTACTGCCTAAAAACGATAAAGATGCCATAAATTTATTTAGTTTTTCAATTTTAATTTTGGTTATTTTTTGTCTCTTATTCTTAATTATTATATTGATNTTTAAAGAAAACATTGCTCGCTTTTTTAATATAACAGCACTGTCAAATTTTATTTATCTATTGCCTTTAAGTGTTTTCTTATTTGCATCTATTTCTATATTTGATTTTTGGAACAATAGAACTAATATGTTCAAAAACATTTCTAAAGGTTTGTTAGTAAAGTCGTCTGTAATGAGTGCTTCTCAAATTGCTACTGGCTATAGTGCTTTAAATGCATTAGGTTTAATACCCGGAATGCTTTTAGGTTATATTTTTCAACTCTTATTTTTAGTAAAAATATCTTTACAATCAATTAGAAACTTGACAAAATATGTATCTTTTAATAGGATGATTATTTTAGCGAAACAATATAAAGATATTCCTATTTTTAATACGATCATCAACTTAACCAACAACTTATCTAACGAATTACCTGTCTTATTAATTACAAAATATTTCGGAATTGCCAACTCTGGTATTTATGGGTTAGCCGTAAAATTCGCAAAAGCACCAATCGGAATTTTTCAACAATCAGTGAGTCAAGTGTTTTTTAATAAAGCTAGTAAGGTGTATAATAATGATGGCGATTTATATGCTTTGGTCTTAAAAACCGCAAAACATTTAATAGTGCTAAGTGCGTTTATTTTTATTCCATTATTGGCAATCTCTTTTTATTTAGATATTATTTTTGGAGATGATTGGCTTAATGTTGGTTTGTATTCAAGGATTTTAATTCCTTGGTTATTTTTTGCATTTTTAAGCAATCCTATTACGCCTCTTATTATTATTTTAAACAAACAAAAAACGATGGTGGTTTTGGATTTTGTACTTTTAATTTTAAGGTTTATAGCGTTATTTTTAGGGTATTATTTTTATAATGATATTATTATTTCATTACTACTTTTTTCTGGAGTTGGTATGCTTTTTAATATCCTTATTTTTATCTACTTATTAAAAACAGCAAAAGCAAAAAATATAGCGTATCAGTAAAATGAAAATAATTTTAAAACATAATAAGTCTTTTAAATGGTACACAAATCATACTATTTTTTTTATAGGATATTTTTATGTTGATGATGTTTTTTACGAAAAAGAAAATGCCCTGAATTATCTTTTAAAAATTAAAACAAATACCGAATTAAAAGCATTTTTTACTATGAGTAATGGTGTTTTTACAATACTAAAAAAAGAAAAAAATAGTCTTTTAATTACTGTAGACATTACTAGAAGTTTCCCTGTTTTTTATACACACTATAAGGACGAACTTGTTGTAAGCGACGATATTTTTAATTTAAAAAATAACTCCAATTTAAATGATTTTAATGTATGCTCTGAAATTGAATTAAAAGCGGCTAATCATACTTTTGGAAGGAAAACGTTAATAGAAAATATTTATCAAGTACAAGCTAGTGAGTGTTTAAAAATTGACCAAAAAACGATCTTAAAAAGCAGTTTCACCTATTCGTATGCTATAAAAAAAGAAAGTGTTTCTGATTACAAAACATTAAAAACAACTGCTATAAACGCTTTCGAAAACAGCTTTAAAAGGCTCATTTTATCTGTACAAAACAGAACGCTAGTGATTCCTTTAAGTGGTGGGTTTGATTCTAGATTAATAGCTACAATCTTAAAAAAACACAACTACAAAAACGTGGTTTGTTATACTTATGGTAAAAAAGATAGTTTTGAAATTGAAAACTCAAAAAAAACTGCTCAATTATTAGACTTTAAATGGCATTTTATCGAATATAATGAACACTTCATACATGGGTTTTTAGATTCTGAAGAATTTAAAAATTACGCGCATTACGCAGGAAAACTATCATCAATGCCAAATTTTCAAGAGTATTTTGCTGTTAAATATTTAAAAGAAAATAACTTAATTCGTAATGATGCTATTTTTGTTCCTGGTTATGCAGGTGATATTTTAGGTGGTAGTGAGTATTTAAAATCCATTCCAATTAAGATTAATCATTCAGAATTAGCTGATTCTATTCTTGAAAAAAAAATGACAAATTATCATTTTACAAAACAAGAGAAAAATCAACTTAAACGAGAGATTGAAAATAATCTTTCTACTTATTATGAATTTTATCATCAAAAAATTCCTGAAACTGTTTTAGATGATCATAATATAAAAGAAAGAATTGCCAAATACATTTTTAATTCTGCAAGTTTCTATACTTTTTTTGGTTATGAGTTTCGATTTCCTTTTTGGGATAAGGATTTATTAGACTTTTTTAAAACGGTTCCTGTTCAGTTTAAAATTAATAAAACATTATTTGATGATGTACTAATTAACCACTATTTTAAACCTTTTAACGTTTATTTTGAAAATGAACTTCACCCTATTCCTCAAAAAAAATGGATACAAAAAATAAAAAGACAGCTAAAACCTTTTTTACCTACTTTTATAAAAGAAAAAAAAGTTTCAGACAATGACTGGAATAATTATAAAATTATCACTGAAAAGATGTTAACTTTTTTAAAGAATAAAGGCGTTAAAGTTCATAGAACCTATAATGATTATAATGAGATTATTACACAATGGTATATTTACATCTCTAAAAACGGATTTGATTAAATGTTTAAAAAGCTAGATTTCTTATTTTTTGGATGGATAATCCACCTTTTTTATCCTGAATATTATAGACCAAAATATGGCTATCAACGTTATTATATTTTGTTTTATCACTATTTAATTCCGCAGAAATTATTTAGATTAAATCCAAATGTAAAATGGCCTGTTCATTTTACATCAAAAGTTTTAGCGGCAGAAAACATCAAAAAAGGTATTTTATGTGATCCTGGAGACAACCATAACAATTATATTCAAGCCAATAACGGAATTATATTTGGCTCAAACATTGAGCTTGGCCCTGGAGTTTCTATTATTTCATCGAACCATAAAACGGATAACCTTAGAGAACATACAAAAGGTAACCCTATTACAATTGGTAATCATGTTTGGATTGGGGCTAATAGTACCATTTTGCCTGAAGTTTCTATAGGAAATAACGTAATTATCGGAGCAAATTCTTTAGTAAACAAAGACATTCCAGACAATTCTATTGCAGTGGGCAATCCTTGTAAAGTAGTTAAACAAAAAGATAAATACGCTGAAGATTTATCTAAAATTGTATTTAATAGAAAAGTGCCTGAAAAGTATACGCAGTTCTTAAAAACTAACGCTTAAAGATTTTGAGATAGAAGGGCAACTTATTATACTTAATCTGCTGATATTCCTTTGTTTTTGCTCCAAAACTCAAAAAATAATTTGCAATCGTTTCCATTGATGAACCTCCAAAATTAAACAACTTATAATTATCTTGATATTTCTGAATAGCGCTGTCTATTAAGAAAGTATTTTCGCCATTATTTCTATTCTTAAAATCAGTTGACGAAACCAAAATAGTAATGCATTCTTTATGTTGTAAGAAAAAACCGGAAGCCACTAATTTTTTTTCTTTATTGTAAATTGATAACACCTCTCCTACTTTTTTGTGAATACAAATTACTATTAACTTTTTTAAATTTTCATAATCTTTCTCAACAATAAATGGCGTTCTTTTACCAACATTATCTTTAAATAATTGAATGAGTTTATCTGGTTTATCGTTCCATTTTTCTATTAAACCTGCTTTCTTTGCTTTTCGTAAATCTTTTTTTCTGTCTTTTCTGTAGTTTTCAAAAATTGATTCATAAGTATCTTCTATCTTTAAAACTTGCATTTGTTTTGCTATCAAAAAAGATGATGATTTTGGCATGATATTGTCTGTATTCAATCTAGACTCAATAAACTTGAACTTATGAAAAAGTACATCCAAAAAAGATTGATAATCTTCGTTTTCATCCATAGAAAACACACCCAATTCTAACAGCCAAAAAGGAGGGTATGCATATTTGATTCCCGCTTTTTTTCGCCAAGGAATTGGCATAACAGCCTTATAATCATCTAAAACCAAAACATCCCAATGATCTGCTACAATATCTAAATACCAAGAAAAAGCATAGATTCTACTTTGTATCGCATTTTCTATACAAGTGTTATAGTTATCAACATCAAGATCTTTTCTTTTAACGTATTGTATCATTTTAAGAAGTTGCAATTTTTAGCATCGATTCATACAAACGTTTCCAACCTTTCCAACGTAAATAATCGCTTAAACTTTCGTTATGAAAAAGAGTGATAAAAGTACCATTTACAGCTTTTACTTCGTTTTTTAAATCTCTAATTCTGCCTAAAGACTGTTTTGGAGTAAGCTTCATATAATCGTTTAAAGTAGTATCCATTAAAGCAAAAGGATATACTTTTAAGGGGGTTTGAATTTCAAAATCTAAATCATAAAAATAAAAAGGAGTGCAGGTACTTGCTCTAAAACCAACATTACTGGCATAACCCATAGAGTGATCTTCTAGTATTTCTAAATCAATTAAATGTTGATAGGTTTCTGGTAAACTAAAACGTAAATAATGTTGTCTGGAACTTTTAACTGGTGTATTTGTAATGCCTTCTAAACGCTCTTTTTCTTTTTTTAAAAGCATAGCGTTTTGCATTGAAAAATAAGAAGGATGTAAACCAACTGTGGCATAATCAACCATATCTTTAATTAGTAATCTATATTTTTTTTTAGAAGCAGACACGTTGGTATCAAACGTAGTGTAATCACCTATTAAAAAGAAAAAAATGGTTTTTACATTATATTCTTTTTTTAGTCTTAACAATTTTTCAAAAGCATCAAAAGGATCTTTTTTTATGTTAAAATTTACTGCAAAACGATTCCAAACATTAAAGACCTTAAAACGAACTATGTCATTTAAAAATCCACCAACAGTTCTAATTAAACTTTTGTGTTTGTAGGCAAAAGCATTATCAATATCAATCGTAGAAATAAAATTATATGCTCTTGTTTTGTAGTTGTAATCTGGAAATCTTTCTTTCAGTAACTTTAAAAACTTATATGCCCAAATATCGACAACTGGTTTTTCTAAAAAACCTTTCTTATAGGCTAAACTTTGTTCTGCTGTATAACGTCCGTGAATAAGTCTCTTACGTGAGGTAAATATTCTTCATAACGCGTTATTAAATAAAAACTTGCTGCAAAAATATCAAACGGAATTACAGATTTTACGTTTGTTGCAAAAAAACACGGTACATCATCCCATTTATTTAGAGTTATCTCTAAGTCGTTTACACCTTGTTCAAATAAAAGATCATTACTTTTTATAAAAAACTCAGTTCCCAAAGGTGTTTTGGTATAGGTTAATTTAGGACCATTATGTGCCACAAATTCTTCTACCTTCGTTGTAAAATCAACAGGTATTAATAAAGTTCTTGCCAAAATATGTTTAAAAATATAGCGAACTCTAGGCGTAATTTTATGGGTGTAAACTAATATCATTGTTACGTTGGTAGTTTTCTAAAGGCAGTTTCATAACTGCTTACTGCTAGTGTTTTAATGAAGACTACAGTATTCCTTCATCTGCAAAGCTAAAATACGCTTTTTGAGTAATTATTAAATGATCTAGCAATTTAATATCTAAAGTCACACCTGCCTGTTTTATTTTTTGAGTAATATTTTTGTCTGCAACACTAGGTTCTAATTTACCTGATGGATGATTGTGGCAAACGATTAAACCTACACAGGCCAACTCTAAAGCTCTTTTAAACAACAAACGAACATCTACAATGGTGGCGGTTAAACCGCCTTTACTAATTTGAGATTTTGCCAAAACTTTATTCGAGTTATTTAAGAAAAGCACCCAAAACTCTTCGTGCTCTAAATCGCCAATAATGGGTTGCATCACATTAAAAACAGCTTTACTACTTGTAATTTTTGGTTTTTCTAAAGCGGTTTCTAATTGCCTTCTTTTACCCAACTCTAAAGCTGTAATTATTGAAATAGCTTTGGCTTCACCAATACCTTTAAATTCGGTTAATTTTTCTACAGAGAGCTTTGCCAATTCGTTAATATTTCCATCAACCGATTGTAAAATTCTTTTGCTTAAACCCACTGCACTTTCGGTTCTGTTCCCTGAACCGATTAAAATGGCAATCAACTCTGCATCAGATAAAGTGGTTTTTCCTTTAGCAACTAATTTTTCTCGAGGTCTATCATCTAAAGCCCAAGATTTAATGGTCATTTTTTCCATAAAAACAATTTGTATAAAAATACAAAAATGTATGGATTTACAATTGATTTAAAAAATTTTGATATTGTTGATTGTTTGGCGCTAAAGAGATTAGTCTTTTTGCAATATTTTTTGCTTTTTCTTTTTGGTTAGAGGTAGCATACACATAAGCCAAAGCGTATAATAAACTTTCGTTATTAGTCGCTACTTTTAAACCATTTATTAAACGCTTTTCTGCATTTTTATAATCTTGTTTTTTATGATATAATAATCCTAAATTATAATGTACTCGAATATTATCAGGTATAATTTTAACAGCTTTTTCGAGTTGAAAAATGGCATCATCTACCCTATTCAATTCTCCATATAACAATGCTAAAGAATAATACGAGGCACCATAGTCTGGCTCTTGTTTTATAATTTCTAAATAGGTTTTTTCAGCAGCTTCATATTGCTTATTATTATAGTATAGTGTAGCTAAATTTACACGAATTTGATTGTTTACATGATCTAACGCCAAAGCACTTTCATAAATAGAAATGGCTTCTTCTAACTTCCCTTTTTTAATGAAGTAGTCTCCTTTTTTTAACCTTGTCCCTACAAAATCTAAATTCGAGTTAATTTGTGTCCAAAATTCTTTTTTTACTTTTTGATAACTTTCTTGATAAGTAAGAGGTATTTCTGTTTCATCTACAGTGCCCAAACCAAAAAAGGCTTTAATTCTAACAGTTCGTTTGACATCATCTAACATTGGTAAAAAATAATTGATATAATCAGTTGTATTTATCATACTTAAAGCATCTATACTTGCACCTCTTACCAAAGGCGAATCATCGTCTAACATTTTTATATATTCTTCAATATGATTTTGAATATTATAATTGGACAATAATCTGGTTGCTGATGCTCTTACAATTTCTGGTTCATTTTTATCGTTCATCAACTCAATTAACCCTATATGTCCATCTGGTTGATGTGTGATTCCTGGAGCCAATTTATCTGAAAAATGAATGGAGTCTACTTCTCCAAACAGCTTTTTAAAGTTTGTCCAAGCCCATTTATCATCTTTGTCTTTGTGACAACCTGTACATGCATTAGGACTACCGTATTTTAAACTTAAATCTGGCCTTGGTACTCTAAAACTGTGGTCTCTCCTAAAATCATTTCCCATATACAACTTGCCTGTCATATGGCAATTAATACACTTCGAAGATTCTGTATTTTGCGGATGAAAATGGTGTTTAGGCGTATCGTATTTTTCTGGCACATGACATTGAGCGCATAATTTATTCCCATCAAACTTTAATTCTAAAGAATGCGGATTGTGGCAGTTGGTACAGGTTACATCATTTTGATACATTTTACTCTGCAAGAAAGAACCATATACATACACTTCATCTAAAATTTGACCATCTGCATGATACAAACGCTCTTCTAATAATTGCGGATAATAATGATCTAATAAAGTACCTTCAAAATTAAACGCTTCAGAATATTGCTCTCTTCGCATATGACAACGCGCACATTGATCTACTAACTCTTTGGGTGCTGTATCCGATGTCATTTGAAAACTTCCAGATGAAATATATTTTTCTCCTAACGCTTCTACCTCAGAAACGTGTTGTTTTCCTGGTCCGTGACAAGCTTCGCAACTTACATTTATAAGTGCATATTGTGTATTGTAACTGTGGTTGTTTTCCTGATAATTTTTACGAACATTAGTAGAATGACAATCTGCACACATATTGTTCCAATTTAAACCACCTCTAGACCAATGTAACCATTCTGAATGCAACACTTTAAAATCAGGATACAAGTCGAACCATTTATTTTTAACAGTATCCCAAGCCGTTCGTAAACATTGATAATGTCCGTCTGGAAACAACACAATATATTGCTGTAAAGGGGTTAATCCAAAAGTATATACAATTTTGTAATCATGATTTTTTCCATCCGGTCCTTCTGTATTTACATAAAAATCACTTCCTTTTCTATAAAACTTAGAAGTAACTCCTTGACTTACAAAAGTCTGATCATTAAAATTTGCTAACACTGTAGTACTATCGGCAATTTGCATTGCTTTGTCATGATGCGATCCTTGCCAGTCTTTAAACTCATCTTTATGGCATTCTTTACATTTTTGATCACCTAAAAATTGGCTGTCAGGAATAATTTTACCAGATAAAAAAACATTGCTCTTTTCATCAACCTTTGTATATGCTGTTTTTTTTTCACAAGAAGAAAGGAACACAAGAAAAAACAGCATAACAAATAAACCCAGATGTTTGACTAAGGATTGGACTGTCATTAAAAAATTTTTAACATTAAAATGTAAAATTAAATTTTATTGGCACTTAAAAAAAAGACATTTGTCATATTTCAATCCATTTAAATATTCTTATACGTTTTTTTTAAAGGATAAACGATGTGAAAACCTTCATTTATTTGCATTTCAAAGAAAACTCTTTATATCTTTGTACCTTATTTCTATATTTTTAATATGAAAATTATCATAGCTGGTGCAGGAGATGTTGGTTATCACTTGGCTAAGCTGCTTTCTTACGAATCACAAGATACTTACGTTATAGATTTTGATGGCGATAAGTTAGAGTATCTTAACAATCATTTAGATGTTATTACCAAAAAAGGCGATGCTACTTCTATTAAACTTTTAAAAGAAGTAGGTATAGATTCTGCAGATTTGCTCATTGCAGTTACAGATAGCCAAAACACAAACTTTACCATTTGTGTAATAGGGAAATCTTTAGGGGTTAAAAAAACCATTGCCAGAATAGATAATCCTGAATTTTTAAACGATTGCGAAGTAGATTTTTCGAAATTCGGAGTCGATTTTATGATTTCTCCACAAGAATTAGCTGCCAATGAAATAAAAATGCTATTAAATCAATCTTCTTTTAATGATACAGTAGAATTTGAAAGTGGTTTATTTAATGTGATGGGTACTACTTTAACTTATAAATCTCCTTTAGTAGATTTAACTGTAAAAGAAGCCAAACAGAAGTTTTCTAAGGTCGATTTTATTACCATTGCTATAAAACGAGAAAATGTTTCTCAGACTATCATTCCAAGAGGAGATACTACCTACAGGTTAGATGATCAAGTTTATTTTTCTGTACCTAATTATAGTATGAAAGATTTGTATCCTATTATCGGTAAAAAGCAATTCAACATTAAAAACGTAATGATTTTAGGCGGTAGTAGTATTGGCGAAAAAACAGCAAGAAATCTTTGTCAAGATAATTTTAAAGTGAAATTGATTGAGAAAAATAGAGAAAAAGCTGAAATTTTAGCCGAAACTTTAGGCAATGTTTTAGTAATTAATGGTGATGGAAGAGATTTAGAATTGTTAGAAGAAGAAAACATTCGAGAAACCGATGCATTTATTGCGGTTACTGGTAATTCTGAAACCAATATTATGTCTTGCTTGGTCGCAAAATCTAAAGGCGTTAAAAAAACAATTGCTTTGGTAGAAAATATGGATTATATCGATATTTCTCAAACAATCGGAATTCAATCTCTTATTAACAAAAAATTAATTGCAGCAAGTAATATTTTTAAACATATTAGAAAGGGAGAAATCTTAGAATTAGCAAACCTTCATAATATCGATGCAGAAGTTTTTGAATTCGAAGTACAACCCAATGCTAAAGTTACCAGGGCACCCATTAGAGATTTACGTTTTCCTAGAGAAGCTATTTTTGGTGGTATTATTAGAAATGGAAAAGCACTAATGTCTTATGGTAATATGCAAATACAAATTGGCGATAAGGTAATTGTATTTTGTTTACCAGAAGCCATTACAACTGTTGAGCTTTTATTTGACTAAAATGGGATCGCTGAACTTAAAAATAATTTATCGCTTTTTAGGCATTACTGCAATTTTGAATGGTTGCTTTATGTTTATTGCATTCCCTTTTAGTTTTTTTTCTGAAGAACCTGAAGCTTGGGGTATATTAAATGCAGGTATTATTACTGTTTTTATCGGTTTTTTATTCTTTTTTTTTAACAAACCTAAAAATACCAACATCCAAAAAAAAGAAGGATATTTAATTGTTACTTTAGGCTGGCTAACCTTATCTATTACAGGTATGTTGCCTTACTTATTATCTGGTGCGATTCCAGAAATCTCGAATGCTTTTTTTGAAACCATCTCTGGATACTCCACAACTGGCTCTTCTATTCTTACCGATATTGAAGCAATGCCTAAAGGAATTTTATTCTGGAGATCTGCCACACATTGGATTGGTGGAATGGGAATTATTGTTTTAACAATTGCTATTTTACCATTATTAGGTATTGGAGGTATGCAATTGTTTATGGCGGAGGCGCCTGGACCATCTGCAGATAAATTGCATCCTAGAATTACAGATACCGCAAAACGATTGTATTTAATATATGTAGTATTAACTTTTGCTGAATTCTTTTTATTAAAAGTTGCGGGTATGACTTGGTTTGACGCCATAAACCACGCCATGGCAACCGTAAGTACAGGAGGTTTTTCTACAAAAAACAATAGTGTTGCATTTTACAATCATCTTCCTTTTGTTCAGTATACTATTATCTTTTTTATGTTAGTTGCCGGAACAAATTTTGTGCTCACGTATTTTGCTTTAAAGGGTAAAATTCATAAGGTTTTTCAAAGTGAAGAATTTCGATACTATATATTGGGGATTATAGGAGTTTCATCAGTAATTGTAATATTAATATACTTTTTTCAAGACCCTAACTTACAAACTACCATTAGTCATCCAAAAGTTTTTGGTGAAGCAGAAAGTGCTATCAGGCACGCTTTGTTTATGGTAACTTCTGTGGTAACAACAACCGGTTTTGTTTCTGCAGATTTTACGATGTGGAGTTTCTTTGCCACAGGAATTTTCTTTGCTTTATTTTTTACAGGGGGTTCTGCTGGCTCTACCAGTGGAGGCATAAAAGTAGTTCGACATATTATCATGTTAAAAAACAGTTTTTTAGAGTTTAAAAAAGCCTTGCATCCCAATGCTATTATCCCTGTAAGATATGATGGTAAATCGGTAAACCAAACCATTGTATTTAATATCTTATCCTTCTTTATTATTTACATGCTCATTTTTATAATGGCATCTGTAATACTAACATTCTTTGGTCTAGATTTCTTATCTGCCTTAGGCGCTGCAGCCTCTTCTTTGGGTAATATCGGCCCCGCCATTGGTTCTGTAAGCCCTGTAGATAATTTTAATCACTTATCTGTTGCTGCGAAATGGTTTTGCTCTTTTTTAATGTTAATTGGGCGTTTAGAACTGTTTACAGTGTTAATTTTATTCACACCTTTCTTCTGGAGGAAGAATTAATACCCAATTTATTTTTTAATTTTTTATAATTTCATAAAATCAAACTGCTTTTTTTACGAAAAAAATAAAAATGTTATTTCTATTTTATCATAACATTATATCACTGTTAAATAGGGTTTTAGAGTTTTTTTTTCATAATAATTTTAGTACTTTTATATCATAAAAAATTAAAATTATGAATCAAAAAAACTTTTTAAAAATTGCAATGACCTTACTAATCACATTAGTTAGTATAAGTTCTTATACACAATCTGCAGGGGATATTGCTTTTATCGCTTTTAACGGAGATGGAGATGATGAATTTGCATTTGTTGCTCTAGTGGATATCCCTTCAAACACAACTATCTGGTTCACAGATAATGAGTGGGATGGAGACTCTTTTAACAACATAAATGAAGGTGAAGTACAATGGACTTATTCTTCTATCCTACCAGCCGGTTCTGTAGTTGTCATCCAAGGAAACTCTGGAACATTAGTTAGTGGTTTAGGTACTGTTAGTGGTGGGGGTGCAAACCTTGGAGTTTCAAATGAAACTCTATACGCTTTATTAAGTGAACCTTCTGCCACAATAATGCCAACTCCTGGATTTTTAGCTGGTATCTCTAATGATGAAACTGGCTCTGGTGGAACTCTAACAGGTACTGGTTTAACATCTGGAACTAATTTTATAGATTTTGCTGATGATGCTGATGGTTATAAATACACTGGAGCTAGAACAGGGGAAGCTTCATTTTCTGATTATCTACCTTTAATAATGAATACAGCCAACTGGCAAATTGAATCTAGTGATGGAACTTTAATTTTACCTATTTCTTCAACGTCATTTACTACTGGTGCAACTCCACCGGGTGTAACTTTAGGAGTAGTTTCGAACAACACAGCTGAAACAGGAACAACTGCAACTTTTACGGTAGTTTTAAACGCACAACCAGCAACGTCTGTTGTTTTAAACGTATCAAGTGGAGATACTGGAGAAGTAACATTAGATTTAGCAACATTGACTTTTACAAATGGAAATTGGGATACACCACAAACAGTGACTGCAAGTGGTGTAGATGATGCAATACAAGATGGAAAAATAGATGTTACAATCACAGTTTCTGTAGATGATGCGTTATCTGATGATGATTATGACGGAATTTCTACTTCTACAACTATAACGAATGAAGATGATGAACTTTCCGCTTTAGTAATTAATGAAATTTTAGCAGACCCAGACCTTACAACTGGTGATGCAAATGGAGATGGAAATGTAGATACTTCAGAAGATGAATTTGTAGAACTTTACAATTCGTTAAGCACACCTTTAGATATTTCTGGTTATAAATTGTCTGATGGTGCCAGCCAAAGACATATTTTCCCAAATGGTACAGTTATACCCCCAAATGGAACCATTGTAGTATTTGGAGCAGGTAACCCAACAGGTATTGCTGGTTTGGTACAAGTTTCTTCGTCAGGTCTATTAGGTTTAAATAATGGAGGAGATACCATTACAATAGTAGATGATTCTGATGTATTAGTAGTTACTGAAACTTATGGGGCAGCAGGTAATAATCAATCCATAGCAAGAGAACCAGATTTTTCTGGGACATTTGTAGATCATTCATCAATTGCAAGTAATACACTAAATTTTTCTCCTGGTAAAGATAATACAGACAATTCTCCGTTTGTAAAAACTTGGACAGGAGCAACAAGCTCAGATTGGGATACTGCAAGCAATTGGATAGAAAATAGCACTCCTTCTACAAGTGATAATGTAATAATTCATTCAGGACTTGCTACTTATCCAACAGTTTCAAGCGCAACAACTGTAAATTCAGTAATCATTAATGCTGGTGCTTCTTTAATTTCAAATAATACGTTTACAGGAGATGTAACCTATAATACAACTTTAGGTTCAGAAAACTGGTATTTAGTGTCAAGTCCAGTAGCAGGTGAAACGTATAATAATGCTTATGTAGCTGCAAATAATCTAGCTATCAATGGTACAAACAATGCTATTGCCACTTATACAACAGGTTCTGATGGGTGGTCTTATATGGCAACTGGTGGTGGATCAACGTTTTCTGCAGGTACAGGTTATTCTGTGAGAAGAGAAACAGGTGCTGGCTCAGGAACGATTTCTTTTACTGGAAGCCTAAATACGAGTGATGTTCCTGTTGGTGTTGTAATTGGTGGAAATGGTGGTTTTAATTTAATTGGAAATCCGTATACATCTTACCTTAATAGTGCTAGCTTTTTAACTGATAATTCAGGCAGCTTAGTCTCTGAAACGATTTGGGTTTGGAATCAAGCTACTAGTAATTATGAAACAAAAGTTGCAGGTACTGGTTTTGTATTGGCACCAACGCAAGGTTTCTTTGTAAGTGCAAATACAGCTACAAACCTAAACATTGCTGAATCGTATCAAACTGCTACTGGTGATACTTTTCAAAAAACGGTTAAGACAGAAGTGACATTAAATATGACTGATGGCACAAATAATAGATTTGCAAAAATGTACTATTTAAGCAATGTAACAAAAGGTTTTGATAACGGTTTTGATGGTGAAACGTTTGGTGGAATTAAAAATAAATTAGATATTTTTACACATTTAATTGCTGATAGTCAAGGAAAAAATTATCAACTTCAATCTCTACCAAACTCAGACTATGAAAATATGGTAGTCCCTATTGGTATTATTGCTGAAGCTGATAAAGAAATTACCTTTACAGCAGAATCCTTAAACTTACCATCAGATCTTAAGGTGTTTTTAGAAGACAGACTAACCAATACTTTTACAAGATTAGATGAAGTGAATGGCAAATACACAATAACACTAACCGAAAAATCAGATGGCGTTGGAAGATTTTACTTACATACAAAATCAAGTAGTGTATTAAGTTCTTCTGAAACTTTATTAGAAAGTGTTCGTATTTATAAAACTGATGCTACCACGTTAAGAATTGCTGGGTTATCTCAAGGAAAAACAAATGTAAAATTGTTTACTATGTTAGGAAAACAAGTTGTAAACACTTCATTTACTTCTAATGGTACAAAAGAAATTTCATTACCTAATTTAGCCGCTGGTATTTATATTGTATCCTTAGAAACTGAAACCGGTAAATTAAACAAAAAAATAACTTTAGAATAATTAATACGAGAATTTAAAATCAAACAAAACATGCAAAACAACATAAAACACAATCAAGAAGAAATTACTCGTAAAGAAGCCATTAAAAAAATAGGTAATTACGGTAAATATGCAGCGTTAACTGCATTAGGTACGTATTTAATTTTAAATCCGCAGAAAGCACAGGCGGCTTCTGTACCTTCTAATCCTGGAACTGGATTTTAAGACAGCATAGATTTCATAAACCTTAAACACCTCAATTTTTTGAGGTTTTTTTGTTTGTAATACATTTAAAATAATTACTTTTATTCCGTATGAAAAAAATGAAAACGTTATATAAAGTTATAGAAGACAAAACCATTACTTGGTTCGAGAATAGTAACGAATATGTTGTCTTAGAAAATACTACTGCAGATATTTTAAAAAGGTTATCCCAAGGCATCTCTGAAAAAGATATTGCAGAAGCATTGTCTAAAAAGATAAATGTACCTCTAGATCATGCAGAAGATTTTATAGAACACTTAAAAAAGGAAGTGTCCGAACCAAACAGTCTACAAAAAGAAACCATTATAAATGACCATAGAGACATTCAAAAACCTAAAATCTATGAGTTTGTAAAATTTTATCAAATAAATGATATCAACTTTAAAGTGTCTTTTTTAAGTGAAACCGAACTTTCTTTAATACATCCTAAGTTCTCCCATTTAGTTGTTGATGAAGTAAGTAATTACGATAACGAATTTGAGGTATTTATTGCTAATAATTTTATTTTCCTTTATGTAAATAAAAGCTGTATTGGTTCTTGGAGTCATAAAGATGTTCATTTTTTTCAGGGCAAATTTTCTATGGAATTGATTCAGAAAATTCATCAAAAAGAAGAAGACAAATGGATGGGCGTTTTTCACGCTTCTGCCATTAGCAATGGTCAAAAATCGATGCTTTTTTTAGGTGATTCTGGCAATGGAAAAAGCACTTCTTTAGCACTTTTACAAGCTAGTGGTTTTACATGTATCGCCGATGATTTTGTACCTATGGATGCTAAAAAACAAGAAGTGTATAGTTTTCCTGCTGCCATTTCTATTAAAAGAAACAGCTTAGAAACATTGTTACCTATTTATCCTGAGTTAGAAACCAGTGCCGAATTTAATTTTACAAGGTTGAATAAAGTGGTGCGTTATTTAAAGCCCAACACCACCAATTTTTTGCAACACTTGCCTTGTCATGATCTTGTTTTTATAAAATATCAAAAAGACAGCGACCTTGTTTGTAAAAAAATATCTAAAATTGATGCTTTTCAGCAACTAATTCCAGATTCTTGGTTATCGCCCAAAATAGAAAACACGCAACTATTTTTAGACTGGTTTAGTACTTTAAATTGTTATCAGCTTACCTATTCTGAGAATGAGAAAATGATAGCGGCTGTTTCTAAAATTTTTAATAATGATCTATAATACTAAATCAACTCTTTAACTGAATCAAAATCTAAACCTCCATAATTACCAGAACTCATTAAAACGACTGCAGACTTTTCTAAGTTTTCTGCAAACAAAAAGTCTTTAAATTCAGCTGGATTCGTATAAATAATTAAGTCATCTCTTTCAAAAGCATCTGCAATTTGTTGTGCTGTAACCTCCTCTAATTGCTTAATTTTAACGGCATGAGGCGAATAAAAAACAACAGCTTTATCAGCAAAATCCAATGCTCCTTTGTATTCTGCTAAAAATTCGGCACTTAGACTTGAATAGGTGTGTAATTCTAAACACGCCAAAACTGTTCGCTTTGAATATTGCTCCTTAACCGCTTTTGTGGTGGCCGCAACTTTACTCGGACTATGCGCAAAATCTTTAAAAATTACAGTCGATGCATTTTCAGCAATCTTTTCTAATCGTTTACTTGCGCCACTAAAACTAGCAATCGCCTCGTAAAAATCATCTTCATCTATTTGTATGTGTTGACAAATCCATTTTGCACCTGCTAAGTTTTGTAGATTGTGTTTCCCAAAAATTTCTAGAGGTAAATTTCCTTCTGCGGTTTCTAAATAGGTAGTTCCGTTTTCTATAAAATACTTTGGAGTTTCGTAAGGATATTTTTTAATATGATTTATAGAAGATTCCACGACATCTTTTACATTTTCATCTTCAATATTATACACCATAGATCCTCCATTTATCATAGAATCTGTAAAGATTTTAAACTGTTCTTTATAATTCTCAAAGGTTGGAAACACATTAATATGATCCCAAGCAATACCGCTTAACAAAGCAATATTTGGCTTGTATAAATGGAATTTAGGACGCCTATCAATTGGCGAACTCAAATATTCATCACCCTCTAAAACAATAAAATCATTTTCTTTCGTTAAATGTACCATCGTTTCAAAACCCTCTAATTGTGCACCAACCATATAATCGACTTCTCTTTCGTGATAATTTAGCACGTGTAAAATCATTGAAGTAATGGTTGTTTTTCCATGAGAACCACCAATAACAACTCGCGTTTTGTCTTTAGATTGTTCGTATAAAAACTCTGGATATGAATAAATTTTCAGCCCTAACTCTTGTGCTTTTAACAATTCTGGATTGTCTTTTTTGGCGTGCATTCCTAAAATAATTACATCTACATCTGATGAAATCCTTTCTGGAAACCATCCAAATTTTTCTGGCAATAATCCATATTTTGCCAAACGAGATTTTGATGGATCATGAATCGTATCATCACTCCCAAAAACTTGGTATCCTTTTTGGTGTAAAGCTATTGCTAAATTGTGCATTGCGCTTCCTCCTATGGCTATAAAATGTATATTCATCAACAAAAATTTAAAAAGTAAAAATACAAAAGCTTCTTACAATATTGATTATATTTAAACAAAACTCAACTAAAAATTGACTTTACGAACTCAAACGACTCGTTCACTAAATTACGATTGTTTTATAGACTGATTTATACGTGCTTTACAACATTAAATCTATTGATTATGAAAAAAACCACAACACTATTAATGCTATTATTATGTTCTTTTATTGCAAATGCTCAACATAATTTTGATACACTTTGGACAAAAGTTGAAAAATTAGAGGTTCAGAACTTGCCCAAATCTTCATTAAAAATAGTCACCGAGATTTATGAAAAAGCAGACAAAAGCAATAATTCATCTCAAATTATAAAATCACTTTTTTATCAAAGTAAATTTAGTTTACTATTGGAAGAAAACGCACAATTAAAAGTAATCGATAATTTTAAAAAACACATTGCTGTAAATAAAACTCCAACAAAAAATGTTTTACAAAATGTATTAGCCAATTTATACTGGCAATATTTTACTCAAAATAGATACAAATTTTACAATAGAACTAAAACAGATGCAAAAGTTAATATTGATGATTTTAGAACTTGGGATTTAGATACATTATTTAAAGAAATTCACACCTATTTTGAAGCATCTTTAGAAGATGAAAAAAGATTACAAGAAATCCATATTACAGCGTTTTCAGACATCTTACTGCTTCAGAAAACTACAAAAACGTACGCTCCTACTCTTTTTGATTTTTTGGCAAACAATGCGTTAACTTTTTATAAGACTTCAGAAAACTCCATAACCAAACCTTCCTTTCAGTTTTACATTGATAATATTGACTTTTTGAGTGATGCAAAAACATTTTCAAAATTAAATATCAAGTCAAAAGATAGTTTGTCTTTGCAATTAAATGCGCTAAAAATATATCAAAAAATAATTGAATTACATATTACAACTGGTAATAAAAATGCTTTGGCAAATATTGATATTCAAAGATTAGCCTTTGTGCATAAACACGCAACATTTAATAATAAAAACGAAATTTTATTAGAAATCTTAAAAACTTCAAGACAGCAATTTAAAAAAGATGAATCTAGTGGTTTGTATGCTTTTGAAATTGCAAAAATCTATAAAAATCAATCTAAAAATAAAGAAGCACTTGCTATTTGTAAAGCTATCTTAAAGGCGTTTCCGAAAAGTTTAGGAGCGCAAAAATGTGGAATTTTAAAAGCGCAAATTGAACAGAAAAACCTGACTATTATAGCTGAAAAATATATTCCTATTGATAAAAATTCAAGAATATTAGTCACTTATACAAACATTGAAAAGCTCTTTTTCAAGAGTTATAAAATCAATCAAAAACAGTTAGAGAAATTTAACAAAACATATCAATTTGAAGATAAAAAAACGTTTCTAAATTCATTAGAAAGTTCAAAAATCTGGAATCATACACTACGAAACAAAGGTGATTATTTTCAACATTCAACTGAAGTAATTGTGCCCAAATTCAAAAACGGAATGTATTTAATTGTAGCTTCAGAAAGTGAAGAATTGCAAGAAAACTCCATTTATGGAACAACTACAATGCAAGTTACCGATTTAACTTTGGTACAAAACACTTTCGATGACAAATATAATTATCAAGTTGTAGATAGAAACACAGGAAAACCGATTAAAAATGCACAAATTCAGCTAAAGAATAAAGTTTTTAAAAATCTACGTCATATAAATCAAAAACTTAAAACAAATAGCAATGGTTTTGCATCTTTTATCAGTGATGATGCTTATAGAAATGTAAATATTCACGTTAAAACCAAAAATGATTTTGCTGATTTTGGCAATCATTATTTTTATAAATACAATAGAACACGTTAATATAGATAATGAGGAAAAAGAAATTACTATTAAACCTTTCATTTTTACAGACAGAAGTATTTACAGACCTGGACAAACTGTTTATTTTAAAGCAATCGTTATTAAAAAACAAGGTGATAATTCTCAAGTTTTAAAAGATAAATACGTTAGTATCTATTTGGAAGATGTAAACAATCAAGAAATTAAAAGATTGGAATTAAAACTAAATGAATTTGGTTCTGTTGCAGGAGAATTTAAACTTCCAAATAATGGATTAACAGGGGCGTTTTCTATATATGTTGATGAAAGTGAAAAACACGATATCGCATTTTATGAAGATGTATATTTTGATGATCATTATACCGAAATTTCAGTAGAAGAATACAAAAGACCCAAATTTGAAACAGAATTCAAACCGATTACAGAAAGCTACAAAGTAAATGATTCTGTTACCATAAATGGTTTTGCAAAAGCGTTTTCTGGCGCAAATATTACTGATGCAAAAGTGGTGTACAGAGTACATAGAAAAGTGCAATACCCAAGTTGGTATTATTGGCGAAGACCAAATGCAAATTCTTCGTCTCAAGAAATTACCAATGGAGAATCTATAACCAATGAAAAAGGCGAGTTTGAAATCACCTTTAAGGCAATTCCTGATGAGAGCAGTGATAAAACTAGTTTACCCATTTTTAAGTATGAAATAACTGCTGATGTTACAGACATCAATGGAGAGACACGTTCAGCTACTACTATTGTAAAAGTGGGTTATCATTCTTTAATTGCTTCAATTTCTGTAGATGACAAAATTGATAAAAATCAAAAAGAAACTGTCATTACAATTAATACCAAAAACTTAAATGACGAGTTTGTTGCTGCAAAAGGAAGCATAAAAATTTACAAGTTACAAGCACCTAAAAATCCGTTAAGAAAAAGACCATGGGCCGCTCCAGATTATCAAGATATTTCAGAAAATACGTTTAGAACTTTGTTTCCTAATGAACCTTATACCAGTGATGAAAGTGATGAAAAAAATTGGCAAAAAGGCAATTTAGTTTTTACTGAAAATTTTGATACTGAAACATCAAAAGAAATCATTTTAAAAAATATCAAAAAATGGATTTCAGGAAAATACATTGTCATTTTAGAAAGCAAAGACAAATTTGATCAAGTAGTAAAAGATGAAAAAAGAACTACACTTTTCTCATCAAAAGAAACTGCAGTTGCAGATAGTAAGTTGTTTAGTATACATACGGATAAAACTTCTTATCAAATTGATGATAATGTAAAAATACAAATCAGTTCAGCTTCCAAAGATATTTCTGTGGTTATTCAAATCGAAAAAAACCATAAAATTGTCGATACCAAAATCATAAAATTAAATAACAACACAGAAACGATTCAGATTCCTGTAACTGAAAAAGATTTAGGTGGTTTTGCCATCAAATATCATTTTGTAAACTACAATTACTTTAAAAGCGGGAATTTAATTATTGACGTTCCTCATCAACCTAAAAACAACATTAATATAACCACGAATATTTTTAGAGATAAATTACAACCTGGCGTAAAAGAAACGTGGAGTTTTACCATAAAAGATGATAAAAATGATGCAATCGCATCAGAAATATTAGCTTCTATGTACGATGCTTCTTTAGATGAATTTAAATCGCATTCTTGGGGTTTTAATCCAATAACAACAAGAATGGTTTACAATTCTTATCAAACTAGTAATGCTAACAATAGTTTTGGAAACATCAATTTTAGAACTTTTAATCTACAAAGAAGTTATTACAGTTTTCCAAAAATTCCAAACGAATCTTACAATTGGTTTGGGTTTAGTTTAAACAATAGTAAAAGAAAAAATGACGAATATTTATACAATACATACAATAACTTAAAAGCTAAAAGACTAACCAAATTAATCAATAAGTCAGGAAACTTTAATGGAGAAATTAGTGGAGTTGTTACAGACGAATATAATTTACCTCTTCCAGGTGTAAACGTTGCTATAAAAGGAACTACAAAAGGAGTAACAAGTGACTTTGATGGAAATTACTCCATAAAAGTAAAAAAAGGTGAAACATTAACTTTCAACTATTTAGGGTTCTCTTCTCTAGAAGTTAAAGTTGATAAGTTCTCATCATTAAATGTTGCTTTACAAGAAGATGCTCAGCACTTAGATGAAGTTGTAGTTGTGGGTTATGGAAGTATGAAAAAGGAATCAGTATCTGGTTCTGTTCAAATGATAAGTGCAAGTGAAGTAGAATACGATGCTGATGTAAAAAGTATTTTGGAAGGCAGAGTTGCTGGTGTTAGCATTGCTAATGGAGATACAAATAATATTAAAATTAGAGGAATGAGTTCCATAAAAGGAAATAATCAACCATTATATGTAGTAGATGGTGTTATTGTTGATTCTTTTGATCAAAATGCAAATAATGTTGTTAATATTTCAATTCTAAAAAACGCATCAGCAACTGCAATCTATGGTTCAAGAGGAGCAAATGGCGTTGTAATAATTAACACAAAAGCAGGTCAAGCTAAATTAGACAAAGAATTATCTAAAGTACAGGCTCGTAAAAATTTTAAAGAAACTGCTTTCTTTTATCCACAGTTAACAACAGATAAAGATGGAAAGATTTCATTTTCATTTACAATGCCAGAAGCCTTAACCAGATGGAAATTGCAATTATTAGCACATACCAAAGATTTAAAATCGGCTTCTAAAACCTTGCAAACTGTAACTCAAAAAGAATTGATGGTGGTGCCAAATGCTCCTCGTTTTTTAAGAGAAAAAGATACGATTACGTTGTCAGCAAAAATTACCAATTTAACAAATAACAAACTATCAGGTTCTGCCAAAATATATTTAACTGACGCTATTACTGGAAAAAGTATTACAAAAGAATTGCTTACAGATAAAAATCATCCTCCTTTAAGTGAGTCTTCTGGTTCTGATAGAGTTTCTTTTACGGTTCATAAAGATGGCAACACAAACGTTTCTTGGCGTTTATCAATTCCTGAACATACACAAGCCATACAATATAAAATTGTGGCAAAAGCTGGCGATTTTTCTGATGGAGAACAAAATGTCTTACCTGTTTTAACCAACAGAATCTTGGTTACAGAAACGCTTCCTATGTGGGTGCGTTCTAATGAAAACAAAACGTTTACGCTTGATAAGCTTAAATCGAACTCTTCTGCAACCTTACAAAATCATAAGTTGACGCTAGAAATGACCTCAAATCCTGTTTGGTATGCCATACAAGCTTTGCCCTATTTAATGGAATATCCTTATGAATGTGCAGAACAAACGTTTTCTAGATATTATGCAAATACATTAGCGAGTTTTGTAGCCAACTCGAACCCTAAAATTCAAGAAGTTTATAAGGCTTGGGAATCTTCGGACGCATTATTATCCAATTTAGAAAAGAATCAAGAATTAAAATCTTTGATTATACAAGAAACACCTTGGTTAAGAGACGCGCAATCTGAAACCGAGCAAAAAAAGAGAATTGCCCTGTTGTTTGATATTACAAAAATGAAAAACGAGCAAGAAAAAGCCATTAATAAGTTGCAAGACATTCAAATGAATTCTGGTGGATTTCCTTGGTTTAAAGGAGGCAGATATGAGAGCAATTTTATCACACAACATATTGCAACTGGTTTTGGTCATTTACAAAAATTAGGGATTTCCGATTTTGATGCATCAACCAAAAAAATGATTGAAAAATCAGTACGTTTTTTAGATAAAGAATTGTTAGAACAATATGAAAAATTGCTTGAAAATGCTCGTAAAATTAAAGAAGAATCGAAAACTAAAAAAGAAGGCGAAAAGAAATATGAAGAATATTTATCTAAAAATAATCTAGGCTATTTTACCATTCAGTATTTATATATGCGAAGTTTTTATACTGATATTTCTAAGAATGATGCTTTAAAAACTGCCATTAACTATTATCAAAATCAAACTGAAATATATTGGAACGAATATAATTTATATGCAAAAGGGCAAATTGCGTTGTCTTTATTTAGAAATGATGAAAAAACAACCGCGAATAAAATTTTAAATTCATTAAAGGAGAACTCAATTACTTCTAATGAATTAGGAATGTATTGGAAAAGCAATACTGCTGGTTATCACTATTATCAAGCGCCTGTAGAAACACAAGCATTAATGATAGAAGTTTTCAGTGAAGTTGGTGTCATTTCGAATGAACCTGAAAGTGCGAAGAGAAATCTTAATGATATAGACAACCTAAAAATCTGGTTATTAAAAAACAAACAAACCAATAGTTGGAAAACGACTAAAGCAACTACAGAAGCGGTCTATGCTTTATTATTAAATGGAAGCGATTGGGTTTCTCTGGATGATCAAGTAGCTATAAAAATTGGTAGGAAAGAAATCAATTCAAAAAAGTTAGAAAATGTAAAAATTGAATCTGGAACTGGTTATTTTAAAACGTCTTGGAATGAAAATGAAATAACCCCAGAAATGGCAACAGTTAGCATCAACAAAAAAGATAAAGGCATTGCCTGGGGTGGTTTATATTGGCAATATTTTGAAGATTTAGACAAAATTACATCCTCAGAAACTCCTTTAAAATTAAAGAAGAAGTTGTTTTTAAAAGTGAATTCAGATACTAGTAAAGAGTTAAAAGAAATCACTTCAAAAACAATTGTAAAAGTAGGCGATCTAATTACAGTAAGAATCGAATTGCGTTCTGACAGAACTATGGAGTTTATTCATTTAAAAGACATGCGAGCTTCTGGTGTTGAACCCATTAATGTGCTTTCTAAATACAAATGGCAAGATAATTTAGGCTATTATGAAAGTACAAAAGACGCTGCAACTAATTTCTTTTTTGATAAACTACCCAAAGGGGTTTATGTTTTTGAATACGATGTTCGTGTAAATAATACAGGAAATTTTAGCAACGGCATCTCTACAATACAAAGTATGTATGCTCCAGAATTTAGCAGTCATTCAAAAGGTGTTCGTTTAAAAATTAAAAACTAAAATTCATCGATTTTAACAATATCTTATTTTAATAAGGTAAGGCAACTGAAGAAATACCTATAACTTTGCAATATCATTAACTAGGAAAATAAAACAAACATTATGAAAAAAATTCTTTTAACATTCGGATTATTAGTCACTACTATTTTATCGATGCATGCACAAGACATTTCTGAGAATGCCATTGGTTTGCGTTTTGGAGGTGGAAATGGAGCTGGTGGAGAAATTTCTTATCAAAAAGCCTTAGGTAGTAATAATAGATTAGAAATTGATCTAGGTTTAGCCAATGAATTTGCTAATTTTAAAGCAACTGGATTGTATCAATGGGTTTGGAATTTAGAAGACAAATTCAATTGGTATGCTGGTTTTGGTGGCGGAATTGTTTCTGCTAGCGACTTAGGAATTTATGGATCGGGAGTAATTGGTATCGAATATAATTTTGATGCGCCTATTTTATTATCAATAGATTATCGTCCTGAAATTGGAATTGCTGGTGGTTTAGATGGTTTAAATTCTGATGTTGCATTATCTGTAAGATATCAGTTTTAAATAATGAAATACCTAAACATAATAAAATCCTCTAAATTCATTTTTAGAGGATTTTATCATTTCTGTTGATCACAAAATTATTACCTTTTTGATTCTTTAATCACCACTCTTGTTGGTGTGTCAATACCATCAATAATACTTTTTGTTCCTTTTGCAACTGCCTGAATAGTTTGTGTAATTACAGTCATATTTAAGGTTTCAGCCTCATCAGAAACTTTATGATAATCTTTATCTACATCTATGGCTGTTGTAGAGAACGTATGCGAAGGAACGCCTAATCGTGCTAAAGAAGCATTATCTGATCTAAAAAATAAATTGAAATTTTTATACGGATCAGGAAATAATTGGTAGCCAGAACCCTCTAAATTCTTTTGAACAATCTTCCCAAAATCAGAACGCTCAAAACCTGTTAACCAAGCTGTATTTGGCCCAAAACTTGGTATTTTACCAATCATTTCTAAATTGATTCCTGCTACAAATTTACTGGCATCAATTCCTTTTCCAAAATGAGTTGAGCCAATTAATCCCATTTCTTCTGCTGTAAATGCAGCAAAAACAATGGTTCTTTCGTTGCCCACGTTCTTAAAATATTCTGCTAATGCCAAAACTCCAGTAACACCAGAAGCATCATCATTGGCACCATTATAAATTGTATCCTCCCCTTTTCCTTCATTTCCTAAATGATCATAATGTGCAGAAATAATTACATATTCGTCTTTTTTACTTTTGCCTTCTAACACGCCAATAATGTTGGCACTTGTAATTTCTTCTTTACCACTTCTTGGGGTAAAATTAAACGTTTGTCTGTAGGTTTCTAAACCTTCAAAAGTGGTTAAGCCAATTCTTTTAAACTCACTTTCTATATATTTTGCAGCTTTTTCAATACCTGGTGTTCCAGATTTTCTGCCCTCCATTTCATCGGATGCTAATGTGTATAAATGTTTACGAACTGTGGTAGAATCTATAAAAAAAGAGGTAACCACAGTTGCTATTTTTGTCTGTTGTTTAGCTGAAGTTCCAGGTGCACCATCCACTCCATCTTTTCCTTTTTGAGTTACTTTGCAACTAGCAAGCACAAACAACAAGCATAGTGCAATAATGTTTAATGTTTTCGTCATAGTTTTAATAATTATTTAAGCACTAAATATAACTATTTTTTACCACCAACTCGCAATTGCACTCTCAATTATAATTGGCAATTTGAAAGTGAATAAAGTCGTTTATACAAAATTTTATTTCTGTACTTTTGTGTAAAATTTTTACAAATGATTTTATCTGAAATTCCAAATATAAAACACACCAATGCTAATAATTTCTTTCTGCTTTGTGGCCCTTGTGCTATAGAAGGAGAAGAAATGGCACTGCGAATTGCTGAAAAAGTAATTACGATTACTGATAAATTAGAAATTCCGTATATTTTTAAAGGAAGTTTTAAAAAAGCAAACCGAAGTAGAATTGATAGCTTTACAGGAATTGGCGATGAAAAAGCATTAAAAATTTTACGCAAAGTTTCTGAAACTTTTAACGTTCCTACAGTAACAGACATTCACGAAGTTGCTGATGCTGCAAAAGCTGCAGAATATGTAGATGTTTTGCAAATTCCTGCTTTTTTAGTCCGTCAAACAGATTTAGTGGTTGCTGCTGCAAAAACAGGTAAAGTTGTCAACTTAAAAAAAGGGCAATTTATGAGTCCTGCTGCAATGAAACACGCTGTGCAAAAAGTAAAAGATGCCGGTTCTCACAAAGCTTGGATAACTGATAGAGGTACTATGTTTGGCTATCAAGATATGATTGTAGATTTTAGGGGAATCCCAGAAATGCGCGAATTTGCACCTACAGTTTTAGATGTAACGCATTCTTTACAACAACCCAACCAAACTGCAGGCGTTACTGGTGGCAGACCAGAAATGATAGAAACCATTGCAAGAGCTGGTATTGTAAATAACGTAGATGGCTTATTTATAGAAACCCATTTCGATCCTGCAAATGCAAAATCTGATGGGGCAAATATGTTGCATTTAGACAATTTAGAAAAATTGTTAAGCAATTTGGTGGCCATTCGTAAAACGGTTAATCGTTTATAACGTATTCTGCTGCTTTTTTTTCTGCAAGGTTTCAAAAAACCTTGTAGGTCTAAACAACTGTTATTTTATGAGATAAACTTGCCAGGTTTTGAAACCCTAAATAAGATGGTAAATATTTTAATTTGGGCGTTTTAACGGGCTTTCCACTATATCTTTTTTCCGAAAAAGAAAAAAGGATGTCGTTTCAATCCCTAACGCAAATTGCAAGGTGGTAAAACCTTTTGTTAAAAAGGCACAATATTTGTTTATAAAGGTTGTTTATAAACTTAGATGATGAACCTATTACGCTATCTCTTTGTATTGATTTCATTCTCAACTTTTGCACAGCACTTTGAACAAGTTGATGCGAAAGTTGTAGAGTATCCAAGATTTTCTAAAGTTGAAGACTTGGCAAATCAAATTGAAAATGATTTTTCTTCGGATGCTGAAAAAGTGAGAGCCGCCTTTTTTTGGTTGGCAAAAAACATTCGGTATAATCTTAAAGAATATTACAATCCCAGACAACGATATTACAGGTTTAGCTATGCATCAGAAGCCGAAAAAGAACAAAAACTGCAAGAAGTTAAAGACCAATTAATCGATGCTACTTTTAGAAATAAAACCGGAGTTTGCGAAGAATATGCACAATCTTTCAAAAAAATCTGTGATTTATTAACTATAGAATCCGAAGTATTAAAAGGTTACGTTAGAAATAGTGCCGAAGAAATTGGCATAGTACCCAATGCCACAAATCACGCTTGGAACGCTGTAAAGGTTAATGGCAAATGGATGATTTTAGACGCAACTTGGGCTGCAGGTTTTCTGCGAAATGGAAAGTGGATCAGAAAATTTAACAACTATTATTTTTACATGCCAAAAACTAAAATTTTTAAAACACATTATCCAGAAGATCAACTTTGGGTGTTGCGTTTTGGTAGAATAAGTGTAGAGGAATTTTATAACCAACCTATTTATAATGATACTTTTTTGGGATTAGAAGCGGAGTTACTTTCGCCTAAAACAGGAATTATCCATATCACACCATCTAAAAACATTGAATTAAAATTCAAAAACTTAGATACTTCCGCTTTAATATTCTACAAAATAAAGGGCGATGCATATCCCCAAAAACCAATCATCACCACAGAAAATGGAATTTCGACTTTAGTTGTGAAAAATCCGAAAAGAAATACAGATATCACGCTGTACATCAATAAATCAGATGTTCTGCATTTTAAGATTAAGGTAAAATAAATCTAAAAATTAAGGTTTTTTAAAAGGATCATCCTTGGTTTGAAATAAGGCATAAATAATTACTGAAGCTTCGATAACTTCATGAATCATTACATATAGAAAAACTTTAAAAATAGCTTCTCTATAATTTTTATTTTTTACTTGAAAATGTTTTGGATATTTATGAATATAGTTCACGATTTCGTCAACTTCATCTATAAATCTGTTCGCCAAATTTAGATCTGAAAAGTCGATATAATGCTGAAAAACTTCTGTGATTTTATCCTTAGCTTCTTCTTTAACCTCTAATTAATAATTCATTTTTGGCTAAGAGTTCTTGTTTTATTGCTTTCCAAGTGTAAGATTTACTTTCTCCAGAAATATGTTTTTCTCTAATTTTATCCAATTCTTTTTTTTTAAAATCGTTTAAAACAGAACCAGAATTATTTGAATCTAATCTGTAATTTATGATTACTTCAACAATTTGTTTTAAAAGTTCAGTATCCTCAGACTTTAAAGACGCTTTGATAATATTTTTTAATTCTACTGTACCCATTTTTTAAAATTGTTATTTAAATATACAAAATCATTTTTTTAGTTTATTAGAATAGTATTATCCTCTTTTGTAAAATCCCTTGTCTTTTAATTGATGAGCTTCTTCTAAAACACTTAATAAAACTTCCTCATTAATATCTTCTAACTGGTAATATCGTAGTGATTTTANCACTTTTCTGTTTTCAGAAATTAGGTATTCGTTGTATTTTGTTAAATGTGCANAGACCCAAAAAGCAACATCTACATACCCTTTCTTTTTAGACGGATTTAAATAACAAAAAGGTATTNTCCATNTAAATANTGTAAATCTACTTCAGGAAAAGCAGCTTCTATTAAAATTTGTAAATGCATCAACATCGATTTAAAAGGTTCTGGTTGATTTAAAATGTACGCTTCTGCCGGTTTCATTTTTTTGTATATTAGCGAAAGTTATAAAGTTATGAGTAAACAAGATAATTCTGAAGTCAATTTTTCCTTAAAAGGAAATGCAAGTATACAAATTGGTATCTATTTTTTACTTGCTGCCTATTGTATTAAAAGTATTTTAGATGGTTTTGTAATCCATGAGAATCCTTTTGGAATGTTATCTCCACAAATTTTAGAGGTTTTAATAGTTGTACTAGCCGTTCTTTTATTCGTTTTTTCATCTTTTGCACTTTTTTTTAAAGGCAGACGAAATGCTAAAAAACAACAAGTTAAACTGTGGAATGCTAGCACAAAATCAGCTTTTTACAAATATATCGCTAGTTTTACCATCTTATTTTTGACCTTGTATTTTTTAACAAAACAAGGGCATATCGACTTTTTAGTGCCTGCTTTGCTAATTATTTATGCAAACATTTTATTTGTACTTAAAAATAAAGACCGTAAAAACCACTTAATTATTTCTGGTATTTGTGTTCTATTGGCAGTTATCTGCTTTTTGATACCCAGTTATTGGTATTCGTCGCTTTTTATTTTAGGGATTGCACATATTACCTATGGCATTATCGTTAAAAATTAGTTACCAATTTTAAAACCTGGTTTTACATAATTTTTAGGCACATTTTCTGGTGGTACAGTTAAGTCATTACCATCTCTAACAGCATTGTAATGTGGCGATAAAATTTCGATTCCGGCATTATGCAACTCGTTTTTTATGCTCTCGTGCAAATACGAGTAAATAACAGCAGATTTCTCTGGATGTTTTGTATGACAGTTAATTTCGTAATTGATGTAAAAATCATCCAAGCTTTTTACCAACACAAAAGGCTCTGGTTTTTGTAAAATCATTTGCGTGTTTTTAGCACCTTTTACCAAAGCTTGTATTACCTCTCCACTGGGCACATCGTAGCCAATTGTAACTGAAGTATGTAAAATTACCCCAACTTCTTCGGCTGCATTTTTACTAAAGTTGATGATATGATTTCCTAAAATGGTAGAATTGGGTACAGTAACATCTAAGTTTTTAATGGTTTTAACTCGTGTTACCAATAAACTTCTTTCTGTAACATCGCCAACTGTGTTGCCAATTTCTACACGATCGCCAACCTTAAATGGCCTCATATAGGTGATAACAACGCCTGCCACAATATTAGAAATTGCTGCTGTAGATCCTAAAGAAAATAACACTCCGAAAAATAATGAAACGCCTTTAAAGGCATCAGAACCAGAACCAGGTATATATGGAAAACAGATAATGGCTGCAAATGCGATGATTACAATACGAACTAAATTAAAGGTAGGTTTTGCCCAATCTGCGTGAAAACCGTCTAAACGTACTGCTTCTCTTTCCAGTTCTCCAGTTAAATATTTTAAAAATTTAAGCAGGTATTTTGTAATAAAAATAATTACTAAAATAAAAAAGAATCCAGGCAAAAAGTCTAAAAAACCACCTATTAAAAATTGAACTGGTTGCATAACATACTCAAAAACAGTATCTGCAATTTCTTTAGTTTCAGGGATAAAACTAAATACAAAAGGAAGATAAATGATTAAAAAGAAAATACCAATAGCAATTCTTAACGTTCTTGTGGCAAATTTTAAAATGTGTTTTTCTCTTCTTGGCGTAATAAATTTAAAGAGTTTGGCAACTTCTTTATTTTTGAATAAAACATTGCGATCTAACTTGTCTAATTTAGCTTGAAGTCGTTTAAATATTTTTTTTAAGATGAAGAAAAACAGGAAAATGCCAACAACTGCAAACCCAAAATAGACATACTTTAACACCATAATTTACTCAAATAATTTGTTAGATTGAAAGTAAATATATGCTTTTTTTAGAAAGTCGTTATTTTAAAAATAGTCTTTTTGAATTTTTCGTACCATATCTTCTAAGCCATTGAGTTGAAGTTCATAAACCAACTCCATTTGCTTGCCTAATTTTCCGTTAGGAAAACCTTTATTTTTATACCAAACCATATAGTATTCTGGTAAGTCAATTAAAAACCTGCCTTTAAACTTGCCAAAAGGCATTTTTGCTTTGGCTAAATCAATAAGAAATTGTTGGTTTTGTTCCATTTTAAAATAAAGACCTTTCGACTGCGCTCAAGGTGAAATAAGTTCTATTTTGTTGAAAAATATCCTAAGAAAAACATTACTGTTTCACAACTACTCTACTCCATCAACATAATCTTGTAAATACGAAAAACGTGCTGTTAGCTTTCCGTTTTCAGTGATTTTTGCTCGGGCTAAAACACCATCTTTGTCATTATTAAAAAAAGCTGGGATTACATTTTGTAAGAACATTTCTCCAAAACCTTCGCTAGCATCTTTGGGTAATTCACAAGGCAAATTATCTACAGCCATAACAGTTATGGTATTGTTGTTTTTATAATCCACTTCAGTTTCAGTTTCAGGATCATATCCATAAATAGGATCTGCGATGGTTGAAGCTCTTAAAGTTGATGCCACTGGCCCATCTACATCACAAGAAATATCTGCCACAAATTTGATATTGAAATCTGGGTGCTTCGCATCTTGTCTAGTAAACAAATACGGAGCTCCATTTCCGTAAAAATGACCTGCAATAAAAAAGTCAGTTACTTTGGCAAAGCGCATAAAATCAGATTCATATTTTTCTGGATGATTATAAAAATCAAAATTATCGATGATCTGATTGTCTTTGCGTTTATTATAATCTAAAACGTCTGCCAAACAATATACAACTTCGTCGTAGTTTTTGGTTAAGTACTCATCAACCGAAACTTGTTGTATCTGCATTGCATCTAACATTTCTTTAGCACCATAAGCAACTTTACCATTTCCTGTTAAGAGTATTTTAAAACCTTTTGGTAAGTTGATTTTATTAAGTTCGCTAATCAATTCTTTCTGATTATCTAACGTTTCTGCTTTTGGTAAATTGAAACTTTCATGTTTTAAGCCAATGGCTCTAAAACCATTATACGCGCCAACAATACCTGCATATCTCCCAAAACCAATTAAACGCATTCCGTTTTCTTTGGTGATGGTTTCGTGATCGAACAACTCAATATTTTTAGCTAAAATAGCATTTAATAGAGCTCTATTATAGGGTTGTTTTTTAATGGTATGACTAAAGAAAAAGTATTTTTTATTCGGAATTAAGGCATCAATTGGTACTTCTTTTACGCCAAACAACACATCACAATCTGACATATTTTCAGTAACTTCTAATCCTGCTTTTTTATAGGCTTCATCTGCAAACACTCGAATACTTGAAGCTTCTACTTTAATTTTAGCTGTAGTATATTGATTTTGAAATTCTTGCAACTTTTTTGGTGAAAAAACTACTCTTCTGTCTGGTGGATTTTTACGCTCTTTGATGATTCCGAATTTCATAATAGTTGTGGTATAATATTTGCTCGAAGATATTAGAATTTAAAGAGATTTACAAGGGTATTTTTTTATACTTTTGCATACTGCGTTAAGGATTGAAGTGGCATCCTTTTTAACTTTTTGGTTAAAAAGATATAACGTAAAGCCTGACCACGCTTTTTTGCGTGGTAACGCCCAAATATCATTTTTTAAATTGATGATATTGTTCTTTGACAAAATATGATGAGATTTTGTAGATCCTGAAAAAANTTCGGGNTTAATTCGATTACGCAAAACAAGTTTTGCGATCTCATTNAGGGGACGACTGGTTTTGACAGCAAGGTCAGTGAATTTGTAAGCATATCGAGTTATGAAATAACACTCGTTAAACCTAATTTCAACTTTATAAACGGCGAAGATAACTACGCTTTAGCTGCTTAATCTGAATTAATAGTAAGATTAGCCTAGTCCCGCAAGGCGGGAAAGCTTTATGTCCACGAAAAGCCTTGGTTTATGGCGTTTCATTTTTGGGCATCGTAAAAATAAACATAGAAAACTTGAAGCTTTGGCAAGTTTTTGAAACTAAAAAAGCTAAGTTAACAGTGGATTGTTCTTAATCAGCTTTTAAACGAAAACCAAGTAAGAACTAAATATGTAGAAAGCTTGTTGGCTGCTTGTTTGGACCCGAGTTCGATTCTCGGCGTCTCCACAACTAAAAACCTCAACTAACTGAATTTAAGGTGGTTGAGGTTATTTTTGGTGATTTATTACTAAAACTATCCATAGAACCTTGAAATTAAATATTTAATTCCTTAGTTTTTATCCTAGTGGTTGAAATAAGATATATTTTAATAATAATATGTAAAGTGTTTTATTTCTCACAATAAAAAACCTCAATTATTCTTGGAATAATTGAGGTGTTAAATTATTGGAAAATATCATTCTTAACGTCCTCGTCTTCTACCCATTCTATTGTTACGCATTTCTAACATTTTTTCACGAACAATGGTTACATATTCTCCTTTTGTAGCTTCTGTACCTTTTTCAGGTGCTACAATGTTTACTTTATCTGTTGGATTTAGCACAACTTCTGTACATAATAAGGTGGTATTATCTGCACTTACTTCTAGTATTAATCCAGGTAAACCCCAAAACTCAGCCGGACCTTGGGCTACTGGTATTTGTGGCGTATACCACGCTTCTACTACCGTCATTTTTTCCTCTGGCTTTGCTTCTCCTTCTTTGTCATTTTGTCTTAAATCTCCCCACGAAAAACTGTACCAGTTTAATTCTGTTGTTGGCACAAAAGCCTTGGCTTTATAACAGGTATAATTTCCTATTTTCTTTGTTTCTGTGCCCATTTTCCAATCTATTTTGTACAAACTGTCTTTTACTAAGAATCGCTTCCCATAAAATTCTTGACTTTGAGCTAGTGTACTCTCTTTAACGTTTTTATACTGATCGCCTCTCGAAAAATAGCCTCCCCAAGAATCTGTTGCTCCAGAGATTGCATCTATTTTTTCTTCTTCTAAAAACATAGATTCTTGCATATTAAAGGTTAACGTATATGTTTTTTCTAACCTATTTTTTAATCGTGCTGCAATCTGCTTCTTTTGTTCTTCACTCATTCTTGCACCCCAACTGCCCAATTCCATTTTAGATTTAGACATATATGTTGCCTTTCCTTGAAATTTTTGGGCTTCAATTTTAGATGGAATGAAGAAAAATAAGACTAAGAGACTGATTTTGAATAGTAATGATTTCATAAATTGGCTAATTTTGTCTAACAAATATATGTTAATGTTAAACGAATTTGATTCCAACTTTTAAATTTTAACATTACTTTAGGTTTACTGCATAAAAATCAAAGCGTTAAATTAAAAAAAATGTAATCAATAGAACACTAACAATTTAACTTAAAAAAAATGTATTTGGGAATTGAAAAAATAAATGAATACATTCGTTTTCATTTTTACAAAAAATTACCATTTATTTTTAGCATCACCAACGTAATTATTCATTTATCACTGAGGATCACGTTTTTATTTTTTATACTGATGTGGGTTTTCGCGAATTCCTTTTTTAAAGATTTTACGAAGTGTAGTCCTAAAGCTATTATCTACCTTTAATATCATATCTTTTATTTTTTGAGAAGGTCTTCCTCTAAATGTGGTAACGTGAAAATCGTCATTTAGAAGCAGTGGCGACTCAGAAAAATAGTAATTAGAAACGCAACACCTTACCTTATCAACCAAAACTTTATTTACAGAGTGCCAAGATTTTTTGTGGGTAGACATCACTACTAACCTGTTAAATTTACTAACAATTTCACTTCGTATTGTACTCACATTTTCATCCCATAACTCTAAGTTCCCACCATTTTCTAGTTTCCAATTAGGGGAGACATAAAAAAGGAGATTTAAAACACGCCAAAGTTGTCGGTCTTTATCATGAGAATTGTCTAAATGCGGACTTAAGTAGTTGTCTTTTGACATTAAAGATAACCCACCAGCATATAAATTTTCATCTGGTAAAACATCTTTAATTTGACAAATCTCGGCAACCAATGCAACCACATTTGGTTCTTGAAACGCATAAATAACCTCTTCTAAAAGTGGATGATATTTATCCATTTGATAGGCTACATATTTATTTTCTCTAAAATTTTTTCTTTGTTTCGTTTCTTTTAACTCAGGAAAATTTTTATAAATATTTTTTACTAAATCTTCAGGCAACAAATCATCAACATAAAAAAAACCGATTTCGTTTATGTTTTTTTGAAAAAGGGTTTTCAAACTTTCTTTTTCTGAAAGCAGTTTTTCAGTAATTAAAAATGCTATTTCTTTTCTGCTAATCATTAACAACTTTTCGTGATAAAAATTTTGTGAATGCAATAATATAAAAAAAAGGTTTGAAAACCACCGAACTCAAATCTGATTTTAAATTTACTTCTTCCAGATACATATCCCAACCTCCCATTTTAGAGACTCCATTTGAATCACATGTTGCAATAACTTCATCAATTATTTTACATTTAGTATTATTCTTAAATAGTTGTAAATTAAAATAATAGTCAGCGAGAGTTTTATACTTTATATTGTAAATATTGTCTGTAAAGAGTTCCTTTTTATAGAATGTACCTTGATGATGCAATCCATTGGTAAGCCAAATTCTATGAGACCAATGTACATTTTTAATCATTTTACTTCTGCTGTAAACAAAAGGTTTTGTATCGCCCTCATAAATAATTTTACCTGCTATTAATGAGGTGTTTTGTAGTTCTATATGACTAAAAATATTGTTTAAAATAGTTGAGTTATAGAGCATATCTCCAGCCCCTAAAAAATACAACCACTTACCTTTAGACAAATGGATTCCTTTATTCATAGCATCATAAATTCCTTTATCAATATTCGATTGATAAAAAAAAGGAGCTTCTAAATTCTGTAAATACTCTTGGGTTTTAATCGATGAACCTCCATCAATTACCCAAACTTCAAAATTTTTAAAACTTTGATTTTTAAGACTATCAATACTTTTTTGCAATCCAGAAAGATTGTTTAAAACGGGAATGATTATGGTTAATTTTGGGTTGATAAGAGTAGTTATTTAAAATAATTATCTAATTTTTTACATTCAATCTCCCAGCATAAAATTTGTCTGGCTCGCTGTTGATTTTCTTTTATTTGTGACAATAACGTTTTATCCTCTAAAAGATTGTGAATAGCATTAGCTATAGTTTTAGGTTGATAATCGTCGACCAAAACGCCCACTTTGTATTCGTTTATAATTCTTGATATTTCTGGTAAATTTCCAGCAATAATTGGAATTTCTGCATGTATATAATCGAATAATTTATTCGGTAACGAATATTGAAAACTCAACCCTAAAGGTTCTTCTAAAACCATTCCTAAAGTAGCTTGTTTTGTGTAATTGAACAACTTATCTCTTTCTACCCTTCCCAAAAAATGTACTCTTTTGGTCATTTTTTGTTCAGCTACAAAGGCTTTTAAGTCTTCTTCTACTTTACCATAGCCAATAATTATTAAATCCAAATCGTCTATAAATTTAAGTGCTTTTATCATTGGTTTTATACCTCTACCTGGGTTTAAAACACCTTGATATAAAATGGTTTTATTTTTTGTTGGAAATGTAACTTCTTCCACGTGTAACACATCCTTTTTTAGTGGAATGTTACGTATCAAACCCATTTTATTTTGATATTTCTTATCGTAATATTCAACAATAGATTGACTAACAGTATATGCATATTTAATTCTCGGTAAAAAAAAGTCTTCCAGTTTACGCCAAAAACCTTGTACAAATTTTCTACCTTGAAGTTCTACACTTTCTGAAAAGAGTTCATGACTATCGTACACTAAGGTTGTGTTTTTTAATTTACTGGCAAAAAAACAAGCAGGTAAAGTATCTAAATCATTTGCTAAAATATAATCGTATTTTCTAAAAATGAGATAGAAAAAAAGACG